>Ga0180732_1000460_pt1 | contig 35294 bp, 31 predicted proteins | sample KR11_01MetaG_FD_148674 | JGI IMG/M metagenome (GOLD analysis project Ga0180732, IMG submission 148674) | Groundwater microbial communities from the Olkiluoto Island deep subsurface site, Finland - KR11_0.1 MetaG | ecosystem: Environmental > Aquatic > Deep subsurface > Groundwater | place...
TTTTAAAGGACGGGGACTTGGTTGAAGTTGACGCCGACAAGGGAGTGGTGAAAATTTTAAAATAAATGATATATGCAAATTAATATCAATCCTAAAAAAGAATTATTTAAATGGGGGCCGATTGAATTTAAACTGGTTTATGGCTCGTTTTTCATTGAAACGATTCTTGTCAGGGTTGAAGATTTTTATCCATGGCATTGGCCGCCTGCTTTAGCCATTATTCAGCAGGGCAAACTTACTTTCATTAATGGTTGCTTAGAACTTCAGAAAGCCGGCTTAAAGTACTTTAGAAAATATTTTTTAAATTTGAATAATTATAAAATTCATTGGCAAAAATGGGAGGATTGGATTAAAGAGTATGAAAAAATGGCTCAAGAGTTAGAACAAATTAAATGGCAAAATATAAGCGATAAAGAGCTATCTAGTCTTTTAAAAAAATTTTATAATTTTAATATTCGTTTTTGGCTCATTGTCCATGTGCCGGAAATTGCTAATTGGGGAGGAGAATATCTTTTGACAAATAAATTAAAAAATTTATTCCCAGATAAATTTGAGAAATATTTAGAAATTTTAAGCGCGCCGGTAAAGTTTTCTTTTTTTCAGCAGGAAGAGTTGGATTTATTGTTTTTAGATTCCATTAAAAATAAAAAAGAATTTCAAAAAAAATTAAAACAGCACGCGAAAGAATATCGCTGGCTTTTAAATAGTTATGGCGGCAACCGTATTCTTAAGGTTGATTATTTTGCGGATAAGCTGAAGGAGCTATTGCAAGAGAAAAGCGCTAAGCAAAAAATTAAGGAAATTAAAGATAATGTAAAAAAAAATAAAACACGAAAAGATAAATTAATTAAAGAATTAAAATTAAGCAAAGATTTAGTTTTGACAGCCAAACAGTTAAGCCAGTCAATCTGGTGGCAGGATTTAAGAAAGGGATATATTTGGCAAATGAATTATTTTTGGGATAAATTTTTGCGGGAAATATCAAAAAGGACAGATTGGAAATTTGATGAACTGCAATTGTGCTACGGATACGAGATTTTGTCTATTGTAAAAAATGAAAATAAAATTAACAAAAAGGAAATCAATAAGCGAAAGAAATATTATGCATTCTATGCTGAAAAAGGGAAATTTAATGATTTTATTCAAGTTCAACCGATTAAAAAATTAATTTCCACTTATTTAAAAACAGCGACAGGAAACATAAAAGAATTAAAGGGATTAGTGGTTAGCAGAGGCAGGGCAACAATAACACGCGGGCGGGTGAAAATTATCAGCAATCCTTTTAAGGAAAGTTGTAAAATGGAAAAGGTCGATATTTTAGTGGCTGGTATGACTTCCCCGGAGTTTATTATAGTAATGAAAAAAGCCAAAGCAATTATTACTGATCACGGAGGCATGACATCTCACGCCGCCATTGTGTCCCGCGAGCTCGGCATCCCTGCAATTATCGGCACGAAAATAGCCACCCAAGTTTTAAAAGACGGGGATTTAGTGGAAGTGGATGCGGACAAGGGAGTGGTTAAAATTTTAGAAAAATAATTTTATTAATTAATTAAAAGTTGGTTATTACATAACAATATTATGTCGTAACCAATTACAAACAAAAGTATGAAAAATCAAGAATTCTCAAAACAAGAAATTTTGTCTGAAAACTTACCATCAGGCGAAAAACAAAAATTAAAAGAAGAATTAATTAAAGAAGCTGAGGGGCATATTCAAGAGGGACACCATATGTGGGCGCTTAGTGTATATAAAAAATTAGAGCAGGGAGAAGAAACTGAGCGGTTATATGATGAGCTTCTTAAAAAAGCAAAAGAAAAAGAGCAGAACGGTTATCCTTCGGTCGCGGCAGCTTATTATGAGGGGATAGGTGATATAAAAAAAGCACAAGAATTGTGGCAACAAACTGCAAGAATGTGCGAGGAATATGCAAAAGATGAAGAAAAGCGTTTAGAGGCATTAAAAATAAAAAAACCGGAACATAAAATATTTTTTAGTAATTCTATCTTTGAAAACATTATACGATATTATAAGGATGCATATAAATTTTATCAGAAATCAGGCAATAATGATAAGTCAAAAGAAGTTTTAGACAAAATAACCAATATTGAAACTAATATCAAAGAAATGAAAGAGAATGATAAAAAGCTAAACGATGAATTTATAGAAATGTTAAGAGAATTAGCTGAATAATGAATAAATTAGGATATAGCCTAGCATCTAGTCTAGATCCTAAATTATTATGCAAAAAGAAAAATGGCAAATTTATACCAGGGGTACTATTCCGCTTCACAGAATAGATATTTTTAATCATCTAAGGGAGGCCGCCTTAAAGCATAATAAAAAATATTTTTGTGAAGCTTTATATGCTTGTGAAAATAGCAAAGTATGGTGGGCTTGGGACAAAAAAGGGATTAAAGAGTGGAGTGAAATTTTAATACAATCTTTAAGTCAAAAAGAGAGCAGGTCTACATATTATAAAAAATATGAAGATTTTTCTCAAAGAGCGATTAAAGCTGCGGAAATTATTCGAGCAACAAACTTATCAGAATTTAGTAATAATGAGCTGGTAAAATTATATAATTATTTGGAAAAAGAGTCATCATACGCTTCTGGTTTTACGAATATTGATTTGGATGTTTTTGATATTTTCTTTGAAGAATTTTTGAAAAATAAAATTAAAGAAAAGGCGGATTTAAGCGAAATTTTTTTTACGGATATTTATAGGGAATTGTCAGCACCTGTTTATCAAACCTTTATTTCGAAAGAAGAAGAAGAAATAATAGCGCTGGCGGCGCTAAAAAGAGAAGAAAGAAAAAAAAGCGCTAAAAAGATTTATGACGATTTTTGGTGGGTTAGCTTGGGATGGGAAAACATTATTCCCATAGATATAAAATATTACGAAAAAGAAATTACAAAGTATTCACGAAAGAAAAACTTAAAAGAAATTATCGCGGAAATAGCAAGGAGGCGGAAGGATGTCAGCAAAAAAAGAAAGAATATAATAAAAAAGTATAAATTAGGCGATGAAATTGAAGAGTTGCTCCGAGTGCTTGATAAGTTCGTTTATTTTCACGATTTGCGAAAAGAAATGCAAGTAAGAGTATTTTATTCTTTCAATTTATTATTAAGCGAAGCCGCAAAAAGATTTGGGATCAAAGAAAAAAATAAGGAGTGGTATTCGCATAGTGAAATAATAAGTGTTTTGAAGGGCAAAAAAATAGACATTAAAGAAATAGAAAAAAGGAGAAAAGCCGTTTTGGTATTAGTTGATAAATCCGGAGTTAAAATATTTTCCGGATCCGAAGCTGTTCGGAGAAGAAAAAAAGAACTTGAAGAAGAGATTAAAAATGTTAGCGAATTAAAGGGCATGAGCGCAACGAAAGGCAGGGTTATTGCCAGAGCAAAAGTTTGCAATGGAATAGAGGAGGCAAGAAAAAAGGTTAAAAAAGGAGATGTTTTGGTAGTCGGAATGACTTTACCTGATTATGTTCCTGTAATGAAAATCGCAAGCGCTATCATTACCGATGAAGGAGGTATCACCTGCCACGCCGCGATTATATCTCGTGAACTAAAAATACCCTGCATCATAGGTACGAAAATCGCCACTAAAGTTTTAAGAGACGGGGATTTGGTGGAGGTGGATGCGGATCAAGGCGTGATTAAAATTATTAAATAGTTTATTTTGTAAAAAACCATGAAAGAATATCAACTTTTTCAAAAATTTTTAGCCAAAGATCAATATACGCAAGGTTTTAATGGCGTGCCAATTTATTTAAATTCTGCCGCGCAAAGCAGAATTCCTATGAAAAAATATTTAGGTTACGGCTACTCCGCTTTTATTTGCAGTTATAGCAATGATTATTGCGAGTATGGATATTTAACAGAAGATTTAATAAATATTTGGGTTGAGGCCAAAAAAAGAATAAAAAAAGACACAAAGTATTTAGCCAAAGCAAAACAGGAATATGAGAAAGTTTTTCAAGCGCATAAAAAAATGTTTACTGAAATAGGAGCTAAAAAAATTGCTGTCATGGAGAATGGGGAGTTTATTAATCATCTTAAAAAAAGCTTGACGGCGATGGCTGACTCTGTGGGGATAGCTCATATTTTAGAGGGGGTCGGAATGGGGGTGGAACAAGAGTTAAAGGACAAGTTATTATCCATTTTAGATAACAAAAAAGATTTTAATAAATATTTTTCCAGTTTAACCGCCCCGACAAAAATTTCTTTTGCATCAAGGGAAGAAAATGATTTAAGTAAAATTAAAAAATTAAAAGGGAGAAGGCGCGAGCTGGCGATGGAAGCGCATTTAAAAAAATATTTTTGGATCAGAAACAGCTATGTCGGTCCGGGAAAGATTAATATTAAAATATTAGAAAAAAGAATGAAAAGCATTAATACGAAGCGTGGCAATGCGATTAATCAGAAAATTATTAAAAATTTAAAAATAAGCCGTGAATTAAAAAAGATGATTGAAATGGTTGATTTTTGTACGATTTGGCAGGATGAGAGAAAAGAGAATGTATTAAAAACAATCAGCTATTTGGATTTGGTTATTAACGATTTATCCCGAAGAGTAAATATCCCCGCTAATTTATTGGTTTATTTGGGCGTAGATGATATTTTAAAGATAACAACCATAACAGAAATAAAGAAAATAAAAACAGGATTAATTAAAAGAAAAAGAGGAGTGATTTTTATTATTGATAATTACGGAGAACATAATTTTACCGGTTGTGATTATAAGAAATATATTAAAATTAAAAAAAATAATGAAGCGGTTAATAAGGCAAAAAAAATTGATTTTCACGGCACAACCGCGAATGCCGGCACGGTTATTGGCCGCGTGATTATTTGTAAAAATATTAAATCAATTAGCAAAGTGAGAGAGGGAGATGTTATAGTGGCTTCCATGACTCGCCCTGAATTTATGCCAGCCCTAAAAAAGGCGGCTGCCATCATAACGGATGAGGGCGGAATAACCTGCCATGCGGCTATAATCTCCAGAGAGCTTGGCATACCGGCCATTATTGGGACTAAAATTGCCACTAAACTTTTAAAAGACGGGATGCTAGTACAAGTGAAAGCTAATCATGGTTTAGTAAGAATATTAAAGAATAAAAAGGCCGTCAAAATTACAAGTGATTCAATTAATAGCATAAATCACGCATGGGCAAGAAAGAAACTAGGCAAGATTCAATGGTACCAACAAGCGGCGGCTGTTAAGCCATTGTATATTTCTTATCCTTTGCATGCTTGCTCGGAAATGAAAATTTATGGCAAGAAAATTCTTCCTAAATATGAAATTATTCTTTTTTATAAAGATAATTTTATGGAAGATTATATTTCGCAAAGATCATTGGAGCGAGTGGCAAAATATTATTATAATAAACAGAAGAAAGATAAAAATTTTATTCAAAAATTATTTAATAATTGGCAGAAAAAATTTGTTTCACGATTCTTGGAGATGCGGAATGATTTGCTTGTAGATGATTTTATTAAATATTCAGATAAAGAATTGCTTAAGTTATTCCAGGGGTTTACAAAAATTTATTTAAGCGTTTGGCATGAAGCAGTTTTTTTGGACGGCTTTGATTATTACGGCGAAAAAATATTGGAAGAAGCTTTAGTGAAAGAGGACAAAAAAATAAAAGCCCGGGACTTAGAGATTTTGCTTACCCCGCCTTTTCCGTCTTTTCTGCAAAGAGAAAGAATGTCGCTGTTAGAAATTGTTGAAAAAATTATTAAAAAGCCAGAGGCCGCTTCGTTTATACTTAAGAATAAAAACCATAACCAAACAATTGCAAGATATCAATGGATAGAAAAAGAATTAATTAAACATAGTAATGCATATAATTGGCTGCATAATGATTTTTCTCATGTTGAGAAGCTGGATTCACGTTATTTTTTTAAGAATTTAATAGCGCTTCTCAAGGATGCGAAAAAAATAACAGAAGAAAGGCAGATGAGAAATTATTTAAAAAGCTTAAATGATAAAAAGCAGAAGTTGTTTAAAAAATATCAATTTTCCGCTGAGTTTGTAAATATTATTAATTTTTTATCATTATTGGGTAATTTCCGCGATGAAAGAAAAAGCTATAATCAAATGGCAGGCAGTGCTTTAAATAAATTGGCCATAGAGTTTAGTAGGCGGACAAGATTAGATATTAATACAGTAGAACATTTATTTCATTGGGAGATAAAAGAAATTTTTAATTTAGACCCGCAATTCATCAAAAAAGCAAAAGAGCGCTCAAAAGGCGTATTTCACATAGTAAAAACTCCGAAAACTTATAAAGAAATAGCTGGCAAGCAAGGAGCCGCTTTAAACGAGCATATCAAGCAATTAATAAAACAAAAAAATAATCTGCAAGGCATGGCGGCATACAAGGGCGTAGTCCGGGGGGTAGTGAAAATCGTAAAACATCAAAAAGATTTTTACAAATTTAAAAAAGGAGAAATATTGGTTGCGCCAAATACCAGGCCGGAATATGTGCCGATTATGAAAATTGCAGGCGCTATTATCAGTGAAGAAGGCGGCATCATCTGCCATTCAGCCATAGTCAGCCGGGAGCTAAAAATACCGTGTATTGTCGGCGTTCAAGGAATTATTTCAGTTTTAAAGGACGGGGACTTGGTTGAAGTTGACGCCGACAAGGGAGTGGTGAAAATTTTAAAATAAATGATATATGCAAATTAATATCAATCCTAAAAAAGAATTATTTAAATGGGGGCCGATTGAATTTAAACTGGTTTATGGCTCGTTTTTCATTGAAACGATTCTTGTCAGGGTTGAAGATTTTTATCCATGGCATTGGCCGCCTGCTTTAGCCATTATTCAGCAGGGCAAACTTACTTTCATTAATGGTTGCTTAGAACTTCAGAAAGCCGGCTTAAAGTACTTTAGAAAATATTTTTTAAATTTGAATAATTATAAAATTCATTGGCAAAAATGGGAGGATTGGATTAAAGAGTATGAAAAAATGGCTCAAGAGTTAGAACAAATTAAATGGCAAAATATAAGCGATAAAGAGCTATCTAGTCTTTTAAAAAAATTTTATAATTTTAATATTCGTTTTTGGCTCATTGTCCATGTGCCGGAAATTGCTAATTGGGGAGGAGAATATCTTTTGACAAATAAATTAAAAAATTTATTCCCAGATAAATTTGAGAAATATTTAGAAATTTTAAGCGCGCCGGTAAAGTTTTCTTTTTTTCAGCAGGAAGAGTTGGATTTATTGTTTTTAGATTCCATTAAAAATAAAAAAGAATTTCAAAAAAAATTAAAACAGCACGCGAAAGAATATCGCTGGCTTTTAAATAGTTATGGCGGCAACCGTATTCTTAAGGTTGATTATTTTGCGGATAAGCTGAAGGAGCTATTGCAAGAGAAAAGCGCTAAGCAAAAAATTAAGGAAATTAAAGATAATGTAAAAAAAAATAAAACACGAAAAGATAAATTAATTAAAGAATTAAAATTAAGCAAAGATTTAGTTTTGACAGCCAAACAGTTAAGCCAGTCAATCTGGTGGCAGGATTTAAGAAAGGGATATATTTGGCAAATGAATTATTTTTGGGATAAATTTTTGCGGGAAATATCAAAAAGGACAGATTGGAAATTTGATGAACTGCAATTGTGCTACGGATACGAGATTTTGTCTATTGTAAAAAATGAAAATAAAATTAACAAAAAGGAAATCAATAAGCGAAAGAAATATTATGCATTCTATGCTGAAAAAGGGAAATTTAATGATTTTATTCAAGTTCAACCGATTAAAAAATTAATTTCCACTTATTTAAAAACAGCGACAGGAAACATAAAAGAATTAAAGGGATTAGTGGTTAGCAGAGGCAGGGCAACAATAACACGCGGGCGGGTGAAAATTATCAGCAATCCTTTTAAGGAAAGTTGTAAAATGGAAAAGGTCGATATTTTAGTGGCTGGTATGACTTCCCCGGAGTTTATTATAGTAATGAAAAAAGCCAAAGCAATTATTACTGATCACGGAGGCATGACATCTCACGCCGCCATTGTGTCCCGCGAGCTTGGCGTTCCTTGTATTGTTGGAACCAAAATCGCCACTCAAGTCTTAAAAGATGGGGATTTGGTTGAGGTGGATGCGGATCAAGGCGTGATTAAAATTATTAAATAATAATATGGTAAAAATGACAAATTGGCAGCCGATATTTAAAAGAGAAATTTCGCTTTGCGAAATTTATATCTGGGCGCAAGCTTATGTGGAGGAAATGAAAAAAATGGTCGGCTGGAATTTTAAGAATTTATTATTTATTTCAGAGAAAGGCGTTGAAGAATCTTTTAGAGATATAGAAGATTTACGGTCTTTTAGAAATTTCTTGAAACATGAATTAAAAACTGACAGCGAATATATAGTTAATAGCGGAGCGAAGATTATTAGCTGTTTAAGGCAATGGATTGAAATTGCAAAAAACATAAATAAAAAGGATTTAAAAAAATTGGACAATAAAAAATTAGCAGGGTTATTTGATGAATTTTGCAAAAAACAAAAAATGTTTTTTTCCATTATCCAATTTCCGGTTTATATTGAAAACAGCAGAATGGTTTTTAATAAAAATCAAATTTTACAATTAAAAGAAATAGGGAAAATTAGGAACAAAGCGGCTAAAAAAATGTATTTCATCCATAATAACGAGAGGAATATTTTGTTTTCCGAAATAGCCGAAAGAATGAATATAAATTTGAAACTATGCTTTTTTCTTTTGCCGGATGAAATAATTAATTTTCTAATAAACAATAAACAAGTTGTTAAACAAAATATTTTGCAAGCAAGATATGATTATTATGTCCTGATTGTGAAAAAAGAGAAAATTAATTTATTTATCGGAGAAAAAGCCAAGGAAATTAAAACTCAAGCATTAGGAGATAAAGATAGTATTAAAAGTAAGACCATAAAAGGTAAAATTGGAAACAAGGGGAAAGCCGCGGGAATTGTAAAAATTATTATTAAAAAAGCTGAGCTGAAAAAAATAAAAAAAGGAGATATTTTCGTGTCATATATGACTATCGCCGATTTTATTCCATATTTAAAAAAGGCCGCGGCTTTTATAACAGACGAAGGAGGAATAACCTGCCATGCGGCGATTGTGGCGCGGGAAATGAATAAGCCGTGTATTATCGGCACTAAAATCGCGACTAAAGTTTTAAGAGACGGGGATTTGGTGGAGGTGGATGCTAATAAAGGAGTGGTAAAAATATTAAGCAAATAAAATATGAATTTTAAAAAATTGGAAAAATTAAAATGGAATATTGAGCATTATGACGGTTGCCCGGCATTTACAGAAATGACCGCCCATGGCTTTACCAGCTTTCTTTATGAAAGCAAAATTCCGGTTTATAGAATTAATCTTAGTTACTATTCACATGGCGAGGGCGACTGGATGTCGCTGTTTTCCGACCACAATAGAATCGGAAGCGCCATTGTTTCCGAATTTATCAGCAATCAGAAAACAATTATGAATCTTCATTCGCGTTGGCTGAAAAATTTTAAAACAATGATGGACAATTTTTATAGCTTGTTTAATGTTGATTTGTCCGGATTTGCAGATAATAAACTGATATGCTGGGCGGAAAATATTTATAAGTTCTATAAAAAAATTTCCATGCCGGGATTTATTGACGGCTATATGTTTTACGCGGATAAAAGGCTTGATGGCCTGCTTAAAGATTTTTGCGCGAAGAAAGGCATAAAAAATTATCAGAGAATATATTCAATTCTAAGCGCGCCGGCCGAGCCGTCGTTTATAAACAAAGAGGAAGACGATCTTAGAGCAATAGTTAAATTGTTGCAAACAGCAGGGTATGGAAGCCGGTCTGATCTGAGAAAATATTTAAGAAAGACCGCAAAGCAAGGAATATTGAAAATGTTTGAAAACCATTTGCATAAATATTCATGGATAAAAAGCAGTTATGCCGGCTATTCCGAATATTCTTGGGACCAGATGGAAAATGAAGCGAAAAAAATAATAAGTGAAGAAAATAGTTTCTTCAATAATATATATCATAAAAATAAAAAATTAAAAGAAGAGATAATAAAAAAGCATAAATTCACGAAAGAGATAAGAGCGATTGCGAAATTAACGGAGATATTCGTTGAATGGCAGGATCAGAGAAAGATATATACGTTAACATTCGTTAGTCTGCAAAATAAATTGCTTCGGGAGATCGCCAAGAGAACAAAAATAGATTTAGAGCTATTGAAATATTGCCGGACAGAAGAAATAGCAGGCATTCTTCATTGTAATTTTAATATTGAAGAATTAAAAAGAAGAAAAAAAGCGTGTTTATTTTTTTACGCCAAAGGCAGAATCACAGGCATTATTACCGGACCAGGAGCTAAAAAATTTTTAAATGCAGTAAGCCGGATTGATATTAACAAGATTAATGAAATAAAAGGATTATCCGCTTCTATGGGTAAATGTATCGGCAAAGTAAAAATTGTTATATCGGCAAAAAATATCAGCAAGGTAAATTCGGGCGAGATTTTAGTCGCGCCCATGACCAGGCCGGAGCATTTAATGGGAATGAAAAAAGCCGGCGCGATTATCACGGATGACGGCGGAATTACTTGCCATGCCGCGATTATCGCCCGTGAACTTGGCATCCCCTGCATCATCGGCACGAAAATCGCTACCAAAGTTTTGAAAGATGGGGATTTCGTGGAGGTAGATGCGGAGCGGGGAATAGTAAAAATTTTAAAGAAAAATAAAACTTGAATTATATAAATAATTTTTTAAACAAAAAAATGGAGCGAAGTCCCGCAAGGTTGCGGGGCGGATAAGGGAGTGGTTAAAGTATCTAAAAGAGCGAAAATTTAAATTAAGTTCGGCTTCATTTTAAGTTTAATTGGGAATGAAACTAAGTTATAAAAGAGTGATAATAATAAAAATATGCAGCTAATTAAAAAACAAGAACTAAATAAAATAATCAAAGAAAATTTTAACTGTGAGTTTGCGATTAAGCACGACGGACTATACTTGATAGAGATAATAGCAAGCTGTAAAAGCTGGAAACAAAATTTAAAAAAACTAAGATCATTTTTCAAGGATGATGATTTAACAATTAAAATAGATGAAATAGAATTTCCAAAATTAAACGGCAAGCGCGGTTTATTTGACGGTGAAGTTGCATGGAATGGGAATAACCTAAATGGGTTTTTTAAAACCAATATTTTTGTTGTTAACCTAAAGCGGGGCGATCATACTATTCAATTTTTAAATAATCAAAAGCCATACTTGCAAAGCATTAAAATATTAAAAGCAGAAAATGTAGAAAAAATAACATATATTCCAACAGAAAATAATCCAGCGCAAGACGGAGACAGAAGACAGTGGATGAATATTATATTAGTTGATTTACCGCTTAAAAATCTGCTTATCAAAGCAAAAGCGAATAAACATAGCAGAGACAGCGATGACATAAAGCTGATTATTGACAACAAAATTCAACATAACACAGAATCTAAATTACATAAATATTGGTATTGGCGCGGCAGAGCTTTAAGCGGCGAAGAAAAAGAATTTAACAAAGAGGTTAATCTGCCAAAAGGATTGCATTATATTGAATTATGGGCTGATAGAATGCCGTTCTTATATAGAGTTGAGATGGAATTGGGAAATATGGATGTTGAGCAAGATAGAAAAATTATTCAGCAGTATGATATGTATAAGGGCGTTGGCGGGAAAGAGAATTATAATAGATTTGACAATGAAATAAAAGAAGCAGTGGATTTTTGGAATAATGTTTTTGCCAAGCAAGAATATCCGCCTAAAGAATTGCTTGATTATAATCTTGTGAAAGCGATGATTTATAAAGAGAGTAGGATAGGATATTATAAATCAGAATATTATAAAGCATATCCTGATGTAATGCAGGTTGGCGACACTAATAATCCGGCATTAAATAGCTTAAGAGGCGTTAGCGGATATGATGCCAATGAGTTTGTTTCTAAAAATAAAAAAGATCATATAAGCTATAATTTTCCAGAGGAGTGGCTGCCAGTTAAAGTAGAAAATCCAAAAGAAAGTATTTTTTGGGGAGTTAGATGGTTGTATAATAAAGCGCAAAAATATTATGGCGCAGGAGTTGATTATAATAATCCGCCATTTGATAGAGAGTGGAAACCATGGGAACAGGCGATAATAGATTATAATGGTTCGCCTAAAAAATATGAATATCAAAAAGAGATTTGGGAAATATATAAAAATGGGGTTGATCCAGATGGAAATATTTTATGGAAAAAGAATGATAGTGGATTTAGCTTAATAAAAATGTTGATAGTTATTGGATTGTTGATTTCTTCATCTTTAATATGGCTTTACTTTTTGGTAAAAGTTAATAATCTTATTGATAATTGTGTTTGCGCCGAAACAGCTGTTTTAAGCGAAATATCGCGGAACACTCAATATGGAGAATTTAATTATTCAGCAGAGGAACATGAATTGATCCGCGCTATTTTTTTGCGGGATTTGGAGCAGTATAAAAAAGATAAGTATCACTATGGTGATGTGTTTAAAAACACAATAGATGAATGCCAAAAAAGCAATTGCGATTTAGAATATATTATTACGGGATATTATGATGACTTGGTAAAATATACGCGCAGTAATAAACAATTTTTAGATGCCGTAAGTATGTTTGATTTTATGCAAAATGTTAAAGTAAGGGATATTGATAATGATGGAGAAAATGAAATTATTTTTATTAAGAAAGATGTATTAAATAATGAATATTTAGCAATAATAATAATTGATAAAGTTGAAAATAAATTTCAAATTGTTGAAAAAAAAGTTGAAGATATGGCTTTTGGCCGTATTGATGCGATAGATTTAACAGGAGATTTGCAGCCGGAAATAGTACTGTTAGCGCAAAATTATAGATGGGGAGAACGTTTATTTGTTTATGAATATTCAGATAATAAAATAATCAACATATTTCAACATAACGAATTAGTTTATCCGATTTATGTTTTTTCAGATTCAAACAATAATGGCAAAATGGAAATAAAAGTGGATGGATATTTATATAATAACGGGCATCCCGTTGATAAAAATTTAAAAGATGTTAAAGTGTATGAGTATAGTATAGAGGAGAACGATTTTATTTTATTAAAATAGCCGCGCATTACGAAGCAAAATAATATGTTCATAAAAACATTCAAACAACTGACAAAAAAAGACGTTAATATCGCCGGCGGCAAAGGCGCGTCGCTTGGCGAGATGTTAAACAATAAAATGCCGGTTCCGCCGGGATTTGTTGTTTTGGCAGGCGCTTTTGACAGATTTTTGCAAGAAACGGACTTAGCGCAGGAGATTGATGCCCAGCTGGAAAAAGTCAATTATGATGATGTTAATTCTGTTGACAGGGCGTCAAATGTGATTAGAGATTTAATTCATGACGCAAAAACGCCTGAAGATTTGGAAAAGTATATAGTTGGCGGTTTTAAAAAAATGAAGTGCAAATTGGTTGCGGTTAGATCATCCGCCACAGCCGAGGATTCAAGCGTGGCTTCATGGGCAGGGGAGCTGGAAAGCTATTTGAATACCACTGAAAAAACATTGCTTGCCAATGTAAAAAAATGCTGGTCGTCTTTATTCACTCCGCGGGCTATTTTTTACCGCGAGGAAAAGGATTTGCGCGAGACGCATGTAAGCGTAGCGGTAGTGGTTCAGGAAATGGTGGAATCGGAAATTTCCGGCATCACTTTTACGGTTCATCCGGTAACGCAGGATAAAAATCAACTGATCATTGAAGCCGGCTGGGGCCTTGGCGAGGCGATTGTCTCGGGCTCAATTACGCCGGATAGTTATGTGGTTGAGAAATTCCAAATCTCAAATAACAAATCACAAACAAATCCCAAATTCAAAATTCAAAATTCCAAGCAACTTCAATTTGAAATTATAGATATTAATGTGGCTGAACAAAAGAAGCAGATTGTGCGATGTCTGCGCAAGGGCGTTAAGTGGGTGTCTGTGCCAAAAAGCAAGCGGGAAAAGCAAAAATTAACAGGCAAGCAGATTATTGAGCTGGCGAAATTATGCGCGCAAATTGAAAAGCATTATAAAAAACCGCAGGACATTGAGTGGGCTTTCAAGGGCGGGGAGTTTTATATCGTGCAGAGCAGGCCGATTACTACTTTGTGAAGATTTTAAAAAGAGAGAAAAATTAATTGCCCAAAAATCCCTTGACACATCGTTTCTAATAATATACAATAATAGTATATTATTAGAAATGATATTTTATGAAGAAAGAAGAAAAAAAATCAATAAGCAAAGCGGATTTAATTAGAAGGGCGATTAAAGAATTGCCGTTTTTTGAAATTGAAAATTTGCTGGCTATTGATGAAAATAAGAATAATTTAAGGATTTTATTATCGCGAATGAAGCGTAAGGGCGAGATATTGGCTATAAAAAGGGGAATGCATGTTCATTTTGATTATTTAACCAAAGTTAAAATTGCGCGCAACAAAAAAGATTATGATGAATTTATCGCTTGTTTGGCTTATCAGCCGTCTTATTTAAGCTTGGAATATGTTTTGGCTGAAAATGGAATATTAAGCGAATCTGTTTTTAATTTTACATCAGCAACAACGGCAAAAACTTATAAATTAGCCAACGAGTTTGGAAATTTTCATTATTATCATTTGAAAGATGAATTGTTTATTGGCTACGGCATTATCAAAAAGCATGGATATTTAATTTATAAAGCCGGCGCGGCAAAAGCATTGTTTGATTTTTTGTATTTAAGAAAAAATATTTTATTAAACCGCGATACAGTCAAGGAGCTGAGATTGAATTTAGGCGGCTTCAGCAAGAAAGATAAAAGCGAGCTTAAAAAATATATTAAAATAGAAGGATCAAAAAGAATGCTAAAAATTTTTAATTATTTGGAATTTTAATAATAGACTCACTGCATAATTATTTATTACTGCAATTTCCATATTTTGGCCAAATTTTCCATCCCGCAATCCTGCGGGATCAGTTTAGCTTAGGCTAAACCTCAAAAATTGTTTGAAAAATTTGACTCACCCCGTAAGACTACGGGGCGTTACATAACTAATTATGCAGTGAGTCTAATAAAATATCTATGCATAAAATAAAAGATGTTTTAAAAAGCCTGTTAGAGGAAAACAGCGATAAAACAATATTATACCGGAGAAATATTTTAAAAGAATATTTGCAGATTTTTGTTTTGGATTTTATATATTCAAACAAAAAATATAAAGATTTGATTTTTTACGGCGGCTCATGCCTGTCCCAGTGCTACGGATTGCCGCGATTGTCAGAGGATTTGGATTTTGTGGTTATTAAAAAGAAAATTAACTTAAAAGAAATGGCTGTCGGCTTGGAAAAATATTTTAAAGACAAGACTGATTTAAGGCCGATAGCGAAAATACAAAAATTCAGAATTTATTTGAAATTTCATGTATTGGAAGAATTGGAATTGTCGGATAAAAGCGAAAGCGATATATTGCTGTTAAAAGTTGAGATATTCAAAGGTTTTGATTTTTGCAAAAAATACAAAACAGAAATCAAGCCGCTTTTTAAATTAAACAAATCTTTGCTCGTAAAAGTTTTTGATTTGCCGACTTTGATGTCAACAAAAATACTGGCGGTTTTAAATAGAAAATGGGAAAAAACAGATAAACAGGGCAACACCCTTTTGGCTGTCAAGGGCAGGGATTATTTTGATTTAATGTGGTATATTGAAAAAGGAGTGCGGCCGAATATTGAATGCTTGGATAAAGCTAAAAATTTGGATAAGGTAAAAAAGAATTTAATAAATATTATAAATAAAGTTGACGCGAAAAGCATTAAGCTTGATTTGGAAAATTTTATCAGCGACGCGGATTTTGTAAAAAATTTAAGCGGCAATATTAAAAATATCTTAATCAGCGGAGTGGAGAAAATGGAATAGATAGGTTTTTTTATTTTCGCGCTGTTCTTCAATCGCCACTAAGGTTTTGAAAGACGGGGATTTGGTGGAGGTGGATGCGGAGCGGGGAGTGGTAAGAATCTTAAAGAAAAATAAAGCTTGACGGGATATTTTAGTTATATTATACTGTATATATGAGTACAGATAAAATGAACATAAAATCTAATAGATTCGCGCAAATCGCTAAATTGGGAAGCGCGATTTTTCATACGAAAGATTTGGCTAATTTATGGCAAATTAACAATGCGAACACTCTATACACAACCCTTAAAAGATATGCCAAACAAGGGTTGTTGTTTAGAATTTACAAAGGTTTTTATTCTATCAAGCCAATTAATGAGCTGGATCCTTTGCTGCTGGGGCTAAAAGCTTTGCGCGAGTTTTCTTATGTAAGCGCGGAAACAGTTTTGGCAGAGCAAGGCATAATTTTTCAAAGCGGCAATAAAATTACCTTAATCAGCTCTAAATCAAAGAAATTCAGCATAGGAGATAATAATTATTACTCAAGAAAATTATCTGATAGATTTTTATTTAACCCTGTTGGAATAGAGGATAACAATGGCGTAAAAATAGCTTCTGCTGACAGGGCGGCGGCTGATTTATTGTATTTTAATTCTAAAACATATTTTGATAATAGCAAAAAGATTAATTGGAAAAAAGTAAAAAAAATACAAAAAGAAATCGGATACCCGTTAACTCCAAAATATTATGATATTGCCAAATCAAAAAGACGCAAAACATAAGGCATGGCTTTATCGTTTGCTGTCTGAAATATACGACAATCAATTATTAGCGACTTCGCTCTATTTTAAGGGTGGAACTTGCGCGGCTATGCGCGGTTTTTTAGATAGATTTTCCATTGATCTTGATTTTGATTATGTTGCCAAAGCTCAAGACATAAATTTGGTGAGAAAAAATATGGAAAGAGTTTTTAAAGATCTCGGCTTAACCATTAAAGAAAAAAGCCAAAGGGTTCCGCAATATTTTCTAAAATATTCAGCCAAAGCCGGCGAAAGAAATACTGTCAAAATAGATGTAACTATGCCGCCGCCTGAATCAAATAAATACCAAGCCGTGGAGATGAAAGAAATTGACAGGATAATTATGTGCCAGACCGTTGAAACAATGTTTGCCAATAAATTAGTCGCTTTGATTGACCGGCACGAGAAGAATGGTTCTGTCGCCGGCAGGGACATTTATGATATCCATTATTTTTTTACGCAAGGATTCAGCTATAATAAAGATGTAATAGCGGAAAGAAGAAAAAAGCCCGTAAATATTTTTTTAAAAGAGCTTATTGTTTTTATTCAAAAACATATAACCAATACAATTTTAGATCAGGACATAAACACTTTGCTTCCTTATGATAAATTTAAAAAAATCAGGAAAATTTTAAAGCAGGAAACTTTGATGTTTTTGAATGATGAGATCAAGAGATTGGAAATAAAAAAATAAAATTAAAATCGCCGCTAAGGTTTTAAAAGACGGGGATTTGGTGGAGGTGGATGCGGATAAGGGAATAGTGAAGATATTAAAAAGAAAATAAAACAATAAGCTAAATATTAGTTGACAGTTGACAGTTGACTGTCAACCTTTTAAAATATAAATATGTCCAACAAAACAGCCGATAAAATAATAGAATATATAAAAAACAAAAAGCAAGTCGCGGCCGGCGAGCTTGTGGATTATCTTGGCATCAGCAGGCAGGCTTTATTTAAACATCATTTGTCCAAACTTTTAAAAAACGGCGCATTGGTTAAAATCGGCAAGCCGCCTAAAGTTTTTTATTTGTTAAAAGAAAAAAAGGAAGCAAGGCCAAGATATAAGATTGATAAAAAATTAATAAAAATAATCAATACAAATTATCTAATCATAACTCCCGGAGGAGAAAAATTAGAGGGGTATAAAGGATTTGTGTATTGGTGCGAAAAACAGGAATTGCCAGTTGAAAAAACCGCCAAAGAATACGCGTTAACTCTGCAAAAATACGCGCGGTATAAAAAAAGCGGCTTGATTGGCGGGATGCAAAAAATAAAAGGAACATTCAGCAATGTATATTTGGATAAAATGTATTATTTGGATTTTTACAGCATTGAAAGGTTCGGCAAAACAAAGTTGGGCCAATTGCTTTTATACGCGAAACAAAGCCAGAATAAAAAATTAATGAAAGAATTAATTGACCAGACGCGGATTTCAGCGGAAAAATTAATAAAAAAATTTAAAATAGGCGGAGTCGGCTTTATCCCGCCGACAGTAAAAAGAGAAACGCAGTTTATGAACGAATTAAAGAAAAAAATGCATTTGGCAGTTAAGGAAATCGTAATAACTAAAATTAAAACAGATATTATCGTGCCGCAAAAAACTTTAAATAAACTTAATGATAGAATTGAAAACGCCAAGAAAACTTTCGCCGTGGAAGAAGCAGGAAATTTTAACGCCATACTCTTGATTGATGACGCGGTTGGCTCAGGAGCCACATTAAATGAAATCGCGAAAAAGATTAAAGGCAGAGGAACCGCGAAAAAAGTAATCGGGCTTGCGATAACAGGCAGCTTTAAAGGTTTTGATGTGATTAGCGAAGTATAAGGATATTATTATTGTTGGCATAAAAAACGCCACTAAAGTTTTAAAAGATGCTTGTCCGCCGAAATTTTAATGTAGGCGGAGGGATTTGGTTGAGGTTGACGCGGACAAGGGGGTTGTTAAGATATTAAAAAAAGTTAAAGAGTGAAAGTAATTAACAGTATTGCAAAAATAATAAAAAAAAGAGCCGAATAACAGGGATAAACTTGCGTTTATGTGTTGTTCGGCTGAATACGAGATTAGAGGTTATGAGATTTTTTTGCCGGTTGCGGTTTCTGGATCAAGCTCATAGAGTTGGCCCTTCTCGTTAATCGCCTTTAACCCTAAGGCAATTAAGAGTTCCCCTCCGGCGCAAAGCAGTGTCCGATCCGGCAGATCGGAAACGAATTTCCATGCGTCAAAGCATGGAGCGCCGAGACTGATGTAATCATTCTTTAAGTCAACAAGTGTTCCGTCAACTAAAATGACATTATAGTCAGCCTCAAGGCCGTCCGCGCTACCGCAGAACGGAGAATACTTGACTGGCACTCCATCAACATGGGGCTTGAGCACCTCATAAATTTCCTTGAAACGGGCGCCGGTGCCGATGACGACCAAGCTGATGTCGGCAGGAATTTGCAGATCTTTAATCTGCTCAATGCCTTCTTGTTTATGTACGGGGTTTGGTCCAAAAAATCTTTCTCCATGCGTGATTAAAAAACTTGTCATTTCATTCCTCCTGTTATTTTGAGTTTTAAAGAGTTTTTAGCTCATCTGAGCTAATTCAAAGCAAAAACACTTTGATTTTTTAGAATAACATATATTATTTATTAAGTCAATGGTTAATGGAAAAAATTGTTTAATATTAGCAAATATATGATACAAGAAAAATATTTAATAACAAGGGAAAGAAGAATGAATTTAACACCATGCTACTGGAATATAATTTCTCAGACATCATTAAGAACGAAAAAGATTTATAATATTGGTATTAAAATTATTTGGCAGTATTTTCTAAAAGGTAATTTAATTCAATTTTTTAGTAAAAAAGAATGGGAAAGCGCTGGCGATAAAATAGCAAATAAATTATATAAAGATAAAAATTTTGTTGGCAGTTTAGAAAAAAAATTAAATCAAGCTGAGAAGCAAATTAATGTTTTTTTAGAAAAAAATAAAAATTTAGATTATAGTAAATTAACTTTTTCAGAATTAACAAACACAGCCAATGCTATAAAAAATTTGTGGTTAGATTATGATAACATTAATATTCCATCCTGGTATATTGGCGGAGACAAATTTAGAGAACTGATTTTTAAAGATTTAAATATACCAGAAGATGAATTTTTATTTTTAACAACGCCGACAAAAAAGACAGCAGTAAGCGAATTAGAATATAAATTATTAAAGTGTACAAAATTAATTAAAGATAAAAAAAGAAATTTAGAAAAAACAGCAGAAAAATTATCTCAGGATTATGGCTGGATTCCATTTGGCTATGACGGGTTGGAGTATTGGAGTAAAGATTATTTTATTAGAGAATTAAGAAAAAAATTACAGCATTATTCCGATAAAATTGATAAAAAAGTTCAGATGATAGAAAAAAAAGACAAGGAGAATTTAAAAATAAAACAAGAAATAATAAAAAAATATAAACTTAGTGAAAAACAGATTGATCTAATTAAAAAAATAAATCTTTTCGCGGTTTGGACGGATGAAAGAAAAAAACTTGAATTCAAACTTCATTATTATTATTCCAAAATTTTATTGGAATTGGAAAAAAGATATAATATACCATATATAAATTTGAAATATTTATTTACCGAAGAACTTTCAGAAGTAAGTCAAGGCAGAGACAGGATTTTACGCATTACCAATAAAAGAATAAATAAAGATTTTATGGTAGAATTCAGAAATGGGCAAGGCGGGATTATCCCTGCACGGCGGAAAAATAAAATTTTACGAGAATTATCAGAGCAGACTAAACCATCGGAAATTAAAGGAACGGTAGCTTGCCGAGGAAATAAAAATTTTTATCAGGGCAGGGTTAAAGTTTTGTTTTCTCCAAGAGAAGGTGATAAAGTTAAAAAAGGAGATTTTTTGATAGCGACAATGACAACGCCCGACTATATAGTTTCAATGAAAAAAGCAGCTGGATTTATAACGGACGAAGGCGGAGTCACCTGCCACGCCGCGATCGTGGCGCGAGAAATGAATAAGCCCTGCATCATCGGCACAAAGATCGCCACCAAGGTTTTGAAAGACGGTGATTTGGTGGAGGTTGACGCGGAGCGGGGAGTGGTTAAAATATTAAAAAGAAAAAATGAAAGAGATAAAAATAAATTTAAACAAAATAACAAAGCCAGAGATTGATTTGATTGCTGAATATTTTAAGCAAGGCAAGGTTATTGCTTACCCGACTGACACTATTTACGGCTTGGGCTGTTTGGCAACAGACAAAAAAGCGATTAAAAGAATTTATAGGATTAAAAAAAGAAACAAGAAAAACCCGCTTTTAATTTTGGCAAGCAGTTTTGGAATGGTTAGGAAATATTGTTTCTTAAGCATGGCGCAGGAGAGATTTTTAAAAAATAAATGGCCTGGTCCTGTTTCAGTAGTTTTGCGAGCCAAAAGTTTACTGCCAAAAGAATTAACAGGCGGCAAAGGCAGCATAGCGGTTAGAATGCCTAAAAATAATTTCTTGATTAAAACAATAAGAAGAGTAGGCGCGCCGATAGTTTCCACCAGCTTGAATATAAGCGGCAAAAAGAATATAATTAAACCGGATAATTTAGAAAATTATTTTGAAACTCGCAAGCCGGATTTAATAATTAACGCAGGCGAATTAAAGAGCAAGCCGTCAAGATTGGTTGATATTCGCGATATTAATAATATTAAAATTTTAAGGAAATAAGCATAATCCGAATCAACGAATGATATCCAAATACTGCGAATAACTACAAATCGAATTTTTATTCGGATAATTAAAATTCGGAGCATTCGGATATAATTTGTAAATTAGGATTGTTTTATGTTCATAGATACCCACGCGCATATTAATTTTAGCGCTTTTAAACAAGACGCGGATGAAGTAATGCGCAAATCTTTAGCCGCTGATACTTGGATGGTTGTAGTCGGAACTGACTACAAGTCTTCCAAGCTGGCCTTGGATTACGCCAATAAATACGAAAAAGGGGTTTATGCCGCCGTCGGCCTTCATCCTATTCACCTTCAGGAAGTAAAAGCCGACGGCGAAGATTATAATTTTGTAAGCCGCGTGGAGGAGTTTAATTATGAAATGTATGAACGGTTAGGCAAGCTTAACAAGGCAGTCGCGATCGGAGAAATCGGGCTTGATTACCATCATATAAATGAAAATCAGAATGTTTTGGAAGCAAAAGAAAAGCAGAAAAAAGTTTTTATAGAGCAATTTAAGTTGGCGCGCGATTTGGATTTGCCCGTGATTATTCATTGCCGCAACGCGCATGATGATATGCTGGCAATATTGGAAGACCTGAAAAATAAATATAAAAATTTAATCTCCAAAAACAGGCCGTGGGGTGTGATGCACTGCTATTCCGGAGATGAGAATTTGGCCTGGCAGTATTTTTCGCTTGGGCTTCTTATTTCTTTTACAGGGCTTATTACTTTTTCCGCGCAATGGGATGATTTAATCAGGAAAATGCCTTTAGAAAAAGTTATGATTGAAACAGATTGCCCGTTTATGACTCCGGAGCCGTACCGCGGTCAGCGAAACGAGCCGATATTGGTAAAATATGTGGCGCAAAGAATCGCGGAAATCAAGAATTTAAGCATTGAAAGAGTGGCGGAAATTACCACTAAAAATGCCAGAGAGTTTTTTGGGATTTGATTAAAATAACAAAATAATAAAGTAATAAAATAATAGGCATTATCGCTCTAATTTTATTATTTTATTATTTTATTACTTTATTATTTTTGTAGCTTGACTTTTTGAAGGATTTGTAAAATAATGAAAGTATAAAAGAAGTAATTATTGATTGCATGAATTTTATGCCAAGGACAATAAAGTCCTTATTTATTTTGTTTGAAATATGGGCGGAAACAACAATAAATCCCTTAAAAATAATTCAGAACAGGCATGGTGGCAGCCGGCTTTAGTTTTATTCGCCAAGTTTTCCGGCTGGATAGCTGTTCCGGTGATAGCGGGAGCGTTAATAGGCAGATGGCTGGACGGCCGATACGGCACTGATCCGTGGATATTTTTAACAGCGGTTGGTTTTGCTTTTTTAATATCCATGTTTGGGTTAATCAAAAATATTAGAGAAGAGTATGAGAAGATTGAAAAAGATATTCAAGAGAGAAAGAAAGATGATTTAAAATAGTTTTTGTTAAACTAGTTAAACTAGCTAAATATGTTAGATAGAAATTAGAAATAGTTTTATGTATTTAACAAATTTAACAAATAACATTCATGTCCCAACAAGTTGAAAATCATAATCTAACAGAAGTAAGTACGGAAATAGTTCACGAACATACGCTTTTCGCCGAGCCGATTTTTGGCATTGGCAATTTTCAAATTACCAATTCTTTATTAAATTCATGGCTGGTTGTTTTGATAGTGCTGATAATTAGCTTGTCTTTAAAGTCCCGGATCAAGGCGATACCAAGGGGAATTCAAAATGTGTTTGAAATGATAGTGGAGAAATTCTTGGAAATTTTTGATTCCATAACAGGGGCGCGCCAAAAGTCATTGAAATTTTTTCCGCTGGTTTTTTCTTTTTTTATATTCATATTGCTATCCAATTGGATGGGCCTGCTTCCGGGCGTGGGATCTGTCGGCCAAGTTATATCAGAGCATGGGAATAAAGTTTTTGTGCCTTATTTTCGAGGGGGAACGGCAGATTTGAACACTACATTGGCTTTGGCTATAATCGGCGTGGTGGCCAGCCACATTTTCGGCGTGGTGGCGATCGGCTTATGGAATTATTTCAATAAATTTATAAATATCAAAGCGTTTTTGGAAATACCGAAAAAAATCAGGAAAGATCCGTCTGTACTTATAGTTAATCCGATTAAGGCCTTTGTCGGGCTTATTGAAATAATAGGAGAGGCAGCCAAGGTTGCCAGCTTGTCTTTTCGTTTGTTTGGCAATATTTTTGCCGGCGAAGTTCTGCTGGCGTCAATGTCAGCCATTCTCGCGTTCGGCCTGCCGATACCGTTTATGTTTTTGGAAATAATCGTGGGCTTGATTCAAGCGTTAATATTTGCTATGTTAATATTGGCGTACTTAACCATGAATACCAGCGCGGAAGAGCATTAATTAAAATAATATAAAAATAAAATAATAAAATAATAAAAATTTGAGAAGCATAGTTTATTATTTTGTTATTTTATTATTTAGTTTTTAAATTTATGGAAAATGTTATGTTAGCCAAAGCTTTGGCAATCGGCATTGGGTCAATCGCGCCTGCCATCGGCATCGGCATGATCGGCGCCAAGGCCATGGAAGCGATCGGCAGGAATCCGGAAGCGGCCGGCAAAATTTTAGTGCCTATGCTTTTAGCCGCGGCTTTTGCCGAAGCTATCGCGATTTATGCTTTAGTTATTGCCTTTGGCATAAAATAAAATTGTTTTATGCGCGGGTGGTTATCAATTTAATCTCCTGCGTATAAAATTATTTTTGAATAATGAATTAGGAATTTATTGCAATAATTTATTGCGTTCCATATTCTTTTATTATGGAAAATTTAATTGAAACATTTCATATAGATATAAAGTTATTGATAGCGCAGGTTGTCAATTTTGCCATAGTGTTTTCCGTGTTGTATTTTTTCGCTTTAAAGCCATTGATTAAGGTCATGGGAGACAGGACGAAAAAAATTGAAAAAAGCATAAAAGACGCGCGGAAAATAGAAGAAAAATTAAGCCAAACAGACGAAGAATATCATAAAGCAATCAGCCAGGCCAAGAAAGAAGCGAATATTATTATGGAAAAAGCGAGCATCGCGGCTGAAGAAAAAGGCAAACAGCAAATAGTAAAAGCCAAAGAGGAGATAGGCCGGATTATTAATCATGAAAAAGAACAAATGCAGATTGAAAAAGCCAAGACATTAAAAGAAATCAAAAAAGAAGTGGCTGATTTGGTAGTTGTTTCTTTGGAAAAGATTTTAGAGGAAAAAGTTGACAGTAAAAAGGACGGGGAGTTGATCAGGAGGATGGTTAAAAGATAGATATAATTCGAATGCTTCAAATTAATATTCAAATGCCTCAAATACGAATTATTCAAATAATTTAATTCGATTTGTAGCTATTTGCAGCATTTGAATATCATTTGTAGATTTGAATTATATTTTATGAAGATTGCATCAAAACAATACGCGGAAAGTTTATACCAAGCTGTTCAGAATAAGAATGACAGCAGGATTAAAGATGCTATAAAAATTTTTTTTCAGATTTTAGTTCAGAACAATGATTTATCTAAAGCCGATGAAATAATCAATGAATTTGTTAAAATATGGAATAAAGAAAATGGAATAATTGAAGCTGGCGTGGAAAGCGCTAAGACATTGGATAATAATATTATTAAATTATTAAATAATTATATTATTAAATTGTCAGGGGCAAAAACAGTTATTTTAAATCAAAAAATAAATAAAGATATTTTAGGAGGAGTGATTATCAAATATGGAGATAAAATTTTGGATGGGAGCTTGAGAATGAGGCTGGGCGAGTTGAGGAGATCGTTGGTAATTTGAAATTTGTAATTTGGGGTATTGTTAAAAATACGAATAGTCACTAATAATGTTGTTTTTATATAAGAATTTATTAGTTATTTTACAAAAGAAAAAGGCACCATTGCTGATGCCTTGCTGGTATGCGGTTATTATGGAAATTTGTCAGAATTAACACCTTTTTAAAGTAACGCGGTTTATTGTTTCCCTGATAGTAGGTGTAAATCAATCAAATTAATGTAACGAGAAATTTTTTGCGATTTGGCGAGAAGCTCCCTTTGCTCTGGTTTGAGAGATGATTTAAAGTCGTTTACTATTTGGATTCTCTCTGTTTCAGCGCAACTAAGGCATATTTTAAAGGAACCAATTAGTCGTTTTAATTCTTCAGACATTTCGGGTATTTCCATTTTTATTTTACATCTTTGACATTGTTTTTTCATATTTACCCTCCTTTTTTTTCTTGTATCTTAATATTAACTTAACATAAATAATAAAAAAGTCAATCCTGCGCCAAGGCTTCGGATTGTAAATGATTATATATGAGTAACACAAAAGATTTTATCGTAGAACAATTAAAAAAACAAATCATTGATTTTAAATCGGAAATCAAGGAACAGACAGTCGGCAAGGTTATTGAAGTCGGCGACGGCATTGCCAGAATTTCCGGATTATCGGATTGCATGATGAGCGAGATGTTGGAATTTACCACTGGCAAACAGACGAATGACCGTGAAACACTCTCTGCCTCGTCGCAGTCTCCTGAAAGGGACTGCGACGGAAAGAGCGGAAATCGTCGCAGTCCTCTTCGAGAGACTGCGACGAGACAAGCGGTGTATGGCGTTGCCTTGAATTTGGAAGAAGATAGCGTGGGCGCTATTATTTTGGGCGACTGCCATAAAATTAAAGAAGGGGATGAAGTTAAATCATTAAAAAGGATTTTGGAAGTTCCGGTTGGCGAAAATGTGATTGGCAGGGTAGTCAATCCTTTGGGACAGCCGCTGGACGGAAAGGGAGAAATGTTAGCTGATAAATTTTATCCGATAGAAAAAATAGCTCCGGGCGTAATTACCCGCGAATCAGTAAGCCAGCCGGCGCAGACAGGCATAAAAGCGATTGACGCAATGATTCCAATTGGCCGGGGTCAAAGAGAATTAATTATCGGCGATCGCCAGATTGGCAAGACAGCCATTGCCATTGATGCTATCATAAACCAGAAAGGCCAAAACATGAAATGCATTTATGTGGCGATTGGGCAGAAAGAGTCAAAAATAGCCAATATCGCGGCAAAATTAGAAGAGCATGGCGCGATGGAATATACAACGATTGTTTTGGCTGGCGCGTCTGATCCGGCCTCGCTCGCCTACATAGCGCCTTACGCCGGATGCGCGATGGCTGAATATTTTTTGGACAAAGGCGAAGATGTATTGATTGTTTATGACGATTTAAGCAAGCACGCGGTTGCTTACCGCGAGATTTCTTTGCTTTTGCGCCGGCCGCCGGGACGAGAAGCTTATCCGGGCGATGTTTTTTATCTTCATTCAAGATTATTGGAAAGATCCTGCAAATTGAACGAACAGCACGGCGGAGGATCAATCACCGCTCTGCCTATTATTGAGACTCAGGCAGGCGATGTTTCCGCGTATATTCCAACCAATGTCATATCAATTACTGACGGCCAGATTTATCTGGAGCCGGATTTATTTTATCAAGGAAACCGCCCGGCCGTGAATGCCGGACTTTCCGTGTCCCGCGTCGGATCGGCGGCTCAGATTAAAGCCATGAAAAAAGTTGCGGGAAAAATGAGATTGGAAGCCGCGCAATACCGCGAACTGGCCGCGTTCGCCCAATTCGGCTCTGACTTGGATGAAGACACAAAAAATAAATTGGAAAGAGGCAAGCGGCTGGTGGAAATATTCAAGCAAGACCAGTATAAGACAGTTCCGGCCGCCAACCAGGTATTAATATTTTTTGCCGCGATCTCCGGCTTGCTTGACAATGTTCCGGTTGAGAAAATTAATAAATTTGAAGAAGAATTAAATAAGTACGCGGAAAATAACGGGCAGGATATTTTGCAAGAGATTGCGGAGAAAGGGGACTTTGATGAAAAATTGGAGGAGAAGATGAAAAAGCTGGTTGAGGATTGTAAGGGCACAATAGAAATAATAAAATAATAAAATAATTAAATAATAAAATAATTAAATAATTAAATAATTAAATAATAAAATAATAAAATAATTAAATAATTAAATAATTAAATAATAAAATAATTAAAATGTTGGTTGTAAACAATAATCACCATAGCTTTGAAGATGTAAAAGCATGGCAATTAGCCAGAAAGTTTCGAAAATTAATATATAATATTTCTAATAATTTTCCCAAAAAAGAAAATTATTGTTTAACAAGCCAGATAAGAAGAGCCGCAATTTCTATACATTCAAATATTGCTGAGGGATATGGGCGTTATAATTTTCAAGAGAACATTCAATTTTGCAGGATCGCAAGAGGTTCGTTGATAGAAGTTTTGGATCAATTATATGTAGCATTGGATGAAAATTATATTAGTTTAGATGATTTTAGAAATATATATAAAGAAGGCAAGGCAACTGAAAAAGCAATAAATGGGTATATAGGATTTCTAAAAAAACAAAGAAATAAAATAATAAAATAACTAAATAATTAAATAATATCACTTTAACTTTTATATTATTTTATTATTTTTATTATTTAGTTATTTCAAATTATGGCTAACACCAGAGATATACAAAATAGAATAAAATCAATCAGCAATACCAAAAAAATTACCAAGGCGATGGAAATGGTGGCGGCGTCAAAGATGCGGCGCGCGATTGAGGCCGTGCTGAAAACCAGGACTTACGCCAATTTAAGCTGGAATATTGTTTTAAATTTGTCGCAGGCGGGAAACAGCAATGGCGGCCAAGCTCTGCATCCGCTTTTAGCAAAGCGCGAGAGAATTAAAAAAGTCGGCATTGTTTTAATAACATCAAATAGGGGATTGTGCGGCGGGTTTAACACAGCCATTGTTAATAAAGCGCATAAAAGCGTTGAAAAGCATAAAGAGTTGGGAAAAGAAAATTCTGAATTTATAATAATCGGCAAGAAAGGAGCTATTGTAAAAAAACATTATAATTATGATATTGCCGCGGAATTTTCCAAAGAGGATATAATCAGCGAAGTAAAAGAAGTTTTGCCCATAGCGAAAATAGTCTTGGATGATTATTTAAGCGGAAAATACGACAAGATTATGGTTGCCTATACTGATTATGTAAGCGCTTCCAAGCAGATTCCGCGCGTAAAACAGCTTTTGCCGATTGACATAACAACACAAGATGAATATTTGGGAATTGTCGGCGAAGACACAAGAGTTGGCATTGACAAAGAATTTATTGACAAGAAAAAAGAAAAACGTTTGCAGGATAAAAAGAATACATACGAATATACTTTTGAGCCGAATCCAAAAGAAGTTTTGGATGAAATGATTCCGCGCTTAATTGAAGTTCAGCTTTTTCAGGCATTGCTTGAGTCAAACGCTTCAGAGCACAGCGCCAGAATGTCAGCCATGCATCAGGCAACAGACGCGGCCAAAGACATGGCGGACGAGTTAACGCTTTTTTACAATAAAGCCAGGCAGGCGAGCATAACAGCTGAGATTGCGGAGATTAGCGCCGGGGCGAATGCGCTTGCAGAGTAATAAGAACTACAAGAATTATTTATAAAGAAGAATAAGCAAACTTAATATTCGTTTTAATAATTCTTCTTTATATTGGATTCTTGTAGTTAATATTAAGAAAAGAAAAAAAGACCGCAACTGTGGTTAAGCTACGGTCTGTGAAAAATTAAGAGTTTGATTAAAATTTATTATCCAATAATTCAAAATATCACATAACAATTAATTTGTCAAGCCTTCGCTAAAGCTGCGGCTTGCAAGCTAAAATATGCCAGAAAACAATAAAAAAACAGGCAAAGTAAAACAAGTAATCGGCGCGGTGGTTGATGTTCATTTTGAAACAGAACTGCCCGAGATTTATACCGCGCTTGAAGTTGAGCGCGGCGGTAAAAGTTTAATTCTTGAAACCCAGCAGCACATTGGCTCCAATGTGGTCAGGACGGTTGCTATGGGAACAACCGACGGATTGAAGCGTGGTGACAAGGTTGTGAACACAGGCGCCGGCATCAGCGTGCCGGTGGGAGATGAAACGCTGGGCAGGATTTTTGATGTTTTGGGCAATCCGGTTGACGGCAAAGAAGCGCCGAAGACGGACAAAAAATATCCTATTCACAGGCCGTCTCCGGCTTTTGCGGATCAGTCAACCAAAACGGAAATTTTGGAAACCGGCATCAAGGTTATTGATTTAATCTGCCCGATTGCCAAAGGCGGCAAAGTGGGCATGTTCGGCGGCGCCGGCGTGGGCAAGACTGTTATTATTCAGGAATTTATAAATAATATCGCCAAACAGCACGGCGGTTATTCGGTTTTTGCCGGAGTCGGCGAGCGGACCAGGGAAGGCAATGATTTGTATCATGAAATGAAAGGCGCCGGAGTGCTTGACAAAGTTGCAATGGTTTTCGGCCAAATGAACGAGCCGCCTGGAGCTCGCGCCCGTGTAGCATTATCCGGGCTTTCCATGGCTGAATATTTTCGCGATGAGCAGAATCAGGATGTTTTATTTTTTATTGATAATATATTCAGATTTACCCAAGCCGGATCTGAAGTATCCGCTCTTTTGGGACGCATGCCTTCTGCCGTGGGATACCAGCCGACTTTGGCAACGGAAATGGGCGAACTGCAGGAGCGAATCACTTCCACCAATAAAGGGTCTATTACTTCCATTCAGGCGGTGTATGTGCCGGCAGACGACCTTACTGATCCGGCTCCTGCCACTACTTTCGGGCATTTGGATTCCACGGTTGTATTGTCGCGCGGCTTATCCGAACTGGGAATTTATCCGGCGGTTGACCCGCTTGATTCCTCGTCTATTATCCTTGATCCAAAAATTGTCGGAGAAGAGCATTATGCGGTGGCGCGCGGAGTGCAGAAAATACTGCAAAGATACAAAGAATTGCAGGATATTATCGCCATACTTGGCATGGAGGAATTGTCTGATGAAGATAAACTGATAGTGTCGCGCGCCAGAAAAATACAGAGATTTTTGTCCCAGCCATTCGCGGTCGCGGAAACATTTACCGGCCATCCGGGAAAATACGTAAAAATAGCTGATACTATCCGCGGGTTTAAAGAAATCTTAGACGGCAAGCATGATGATAAAGGTGAGGGGGAGTTTTATATGCGTGGAAACATAGAAGAAGTGGGTAGGAAATAAATCTTATAAATCATATAAATCCCTGCTTTTTTTTCGCAGGGATTAATAAGATTAATATGAAAATTATTAAATTTGAAATAGTAACACCCGAACGAGTTGTTTTAAAAGAGCAAGTTGTTCAAGTAACCGCGCCGACAAGACAAGGCGAGATTACTGTTTTGCCAAACCATATTCCTTTGGTTGCCAGTTTAATGCCGGGCGTGATTGAAATTATTAAGGAAAATGGAAACAGCGAAATAATGTCCGTGTCAGGCGGATTTATTGAAGTATCAAAAAATAAAGTGGTTATTTTGGCCAATACGGCCGAGATGGCTGAAGAAATTGACGAGACAAGAGTTGAGGAAGCCAGAGAAAGAGCGGAAAAGACCGTTAAAGAGATAAGGCATTTTGACCGCGAGAGGTTTGCTAATATTAACGCTTTAATCGCCAAGGAGCTTGCCAGAAGCAGGGCGGTGAAGCGGTGGAAAAAAATAAAACATGTTGATTAGCAAAGTGAAATATTTAGTTTTAGACAGAGGATTTTAGAATTAAATGCGATAAAAATGGTTTTGTAAAATTAGTTAAATATGTTAAATCAGTTAAATTATTGATAATAATAACATAGTTAATTTTGTTATTTTAATTCAGTCTTGAATTTTTTTTCTTGCCATGCTATTATATTGACTGGGACTGGATTGCGCATAACCATAAAATTAAATATACATAAAAATATACAACAAGACTGTTGCCTTGGAGCAGCAGTTTTGTTTTTCCAAATTAATTACAATACGAATATGAAAAAAATTATTTTAGGAGTTTTGTTAGCAGCAGCTGTGTTTTATCCGGTTTTTGCTTTTGCCAGCGAGCATGGGAGCGAAGGCGGCAATGAAGAAAATATTGCTTTAATTTTTGGAGCTATGGCGATATTGCTTGTTTTAAGCAAAATAGGCAACCTTATAACCAGACTCGGCCAGCCGGCAGTTTTGGGCGAAATATTAGTCGGCGTTGCTTTGGGAAATTTGGCGCTTTTGGGCTTTTCATTTTTCAGGGAATTGGAGCATAATCAGATTATGGCTTTCTTGGCGGAATTCGGCGTCGTGCTTTTGCTTTTTCAAATCGGCCTGGAAAGCAACCTTAGCGAGATAAAAAGCGTGGGAATGAAATCTTTTACAGTAGCGGCAATAGGAGTGGCGGCCCCTTTTGCTTTAGGCGCTTATTTAATCGGGCCTTATATTCTGCCCGGGCTAAGCCAGATAACGTATCTTTTTATCGGCGCGTCTTTGACAGCGACTTCAGTCGGCATCACGGGCAGGGTGTTTAAGGATTTTAACAAATTGCATATCAAAGAAGCCAAAGTAGTTTTAGGCGCGGCCGTGATTGACGATGTTTTGGGCTTGATGATTTTGGCTGTTGTCACCGCGATCGCGACAGCCGGCTTTATCAGCCCGGCGGCCATTGCCGTAATTACTTTGAAAGCGTTTCTGTTTCTTTTCGGCGGCATAATTATTGGAAATTTTATTGCCAAGAATTTAGGCAAGATACTGTTAAAGATCCACACCGGCATAGGCATGAAGGTGTCTTTGGTTTTGTCAATCGGATTGTTTTTTTCATACATCGCCAGCTTGGTCGGATTGGCCCCTATCATCGGCGCGTTTGTCGCAGGTCTGCTTTTGGATAATGTCCATTTCAAAGGATTTAAAAATTACAGATTAATCAGTGATATAAAAAAATGGATGGCAAGCAGAGAGAGCAATGGAGTTGATAAAGCGTTAAATCAAATTATGGAAAAACATTCATGCAAGCATGTTGAAGATTTAATTGAAAATATCGCCTATGTGTTTGTCCCGCTGTTTTTCGTCTTCACGGGATTGCAGGTGAAACTGGAAACTTTTTTTAATCCAAAAGTTTTATTGGCTGCTTTGCTGGTAACGATTATCGCGGTTGTTGGAAAAGTTATCTCCGGCATATTTTTGCCCAAAAAATACAATAAGCTGATAGTCGGGTTTGCCATGGTGCCAAGAGGCGAGGTAGGCTTGATTTTTGGAAATATCGGCAAAGCGCTGGGAGTGATTTCCGATGAGGTCTTTTCAGTGATCATCGCCATGGTAATCTTAACCACGCTTTTAACCCCGCCGATTTTATCTGTTTTTTTGAAGAAGTATAAGGATGAATCAATTATCAATTAAAAATTATCAATTACGAATTGGGGATTAAAGTTAAAAAGAAAAACACCGCCAAAGTCGTGTTGACTTGGCGGCGCGCGCCACCATACCACGCCTTGATTTTTTTGTCAATATTGACAAGATTTTAAACTGCGTCTAAAATACAATAGAGTTGAAATTAGAAATTTGAAATTAGAAATTTGGAGATGTCATTATCAGCACCGAGTGCTGCCGCAGCACTCGGTGCTGATAATGATTACTAATTTCCAATTTTTTTATTCTAAAAATATTTTATTTATTTTTTTTAATTTCGTTACGCGTTACGCGTTACGAGTTATGCGAAGAAGTATGAACCTAAAACCACTACACGATCATGTTATCGTTAAAGCGATAACAGCAGACGAAATCACAAAGTCCGGCATTGTTCTGCCTGACACGGTTGACAAGGAAAAGCCGGAAAAAGGCGAAGTTGTGGCTGTCGGCCAGGGCAAGTTAATGGATAATGGCCAGCGCGCGCCAATGAGCGTCAAGGTCGGCGACAAAGTAATGTTTAAAAAATATTCTCCCGATGAGATTAAGGTTGAGGGAAAAGAATATTTAGTTATAAGCGAGGGGGATGTTATCGCGATAATAGCGTAGGAAATTTGAAATTAGTAATTTGAAATTTGGATATTACCTAATTTCCAATTTCAAATTTCAAATTTCAGGTTGTTTAATAAAATAATAATTTTTCATAATCCGTTACGCGTTACGCGTTACGCGTTATGCGAAGAAAAATATGTCCAAACAAATTATTTTTGATGAAAAGGCGCGAGCCGCCTTAAAAAGAGGAGTTGACCAATTGGCGAATACTGTTAAAATTACTCTCGGCCCCAAAGGCCGCAATGTGGTGATTGGCAAAAGTTTTGGCGCTCCGCAGATTACCAAAGACGGCGTAACCGTTGCCAAGGAAATTGAGCTGGAAGACAAGTTTGAAAATATCGGCGCGGAAATTGTCAAGGAAGTGGCGTCAAAAACCAATGACGCGGCAGGCGACGGAACCACTACCGCCACAATTTTGGCCCAAGCTATGATTACGGAAGGGCTGAAGCTGGTTTCATCCGGCGTAAGCCCGATTGAGATCAGGAAAGGAATTGAGAAAAAAGTTTCTGCCATGGTTGCCAAACTGAAAACAATGAGCAAGCAGATTTCCACCAGAGAAGAAATAGCGCAGGTGGCTTCGGTAAGCGCCAATGACAAGGAGATCGGCGAGAAAATCGCGGAAGCAATGTACAAGGTTGGCGCGAAAGACGGCGTTGTTACGGTGGAAGAAAGCCAGTCTTTCGGCGTTGATGTTGAAATAGTTGAGGGAATGCAGTTTGATAAAGGGTATGTTTCTCCGTACATGATCACTAACGCGGATTCAATGAAAGCTGAATTTCAAAATCCTTATATTTTAATTACTGACAAAAAAATCGCTTCAATCCAAGAAGTTTTGCCTCTATTGGAAAAGATGGCGCAGTCAGGCAAAAAGGACTTGGTAATTATCGCCGAGGAAATAGAAGGCGAGGCCTTGGCAACTTTTGTGGTGAATAAATTGCGCGGCACTTTTAATGTTTTAGGAATTAAAGCTCCGGGATTCGGCGACAGGCGCAAAGAAATGCTGGAAGACATCGCTGTTTTAACAGGCGCCAGAGTTATTTCCGAAGAAGTCGGATTAAAATTAGAAAACGCGGTAATGAGCGACTTAGGGCAGGCCAGAAAAGTGGTTTCCACCAAAGACGACACAACCGTTGTTGACGGCAAAGGCGATGAATTAAAAATCAAAAATAGAATAAGCCAAATCAGGAAAGAGCTGGAGATTAGCGACAGCGACTTTGACAAGGAAAAATTGCAGGAGCGATTGGCAAAATTATCCGGCGGCGTTGCCGTAATTAAAGTCGGAGCCGCGACTGAAACAGAAATGAAAGAAAAGAAAGACAGGATTGAAGACGCGCTGAACGCAACCAGAGCCGCGGTGGAAGAAGGCGTTGTTGCCGGCGGCGGGCTGGCCTTGGCTCATGCCGGAAACGCTTTTGAAGAGCTTACCGACAAAAAGGAAGACGATCCGGGAGTAAGGATTGTTGATACTGCCATCTTGGAGCCGATCAAGCAGATTGCCGCGAACGCAGGAAAAGACGGATCATTGATTTTGTATAATATTATAAAAGAAAACAGGCAGGGAAGAGTTAATGTCGGCTATAACGCGGCTATTAACAAATTTGAAGACATGTTTGAGGCGGGCATTGTTGATCCTACGAAAGTGGTGCGATCCGCGCTTGAAAACGCGGCCAGCGCCGCAATTATGTTCCTGACAACAGAGGCGGTGATAGCGGATAAGCCGGAAGAAAAAGGCCATGATCACGGCGGCGGAATGCCCGCGGGCATGGGCGGCATGGGCGGCGGAATGATGGGGATGTAGTTAAACACGAAAACACGAAAACACGAAAACACGAAAACACGAAAACACGAAAACACGAAAACACGAAAACACGAAAACACGAAAACACGAAAACACGAAAACACGAAAACACGAAAACACGAAAACACG
>Ga0180732_1000461_pt1 | contig 35245 bp, 29 predicted proteins | sample KR11_01MetaG_FD_148674 | JGI IMG/M metagenome (GOLD analysis project Ga0180732, IMG submission 148674) | Groundwater microbial communities from the Olkiluoto Island deep subsurface site, Finland - KR11_0.1 MetaG | ecosystem: Environmental > Aquatic > Deep subsurface > Groundwater | place...
ATTATACAAAAGAAGGATACAGCCCTGTTGTTGATTTTGAGACATGGCGGGTAGCTGTATTAAATTTCAGCGCTGAACTTTTGCCGGAAAATCTTTCAGCGATGCAGCGTCATAATGAAACAGATGAAGTTTTTGTGCTGTTGCGCGGGCGCTGCATACTTTTTATCGGTAACGGAACTGAAACGGTTACGGAAATCAACGCTGAAGATATGCATCCACTTAAGATTTATAATGTTAAAAAATCAACTTGGCACACGCATACATTAAACAGGGACGCAATGGTACTGATCGTTGAAAACAGGGAAACGACTTTTGATAACTCTCCATTCTGCCCGCTTACACAAGTTCAGAAACAAACTATAGTCGATATGGCACATGTGTTGTGGGATGAAAGAAAAGCTTGAATAAACTGCAATCCTATCATTTTTCCGACAATAGTAATGCATCAATACTTTTTATCAGGAGGACCGGATTGAGGGTAATCCCAGCCAAAACCCCATCTGAAAGGGGCGGGAAGCCAATATACTCCACCTATACGAACGCTATAATACATAATCTTACCTATGAACGGATGTCCTGACCTGCCTACACATTTCTCCAAATCCAAATCCGCTTGCTTTCTTTCCTCTTTGCTGCCTCCCATCCAATAAATAACATCATGCTCAACACAACATTTTAACCATTCATTATCAGGACAGAACGAACAGCCGTCGGATTTAAATTTGTTTGGCGGTAATGGCGGCGTCCATTGTTTTTGTAAGTACACTTCTTGTGCCAGCTTTTGTAACTTTTGATCAGAGCCAGTAAAATTAAATAATAATATGAAACATATGACTGATAGAAGTATAACTTTATACAAAACATTCATTACTGTTTATCGCGTCTCCTTCTGAGACATGAAACAAATCCCGGTTCGTTACAGCACGAAGGAAGAATAAGACGGACCGCCCTTTCAAAAAGAAAGTAATCTATCGACCAGTTAATGAGTACTATTATTTTATTCCTGAATCCGATCAAGTTCGTTAAATGAATAACAAGCCATATAATCCAGGCAAAAAAACCTTTAAACTTCATTCCGGCAAAATTTGCAACCGCACTGTTTCTGCCTATCGTGACCATAGCACCCTTATCAACAAATCTAAAAGGCAGAGTTTGAGATCCTTTTATTTGCCTTAAAATATTTTCTGCTGCCATCACTCCCTGCTGAATCGCCACTGGTGCTGTTTGCGGCAGGGGCTTTCCATTAAATTCAAACCATGCTGCATCTCCAGCTGCATATACATTTTCATAATCTTTAATTCTTAGGTCTTCAGAAACCGTTATCCTTCCGTCTTTTGCAAGCGGAATACGCCAGCCGGAAGCCTCAACAGGGCCCTTCACGCCGGCACACCACAGTATGGTTTCAGATTCGACAGTTGCCCCTTCTTTGATTTTAACACCCATCGGAGTAATGTTTTCAACAGAGGTTTCCAGCATAACTTCAACCCCGAGACTTTGAAGCTTTTTAAGTGTGTATGAGCTCAGAGCATCAGGTAACATACCCAGTAATCTGCTTGAAGATTCTATTAACACTATGCGGGCTTTATTAATATCGTATTCCGGGTAATCTTTGCGCATAGGTCCATATAACAATTCTGCAAGTGCTCCGGCAAATTCTACGCCGGTCGGGCCTCCGCCTACTATTGTAAATGTTAGCAGACTGTTTTGCCGCTCAATTCCAGTACAAAACGCAGCCCTTTCAAAGCAGGTAAGAATATGGTTTCTGATGATAACAGCGTCATCAAGCGTCTTTAGTTTAAAACAAACCGATTCCGCCCCGGGTATTCCAAAAAAATTTGTTGTACAGCCAGTGGCTATAATACAGTAGTCAAAACTAATTTTTCTGCCGTTTGCTATAAGAGTTTTAGAATCAAGGTCAAGATCGCTTACCTCCGATCTTAGATATTTGATATTTGAATATTTTCTGATCAGTGAACGTATAGGGTAAGCTATACCTTCCGGTTCAATCTCGGCTGCGCCTACCTGATAAAGAAGAGGCAGAAATGTATGATAGTTGTTTTTATCTATCAGAGTTACCTGCACATTTTTTCCTGATAAAGTTCTAACAGCCCATAAGCCTGCAAACCCGGCTCCTATTATAACAATATGAGGATTGCCGTTATTCATCAGGATAAATCCTTTAGAATATTTTCGTACACATTTTTTATAGGTATATTCTTCTCAAGAGCAATTTTTTTACAAACTTCATATTCAGGAACAAAGCGTTTTGTGCCATCCGTGTTTGTGATACATTTTACCGAAACAATTCCGTAGATTGTTTTCATCTCAACCTGGTGCCTTGATAGTTTTTTTCTTTCAAGCTCATGATATCTGACACCTGTTGTAGTAGTTTCAGATAAGATCCGGTTAATAACGACATCCTTATTATGATGGCTGCAAATTACATATATCTTGGTTCCCGGTCTGTTCTTTTTCATATAAACAGGTGTCCAGTATACATCAAGGGCTCCGTCTTCAAAAAGGCGATCCATCAGAAATCCGAAAATTTCAGGATTCATATCATCAATGCAGGTTTCTATCTGCAGGATAACATCTTTTTGATAGATTTCTTTTGCTGTGTCCCTGCCTGTTGTAATTCTTAAAAGATTCGGAATATGTTCAAGATCATATTTTCCTGCGCCATAGCCTGTCTTTTCGACAATCATATCAGGGAATGTCCCGAATGATTGGCAAAGCGCCTTTACAATAGCGGCACCGGTGGGTGTTACAATCTCCTTTTTTATATCAACGCCATATACAGCAACATCTTTTAATATTGATAACACAGCAGGCGGCGGAACCGGAATAATTCCATGCTGGCAGTTTACAAAGCCTGAACTTATGGGAATTTTTGATGAATATACCTTTGTTATTCCAAGGTAATCAATGCAAAGAGCTGTTCCGACAATATCGACAATTGAATCTACTCCGCCTAACTCATGAAAATGTACTTTTTCTTTTGGGCAGGCATGAATTTGGGCTTCGGCTGTAGCGATTATTTCAAAAACTGAGGTGCTCATATCTTTAATATTTGCCGAAAGAGAACTATTTGAAAGAAGGGATAAAATCTGAGAATAGTTTCTTGATACGGAAGATGCGGAAGTTTTTACTTCAACTTGTTTTGCGCTTATCCCGTTTTTGAAAACATTTGAAACGGACAACTCGAAATCATTTAAGGGGATATTATTAATATTTTCTTTAAGCCAGTCAATTGGTACACCAAGGTCAATGAAAGCACCTAAAGTCATGTCACCGCTTATTCCGGAAAAACAGTCAAAATATGCAATCATATATTTATTCCTTAAGCATGGCCAAATATGTTTAACTTGAAAAAGCAGCGTCCAGGCTAATTACCGATTGTATGAAGCTTAATAATCTCAAGTAAAAGTTCACCGGTATTAACCATGTCATCAACCTTAACCGATTCCCGCACAGTATGCATATCGCGCATACCGGTTCCTATGACTCCTGCTATAATGCCCTTTGCAAAAAATATATTTGCGTCGGCTCCGCCACCTGTAATTTTTGTTACCATGTTTCTACCCAGATTTGTGGCGGCTTGTTTAGCTAATGTCACAACCGGATGGTTTTCGGGTATATTTGTACTGGAAAAATCATCTTCCACAATAACATCAACTCTTGGAAGGCCATTGGACGAATCCCCCTGGTAATTCTTAATAACATTTTCAAAAGAAGATATTATGTTATTTGTGACTTCCTTCAACTTTTCACTGTTATGACTTCTGACCTCACCCTTAATGTTGACATAACTTGGGACAATATTTGTTGCTATACCACCTTTTATTATACCAATATTACATGTTGTTTCACGGTCGATCCGACCGAGTTCAAGCCCGGCAATTGCTTTCCCGGCAAGAAGAATTGCATTTATACCCTTTTCGGGGGCAGCCCCGGCATGAGCATCCCTTCCGTGGATTATAAACTCAAGCCTGTTGGCACCGGGAGCGCGTGTAACTATACCTTCAGTGTCAGTGGCATCAAGCGCATACCCGTATTTAGCATTAATGAGTTTCATATCGAGATTTTTTGCTCCCAACAGTCCGATTTCTTCACATATAGTCAAAACTATCTCGATCGGTCCATAGCTCATTTTTTTTTCTTTAAGAACCGTCATTACTTCTATAAGAATTGCTATTGCACTTTTATCGTCAGCCCCAAGTATTGTAGTACCGTTGCTTGTAAAAACCCCGTTTTTCAGAACTGGCACAATACCTTTTCCGGGTTCAACAGTATCCATATGTGCATTCAAGAGAAGGGGAGGAGCCTTTTTATTACCGGCAAACTTTATAACCAGATTCCCTGTGTCGCTTCCAATTATTTTCCCTGCGTTATCAACAGCAGTTTCCGCACCCATAGATTCAAAAATCTTTTTTAATTCCTTAGCGAAATTACCTTCATGTTTTGAAACGCTGTCGATCCCGACAAGAAACCGGAATGTATCAGCAAGCCGCTTGCTGTTAATCATATAAACTCCCTGAAATTTGAAATTCTTATTATATATAACATCTCGCTATTACAGATTTAATTGCTTGCCTAATGAGTTTATAAAAGTCCATTATAATTGAATAATGGACTTTTGAAAATATCTGCCTTAATATAAAATCATTGACAAATAAACGAGGGCTACTATTATAGACCAATTTTTCAAATGGAAGTGCGCAGCTCACTGGTGGGGCTCCCGGACTTCAAATCCGGTGTGGGGCGCTAATACCGTCCCGGGTGGGTTCGATTCCCATGCACTTCCGCCAAGTTATTTAATGATTACAATAGCTCATGAATTTAATCTCGGCCCTTTTTCTATTCAAGACTTGCTCAAGAGTGTATCATACGGAAAAAATTATTGCCATTATTTTGATTGCCTTGCCTGATGAACATGTGAAGAATTTTTCTTGGGGGATAATATGAAACGCACGATATTTCTTGTAGTAACAATATTGCTTGTATCTGCATTTGGTGCAAAGGCGGAAAACGTGCAAGTGCGGTCAGAGAAACCTGCAGCTGTCAGGAGCGGCTGGACACCTTTCCAGTTTTCTGTTTTTAATCCATTGCAACTATTTAATGAGAACAAGAGCATAGCCGGAATGCGTTTTACCATTTTCTATGGAAAAAACACCGATTTACATGGAATTGATCTCGGGCTATGTGTGAACAGTACCCATAACCTCACAGGCATACAGCTTGTTGGACTAATGAATAACGCCGCTGGGGATCCCGGCGATTTTAATGTTACAGGAATACAGGTAGCAGGACTTGGTAATACCACCGATCATCTTTCCGGGATACAAATAGGCGGTTTTGGTAACGGAGTTACATACGATGCTACAGGCATTCAGATAGGTCTGATAGGCAATGCTGCCGCTACTTTTAAAGGAATTCAGATAGCCGGACTTTTTAACTTCAATTATGATAAAAGCAGCAGTATGTCTGGCATTCAAATTGGGATTTTCAACTATTCAGACAAGGTTACGGGTATTCAAATAGGACTTTTTAATGATTGTAATGAGATGAAAGGTATACAGATTGGTATTTTGAATCACATAGAAAATGGCCGCATGCCTTATATGCCAATCATTAATGCAAAATTTTAAAATTTTTATATGCCGCTAAAACTGCTGCTTTCTAATAAATAGCTCCTGCAATATCTCTGTCCATCTCATGCATCACCACCACTGGTGACCATTGTAAACCGGACAGATTACGTGCTACACTACAGGACAGTTTACGTGTTTCTGACATTCTGATATTTAATTCTTGACGTAACAGACTATTTTTCTTATTATTCTACCATTAATAATAGCGAGTTCTTTGCATCTTTTACCTCGCCAAGCGTAACAGTTTGTCTGATATCGGATAAAGGATAAAATCTGGCGCATGTTCGCTTATTTTCAAAACTTGTTCAAATTGCCGCCTCTTAGCGGTTTTCCCCTCAAAAATTATGCAGTTGACTTCTCTCTCGGGCAGTTGGTGCCAGGAGTGGATAACATACGACATGATGTTTTGATAAGCCCTGTTTTTATCAATGATACCAGCAAACTTGTTTATAGATTAATGTCGCATCATGCCGGAATCGAGAAAAAAGGACTCGAATCGTTGTCCGGCGAATGGCCCATGGAGGTAGACAACTATAAACAGATTTATAAAGAATTGATGCTTGAAGCAATAAACAAAGCTAAGCTCAGCAAACAGATTTCAATAGTTTATCTGGCTCAAACTGCCGTGTTTAAAATACTGCTTGATGGAATCCGGGCACAGTATGACACTATGATCGGACAACTGAAAAAAACCGTTCGCCAAACAGACCTTTGCGTTTATGACTATAATTCTCCGCCGGAAGAATCCTACCATTCTAATGTAAACCTGAGAAAGATCCATCTGGATCGTGCAATAATCGAACAGAAGGTAGGCAAGGATATGTGCGGATTTTGGGCAGACATTGAACAAAACGAAATACAACCAATGCTTGAAGCTATCTTTGGCTGCAGCACACAGCTATTCGAAAACCTTCTTATCAATCCTATTCTGCATACTCAACAATATGATAATTCATTTATCATGCTCAATGAATATGATTTATGCCTCGGTCGTCGAACAAATGATCCGGACAAATATGAAGCTCTGATCTTCCTTGTTCGCCAAATTATCAACGCTATAGGTTTATATGATCCCAGTTTTTCCGATATCAACATCGAACAGCGCTCGAACCCATCTCTATCTCATGATAAAGAGGACACCCTAAAAAAACGGCGCACTTACAATGAAAAAATAGAAGGAATCATTCAAGATCCGGAAAACATGGAGCTACTTTTTAATTGGCTGCAAACAAAAGCCGATTACCGGAACTTAAAAAAGCAAAACGCCTCCAAAAGTGAGCTTATCAGGTTGAAAAACCTGATGAAGAATCAAAAAAAGTTGTTAAATTATTTATATAAGCAATTTAAACGCAAAGGATTGATTGAGCTTATCTCTGCATCTTATGAAATGCAGCCTGAACATTTGAAATACTGTCCTCCCTTGAATCCCCAGCAGATCGCACAGTATCTGGTTTCATCAAAGACGCGTAAAGCCATAAAAAAAAGGCTTAAACGAATAAATCAAAACTACCAACAAGTCTTATCGCTACGTCCGCTTAACAAAAAGATTAAACTGCTTAAAAACACAACCGATTTTAAGCACAAAATCTTTCTTATACGTTTTCTCAAAGCTTTTGCACGTTATCATCGGGATATAAATAACTTCAGAATAATCCAGGACTGTATGGAACAGGTGAATATTGCTACGGAGGATAAGATTATAAACCTTTCGCGGGTGAACAATACTTTATATCAATTTCTTTTACCCCATGAACGTCCTCCGGAAAAGGCAGCTATTATAAACCATGTTGTGGTTAAGGCTGACGTGCGCGGCTCCACCGACATCACCTACCAGATGAATAAACTTGGTTTGAATCCAGCCTCTTATTTCAGCCTTAATTTTTTTGACCCAATATCTGAAATTCTTTCTGAGTATGATGCAACAAAAAATTTTATCGAGGGCGATGCTGTCATTTTATCAATTTTTGAATATGAAAATGCACCCGCCGGCTGGTTTTGTGCTTCAAAGGCATGCAGTATCGCTCTTAACATATTGATGATAATCAGGCGATATAACGAAAAGAGTCAGAAATTTCAGTTACCGATTCTTGAACTTGGAATAGGCATCAGTTATTCGGACAAAGTTCCGGCCTTTCTTTTCGACCAGGCTAACCGTATCATGATTTCATCAGCAATAAATCAGGCCGACCGTTTGTCGAGATGCTCGAAAGCCGGCATACGGCTTTTTGTCAATCAAAACAGCCTGTTCAATCTTTACGTTTTCCAAGCCTACGATGCTGAAAACATGACTGATGGCAATGATGACCTTTATTTGCGGTATAATGTCAACGGCATTGAGTTGAATGCAGAAGGTTTTAAAAAGCTTTCCAACGAAATTGATCTGAAACTGCTTAAAGGAACTTTGACCGATATAAATGAACTGAAATCAAATTTTTACACCGGTAAATTCCCGACCAAAAGTGGCTACTATCAACGTTTACTAATACGTGAGTCCCAGATTCCGATTATCGATACTGCCACATTTAAAGTCAAGGACATAAGTTCTCACAAATATTACGAAGTCTGTTCAAATCCAAAGCTTTATCAATGGGCCGACAAATTTTAACGGGCTTGTGAAAAGCTCATTGTTTTTTCTATTAGCTTGATAATGAACGAATCACAGCTTCTGCGGCCATGATTCCGTCTACAGCTGAACTTACTATTCCGCCTGCATAACCCGCTCCTTCTCCCGAAGGAAAAAGGCCTGACACACTTACTGATTCACCCGATTCATTGCGCAGTATGCGATAAGGGCTCGAACTCCTTGTTTCAGCAGCATAAAGAAGAGTTTCTTCCGGGACAACGCCATCCATAAGGCTTAACATTTTTGGAATTGCAACAGAAAGAGTTTCGCAGATAAAATCCGGAAGAATATTATGCAGATCAGCAGGCCGTGATCTTTTCCAGGATCTGTTGCTGGTAAGAATATCCGGATATTTTTTTGTAAGAAACCCTGAAAGGGGTGCCGCCGGAAGGGAATAATCGCTTCCGGCTTCGGTATATGCATTACGTTCCATTTTTTCCTGAAATTCAATACCTGCAAGATAATTATTTACTTCATCCGCCTGAGCAGGGTAATCGGTTGGATCTACAGGAACAAGAAATGCAGCATTACCAAATTTTCCCGACCTTTTAGAAAGGCTCATTCCATTTGTAGTTAAAGCGCCATGCGATGATGCACATGATATTACTGTTCCGCCGGGGCACATACAAAAAGTATAACAGGCGCGATGTAACTTATCCTTTTTGAAAGTTAAGCGAAAGGGCGCTGCTCCAAGACGCGGGTGCCCTGCAAAGCGGCCCCATTGCGCACGGTTTATGTGCTCCTGTGAAAGCTCAAGGCGAACTCCTGCGGCAAATGATTTAGGTTCAAGCATAACAGATGATCCCGCAAGCATTGTATAAATATCTCTTGCACTGTGGCCGCTTGCAAGTACGCAGTGTTCGGTTTCAATTTCTTTTCCATTAACAATGATTCCGGTAAGCGTATTTTTTTCTATATGGATACCTTCCAGACAGGAATGAAATCGTACTTCTCCACCGTTTATTTCAATAAGCTTTCGAAAGGACTGTACGATTTGTCTTAAAAGATCGCTCCCAAGATGAGGTTCCGCGTCGATCAGAATATCTTCTGCAGCTCCGCATTTTACAAGTGTTTTTAGAAACCGGCGCACTCCTGACCTGTTCTTACTGCGCGAAGTTAGCTTGCCATCCGAAAAAAGCCCCGCTCCTCCTTCACCGAAAAGAACGTTACTTTCAGGATTAAGTGTTCCTTTTTTCCAGAATTGTGAAACTTGTATAGTTCGTTCTTTAACAGGAGACCCGCGTTCAATTAAAAGCGGAGAAAGCCCGGCTTCCGCAAGTACAAGCGCCGCCATCAATCCCGAAGGTCCTGCACCAACTACAACAACAGGGCTGTTTGGTTTTCTTGATATTCTTCCGATATTGGATTCAGCAGGAACCGTTTTTTCTTTGATTTGTTCAATGTCAACATTATCCGGCAGTAAAAACCCTTTTATGTTTTTGATTTCAATTTCGGCAGTAACTGAAAATACAGGGGTTTCCCTTCGTTTGCGCGCATCTATCGATCTTCTGATAATTTTTATAACTGAAAGGATATCTTCACTGCTTCCAAGTTTTGCGGCAACAGCAGTTTTGATATCCTTATCTTCATAATTGAGCGGAAGTAATAGCTGACGGATTTTTATGAGCATATATTATTTTGTTTTATAAATAGTCTATTATGGTGTTCAAGAGCTTGTATGCAAATCTCATCCAGACCCATTCGTGATTTCATATTATACGTTAACGCATATATTATTTATCCAGCTGCAACAACTTCTTTTCGCGTGAATAGAGTAGTGTTACACGAAAGAGCCGGAGGAGATAGCAGCAATAGTCATCTTTCTTGCCTCAGATTATACCAATTGGATCACGGATTAGCATTACAGTGTCGATGGCGGCCTAATTCAAAATTCATTGCTTGTTCTCTCTGTTGGAAGAAGCTGCTTTTTTGCATTGTTGCATTCCTTGCAGGCTGTGGCTAAATTGCCTTTCCTGCTTTTACCACCTCGTGCAATCGGAACTATGTGATCCATGGTGAGTTCCTTGGGAGAAAATTCACGACCGCAATAATGGCATATGCCCTTTGCAAGCTTGCGTTTCCACCACTGGGAGCTTCTTAATTCCCGCGCTAAACGCCGCTCCTTTTTTATGTCTTCTTCTTCAAGATTGTAAGCAAAGGGTTCCATAAAAATCCCATAGACTTCCGGACAAAGTTTTTGGACTGCGTTATCAGTTGCCCCCCTTCGACAACGTACCAGATGTACGTTTTACTCAGGGGAGCTCCTTCTGGCCTTGCCAAAAACATTATCTGAAAGTCTATTTTTACTAGTAAATTATAGGTTCAAGTTTTTTAGCCAGTTTCTTATTTCTTTATTTAAAATCCTGTAGTACTTTTCAGATCCTCCGAGTCCGCTTCTTCCAAAAAAATAGTTTATCTCAAGAAAAAGGGGCTCGTTATCCGGATCATTTATTGAGAAAATAAAATCAAACCCCGCAAGATTTATCCCCGTCCGGTTACAAAACATTTTTGTCTTTTTTTCGGCAAGCCTTATTAGAGCACGTTCCATTTCAAAATCTATTGTTGCACCTTGTGATAATCCTGCACAGAAATTATCCGGATTTTTCTGTACGCGCCAGTAGGAAATCATTTTATTGCCTATGACAACAATTCTTAAAGATTTATTGCCTGATTCAATAAACTCCTGTAATATAAAACCTTTTTGGCCGCTTTTTTCATACTCTTCTATCTTTGCAATATAAGATTTAAGATCAGATGGAGTTTTGACAAGATATACCGTTTCTCCTTCTCCGCCCCAGTCTAATTTTATAACAAAGGGGTAAGAAAATAAAAGTTGCTCATTTATTATGTCGCCGTTCAAATCACACAAATGAGATAAAGAAGAGAAAATTTTGCTCGAAGGATGGGCAACTCCTGTTTTCTGAAACAAAAGAATCTGGCCCATCTTGCCGGGATAATCAAACCTTGCATCATAGTCGGGAAATACATTCTTGCAGTTTTCTTTTGCCATGCGATACAAGGTTTCGCTGCACCCTTGGGATAGTATTACTGCATCAGCAAGCTTTATCTGTTCAAGTTCATCATATCCGGGCTTTCGCCCGGCACATATTATGTTTTTATCCGTTGCAAAACAGGGGTGAAAAGAAAGAATCATCAGTACCCGAACTTTTTTAATGTTCTGTTGTTTTTACTCCAGTCCTTATCTACCCTCACAAATAATTGCAGGAAAACCTTGGTGCCGATTAGCTGCTCTATTTCTTCTCTGGCTTGAGTACCTATTTGTTTAAGCTTGGTCCCGTTTTTTCCGATTATAATGCCTTTTTGAGAATCCCTTTCAATATGGATGGTAGCATCTATTGTTACTACTCCTTTATTTTTTTTCTCTGTGAAAGAGTCAATCGTTACAGCAGAAGCATAAGGGATTTCCTGACCGGTAAGTCTAAATATCTTTTCTCTGATCATTTCTGCTGCTATGAACCGCTCGGGAAGATCGGTAAGCATATCTTCGGGGAAAAACGGAGGGCCGGGCGGCAAAAGGTTTTCTAAAACACAAAGAAGATCTTCCACGCCTTCTGCACTTTTTGCCGAAACAGGGACTATAGCTTCAAAATCAAATTTTCGCTCCCATTGAATTATAACATCCAGCAGCTTTGGCTTATCAACAATATCAATTTTGTTTAATGCAAGAACAACCGGCTTTTTGATCTTTTCGATATTTTTTATAAGTATTGATTCCGATGTTGAATCAGAATTTGCCGCATCTCCGACCAGCAAAATAATATCAACATCTCCAAAGGTTGAAAGTGCGGTATCAACTATCTTTATGCTTAAGGCATTATTTGCCCTGTGAATGCCGGGTGTATCTATCAAAATAAGCTGAGATGAAGTCCTGTGAACCACGCCTAGTATTTTATTTCTTGTTGTCTGGGCTTTTCTTGAAGTAATTGAAATTTTAAAACCAAGCAGTTTATTTAACAGAGTTGACTTTCCGGCATTTGGAGCTCCGGCAATAGCAACATAACCTGATTTAAATTCTGTTTTTTCTTCAGATGACATATTTTTCACATTAAAGCTTTACTGTTGCGGGTTTTTGGGGAGCAGATTCTTTATGGCATCCCATAAAGGTTTTTTGCCTGTTTTTGACTTTGTTGAAAAGAGAATAAAGTCGTCTTTATCTGCCGAAAGCGATTTTGCAATAATCATTTGCTGCTGTTTCTGCTGGGTTTTTGAAAGCTTGTCCGCTTTAGTAAGAACACGGATAAAAGGAATATTGTAATAATTTAGCCAATCCATAAAAGCTATTTCTTCAGGCCCGGGAACGCGGCGTAAATCCATTATAAGAACAACACCTTTTAAGGTTTTCCTGGTTTGTATATATGTCTCAATCATTGTTCCCCAGGTTTTTTTTACAGCGGCCGGAACCTTTGCATACCCATATCCAGGAATATCAACAAAACCCAGCGAATCATTTATCAGGAAAAAATTAATAAGCTGGGTTCGTCCTGGCGTTGAACTGGTTTTTACAAGATTTTTGCGGTTTAACAGAGTATTTATCAATGAGGATTTGCCAACATTGGAACGTCCGGCAAAGGCTATTTCAGGTTGATTCTCTTCCGGGTAATGAGAAGGTTTTACAGCACTTTTAACAAATTCGGCTGATTTAATAATCATATTTATATCTTCTTATAAAGCAGAGAAATAACTTTTTATTAGCATGCCGTTTTACGATCTGATAAGTATTTTTCAAGTCGTTTCATACCTTCCGAAATATTTTCAATTGAATTTGCATATGAAAATCTGAGATATCCTTCGCCATTTGCTCCAAAATCGATACCAGGCGTAACTCCTACGTGAGCTTTTTCAAGAATATCAAAGGCGAGTTTATAGGAATCGTTTGATATATGTTTTGCATTTACAAACACATAAAATGCACCGGTCGGCTCAATTTTTATCTTAAAGCCAAGTTCTCTTAAGCGTAAAATCATATAAAGTCTTCGCTCATTAAAAATATTTTTCATTCTCGCAATATCATTGCCGGCTTCTTTTAAAGCTGTGATCCCTGCTATTTGAACTATTGAATTTGCTGAAATAAAAAAGTTTTGCTGAATTTTCTGGATATAGCGGATAAAATTTTCCGGAGCAATAAGGTAGCCAAGACGAAGGCCTGTCATTGCATAAAGTTTTGAAAATCCGTTTACAACAAAAGCATTTTGGGTAAATTCCAATATCGAGTGTTCTTTGCCTTCGTACACAAGCCCATGATATATCTCATCGGAAATAATATATTGCGAAAATTCGGCAATTACCTTCATCCTGCTTTCAGACAAAAGAGTTCCTGTAGGGTTTGAAGGCGAATTGATAAATATTGCCTTAGTTTTTTCCGTTATCTTTTCTTTAATTGCAGACGGTCTGTACTGAAATGAATCGTCTTCAAATACCGGTACCGTTACAGACTTACCAAGGAGAAATTTTATAAAATTCGGATAACATGCATAATGCGGGTCGGAGATTATCACCTCATCGTCTTTGTTTAACAGCACTGAAAAAAGGCTGAACATAGCGGGAGATGTACCGGAAGTAATTACTATATTATCCGGGTGAACCGAAACATTATATGTATTATAATAGTGTTCGCTTATGGCCTCTCTCAGCTCAATCAATCCGAGGCTGTGTGTGTAGTGTGTATGTCCGTCACGGACGGCTCTTATGATTGCATCTTTTATGCATTCAGGCGTTTCAAAATCCGGCTCTCCAACTTCCAGGTGAATAACATCTATTCCCTTTTGCTCCATTTCACGAGCCTTCTCAAGAACATCCATTACTATAAATGGGGTGATTTCCTGGCTGCGCTTTGATATCATTTCTTATATCTTCAATATCTATATTAAAAAAGCTGGGGAATAGATGGTTGCCATGTTTTATGCGATTAGAACCATAGCCTTGGCTATATAACCTTATTTAAAGGGTATTCTATGATACCTTCCGCACCGTTTTTCAAAAGTTCCGGGATCAGATCTCTTATGATATTAACATTGGCAACAGTTTCAACGGAAAACCATGTTGACTGATAAAGCGATGAAACCGTGGGAGCATTAAGGCTTGGAAGCAGAGATACAATTTTTTCAAGGCTTTCCTGGGGAACATTCATTTTAAGACCAACAAGCTTTTCGGCAAGAAGCGCTCCCTTTAGCATAAGTGCAATCTGCTCGATTTTCGCGCGCTTGAATTTATTTTCCCATGTTTTATGATTTGCAATAAGCTGAGTATTAGTTTGCATCATTTCATGAATAATACGAAGACCGTGAGCTTTTATTGTGCTTCCGGTTTCCGTAACTTCAACAATAGCGTCAGCAAGTCCGGATACAATTTTTGCTTCCGTTGCTCCCCATGAAAACTCAACCGTTACATTTATGTTTCGTTCTTTAAAATATTTTTTTGTATATTTAACAAGTTCGGTTGAAATTTTTTTGCCCTCAAGATCCTCAAGCGTTTTAGCAGGAGAATCATATGCAACAGCTATAACCCATTTTGCGGGTCTTGAGCTGACTTTTGAATAAACAAGATCTGTAATAACATGAACATCAGAATTGTTTTCGGCTATCCAGTCTTTGCCTGTAAGAGCTGCATCAAGAGTTTCGTTTTCAACATATATCGACATTTCCTGGGCTCTGCAAATTGCACAGTCAATAGCATCATCATTTATTTCAGGGAAATAACTTCTTCCATTAACATTGATTGTCCAGCCCGAACGTTTGAAAAGAGAAATCGTTGCACTTTCCAGACTACCTTTGGGAATTCCAAGTTTTAGTTTTTCATTCATTTTTTGTACACCTCATCAGGATTAAATACCGGTTCACTTATTTTTTTTAAAGAACCGTTTTCAACCTTTCTGTAAAAACAACTTATATGGCCTGTGTGGCAGGCAGCCTTACCTATTTGTTCAACTTTTAACAAAACGGTATCATCATCACAATCTATCAGTATTTCTTTAACCATCTGGACATTTCCCGAAGTCTCCCCTTTTATCCAGAGCTTTTGGCGGCTTCTGCTGAAATAGGTTGCTTTCCCGGTTGCAAGGGTTTTTTCCCACGCGTCCCGATTCATATACGCAAGCATCAAAACCTCGCCTGTTTCATGGTCCTGCGCAATGGCAGGAATAAGGCCATTTGTTTTATTAAAATCAAGTGTTATCAATTATGCCACCATTAAATTTAAGATATGTCGCAGTTTGAATAATTTTTAAATAAGCTGAATTTATAGCACAGAATGTTTTTTGTGTAAACATTTGCCTGAACCTTAATTTTATTTTAATAAAAACGTATTCATGTGAGCCATACATGTGGGGGTATACTAAGAATTGTTTTTGTCTGCTGAAAAAGAAAAATTTTATACAATTGACAGATACAGTGCAATTTATGTATTGATACCTTAAGCAAAAAATAAAAAAACTAAGTTTCTGTTCAAGCGGTTCCGCCCTCACTCCGGGCAGGGACTTATCACCCATCGGCCTGTTGTTGGATTTTATATAACTTCAACATGTAGCTGAAACAAACAAAATTCTTTTAGGGAGGCAAAAAATGTCAGGTCTAAATAAAGTGATGCTTATAGGACGGCTGGGCAAAGATCCGGAGATCCGCTATACAACGGCTGGAGTTGCGATTGCTAATTTTACTATTGCAACATCTGACGAGTGGAAAGATAAGGAAAGCGGCGACAAAAAAGAGCGTACCGAATGGCATCGCATAGTAGCTTTTGCAAAACTTGGTGAAATATGTGGTGAATATCTTTCTAAAGGCAAACAGATTTATGTTGAAGGTCGAATTCAGACAAGAGCCTGGGATGATAAAGACGGAAATAAAAGATACACAACTGAAATAGTAGCTTCTGATGTACAGTTTCTAGACAAAAAAGATTCGGGGGCTTCGGATAGAAAGGGCTCTAACAGTAATGATGCGATGTATGAGAACAGTCCCGGTCCTGTCCGTCATGATTCTAAAGATGATGATATACCCTTTTGACATTCTTATAAAGAATTCATGCATTCAAATATATAGAAACATGGGAGCTGCTTTGTTTTTATGATAAAACAGGCTTTGGGAGAGGGCTTTTTATATGTGGGTTATGCTTGTTGAACCGTATGCCTGATATTTTGTGCTTAGCAAAGCGGATTATTTATATGAATTGCCGTTTTATGGTAGTTTATTAAGAGGTTGGACAATATATCAGGCTATCAGGCTTTTTTATTCTCATCAATTTTTTCAGGCTCTTTTTTTTCATCTTCAGAAGTGGCGGATTTAAAATTTTTAATGGCTTTCCCCAGCCCTGCTCCTATTTCAGGAAGTTTGCCTGCACCAAAAATAATAAGAACTATAACCAGTATTATTATAAGTTCCTGCATTCCAATTCCAAACATACACTCCTCCAGGCAATAATGCACCTTATTGGTTGAAGGCTCCGTAAAAAGCCCTTATAATTAACCCAATTTATATCACCGGCTACCGTATGTGTCAATCTATAAACAGCAACACACCAGCAAAAGCTATTGCTTAGGTAAAGATATTAGGTGGCGGGCTTTTCCTGCCTTTGTGATGAATCAAGATAAACTGGTTGGCGCACAGCCCTACGAGATGCTTGTAAAACTTGTGGAAGCAAACGGGGCCAAAAAAAGGAAAGAAACGTAAAGAAACCAAAAGTGCAATATTAATTTGAAAGGAGATTAATTATCATGGCAAAAATGACTGAGAGAATGAAGGAGCTGTTTGAAAAAGTGGGTGCGGCGGCTCTTGCCACTTCAACCCCGGATGGCACTCCCAATGTTGTTCCGGTGGGTGCAAAGAAAATTATCGATGATGAGACCGTTCTCATCTCCGATCAATTTTTCAACAAAACTCTGGCCAATATGAAATCAAACCCACAGGTGTCAATTACATATTGGGAAGGACATGAAGGTTATCAGCTAAAAGGTAAGGTTACCATTGAAACCAGTGGGAAACGTTATGAAGAAACCGCCCGATGGATCGAAGATATGGGCACCAGAGCCGGGTTCCCCCTCAAATCCAAAGGCGTGGTTATATTAAAAATAGAAGAAATCTACGGAGTCGCACCAGGGCCCGGAGCTGGAAAAAAACTGGCATAGAATCCTTTTAGATCTTGCTCAAAATGATCAAAATTGGGGTTACATATTATTCAGTCTTTGGCATTAGCCAAAGTCAAATGTCTGATTGTGACCCAACCTTGCATATCGTTGGCAAATTTTACGTAAACCCAGACATCTGAAGGTGTACGCGATTTCCGGCCATTATTTCTGAATTTCGGGTCTTTCAGTATTTCACCCATCATCCCGGCCGGGATGTAAAGCTTTTCTTTACCTTTTAACTGACGGAGGGCAATAATTGTTTTATCGGTTTTTACCCGTTCCCCTTTTTTGATAAACTTATAATACCGACGTGGAACATATTCATCACCCACATCAACGGATCTGTATACTACCCCTGCAGGTGGGGCGTTTTTGCTTCTCACCCATACAGCGGATTCGTAGACCCACATCTGGTTGTCGTCGTCGAACTTGTCAAACAGCATAACGTGCTTGTTTTCCGAATTGAGAATATCTCCAGGCTGAAGAAGTTCCTGAGGTATTTTTATCGAGATATACGGAAACGTGCTTGTTGTGTATCTGCTTATTCCCCAGCTGTGAGAAACCAGACCGGAGCAATCAAGTCCCGCGAAATCCTGGCGGACACAGAGATTCTTGCCGCACCTCTTCTTGTAATTTCCTGCGATCACTCCTTTATTAACTTTTTTTACAAATTTGTCCGTGGAATCAAAGCCGCCCCAGTTATACGGCACACCTTTGTACTGTTTCCCGGGAGTCAGGAGATTATAGCCTTTTCCGGCATTTGTCCGTTTGCAGAACCATTTGAGATTTGAATACATTGATGCGACCGAGACAACCTCGTCTCTCGTAAGAGGATCGGCATAAGCTGACGCCGTCAGGAGAAAGAGTAATGCGGAAAACATTGCCGCAACCGATGCAGTATGTTTTGTTATCATATGCCCCATTTTACTATTTTTACCCCCGACGGTGCCGTTTGAAGCTGATACAAGGCACCTTTCTTGTCGACAACGATCTTTTTATAAACGATTGTGTAGTAACTGTTTGGCAATTCAACGCTCTGGATAAGTCTGCCGTTATCAAGGTACCGCCTTATTTCGAGATGGGCAATGCCATCTGCGCCAATTCTTTTGGTTTCAAGATATATGACGCCATTTTCATCCTGATCAAGAAATATTACTGAGCCAAAGGTGTCTGCTGTTTCTATCGGAAAATCATTTACCGGATTCCCTTGTTTGTCATGTATGCGGAGGTTGAAATGCTTACTGTTCTTCTTGGCCAGCTTGAACCAGTATGTTCCTGAATTGTTGGGAGTACCGTTGCGTTCGCTTTTTACCTGAGCATCTTCCGAAAGAACGGCATTTCTTCTCCCGATATTTTTGCAGATTCTATAAGTCTTGCCTTGTGCTTTTACATAAAGATCTCCATAATCATCAATACGCATCCATTGGGCATACCCTTCATAAAGAGTTAATGCCGGAGCGATTGGGTAAGTCTCTTCCGATATTCCGGAAAGATTGTACTTATAGATGTTTTCACCGTCCAGAAAATAATAGTTTTTTCGATAGACAACTAATGAGTAGCCAGGAAGATTCTTGCCAACACTTTTCTGAAAGATGCCTTTACTATTGAATACCTTGATGTTTTTCTTTATAGAATCAAAAATATGTATGTATCCGTTATCGTCTATCGCAAATGTCCGCGGTCCGACAATTTCTCCTTCCGCAGGGATCGCAAGACCGAATCTACCGGCTTTCGCCCCCCATTCGACGGATATGGCAAGCTTTTCCCTGTAGTTGTGAAAGTCATTGTTTTCACAGCCAAATAGAGATAGTACAGCAACCAGCGCAAGGATATGAAAAAATCTTCTTGCGAATAATTTCAACGGTAATGTCCCAGAGCTAACTGTTATGGTGGTAATCTTCACACTTTCCGTCCTTTTCTCCCCGGTTGAATTAATTGGTTGAGCTGATAAAAGTTTATCCTTAAACCAAGTTTAATAAGTGTAGGAGTTTTGTATGTCAAGTAGATATGACCCCCCGCTGCTATAAAACAGGACGAATCTATTTGGGGCCAACAAATTATTTATATTGACATAACAGGTTAATCTTCCTAAACTTTGTGATTAGAAATGAAGTTCTTATCACAGACCCTGTATTCAAAGCTCCCGAAATTTGGCTTCGTTGGAAGCTATGATTTAATGATATATTCCTAGCAACAGATTTATACTGCTATCGGTATTCTGGTTAACTCAGGGCATATTGCGTAAATAAAGGAGACGTTCCATGAGCGAAATAACACTAAAGGATATCAGGCTTTCAGAGTACACCCTGGACAATGTTCCGCTTCTCAATCGTTTGCGTAGCAACCTGCTTAAAACCAAACCAGCGGTGTGTATTGAACGGGCGCGTTATGTTACCCGTTTTCTAAAGGATATGTCTTTGGACAGTGATCCAATGATTACACGCTATGCCGGTGCCGTGGCATACTTTCTGGGCGGAAAGCAGCCACTGTTCTTCGACGACAATCTGCTTGCCGGTACCACCTGCGCTAAGGCTTTCGGAGCGCCGGTTTACCCTGAGTGGACAGGTCTTACTATCTGGCCGGAACTTGATGTTATCAGCACACGGGAAAAAAATCCCCTTGCCCTGACACGGGCGGAAGCTGATGAACTCAACTTTGATATTTATCCTTACTGGATGGATCGCAATGTCCTTGAAGTAACCCGCAAGCGCCACAATAATCCGGAATGCATGAGACTTTTCGAGCGCATAGTTTTTTTTATTGCAAGCAAGGCAGGAACCATCTCCCATACAGTACCTCATTATGCAACAGCACTTGAACATGGCCTGAAGTATATTATAGATCAGGCAGCAATAAAGGAAAATGATCTCAAAGCAAAAAGCAATCAGGATGAAGACCAGCAGCGAAGTGTTCTTTTTTACCGGGCAGTTCAAATAGCTTTGCAGGGCATTATTGCTTACGCCGAAAACCTGAGTGCCGAAGCTGCCAGGATAGCTCAAAAAGAAAATGATCCTGTACTTAAAAATAATTATTTTCAGATGGCAGAAGTTTGTGCCCAGGTACCGTCAAAGCCTGCCAGGACTTTTCGCGAAGCAATCAATTCTTTGTGGATCATTCAGATAGCCATCCATGCGGAAAACATCAATATGGCTATGAGCCCCGGACGTCTTGATCAGATACTCTACCCCTATTATAAACGTGATATGCAGGCAGGCAAATTAAGCGTTAAAGAGGCTCTGGAATTAACCGGCTGCCTGTGGCTCAAACTGAATGACAACACAAACCTTGTGCCAGAGACTGCCGAGGAGCTGTTTGGCGGAGCCGGAACTGTGCCGGCCGTGACTGTCGGGGGGGTGAACGCAGACGGTCAAGATGCAGTAAATGATTTGACCTATATTATGCTTCGCGTAACCGAGCTGCTTAAGACCCGCGATCCCAGTCTTAATGCCCGTTATCACCAAACCGTAAATAACAAAGACTACCGCAACCGGGTGACTGAGGTTATAGCAAACACACACTCTGTACCGGCTGTGCACAATGATATTGCAGATATTCGTACTCTTGAAAATCAGGGCGTAAAAACCGAACACGCCAGGGATTATGCCGTTATAGGCTGTGTGGAACTGGCTTCTGCCGGACGCAGCTATGACGCATCAAGCTCAATTATGCTGAATCTGGCTTCCGTTTTGGAACTTGCCCTCTACAATGGCAAAAGACCGGTTACAGGCGACGAACAGATAGGCCCGGCTACAGGCGAACCCGTTACTTTTACTGATTTTGAAGATTTCTGGAATGCTTTTTCTACGCAGTTTAAATGGGTTGCAGGAAAAGCTATTGAACTTAATGAAATGTTTGGCATGGTTTATCAGGATATTCTTCCCTCGCCTCTGCTTTCGGCTTTTTTCGAAGGCCCTATGGACAAAGGCCAGGATCTGATTTTCGGCGGCGCAATATATAATTCTTCCGGTGCTACCCACATCGCTTTTGCAGACACTGTAGATTCAATCAGTGCTATTGAAAAAGCAATTTTTACAGATCGTAAATGCACCTTTGCTGAATTGCTGGCTGCCCTGAAGGCAGATTTTAAAGGCTACGAGAAGCTGCATGCCTATCTGGTTAACCATACACCCAAATATGGCAGTATGGAACCTTCGGCTCAGGCCAATGCCCAGCGGGTGGTAAAACTGTTATTTGATTTTTATCAAAGCCATACCAATTACCGCGGCGGCACTTATAAACCGGCTTTCTGGACTATGACCAACCATGCAGGACAGGGCAAACTTTCCGGTGCCTTGCCCAATGGACGAAAAGCAAACAAGGTTTTTGCAAGCGGAATTACTCCCGTTTCCCAGGCTGCTACCGATCTGGCTTCCTGCCTGCAATCTGTTGGCGGATTGGACCCAATTTGTATTCCCGGCGGCGAAGCCTTCAACCTGAAATATCCTTCTATAAACAGTACCGAAGATATCGATAAATTCGGCGCAGGCATAGAAACATACTTCGAAAGCGGGGGGCTGCATATTCAGTGCAATATCATGGACTATGAAATGCTGCTTGCCGCCAAGGAGCACCCGGATGAATATCCTGAACTGCTGGTGCGGGTTTCCGGCTATTCAGCATATTTTAAAGACTTAAACGATGCCATGAAAGATGAGATAATTACCCGGACGGCATATGATCTGAGAAGCGGTAAATCAGTACCGTTTCCGGATGCTCACAGTGGCATGCTGGGAACAAAATAGCTGTTACAACGACAAGGAGGCTATGTTATGTGGAATAAAGTATTAAATATTATTATGATGCGATCCCAACGTGCCAAAAATGCGGCTGATAATTTTCTGCAAACAGTACAGTCTGAAAAGGCAGAAGGATTTTTAGAAGTACTTCTGAATCTTATGAGCCTTGTACTGTATCTGGATAAGGACTTCAGAAAAAATATAAAAAACTTCAACGCCCGTTACCTGTTTTGCAGCCAGGACAGAAAGATCACTGTAGCCGCAATATTTAATGACAACAACATGAAGGTCAGTAAAAAAGAGATCGACAATACCAATATTACCGTGATCTTTCGCAATGGCAAGTCTCTTATGGGTTTTCTGCTAAGCCCCAAACCTGATATTCTTGGTTCACTGCTGAGCCAGGATATTACTATAGATGGCAATCTGAATTACATTTACAAATTCGCATATATGTCCAAACATTTGCAGCTAAAGTACACCGGGAAACTATAAATGCCATGAACCCCGAAAAGCGCCGTCCGCTGATTTTCGATATTCACCGCTATGCCCTGGATGACGGACCGGGAATCAGAACTACAGTTTTTTTCAAAGGCTGTCCGTTAAATTGCATCTGGTGTCATAATCCGGAAGGTATAGCTTCTGAGCCCGAACTCTTCCATCAGCCTAAAAACTGCATTCTCTGCGGCGATTGTTTATCTGTATGCCCTGAAGGTGCTATTACCATAAACGGCTGTGTCCGGATCAACCGAAAGTTGTGTAATGGTTGCGGTCTGTGTGCTGCCGAATGTCCCGGCAAAGCCATGACTATAAAGGGGCGTTATTATGAACCGGAAGAACTGGTCGGGATAATATTAAAAGACAAGCGATTTTTTGAACATTCGAAGGGAGGAGTCACCTTTTCCGGAGGCGAACCCACGCAGCACTGCCTTTACCTTGGCCAGGTACTGAGAAAGCTTAAGGACAACGGAGTTCATACGGCCCTGCAAACCTGCGGTTTTTTCCACTGGGATTTGTTTGAAACCGAATTACTTGACATGATCGACCTGATTTATTTTGACATCAAATGTCTTGATCCCGATCTGCATCTGCAATTCACCGGGCAATCAAACACTAATATCCTGGCAAATTTTTCAAAGCTTGTTTATATGGCGCACAGCAAACTTACCTGTTCGATTCCTGTTATAAGCGGATTTACAGCAGAGCTGGGAAATCTTAAGTCTATAGCAGAATTTATAGGCTCAATAGACCATTTGCCTTACCGCCTTCTTCCCTATCACCCGGGAGCCATTATAAAAGCTTCCGCTATAGGAAAAGACGCGGCACCCAATCTTTTTGCCCATTCCATAGCTCTGGAAAAATACAGGGATATTGTAAAAATATTTGATACCATAGTTAAAAAAAAGCTAACAGGGTTCGGGGGTCAGGGTTCGGGGATCGGGGATCGGGGGGCAGGGATCAGGGATAAGGGAAATAGCAGAAAGACTTTAATTACAAGCCATGATAAATAATACTAATATCGAACAATTTACTTCGATTTTCGTTATTAAAAACAAGGAGGTAGATAATGGGATTTACTATCAGCGGAACCATTAAAAGAAAAGATATAGGACAAGGTATTGCCGGTCTTACGGTTGAAGCGTATGACGCCGATTTGTTCATTGACGATCTGCTGGGCACGGCCAAAACCGATAATAGCGGCACATTTGCCATAAAGTGTCATGGAAAAAACGAAGTAATCGATAGACCTGATATCTACCTGAAGGTTAAAAATTCCAAGGGCGATCTGCTGCACAGCACACGCAGTAACATAATCTATGATGTTATAAAAGATATTGTAATTGACGTGGCTCTTTCAGACCCGGCTCTGGTAAAAGCCGGTATAGATATACAGCATAAAGCCTCTATAAGCAAAGGTTCCGGCACAGATTCCAGATCGGGCTTAAAAACATGGACGTTTCGTTCAGACAGCAAGCCTGATAATACTATTCTTGATCAGGTATATGGCGAACTTGAAAAACAGGGTTCAATCCTTGAGCTGTTTTATAAGTATAAAGAAATCCTTGATTGCAGTTCCGACAACAATGATCCTGTATATTCAAAACTTTCAGCTCTGTTTGATGCAGGCAAAACTCCGGAAATTGTACAGGGTCATTTTTACGGCATCACTCTTGGAGTGCGATGTGGTGAAATGCCGGAAAACATGGCCGACTTTGGAAATGTTCTGGGACTTATATGGGGCACCGGTCTTTCTAATGAAAGCCCCTGGGTAGGCAAAAGCCTTCAAAAGGTTGAACCGTCACGGATGCAGGCGATTATCGGGCAACAGCCTGATGCAAACTCACCTGTACTGCTGGGAATCAACCATTTTAATCAAATTTCCACCCGCATTTTAAATCCGGTAGCATTTCAGATGTTAACTTCATTGATGAACCTGCATCCGGCTCCCGAGAGTGAAAGAAAGGCTTATAACTGGGATAAAAACGGCGGCTATTTTATCGGCAGCCCGGCCTTTTCCGTCTGTGCAAAATCCCCCCGGCCTATATTCCAGCTAAACTATCGCTACAAATCTTTAAACAACCCGGTTCCTAACGGCTGGCTTATCGATGAACTTGTCGAGATTTCTTCCGGCCTTTTTCTGGGACAACTTTGCTACGCCACACGCAAACTTATACGCGATTATGATCCTAAACGTCCGCCCGCAGATTACAACTATCAAAACTTCGGTTATTTTCTTCTTTTAGACAGCAATTGGCATGCCGAGGCACGGCGTCTCTTCACTTATCTGGAGATTCCTCCAAATGCACCGGGCATGCAAACACCTAAAATAGGCCTTGATCTTAAACAGAACAAATTTACTGCCTTCACGTTTCAGGAACCGGCGCCTACTTCATGTAATGATAAAATAAAGGGCGATTTACTTACTCAATCAGGGCAGTATCCTACTTTACTTCATTATCTGAAGGCATGTGCCGGAGAACTTAAGGATAACCTGTCCAACGAATCGCCTTATTTTGATCAGCTTGGGGAATTGTTTAACAGCGGTATCGCCCCGGATACTATGGATGGCTTTTACAACGGGGCACTGGTAAGCTGGCATTCAGCAGGCATTTTCGATCTTTTCAAAACCAACACAATCAATTTGCTTTATACACGTATGGCAGCACCATTTTCCACCTGGACAGGCAAAAGATTTGACCCCGTTTCCAAAGAGAAGCTGTTAGAATTCACCGATGGGCATGAAACCGGAAATGCTAATACTTTTTGGGGTTCTAATGCTCAGGCTCTGCGCACTTTTAAAGAGCGCTTTGTGGGACGCCTTATGAATCTGTCCGATATATGGACTGAAAAGGCAACAACAGAAGAAGCTCAGAAGTTTGGCTATGATGTGAAGAATTTCTTTTTCATTGCAAAAAAAACTCTTTCAATCAACCCGCAAAGCAAGGGCAAAGAAATATTTCAGTTAAATTATCGCTGGCCAAAACTAAAGACAATTGTTCCCGACTGTTACTGCATAGACGAATTGGTACAGATTGCCGAGGGACTTTTTTTGGGCCGGTTGATGTATGCCACCAATATAATTGAACCCTATGATCCTGCCAAAGATCCGGAAATATACCGTTACGGTCTTTTCGGTTACTTTCTGCTGATGGATTCAGCGTGGCAGCAGATCAGGTTGTCTATCGGGTTCGACCTTGAAAACGTATAAGAAGTAATTTGGGGTTATTATTTTGCCGATATAATCATGAATACTTCTTGAAATACTTTTATGTACCAGATATCGAAAACATAGGAACAGAAAAGAGCAGCTAACGGTAGACGTAAAATTGCAAACAAGGTTGACTCACAAAGGGTTTTATATGCAAAATTAAGGTGATAAATTATTATGTTAGCCGAGTGCGCTTCAAAGCTAAATAACTTTTCCGTTTCAATAGAGTCAGGCCTGGATAAATACAGCAAAGCAACCCATCCTATCCGTTACGGGAATTATATAAAGATTCGAACAGAAGGTTATGAATATATTTTTGATTTAAACGGCAGGGCAAAAATAATTAGCGGAAAGCGGCATAATGATTGGCCTCGTGAAGATTGGCTGAAACGCACAAAAGGAAATGATTGGATATTTTACACCGCAGGTATGGGCTATAGTAATGCTTTCGCATATGAAGGCGAATACTACACACTATGCCTTAATTATAATTCCAACTCGGTTTTCGACTACAAGCCATTTAAAAGCCAATATGTTTTAAATGCCCTTGATTCTCTTCAATCCTTTGTAAGTAAATTAAAGAATGTTATCGATGAACCGGCCTGTTCAGAGAACAAAGTACTTCTTAACAAAATAATTAACAATAATTCCGTTTTGCCCGAACCCGATATTCACAGCATCATAAAAAGCTCTATATCTGTGCTTCCGCCGGACACGCGACATTCGGATTACGATGTTATTCCTGTTATTATCGCGGACGGATGCGTATACAACTGTAGTTTTTGTTCGGTCAAATCAGGTGAAAAAATTAATATCCGCAACGAAGCGAATATCGCTTTGCAGCTAAATCAATTAAGAGAATTTTACGGCGAAGATATTATCAACTATAATTCAGTATTTCTCGGCAATCATGATGCATTGGTTGCAAATGAAAGTATTATGGCATTTGCAATAGGCGAGTCTTATAAACTCATAAAAAACACTGTGATGCTTGATAATTATCTATATTTATTCGGCAGTATCTTTTCATTACTCAACGCGGATGAAGAGATTTTCAGCATGCTTGATGATTCCCCATTTCACACATATATCAATATCGGCTTTGAATCATTCGACCAAACAACACTCGATTTAATCGGCAAACCCGTAAAAGCTGATGATTCAAAAAAAGCTTTTAAGCGTATGATTGAAATCAACAGAAAATACAGCAATATTGAAATTACCGGAAATTTTATCATCGGATCACAACTACCAACGTCTCATTTAACTTCCATGCAAGACTTTATAAATGAAAACATTCCGGACCGTTCTGTCAAAGGCTGTATTTATCTCTCTCCACTGATAGGTGAAAGGGATAATGACGAGATCAAGAGAAAATTTCACACAATAAAATATTCCATTAGAATGCCGGTGTATGTTTACCTCATACAAAGATTATAGTAAATACTGCCTTATTTATCCAGACAATCTGTAAACTGATTATTTTACTTAAAAATAATAATTTTATTTGACATGCAGATATTCTTCTGATAGTAAACCCACCATTATTTTTCTAATCTCTATGCATTTGATTTATTACGTCTTACCAAGCATTATATTTATCATAGCGTTATTAAGTTCCGGCTTTAAGTATTTATTGCAGCTTACTACTGACTACTTACTACTTACTACTGACTACTGATTTCTGACTACTGCCCGCTGCGAACTTACTTCTGATTTAAATTTGCTGGTTGCTTGCAATTTCTTTCTTAGGCATGAGGAGATCCGCAAGGAAAAGAGCCTTTCTGTATCTGCTTGTTTTAGCAATTCTGTTTATTCCCTGCATTTTAACTGCCGGAGATATTTCGGTTATCGGTAATATCTCCACAGACAGCCTTATAGATTCGATTGCCCTTTCGCCAAACACCGGCATGGCCTATGGAATTAATAAGCATACAAAAAGCCTTTATATAATTAATCTTGGCTCCCATTTGGTCACAAAAACAGTCTCTCTTGCAAGAAGACCGATAGGTATTGCGGTAAATCCTGAAAACAATCTTGCCTATGTTACTCTTAATGATAACGGATTATTAAACGATAACAGTTTTTTATGCACAGTTGATTCAACCGGTGCAATTTTAAATACGCTTACCATAAACGGTGATTCTCACGGCATAGCGGTCAATCCTGAAAATAATACCATTGTAATAGCGCTTGAGCGGGAAAAGAAGCTATTAGTTCTTTCTGCAGATACTTTGGAAACATTGCAAGAGATTCCGCTTGCCTATAAACCCAGGCTTGTTGCGGTTGACACGGATACAAACAGGGCGGTTGTTGCAGCAGGCGAAGGGGTTTTCAGCTGGTGACAGAATATAGTAATGATAGCCGATATCGACAGCGGTACGGTTTTAAACACCATAACCCTTAAAAGAGGTGCAAAAGGTGTTGCGATAGATACAGGCAAAAGCATAAGCATTACATCAGGTCTTAAGGAGCTAAATCTTTTTGATATTTCAAGCGGCAGCATAATTTCCAATATAAAGGATGGGGATGATTTTTTAACCGGAATCAAACTCAAAGGCATTACGGACTATTTAGCTGGTGGCGGCAATGACTATATTAATGACTCGGACATTAATACCGATATCACAAGTTTTCTAAACCTTTACAATTCTGAAATTGATGAGACTATAATAGGCGATCTTGAAAATGCAGGAAGCGGATTATCCTATTTTCAGAATGATTCCACCTATGGGCTTGATATAAACCCATCCACCCATATTGCGGTTATAACCGGAGAAGAAAGTCTTCTGCTCCTTGATCTAAATACAAACACATTAAATGAATATCCGATAACCGATATAAACAGCCTAAGATCTGTAGCAGTAGATAAATACAGAAACATCAGCCTTGTTTCTTATTTAAAAGACACGGCAGGCGATCAGCCTGAAAGAGGCGTTCTGGAAGTTCAACTTCCAAATCCTGTGCCCCGGATAACAGAAATTACTCCATCGGGCGCAGCTGCCGGAGATACTGATGTGAAATTAAGAATAGACGGTGAAGGATTTATCGCTTCATCCTCTGTTAAGTTTAACCGGTTCGACATTAATACTGCATTTTCCGGTAACAACACGCTTGACGCCATAGTTCCCTCAACTTTTCTTTCAAGTGCGGGCATCTTTCCTGTTACCGTAACAAATCCTTTGCCATCAGGCGGCGTATCGGACAGCTTTACATTTACAGTGCAAAATCCCGTACCGTTAATATCAACCATCGATCCTCCCCAGGCTATAGCAGGAACTCTTGGCCTGGCGGTAAATATTTCAGGCAAAGGCTTTATTAACGATACTGCAATTTATGTAAACGGCATTCAGAGAACTTACACTCCCATAAGTTCAACAGAACTGAAATTAAGCTTAGTTCCTGCTGATCTTCAAACTGGTGGGCATATAGAAATAACAGCTTCTAATCCTAAGCCGGGGGGCGGAATATCCGGCAATGTAACGTTTATGGTATTAAATTCGGATTCTTCTGCAAAATCTTCCGATATAATAACAAGTCTTAATACAAATCTTGATTTGGATGAAATTAGTAAACTTGATGAAAAGTTACCGCTTGCGCAAAATATACCGCCATTGTCAGATCTTGGTTTCGATTATGATGAACAGCAGGGCGGAGGAGGTCTTGTAGGTGAAACAATCCGCGTACTAAACGGCAATGTGCTTGAATACAGAAACGATCTGCAATTTTCCTCCCCCAATAAAACTGGATTATCACTTACCGCATTTTACAACAGCCAATCCGATGTAACTGGTGCTCTCGGATACGGCTGGACGCATACTTATGAAGCATCTCTTGATACTTCCTACCAGTTTAACAATCTAAACTATATCAAAATAACGGACGGTACCGGAAGAGGGATCTTTTTTGAAGAAATATCTCCCGGTGTTTATCAGGCGGCTTTTAATGAGCGCTCAACTCTTACAAATGTTTCCGGTGAATACATCTGGCATCGTACTGACGGATCGCGATATACTTTCAATTCTTCAGGAAAACTTATCCGTATTACAGATGAAAAATCAAACAGTCTTGAAATAGCTTATAATGCAAATGATCTGGTATCTACGGTTACAGATACTTCAAGCGGCAGAACCCTGACATTTAACTATAATGCAAATAATCTTCTGGAAAATATCACAGGGCCGGTTACATCTGCTGTTACAGACGGAATATGGGTGCAATACGGCTATGATACAAATGCAAATCTTATAAGCGTTACATATGCCGATGGTTCGGGATTCAATTATGCTTATACCGACACATATGACATTCACAATCTTACGGAAAAGAAAAACAATGCAAATCATCTTTTAAATACCTGGTCATATGATGATCTGGATAGAGCGATAAATAATTTCAGTGTTAACGGAACAGGGGTGTCGGTTGTTTATATCGACAATATCCAGGTAGAAGTTACCGATGCTTATGGTGTGTTAAGAACTTACGCTATTATCGAAGCAGGGGGCAGAAAAAGAGTGCTTGGCGTAAGCGGCATTGCAGAAGCACCGTACAGTGCAAATAATGTTGTAAGATGGGCTTATGACGCAAACATGAATCTAATTGAAACAGAAGATGCCGGAGGTGTTATAAATCTTTATCAGAACTATGATGCAAAAGGAAATCCGGCAACCGTTATCCTGGCATCGGGCGCTCCCGAACAAAGGACAATCATTTATACCTATCATCCCGATATGAATGTGCCCTTAACAAGAATGGAAGTTAGTGTTTTGGGTACCGGCAACAAGGTTACCATCTGGGATTATGATGATGATTACAACAGCACGCCAAACCAGAACCCAACGGGGAATTTGTGCCGGGTTATCGAGCAGGGTTTTACAGCAGATAATACCGGAGCAACAGTTGCTTATGAATATATAACAAAGATTACTTACAATGCCAAAGGTCAGGTTTTATCCATAGACGGCCCTGTTGCCGGAACCGCAGATACAAGTACTTTTGTATATAATTTAAGTTCAGGCGATATTACATCCATTACAAGGCCGCTTGTTGGAAGCAGTCTTTTTCAAAATTATGACAATGCCGGTCAGGTTGGTCAGACCACCGATGTAAACGGCCATGTAAGCACATACACTTATGATGGCAGGGGAAGGGCTACGGATGTGTATCATGCGGATGATTCGAGCACGGCAAGCACTACCTTTAATGCTGCCGGATTTATAGAATCAAGAACCGATGAAGACAGTGTAAATACCGGTTATACTTATGACACAACTTACGGAAGGCTATCCCGTGTTACCGATCATGAGGGCAATTATATTGATAACCTGTATGATACTCAGGGTAATCCGACAGATAAGAGTTATTATGATCCGGCGGCAACACGCACAAACTGGAAGCGTTTTGATTATCAGCATCCGGCTATACCCGGAAAACTTTACAAAGAGATCAAGCATGACGACAGTTTTATGGAATATGCCTATGATGTAAGAGGCAATGTATCTTCTGTAACCGATTTTAACGGAAAAACCACAAGCTATACATACGATGCCTTAAACCGGCTAAAAACTGTAACTCAGCCTGGCAACCTGATTACAGCTTATACCTATGACGGCCACGGAAGCCTTGCATCCGTTACCGATGCCAAATCTCAGGTAACTACATACCAGGGGGATCAGGGGATCAGGGTCAAACCTTGATTTGTGATTAAGAGGATAGTTGTTGTCAGTTCTACTCTTAGCTCTTGTTGAAAGATTGATGGAACTTAATTGCCTTGGAGGGGTGTGGGATATAAAGCCCATTTGAAAGAAAGAAGAATATCGAATATCGAACAAGGAATAATGAATGTAGAAGGGTTTCTTGGGGGATGTGAAGAGTGGCAATTTTTAAAGGGGGAATTTTTGTTATATTGCCGATAGCCGTAGGGCGTTATTTTATATGCTGCCATAGATAATAGATAAAATACGGGAAAACAAATGCAAGAAAATAGAATCGGGGGTTATTCTAAGATTTCAAATAGTGAACAACGGGGGGATGACAAAATGCTATTTAAGCTTAAGCATGTAATATTTCTTTGTGCTGCTGTTCTGATACTGCTTATTACATCGTTTATAACTTCTTATGCCGGATCGGTTAAATATGCTTAATGATGATTTTGGCAGGGTTATAATTCAAACATTACCGCGCCAGGGCGGAGGCACAGCTGACTACAGCTTCTATTTCTCAGGGTACCGCAATCAGGAAGTAGACCCGGATGGCAATGCGCTCACATATTATTATGATCATAAGGGCCGCGAATATGCCCAGGAAGACCCTCTGGGCAACAAGTTTACCAAGACTTTTGACGGTCAGGATCATGTTATAAAAACCGTTGACCCTAAGGGCAATATTTCCGAATTTGAGTATGATGGCAATCAAAATCTGATAAGCACTAAAAGCCCGCTGTCAGGAACAGAGTATGATATGGAATTTGATTACGATGCTTTGTTCAGAAAGACCGATTCCTGGTATGCCTTAAATTCGGTAAGGCAAAAAAAGATTTCTCACCTTGATTATGATGCCGAACATCATCCCATCATGGCAACTTCGTATCCCGAATCCGACAAACAAATCAGCACAAGCACAACACCGTATCCCAATGGTTTCCCAAATACTGTCACGGATGGACGCGGGGTTATTACCACCATAACCTATGATGCTGTCGGAAATCCCAATACCTCCAGGGTATCTGCCGAACCTGTGATAGATTATGATTATGATTCTGTTGGAAGAATGGTGCAACTTACCGACCAGGCAGGCGCAATTACAAGATTTGCATTTGACCGTCGTGGCTTATTGCTAAGCAAAACAGATCCTCTGGGAAAGAGCACAACCCTTACCTATTATAATGATGGTTCACTTCATACCAAAACAGACCGTAATAATAATACCATCACACTCTCATACACCCAAAGCGGCAACCCGGAAACCATTACATATCCTGATGCTTCCGAAGTAAATTTTACATACAATCAGCTTGACAATCTTGAGAGTATGCAGGATTCCACAGGAACTACCGGATATATATATGATGCTGTAAATCGCTTAACTTCAAAAACCGACCCATTCGGATTTAATGTATCCTATGAATATGATGAAGCCGGAAATGTAACAAAGCTCACATATCCTGGAAACAAAAGTGTTAGCTACACTTATGACGAACTTAACCGCATGAAAACGGTAACGCTTGACTGGCTGAGCCAGACCGCCACATATAATTATGATGCCGCAGGTCGGCTGGCAAGCATTGATAACTTTAACGGCACCACAAGCACATACGATTTTGATGATGCGAACAGGCTGGTTTCGCTGGAAAACAGGCAGCAGGGCGGGGCAGCGATTGCGACTTATCAGTTTGATCTGGATGAAAACGGCAATCGTACAAATATTATAAAAGACGAACCGCTAACTGATACAGCTGCATTGGAAAACACCAATTATACTTACAACACATATAAGAACAGATTGCTTTCTGATGGTGCAAACAGCTTTGGTTATGATGATGAAGGGCAGATTACAAACGGATACGGATCATATTATACATTCGATTATGATCACAGGCTTACGGCTATCGGAAGTAATTATGTTTATTCCTATGATGCCACAGGCAACAGGCTTAAAGCTTTACGAAATGGTGTTGAAACACGTTACATTTATGATGCGGGTGGAAATCTGTTAGCCGAGGCGGATAACAATAATGTTATTACCCGCTACTACATTTACGGCCAGGGTCTGATGGCAATGGTTACTCCTTCGGATCAGGTTTACTGCTACCATTACAATACCATCGGCAGCACAGTTGCCATGACGGATAGCAGTCAGAATATAGTGAATAAATATGCTTATGATGAATTTGGAAATATCAATAATGAAGTGGAAGCCGTACCCCAGCCGTTCAAGTATGTGGGACAGTTTGGGGTTATGGCCGAGCCGAACGGGTTTTACTACATGCGGGCACGGTATTATGATCCCCAGGTGGGTAGGTTTATCTCCGAAGATCCGATTGGGTTTGATGGCGGGGATGTGAATTTGATGGCGTATGTGGGGAACAACCCAACGAATCTGATTGACCCAAATGGTGAGCTTGCCTTTTTCTGGCATGGCGGGATAACATTAGTGGCAGCATTGAATTCCGGGCGTAGTATACGGGGCAGTCTAACACTTGCATTAAGTGTTATGGCTGAAGATAGTAATTCAACGGATCGGACTGCACCTGCAGCTAACACCCATGCAATGAGCGGGTTTGATTCAACTCTCAATCGTTATCAAACGCAAGGCGAAGCTCTTGCCAATGCAAATAATATTATTCAAAGCGGCTTTATGCCTTCTGCGTTACATGTGGGCCAAGATTTACCTGGGCACAACGGTGAGAGCATGCAAAACTGGGGTTGGAATTGGTCGACAGTTAAACATGTGGCAAATGATGTATTTCCAAGTTTAAGCACAATATCTAATGCATATCAAAACTCGATGAATACTCTTAAATAATAGAAGAAGTGGCAAATGAGTTATGCGGAGGCATAAAGTATGAGAAAAGTCATATGTGCGATCATTGGTTGTTCAGTAATAATTGGCCTAATAATGGGGGAAGGATTGTCAATCTCTAGTCAAAGGGAGGGTATCGGAACTCTTAGTATAAATGAAGTACAACTTGCCCCTAATTGTATAATAATGCCTATCGGAAGAATATTGCTTATTCGCAAAGACTCAGATTATTGCGTTGTAAAATTTACGGAATTCTTGACAGGAAATACAAAGGAAGATTTATACACAAGATATGAATCGTACTATCAAGAAGATAAGACAGGAGATTTTACTAATAAAAATGTAAAGTTTAGGAAAGAAGAATTACATTGGCCAAAACCAAGTTGGTCTCTCTTTGGGCATCCAGTAGCTTTTGATACAAAAGATGAGATTAGATGTGGCCCTATAAAACTTTGGTGGACTGGCAAAGGGGCAGTATATTTTTTTAAGCGTGATCAGCCTCAAGGTGATTATGGTATTGAGCTTGCGCCCACTCCCTGGACTGATATTTCACAGGTGAATGTCTTTGATAAACGGATTAAATGGTATCGGTACGATGATAATAGAAAGGATGAATATATCCCAATAAATAAGCTTTGGGAAGACACACAGCAGGAAAAAGAGAAGTAAACAATATTACCTATGATTACAGTGAAGGGAAGACATTGGGGTCGGATCTTAACTATTTACTATTCATGGAAAGATCAGGGTCACCCATTAAAGGTCAGGTCAAGAGAAAAAACACCTCCCCTTGTAAAAAAATAACTTCTTTTTCACTTGACCTTTTTCCCTTACGGAGAACGCTATTACAATACCCGATTGCACCCGTTG
>Ga0180732_1000462_pt1 | contig 35198 bp, 39 predicted proteins | sample KR11_01MetaG_FD_148674 | JGI IMG/M metagenome (GOLD analysis project Ga0180732, IMG submission 148674) | Groundwater microbial communities from the Olkiluoto Island deep subsurface site, Finland - KR11_0.1 MetaG | ecosystem: Environmental > Aquatic > Deep subsurface > Groundwater | place...
GCCCACCTCATCGAGACCAACCACACGCCCAAATTTAGGAACATTGTTCGTGCACAATCTCCGACGATGGAAAAGGCAAAAGCCTGGTTGAAGGAGAATGGACAACTGCTGGAACAGGCGATATGAAATGCGGCTAAGAAGTTGATTCGATTAATTTATCGGGCAGCATCTGAACTCCATAAGATTTAATGTATATCCGATCATATATTGATTTTGTGGGTTTTATATAATTACAAATAAAAACATTAAGGTTACTCTTTTATAATCGTAAAAAGTATTATACTAAAACGTGATAGAAAAAACCATAGCAGGATTGAAAGTGGGAGACAATCAACCTGTGCGAATAATGGGCGTGATAAATCTCAGCCGCGAGTCCTTTTATTCGGGTTCTGTGGTTAAGACAAATTCTGTTCTTAATGCTGCAATGAAAATGATAGATGAGGGAGCAGACCTCATAGATGTTGGCGCACGCTCAACATGGCCTCTGGCTCAGAAGATTTCAAAAGAAGAAGAACGAACGCGTCTCATCCCTGCGATAGAACAGCTTCAGGATATCTCAGTGCCTGTTTCAGTTGATACTATGTTCTCTGATATTGCAGGGAAGGCGCTGGATGCGGGCGCAGATATTATCAATGACGTAAGCGGCTTTACAGCGGATGAAAGGATGGTCAAAGTTGCAAAAGAACACGACTGTCCCGTCATATTGATGGCTAGCGACAATGTCCCGGGCGATCCTGTTGGCATGGATGCTGTGATATTGTCGCTGGGAAAGATAATATCGAAGGCAGAGGAAATGGGAATAGACCCTGACAATATCATCATAGACCCAGCCATAGGAAAATGGATGCCGCAGAAGCTTCCCATTTACGATTATGAGACTATAGATGCTCTGGGAAGACTTCGCATTTTTGAAAAACCCATACTGGCTGCGATATCAAGGAAATCATTTATCGGAGAAACGCTCGGGAAGCCTGCAGGTGAGAGGCTTTACGGGAGCCTTGCAGCCACGGCAATAGCGGTACGCAACGGAGCGCATATTATCCGCACTCATGATGTTGCGCCCACAGTGGATGCAGTTCGTGTGGCGCAGCGGGCAAGGGCAAGGATCCCGGCAGCAAGCTCTGGCGATGTAGAAGCTGAACTGCTTGAGATTCTAGTTCAGGAAGATGGGGCACGGGTAATGACTTCTATAGGCGTGACCCCCGAGGGAAGCCAGGTCATGAAAAAAAAGACAGTTCTATACAACATCCTTCTTAAGAACATCACGACGACAGAAGCGCTGATAATAAAACAGGAGATGCTGGCGCGGGGCGGGGATGCGGCGCTGCCGCGCGAGGCTGTATCCCATGAAGCGGAAAAAGTAGACCTTATGATCATCGGGACTGGTCTCCAGGTCGAACGGCTGATCAAAAAAATAAAACATCAGGTGAGGGGGCTGCCCAGGATAGCCTCTCTACTTGACGAATTGATGGAAAAGAACAACGATCCTTTTTTCAGGTACTCATGATAATATCAAGACAGAAGGAATTCAAGGATATCCTGAAAGCCATCGAAGCGCGGGATATTTTCATTATCGGCTGCGGAAAATGCGCTACAAAACAGCACGTCGGAGGCGAGCCTGAAGTTCTGGAGATGAAAAAGAAGCTCATAGGATCAGGGAAAAATGTCGTGGGCTGGGCTGTTTTGAGTTCAGCGTGTAATTTAAGCTCATGGGATGAAGTGCTCTCCCAGAATCCTGGCATCGAAAAGGCAGAGGCTCTACTTGTTATGTCCTGCGGAGGAGGTGTATCCATAATCTCAGCGTTAGCGGAACGGGCGGTCTATCCTGCTCTGGATACGGAATCCCTGGGAGGCGTATGCAGGGACGAGGTCGTGCTGGAGCAGTGCGGATTGTGCGGGGAATGCGACATACAGGTTTTCGGGGGAATTTGTCCAGTCGGACAATGCCCCAAGGGTATGCGAAACGGCCCGTGCGGGGGTGCAGTGGAAGGAAAATGCGAGGTGGATGAGCGAAAATGCGTCTGGGATGAAATATATGAACGGCTAAAGTCGCTCGGAAGGCTCGAAGATATCAAGCATATACATGGACCGAAAGACCATTCAAAAAGGGGGCGCAAGAATTGAGCTTCAGTAAAAAATTGCGATCAGGCAAATTTACGGTCACAGCTGAGATAAGCCCCCCGAAAGGGACAGATATCAGCGGGATGATAAAAGAGGCTGCGATGGTTAGGGGTATTGTGGATGCTATCAGTGTCACTGATAACCAGCGCTCTGTCATGAGAATGAGCCCACTTGCTGCATGCAGCGCCCTGTCGCAGGAAGGGTTTGAGACCATAATGCATCTCACCTGCAGGGACAGGAACAGGCTTGCGCTCCAATCCGAACTACTTGGCGCAGCATTCCTTGGAATAAAGAACGTGCTTGTGATGTCTGGAGATCATCCCACAAAAGGCGACCATCCGGGAGCAAAGCCAGTGTATGATCTTGATTCAGTGCAGCTTCTGGATATGATCTCACGCCTCAATAGCGGAGTTGATATCACAGGGAACGTGCTTGAGGGAAAAACAGAGTTCTTAACAGGTGCGGTCTCAAATACGGAATTGACAGGAGCTGCTCTCATGAAACTTGAGAAAAAAATAAAGGCAGGGGCTAGTTTCATAATTACCCAGGCGGTATTTGATTCTGGAAAGTTCTCAGAGTTCATGGATAAGATACACGATACATGCGGGAAGCAAACAAAAATAATAGCAGGCATCATCCCGCTGAAATCAGAAAAGAGCGCGCAGTTCCTCAACAAGAATATTGCCGGGGTAAAGGTACCGGATGATGTACTCAGGAGGATAAAGGAAGCTGGCGACACTGAAGCTGTTGCCCCTGAGTCTGTGGGGATGGAAATAGCAGCGGATATGATAAAAGAACTGCGGGACGTATGCGACGGCGTGCACATCATGCCGATAGGCACTCATAAAAACACAGGAAAGATACTAAAAATGGCAGGAATATGACAACACAGGTCGAGCAAGCAAGGAATGGATTGGCCACGGCACAGATGGATGATGTCGCAAAAACAGAAGGAGTCGACCTTATGGACTTACTTTCAAGTATAGCGCAGGGAAGCGCTGTTATCATGTGCAGGGATAGGAAGTCTGTCGGTATAGGAAAAGGATTAAAAACAAAAGTGAACGCTAATATTGGCACATCCTCCCTGAAGATAGACCCTGATGAAGAGGTAAGAAAAGCCATACTGGCAGAAAAGTATGGCGCAGATACGCTGACAGATCTTTCCATGGGTGGGGACATAAGCGAGATACGCAAAATGATATTTGAGAATACCACCATCCCCCTGACCACGGTCCCGATTTACCAGACAGCTGCAGAGATAGGACTTTCGAACATGACCGAAGATGATTTACTCACAGACCTTTTCCGTCAGGCAGAGGAAGGTGTAAGTTCTTTTGTTCTCCACTGCACAGACAGAAAGACCCTTGAGATGCTGAAGGAAAGGGAACGTATACTGGGTGTAGTATCAAAGGGCGGCTCCATAACCTGCGCTTACATGACTATGAACAGGTGTGAGAATCCCTTCGTCGAGAATTTTGATGAGATATTGGGTATAATGAAAAAACACGACATTGTGCTCTCACTTGGAAATACCATGCGAAGCGGCTGTATTCACGATGCGCGCGACAGGGCGCAGCTTGAGGAGATAAGAACGAACGTTGAGCTTGCAAACAGGGCAAGCGAAGAAGGAGTGCAGGTGATAATCGAAGGGACGGGCGGGCATGTGAGAGCTGACAGGATAGCAGAATACGTCAGGTTCCACAAACAATGTTCTCACTTTCCGCTTTTTGTGGCAGGACCTCTACCCACGGACGTGGCTGTGGGATACGACCACATAGCAGGAGCCATAGGAGCAAGCATGGCAAGCGGCGCAGGGGCTGACTACCTGTGCTACATTACGCCTTCAGAACATCTAGGGCTTCCAGGTCCGGAGCAGGTAAGGGAAGGTCTGCTGGCTTTCCGGATAGCTGCTCATATCGGGGATTCTGTGAAATACGGAACCAGCAACAGGGACAGGGAGCTTGCGGTAAAGAGGGCGGAGCTTGACTGGGAGGGGCAGATGGCAAACGCCCTGGACAGCGAGAAGGCAAGGGAACTTGCGCCGCTTGAGGGACCATGCACCATGTGCGGGGATTTCTGCGCGATAAAGATAATGAAAGAGGTGAACAAATGCAGTTATTCGCAATAAGAACACCTCTCATAAGACCTGGGGATGATATGGCCAATGTGTTAATTGAAGCCATGAACTCTCAGGGTTTGAGGCCGCAGAATAACGATATTATCATTCTTGCTGAATCTGCCGTGGCTACAGCCGAGGGCCGGGTCGTGAATCTTGATAGCGTGAAGCCTTCAAAAAAGGCACTTACGCTCTCGAAACTATATGAGAACGACCCCAGGAAGATGGAACTGATAATCCGTGAATCTGATGAGATACTTGGCGGCATTCCGGGGGTAGTCGTCACTATCACAAAAGGCGTCCTCTCACCCAGCGCGGGTATCGATAATTCCAACGCCCCCGAAGGTCAGGTTGTGCTTTTACCCGAAGACCCGAAGCGCAGCGCCATAGATATGAGAGAAAGGCTAATATCAGAATACGGGTGCAGGCTTGCCGTGATAGTTGGTGACAGCAGGACTCAGCCGCTGCGCCTGGGTTGCGTAGGTATCGCCCTTGGATGTGCGGGAATAGAGCCTGTGGAGGATATGAGGGGGCATAAAGACCTTTTCGGGAAGCCTCTTATGATCACAAGGCGGGCAACTGCTGATAACCTTGTCTCTGCGGCGCAGCTTGTGATGGGTGAGGCTGATGAGAGTACGCCTGCAGTGCTAATCAGGGACGCGCCAGTGAGATTTATTGAGGGCAGCGAGGACATACCCACCATTTCGCGCGAGGGGTGCATGTATTTTGGGTGCTTCAGGAAATAGCTAAAAATTCAAACTATATAGAGGATCCTGTCCGCTTAATAATGATTTATAAAATTCTTTTAGACTTCAAGCCAAGATATGCTATAACAATTAAAAAAATAACTATAAATGCTATGTATATGAGATTTAAAATCACTAGTCTCCCTGCAGGGCTCATTTCCGTCCCATTCACAGTGGCTTCGATTTCAGGTGCTGATATAATGGTTTGTTCAGGAAGATGATATGATATCTTTAAGATCTCTGTTTTATGGAAGCCTTTTTTGTCAAATGCAGTTATGTTGATGCTGTTAATCCCTTCAACCAGCGTGATCGTTTGATGCCATGATTCTGTTCCTGCGAACTGTCCGTTAACAAGGACTTCAGCAACCCCACTTCTGTCAGAAGCCCTGCCTGATACTTCAATTGTCCGTTCCGTGAATACTTCTCCCTCTCCAGGTTCTTCAATAATTATCTGTGGGGGGAGAGTATCCTCCATCATGAATATATGCCATGTCCCTTCTGATGCTGCATACAGATAATCCCCGGAAGGATGAATGACCACAGCGCTCCTGTCTGCAGTGCCTGCGATCGAAAAGCTGCCGGTGATCACAGGTGCGTAAATATTGCTGATATTCAATTTATCAAAATCCGATGTCCCGCCTGAGCGCGCGAGATAAACATCATTCCCTGATAATGCAATGTCATATACGTTCTTTCCAAGGGAATGATATACTTCCCTGGGTGCTGTCTTATCAGATATATCGATTATGTAGAATCCCTTATTAGAGGCACCGCTTAAAAATGCATAATTCCCTGAGACTTCCACTGATATCCCCCCCCATCCATGAAGAGAACCGCTGATGTTGGATCTCAGTATGTAGAACATGCCAATAAGTGATGGATCTTTTCTATCATATAGATCGAAGATGAGAAGTCCGGCATTGGCATCAGCCACATACATATAATCCCCCTGAACAGCAACATCACCGGATGAGTCCAGGTAGTTGAACTGGTACAATTTTTCAGGCGTTTCAGGGTCGCTTATATTGAGAACATTTACCCATCCAGCTCCTGATGCTGTGTATAACCTGTCTTCGGATATTGAAAGTCCATCCACCTGACGGGGCTCATTGAAATCCGTGAATTTGTTGATGAGTTTCGGACTTTCGGGATCGGTCATATTGTATACAAGGACTGAGTTGCCATCCGCTATATACAGGTAATCCTTATAGAATTCGGCATCGTGAGGCTTGTGCGTTGTAAAAATACCAACTTCTGTCAGGTTCCTCAATTGACCGGATGCAGCCTCAGCCGATCCTGCCATAATGGAGAATATTAATAACAGGACAAAGAAACACTTGATTATAGCTCTCACGATTTTGGTTTAGGTGTAGATGTTATATAAGTTTATCCACAACTGCTTAAATTTATGATGCTCCAGGGAAAGAAGCGAGGTGACTGCGTGCGTAACCCTGCAAGGTATGCTGTGCTATGTCAGAATGGGAAAAAAAATCAAAATATGGCAGGGGAAATCAAATGTTCCCCTGAATATCACATCTGCTTCAATTTATGCCGCGCCAGCGTATGTGTCGGCTCAAGTTCAAGCACCCTCTCAAAACACCTTGTGGCTTCTTTTTCCATATTGAGCTCCTTGAGCGTAACTCCCTTTTCATACCATGCTTTTACATTCATGGGGTCAAGTTCCAGGCATTTGTTAAAAGCCCTTATCGCTTCGTTTCCGCGCTCTATGTCTTTAAGAAGAAGACCCTTTTCAAACCATAGTTTTGCATTATTCGAATGTAACGTGGTTGCTTTTTCAAACGCCTGAAGCGCATTGTCGAAGCTTTTTACAGCATCGTAACGCCTGTCAAGCGATTTAAGGTCAGTACCCTTAAGTTTCCATACCAGACCTTTTCCATACAATGCGAACCAGTTCGAAGGGTCTTTTTGCAGGGCTTTGTCAAGCAGGGCAAAGCTCTCTGAGAACTGTCTTCGCACTCCGATATTCAGTCCTTTTCGCGCCATAGCTCCTGAATGCCCGGGGTCGAGTTCAAGCACCTTATCATAAGCGATCAATGCATCTGTCTCTTTTCCCAGGTCAGATAGCATTGACCCTTTCTCAAACCAGATCTTTATGTTCTTTGGGTCATTTTCAAGCAGTTTTTCGTATATCTTAAGGACTTCAACGTTTCTTTTCAACTCCTTAAGTATCATTGCCTTATCCGACAGGAGCTTGAGATTGCCAGGTTCTGCCTCCAGCACCTTATCATAAGCTTCCAGCGCTTCTTTTAACCTGCCCAGGTTCACCAGTATGAACCCCTTCTCATGCCATGCTTTTTTATTATTCGGGTCAAGTTTCAGGATCTTCTCATAAGCCTCAAGAGCAGGGTCATATTGCTCAAGTGTGAGGTGTATGGATGCTTTATCGTACCACGCTTTCAGATTGGAAGGGTCGGCTGCAAGAACATTCCTGTAACCTTCAAGCGCCTTATCAAATCTGCCCACATTCTTAAATTCTTCTGCCTCTTGTAATGGATCTTTCTTTTCCGGTTTCTTGAAAAAATCGCCAAATTTCATTCTTTTACCTCAGTCTCAATTAATACCGTTTGCTACTCCTTTTTCTCTCTTTTTAACAGTATAAGTCTTTCTATGGTTTCACCTTATTTTGGCGCCACTGAAATGGAGTGGTCAAGCAATAACAATATATAGACGGTCAAACATTACGAAAACTGCATTATTTGTAGTTATCAATTGCTGCATATTCTGGAGGATGTTCTATGCTGAAAGTTAATAATCTAGTTAAGGACTATGTAATCGATTCTGATACGGTCAGGGTCCTGAAAGACGTAAGTTTTGATATTAAAGATGGCGAGATACTTGGTATTATTGGAAGAAGCGGGGGCGGCAAATCCACGATACTGAAGGTCCTGCGCGGTATGGAGCCGTTCAGTGAAGGCAGTTTTGAACTTGACGGATTTACGGTTAGACCCGGTGCCACTCATGCCGATCTTACAAAGCTTCACAAAATGACAGCCATACATCTTCAGCGAAATTTCGGCCTGTGGCCAGGCGCTGCCTATGAGAGCGTGCTGCGGCGTCTTTATGCTGAGAAATGCGGATTTGAGCAATTGCCCGAGAAAGACTCGCCATATTATGATGAATTATATCAGAGAAGCATGGAATATCTGAAGCTTGTCAATCTTGACAAGAAAGCAGAGCATTTTTCTGCAGTGCTAAGCGGTGGAGAAAAACAGAGGCTTTTAATAGCGCGACAGCTTGCTGCGAATCCCAACCTTCTCCTGCTGGATGAACCAGCCACTATGACATGCCCTGCCACCAAACAGGAAGTCCTTGATACGATTAAGAATGTGAACGAGAAGACCGGGCTAAAGACACTTGTGGTCTCCCATCTGCCTGAAGTCCACTCCTATATGGCGCACCGCGTGTTGTGGCTTGAAGGCGGCAAGATAGTAGAGGAAGGCGAACCGGAATATGTTTTGAAGAAATTCCTTAAGAAAATGAAACCCATAATTCCCATGCCGCAGCGCAAATCCGATAAAACTATGATAAAGGTGACCGACCTTTCCAAGAGATACTGGCTGTTCAGGCAGGGAGAGGTACTGGATCTTGATAAAATCAATCTTGAATTCAAAGAGGGTGAAATAGTTGCGCTCATAGGGCCAAGCGGAGCAGGAAAGACAACACTCCTTCACGCCATGGACGGACTTGTTTATCCTGATGAAGGGGAGATAGAATTCAGGGTGGATGATGATTGGGTGGAAATGTCCACGTATTCTCCAAAGAGGATGGATGTGCGAAGGATCACAAGCATCATGTACCAGGAGTTCGCGCTATCACCCCATTCAACCGTTAAACAGCAGCTTGCTTACAAACTGGGTGTAAAGGGTCAGAATGTGGTGGAGGAATCAAGGAAACGTGCAAAGGAACTTGGCATATCTGATAAAGATCTTGACGAACTTTACAGGATGACTGACATGCCTGAGGAGAACTCAAAGGAGAAGCTTGCGAAAATGGGATATACCCCTGCCATCCTGGGTGTGCTTTTCCCGAGCTACCCGCTTACAGAGGTGATGAATTACGCAAAGCCGGTATTTGAAGCGGTTGATCTGCCTTTATCCGTTCTTGATGTCAAACCATACCAGATGAGCGGCGGTGAGAACGTAAGAACAGCGCTCGCCATTGCGCTTGCATCAAAGCCTTCTATCTTGTTGCTGGATGAACCATTCGGTGACCTTGACCCGATAACGCTTCGTGATGTCGCAAATTCCATAAAGAACATCAATAAGACCTTCAACACAACCATTGTATTCGTGAGCCATCATGTGGATTTCATAAGAGAAGTGGCACAGAGGGCGGTACTTATTGACAAAGGTCATATCGTATTGGATGGAGACCCGAGGGAAGTTTGCAGCGAATTTATAAAAGCAAGCAATGCCAGATACCTTAAGACCTGCATCGAGGACTATAAGTAGATAAATATTAGTAATATAATTGCATTGTTAGAATAATGAACGGTTCAAGGAAACTGGGATTATATTTTTTAGTATTAACTCTACTGCTGTTACTCATAGGGGGTAGTTTATTCCTGATAATGGGGGGGGGAGATTTTGGCATATCCGCAGACAGGGTTGAAGTAATATACGTGCAGGGAGTGATGCTGACTGGAAGCATACCCGCGGGATTCGGGATAGCCACGTCTGAAGATATCACGAAAAGCCTGAAAGACGCTTCAGAGGACAACGGTGTTAAAGCCATCGTGATGCGGGTAAACAGCCCGGGCGGCTCACCTGCAGCGGCTGAAGAGATAATCTCAACCATGAAAAAGATCGACAAACCCATCGTGATCTCAATGGGAGATGTTGCAGCAAGCGCTGCATATTATATTAGTGCGCCTGCGGACAGGATAATCGCGAACCCTGATACCATTACAGGAAGCATTGGGGTTATCTGGGAATTCCAGAACAGGTCTAAGTTCTATGAGGAGGAAGGCACTTCATTTTATATAGCAAAATCCGGTGAGATGAAGGACATGGGCGGGGACTGGAGGGGGCTTTCTGATGACGAGAAAAGATACGTTGACCAGGTCATATCAGAGGTTTACGGCCGTTTTGTCATTGAAGTGGCATCAGGGAGGAACCTTTCCCTTAGCAAAGTGAAAGACCTTGCTGACGGGAGGGTCTATACTGGCGCAAAAGCGAAAGAACTGGGTCTTGTGGATGAGTTCGGGAGCCTTGATGACGCAATAGATGTGGCGGCAAAGATGGGTGGTATAGAAGGAAAACCAAGGGTGACATACGCGAACAGGCCATCTATTTCCCGGCTGCTTTTCGGGGGAGAAAAGGTCGAGGTATCAGCATTTACAAGCTATTTTGATAAAAGCCCATTTGGGCGACTTCTCTCTATTTCTTGATCATCGTGATAATTTCTTTGCCTGTTTCCTGATATTCGCGACTTTCTTTTCAAGCTCAACCGGCAGGCTTTCGTTTATTTTCCCTGAATACATATCATAACGGGAAGCCAGGGATATTTTTGCTGCTACAGCCCTTGCTATTTTTCCACGGAGCCGTTTTGGCGCAGTGTTCACGTAAGGGTGCCTGAAGATCACGCCATGCTTGGGGGATGATGCTTTTCCTTTAAGGTGCTTGAAGAGCGCGTTGCTTGCGCCTATTACCTGCACAGTGCTTGACGGCATTGAAGCGAGCTTTTCGAGGCTTCCCGCAATGCTAAGAAGGCGCGCGCCGAGCAGATACCCGGCGACGTTCGTGAGATTCGGTGCAGTCTCTTGCATGCTTTTTTTCAGGTATTCCTCGATAGAGAGGCGCGACTCATATAAACCGAGGAGTGATGATGACAGGCTTTTCATTGGTTCCGATCCCGGCTCTTTCATACCCGTGATGTAGTTGGCAAGCTCTCTTCCTTTCAGGTTCGTTTCACCCAGATTCAGCATGTACCACTCCCTGAGCCTCTCGGCAAGGATATTGCCAGTTTCATCGAGATCGTCGATCGCTTCCACAGCCGCGATTATTTGCCTGTCAGGCGTCACTGCGTTCTCAACCTGTTTTTTTGCAAGCCTTATATTGAGATCGTGGAGCAGGGTATCGTATTCTTTATGTGAAGCAACGAAGCCGTGTTTTATAGCAAGGTCGCGAATGTCTTCGCCTGCTATTTTCCCTCGAAGAAGCAGAGGTTCTGCAAGAACGCAGTCAAGGATGACGTCAAGGTCTTTCTGGAATAATTCGATATTTGTTATCCTGTCTTTGTCGTGCGTGAAAATACCGAACCATGTCTTAATTTGCATGTGCAGGTATATTCCCTGTTAGTACAAAAAACCTTATAGAGGAAAACTATAAGTATTTAACATTATAATATAATAATCAAAGGTGGTCTAAATGAATACACAAAAAATGGCAGGGTATGTATTGTATGCAATTGGAATTGTAGGTGGCGTTGAAGGAGCCACAATGGATCGGGGTACAACAGCGATATTAACAAGTGTGGTAGCACTTGTTGTAATCGTAATAGGCGCGACTCTGGGCGCATCATCTGCGGTTTTTTGAATTCTAACACCAAAAGATTTTACACCCGCGCATTAATTGTTTTTGCATGGTTTTAGATCGAGAAGAAGCTAATACAAACCTGATCATGTCTCTCCTATCGTCACCTTTAGCATCTTATCGCTCTTTGCGATTTTTTCCACTATGTCCTGACCTTCGATAACCTGTCCGAAAATAGCATAGCTCTTATCAAGGAATTTCGCATCTTCAAGACATATATAGAACTGCGAGCTTGCACTGTTTGGATCATTAGAGCGTGCCATGGCAACAGCCCCCTTTTTATGAGTCAGGGTTGGCGCTATCTCAAAAGGTATGGTCTTTTCTGAACCACCTGTGCCATCCCCTTTCGGATCCCCGCCCTGTATCACGAATCCAGGCTCGACCCTGTGGAAAGTAAGCCCGTCATAGAACCCCTTCTGCGCAAGTTCAATGAAGTTCTTAGTGGTGATCGGCGCATCTTTTTCATAGAGTTCGAACTTTATCGTCCCTTTTTCAGTAACGATAGTGGCGACCCTGTTTTTTCCGGTTTCCGCGGGTGCGGCGGTATCCGATTGCGGTTTACTTCCTATGCAACCGAGGGTGATCGAAACGAGTATGATCAGTACCATTACGATGTTTTTTATTTTCATAATATTAATTTTTTCCGCTGCTGCTTAGCATATAGTTCTTCTCGCAGTCCTGCTCTATCATGTTATGAATCTCATGATAAGCAGGAGACAGATAGATGCTCTGATCTTTATCTAAGATATGAAAAAAGGTAAAATGAAGAATATTCGTGTTTATTAACTCACTTCCCCTCTTTTTTCTCTTCTTTTGCCATTTCTTTGTCCATCTTGTAGTCGTCGTAGCCCATCCATGCCACGATCAATCCTATGAACAGGAGGAAGAGACCAACGCTTCCCAGTATCAAAACGAGAAGTTGTTCCCCGAAGCCAGAATATCCGGGTATTCCAGTGTACCATACTATCCCTGCAATCAATATGACTATACCAATAAGCATTTTTATTATATTACCTGCTGATGACATGATTTCACCCATCTTAAATTCATTTATACTATATTAAGTTTATTTATACACCACAGGAAAACTTATTACCCCTGTTATTAATAGTAATTAGAATGAACGGAACAATCTCGCAGGTTACAATAAAAGGCGTTTACCTACTTGAAAAAAACAGCGGTCCTGTCCCTCTTGTGCTGCTTGAAGATGAAGCTAAACGGATCATGCCAATATATATTGGATTATCCGAAGCCATTTCAATAAATGCAGCCATAAATCACGAGACCCCGCCAAGACCCATGACCCATGATCTTTTTATCTCTCTGCTTGAACGAACTTGTTCGCAAATAGATGATATACTGATAGATGAACTCAACGATGGCGTCTATTACGCGAGGTTATGCGTTTCTATGGACGGAAGACAGTTTGAGATCGATGCAAGACCCAGCGACTGTATCGCTATCGCCCTTCGCTGCAGTTCCCCAATCCATGTGAGAGAAAGCATTATCACTGAAGCTGCGATAAATAAAGAGGAGATCGAAGGGATATTACCGCTTGATAGCTATCTTACATGAGACAATATCGTATGAAAAATTGAATTATTTCATGCAGTATCAACGAACCGTCAGGTTCATGATTAGTTTCACACCGCTATCACAAAGCAGATACCTGTATAGAGATATTTAACAATTATGTTTTTTGAAGAAAAAGGTATCTATACCGTGCATGAGTTTACCATGGCTGTGAAGGGGATACTTACATCCGGGCAGTTCAATGATATCTGGATACGGGGTGAGATATCGAATTTCAAGAATCATACATCCGGTCACAGGTATTTTACTCTCAAAGATAAGAACAGTTCCCTTCAATGTGTGATGTTCAAATGGCACGGCCAGAACCTCAGGTTCGAACCAGAACACGGTATGAAAGTGCTGATCCTGGGGGACCTGGATGTATATGAGCAAAGAGGGCAGTACCAGTTAAAAGTAAGGGCGATACGACCTGATGGTGTCGGGGAACTCTATAAGGCTTATGAGCAGTTGAAGAATAAACTGGCGCTTGAGGGATTGTTTTCACCCGAACATAAAAAAGCGCTGCCAAGGTTCCCAAAAAAGATCGGGGTCGCAACTTCTGAAACCGGGGCGGTGCTTCATGATATACTGACAGTCCTGAAGAGAAGGTACCCTGTGAGCGTATTGTTCATACCCACGATGGTGCAGGGAGAATACGCAGCCAACAGCATAGTTCACTCTATTGAATTGCTAAATAGAACTGACGTTGACCTTATCATATTGGGAAGGGGCGGCGGTTCGCTGGAAGACCTGTGGTCATTCAATGAAGAGGTAGTGGCGCGGGCAATTTTTGGTTCAAAGATTCCGATCATATCAGCTGTGGGGCACGAGACAGATTATACCATCGCTGATTTTGTTGCAGATGTCCGCGCCCCAACCCCGTCTGCTGCTGCTGAGATGGCAGTCCCTGACAGGCAGGAGCTTTTCAACCGGGTGAAGAGGTTAAGGGATATCATTATTGAAAGGCAGAGGCGCGATATCAGCGACATGTCCCTTCACGCTGCTGAACTCAGGAAGTGCGTGGACCCAAGTTTATTACATGAACGTATTGCCGATCATATGCAGTATATCGACGATATTAATGAGCGTAAGACGCGTTGCATTGGGAGACTGCTTGAAACCCGGACTTCACAGTTCAGGGAATGTGCAGGTAAACTTGATGCTGTAAGCCCACTTGGGACTTTTTCAAGGGGTTACAGCATAACTCTGAAACTTCCTGGTAAAACAACAGTACGCAGTATCAAAGACGTAGAGAAAAATGATGAGATCCAGATCCTTGTGAACGACGGAAAGATCAAATGTGATGTGAACGACAAAGAGGAATGCAAATGGAAATAAACTTTGAAGATAAGCTTGCAGAACTTGAGACCATAGTTGAGAAACTTGAGAAAGGACAGCTTTCACTTGATGAAAGCCTTGAACTTTTCGAGCACGGTATAACCCTATCCAGGGAATGCAACGCCATGCTAAAAAGCGCCAGGCAAAAAGTGGAGAAGTTAATTGAAGAAGATAACAACCTCAAGTCTGAGGAGTTTGCCCTTCAGGATGAGAATATCAGAGGGGCCAACAATTAAAAAAATAAGTTATAATAGAAAAAGTATAAGTATTCTGCGAAACATAAATCCGGACTAATATGCTCATGAAAAATGACCGAGTATCCACAGGAATATATGGCTTGGATGACCTGATGGGCGGTGGCTTTCGAGAGAATACCATCAATGCCATCAGGGGGGGGACCGGTGTTGGAAAAACTACCTTCGCGCTTCAATATACTTTATATAGCCTCAACCGCGGTGAAAAGGTGTTGTTCATTTCCTTTGAGATGTCTGAGAAACAGATTTTGCGGGATTGTATGGATATGGGCTGGGGTGAAATCAAAGATCACATAGAAAAAGAAAATCTCAAGATAATCCATATTTTTGGAGAGGATCTAACATTCCCATCTCTTGACCTTGCTGAAATGATAAGAACCTCCATCCCATACAACTGTCATAAAATCGTTATCGACCCTCTGACACATCCAACATTTTATACAGAGAAGGAGATAAGAAAATCGCTGAGCACTATTTTCCAGGAACTTCGCAAAATTGGAACCAGCGTGATAGTACTTGAAGAACCGGCGAATGGGAATCAAACACACGAAGCTTCAGCTATGCCGCTGTATTTATCAGATACTGTGATATATCTGCAGAATCTTGGTTTTGGCGAGCTGTATGATCGTACGCTTCGAATCATGAAGCACAGGGGCTCAAAGCATGGAGATAGTATTTATCCATATACTATAGAAATGGGAATGGGGATCGTTATTCGTGCTTCTGATAAACAAATAGACAGGGTGAAGCCTAAAAATATATTCGATGATATGTTCAATGATGCTATTGAAAAAACCAGAAGTATGGGAGTAATTGGGAAAAGTCTGTCTGCGAGGATTGAATTATTACAGAAGAACTGGACACGAGATGAGGATCCAACAGAAGTCCTCAAGCTGGTTTTAAGGGAAGAAAGTAAGGGATATGGCAAAAGGACTTGAAGATATCCTGGATGACCTGTACGATATCGAAGGGGTCGAAGCATGCATACTCTACAGGATTGACGGCGTGCCGATAACGCTGCGGACAAGCGGGTATAAGGAAGAACTCCTCAATACCATGTTCTGGCTTGAGAAGCAGATAAAGCATGTATTCGGGGAGATGAACAAGGAGGGGTTGAACGACACGATTTTCTATTTCAGGAACAACCGGATACTTATAGCCCCATCCTCGAACTCTACCGTGCTTGTGACCATAACAACTGAGGAGGCGAATCAGCAATTGATCTCAATGGAAACGCTTCGTGCAACCAGAATAATTGAAAAGTGTGTAACATAGGGTTCAATACATCGGAATTTAATATGACCTGATTTTCATTTGCCGGTGCGATTTTTGATAATTATAATCATAATATTTTAGAAAACTATATGTCCTTACACGAAGTAAATAAACAACACTAGTTATTGTAATAAAAAATTGCGGCAGGGATTGGTAAAATGATGAAATCTGTTGCGCTGTTCAGCAATAAAAAAGATTCTAAAGATGCAGCACGGCATATTATAGAGCAGGCAAGGTCGCGCCTGGATTTTGAGCCTGACCTTGCCCTGTTCTATTCAACGCTGAAATATAACGGTAAATACCAGTCCATGCTTGATATCTTCCATGATGAATATGGTGACATTCCGCAGATAGGCGCCTCGGTGGATGGGATGATATACCCTGAGGACATGCGTACCGACGGGGCAGCGCTCGTGTTGTGTAAAGATGATGATGCAGAGATACGCGTGGATGGAGTGGAAGGCAAAGGTGCGGTAGAATCTGCAAATAAGCTTGCGAAAAAGGTAAAATGCAAAAACGGTGCTATTGTGCTTCATTTTCCATTGGTGCACGTGCCGAATATGCTCAAGTCCGGTGAGTTTTTTGCCAAAGGAATCTATTACAGCAATCTTTGCAAAGTAAATGATCAAGAAAAACAAAAAGAGTATGCATTGAAATTTGCAGACTATTGCGAAAAAGAGAATATATTCTATCTACCACCAACAATTCTTAATATTTTCGCAAAAGAAACGGATTATAAAATCCCAATATTCGGTATTAATGTCCTGCACTCCCAGGTGAGATTCAACTCACCAAATATATTTTGCAACTTTGAGGACATCAATGGGGGAATTTCCGCATTGAAGATTGAGAAGGAAAATATTTATGCTGTTTATGAGGATATTTTTTCAAATAAGGGAAAAACTCTTGATGAAACAAAACTTATCGCCCATAATGAATTTAAAGTTATAAAAGAATTTAAGGCGAATTTCAAAAAAAATGTTTTGGTTTCTCTGGATAGCAAACCACCAGTTCATGCAATAAAAAATCTAATTAGTACGTCCGAAGAAAAGGAAAACGAATTGTTAGGACATCTTGAAAAAGGCGATTATATTGTCCATAGGCCATATTTTCTTTTATTATTTAATAAAAAAACAAGTGGAGCTTTTCTTCTAGGTATAGGTTCCTATTATCCTTTTGATCTGTTCCCTTTTTTTATGGATATTTCAGATTATTCAGAAGATTTCGCCATGGTATATGAGGTTATAGAAAATAAATTTGATAAATTTTACTCCTCTTTAAATAATTTAAAAAATAATAGGGACAGTTTTGTTTATTTTTGCATTGATGTAGGAGCTGTTGCTGCATTTGGTGAGAAAGCTTTTGAGTACAAGACTAAAATAAAAGAATTATTAGGAAAAAACTATTTCGGAATTCTTTCCGCACCCCCTTCGGCATACCTGCCACCAGAATATAAGTTGAGAGATTATCTAACAGAATCATCCAATAATATCTTTTTTATGAGTGCCGGGACAAATGTTTGCCTTGAGATCTAATAAAAACCTCTTAGTCCAATAAATATTATAGAGGCAAATGACGAATACCCAATTCCTCTAATTACTTTAATATCCCGAATCTCCAATTTCCAATTTTTTTTAGACATTGGCATATATGTATTTTTTAAGAAATAAATAAATGGCACAAGTAAAATTAAATTCGCTTTACCAAAGACGCTTATTGTAAGCGGATTTAACATTATAATGAAATAAAACACCATTAATATACTTGAAAATCGGATGAGTCGAGATGGAGAAAAAACCACCCCTAATGTTTTTAAACCTGCTTTTCTATCACCAGATATATCTTTCAAATCTTTCAACAATAATAATGATATCCCAAAAAAAAAGAAAGCAACCGATAGTATTAATCCGTTAATGTTAAGATCAGAAAATATAAGCCACAGACTCAACGTGTACATTGGCCATGCGACACCATATGTAATTAATTCTGTTATGTAATGATCTTTCAATCTAAACCCGGTTATTTTTTTTAGAATAATATTATCAGAATACCACCAGGTAGTAAGAGACCATATTAAGAAATAAATATAAATCGGTCTTTTAATTTCAATGGATAAATAAAATACAATTAATATAGACGTTAAATAGAAAAGTATTGCAGTAAAAAGGGCTATTCTTTGGATTGAGATATCCTGAGTTAATATCGTTTTCTTCCCCTGTGCAGTGTCTTCCTTAATGTCATTACAATGGTTCCACAGATTAGAACCAAAACTTGAAAACAACGAGACAACAATTCCTGAAAAAAATATGGAAAAGTTGTTAATATTTATTTCATTTGATACTAAAAATAATGATATTGCGAAGAAGGGAGCTGGTGAAATTATGGATGCTGGAGTGCTGCAAAGTTTAAAGATCTCAATAGCTTTTATCCAGCATAGTTGCAGATTATGTTTAAACGCCACCAAGGACCACTTTCTTGAACATCTCTTCCGCAATCTTCTCTTCCTCTTTTCTTTTATTATCCTGTTTCTCTGTCTTCATATTATATCACCTGTTTATTAATGCTTATGATAAGCATTATCACATATACCGGCAGTAAATATAAATCAATAGGAAAAATAATTTAGAAACTATTTTAAGTAAACAAGATAAGAAACTATGTTTAAGCATATTTATAATAGTATACCATCATAAAATAACAGCATGTCAGAGTTAGGAGAAAAAGCAGACAGGATACTTGAGCTTTTAAGCAAACAGAATACATTGACGGTAGAAGAACTCAAAGAAAAGATATCACTTGAGGACACGTCACTCCTCAATTTCATGCACCTGGGAGAACTTATCGAGTTAATAAAAGAAGATGTCAGGATAACAAGGTTCGGCTATGAGATCATAACTGTAGAATAAGTTCCTTGGCTTTCTGTAAAAAGATCTTTCCTTTATCTGTGGTTTTGTATTTATTCATAGTATTCTCAACAAATCCCTGTTTTTGCAGCAGATCCAGGTATTTTTCTGCCAGCTTAAAATTCAGGTTCGTTCTATAGACGACTGCTGTTTTATTGACACCCATGACGGCAACTTCTAAAACGTCTATGATGATGTCTATCCTGCTTCTTCGCATATTACACCTATCCAATTACACTACTCGGTATTGGTATTTATATGTTGCCTATTAAATTGATTATTATGAGTATAATCCTGGAAAACTGCAAATTAACTGAAAAGTCCCTCAACAGCAGGAAGCGCCGATGGTAATGCAAAGATCACAACCTTGTCGTCAGGAAGGATGGTGTGGCTTCCACCCGGTATTATTACCTCTGTGTTCCTCACGATCGCGCTAACAATGGCGCCGCGTGGGAAATGCACGTCCTTGAGTTTCTTATTGATGATCTTTGAGCCTTGTTTTGCAGTCAGTTCAATGATCTTTCCCTTCTCCCCTTCGATGGTAACAAGGGAGTCTATTCCTATTCCCATGGTGAACTTTAAGACCTCATTCACCGTAGCCTGTATAGGACTGATAGCCACGTCAACTCCAACTATCTCGAACAATTCCGCATAGTCCGGGCGGTCTGCCCTTGCAATTACCTTTTTCGCCCCAAGCCTCTTTGCAAGAAGCGCGCATATCAGGTTCTTTTCATCGCTGTTCGTAACCGCTATTACCGCATCCATCGAGCCAATGTTCTCTTCTTTCATCAGGGAGATATCAGTTCCGTCCCCATTTATTACAAGGACGTTCGGAAGAACCTGTGCAAGTTCTTCACTCCTTTTTTTATCTATTTCAAGCAAAGTCAGCTTAGAATTTCCCTTAGCAAGGAGTTTAACAAGGTAATATCCAACTTTACCTCCCCCGACTACCGCTATTTTCCCGGAGTTCTTCCTGGTCTCCTCAAAAATCTTTCTTGTACCCTCGATCGCTTCCGGTTTTCCTACAAGAACAACCCTGTCGTCCTTCTGAATGATATCATCGCCGTGCGGAATCATCAGTTTAGAACCCCGGAATATGGCTGACATGAGACAGCATTCCGGGAGATTTGATTCAGCCAGTTTTTTCCCGACGAGCCGATTATGTTCCGCCACTTTGAATTCGATCATTTTTATTTTTCCGCCCACAAAATTTTCCACATTTATTGCTTCAGGAATTGAAAGTATCTGGTTTATCTCGGAAGCAAGTGATAATTCAGGGCAGACCATGGCGTTCATCCCCACGATCTCACGTACATCTACAGGCCGATCGATGTAATCCGGATTGCTTACACGGGCAATAGTCTTCACTTTTTTGTTCAGTATCTTTGACGCCATGCAGGCTACAATATTTACCTCATCCACTCCAGTAACTGCAACTACAAGTTCTGCCTTATCTATTTTCGCTTTATTGAGCAGTTTTACATCAGCCCCATTCCCCTGGATGACCTGGACATCCAGTTGCCGTGCCCTGTTACTGACTTCTTCATCTTTCTCTATAATAAATACGTCATTGTCCCTGCACAACGTCTTTGCTATATGATACCCTACTTCACCCGCGCCGATAATTATAATTCGCATGATCTCCGGTATTTCGGCAGAATAAATTAATTAGTCTTCCAGTAATTCCTTCCCTTTTGTGAAACCAAGCACTGATGAAGCGATTATTATCAATACAATAATGATCAGAGATATACTTGATGTGGTCGTGCGCTCTACATTATGCAGGATCAGCTTGTATAGAAGGTCGGCGGTCCATATGCCCACAATGAGCCCCATGAACCCAAATACAGCAGCATATCCCGAATTTTTAAGCAAGTTCGATATTGTCATAATTTTGTATGAATAAGGTATTTTAATATATTAACATATCGAATGCACGGTCAAAATCCTTATATTAAAGCAAAATCCTCTATCCACCATGGTGCGAATTGGCAACTTAACACTTTATAGATCGATAGTAGCGGCAATAGGGGACATGCCGGCTGAGTCCGCAGTACAGGCAAAAAAGCTTGGCGCGGACATCCTGGAACTCAGGATCGACCTTCTTAAAGTTGATGCGCGAGATGCACTTTGCGATATCAGAGAAACAGGTCTGCCAGTCATTATTACCAACCGCATGAAGCAGGAAGGCGGGGCATGGCAGGGGAGTGAAGAAGAGCGCATCAATACACTGATATCATTATTACCGAATGCAGATGCCGTGGATATTGAGTTATGCGCAAGGGACAGGGACATGGTGGTCAAAAAAGCCAGGGACACAGGGAAAACGGTTATTATCTCGACGCATGATTTTGAAAAAACACCTGCTAACGACGCCATACATGGAATTATCAGCGACTCGATTGCCGCTGGCGCAGATATTGTAAAGCTTGCTGTCATGCCCAACTCGTTGGAGGACGTTCATCGTTTACTAGAAGTCACACTTTATGCAAAATCCGCGGTATGCACCCTCGCCATGGGGGATAAGGGCAGGCATTCGAGGGTGATAGCCCCGCTATACGGGTCTGTAATGACATACGGCTATGTAGGAAAAGCCACAGCTCCCGGGCAGTTGAGGGTAGATGAATTGAGACAGATCTTAGATCTTATCTAATGATGGTGCAAGTCTTATCAGGTTCTCGCGCCCCTTCTTTATTTTCTGGATAGTATTTTTGGTATGGAGACCGTTTAGAGCTGAACTTACCGTAGATTTTGGAAGATCGAGTTTCTTTACTATATCTGACTGATAGAGAGAACCTCCACTCTCATTCAGCAGAGCCACGATCCTGTCCTCCAGGTCCATCATATTCGACAAACCCGCGATATCTTCTGCCTCTTCATGAAGCGTTTCTCCCACAGTTTCTATTCCTTCTCCAGACGTCGCAATAGTAACCTGAACCTTATTCTTTTGAATTTTAAAAATGATGGCTGCGCCTGCAACCAGAATAATAACGGCAAGCGCATACAGCATCCATGAAATTGATGGTCTTAAGAGAACGATATTTGGTTCTCCGGTATTAAAAGAACGAAGCCCATACCATATCATTCCATCACGAACCATGTCAGGCTGCGGAGTTACCTGTTCCACCGTATACCCCTGAGGAAACTGTATTATCAGCGTATTGTCCTTTGAAAGGTATAATCCCCCCACAAAAACATCACCTACGTTGAGGTTTTTATCAGTGTCCAGCTTTGCGAAATCAGTCCATGTGAATGAATATTTCACAACACCGTAGTTCCCCGTGGGCGCAGTCTCGTTACGGGCTTCACCTGTGAAGCCTCCGGCCACCATTTCCCGTTTTGTGGCATTCGAGGCCGCAGATACAGACTTTTGCATTAATTCCCTGAATTCATTAAGATATACCGGTTTAAGCTGCTCGGTATAGTTCTCAAACGCATCAAAATCGTCAGTTGTAACAAGCTGTGTCCTGTATTCCACGTACCAGACAGCAGTGCCGTCATCTTTCACATTGATAGTGTACGTTGTTTTATATCCGTTATCAGGTGCGGCGCTTACAGTAGATAATAGCAATATGAATAATAAAAATATTAATGCTATCTTCGATGCCATGTTTTATATATATTTGTTATTTTAAGTATAAAAACCACGGGGTTGCATTAACAATCGTCTTACGATAAAAAAAAGATAAATAAGATAGGTGAAATTCACCTACCTTAGTCCCTGTCCTCTGATCTTTTGTATCCTTCCCGATCCACTCTTGTGTTCTTGTTATCCTCTTTCTTCTCCTTAATCTCTATTTTCTTCTTTTCATCCTGTTTCGTTTCCTTTATCTCTACTCTTTTTTCTATGACCTTTACATCCAGCGCCTTCAGGATATTTTCATCTGTCAGAGCAGATAGTTTTCCCTCGAGACCGGTGATTATAGCAGGATCTTCTGTTACATTCAGGAAGAACGTATACTCAAAATTGACTCTGGTCGTATTTCCTTTGATTTCAGCTTCAGCTTTTAGTTTTTCCCTGGACAGAGTTGCCGCCCGGGTAACTGCCTGGGTTGTTGTCAAAGTTGTAGTTGGTCCGCCGGTCACTGTGACTTCAGGCTTAGCTTCATCATCGTCTTTTTCATCGTCTTCCTCACCATCGCGTTCGATCTTTATCAAATCTGAGACATTGTTCTTAATTGCAGCCACTCTGTCGGAGATGTCTGCTGCTATGTCAGTGTCTTCAGTGCTGTTCGTCAGGAATTTCAATTCCACTTTGACCTGGGTTTTGTTGTCTTCGACTGAAGCTTTGATACTGGTTTTCTCATATCCGTCTTCCTCATCGTCTTCGACTCTAACATGTTTCAGCATTTTGCGACCCATTTTATCAGTTTCGCGTTCAAGTTTGATACTGGTCTTTAATGCGAACTTATTGAGCAGTCTTTCGCTGTTATTGTACGCCCTTATAAGCCCGGTATTATTAGGATGGGATTCAATAAGTCCTTCCAGTACAAACTGGTGTTTTGCAATACTCGCCTGGGCTCTGATCAGTCCACCATCCTTTGTTTTGAGTTTCGAGATAGACTCATTAGCCTTTTCGTTCTCTTCTCGATACTGTTCCATCGCTATGTCAGCGGCTTTGAAATTCTTCTTGTTAAGCGCAGCCTTTATCTCAGCCAGCCTTTTCCGGGCTTTTGAAATCTGTTTTTCAAGCTTTTCAGTCTCATTGAAGGTGAAAGTAACATCCATATTATCTAGTGCTATAGTAAAACCGTAAAAAACACTGTCCGGACCTATGATACTGTCATCAGCTTCTATATCATCAACAAGCTGTTCTTCATCACCAGCAGCAGCTACTGCATCGCTGCTGTCGGTGTCAATGTTCGTGCTATCTGTGGTTGCGTTATCAGTCTCTGCGTTAACAGGACTTATGGCAAACACAAGCAAAAGCAGGATAATTCCTGCCAATGTTAAATTTCTCAATCTCATAATTTTACCTCGTAATCGGCTTTTGCCTTCACACATCCTAGGCTGGCACGGAATATAAGCACACTTACTGTCTGGATGGGTTCTAAAGTTCTGAATGTCTTTAAAATACGTAATATGGTTCTAAAAAGTCCCGTTTCCTTTTAACAAATCCAATAACCAAAAAAATTCAGATAGGGTGATTGTAATTGTATTTCGTGATATAATCCATAGTGCTATATATATTGCAGGCTATAGACTCAAAATGAGTTGATAATGATGGAATTCAAAGTGCAGCAGCTTCAGATCAAGGCAGGTAAATATAAAGTGGTGTTAAATCCTGAGGATGCAAAGGAGATAGGGGTCAGGGCAGGGGACCGAGTGCAGATAAAAGACCACAGCTACCTGACCGCAATAGCTGAGATAGGGGATATGATCTCAAAAGGAAATGTCGGGGTTTACCAGGACATATGCGTTAAGCTTGGGGCTGAATGCCCACTTACTGTGGACATCGTCCCAACATCAAGACCGAGTTCAGTGGGGTTCATCAAGAAGATGATGGATAAGCAGAAGCTCACGCAGGAAGAAATACACCAGATCGTCCAGGACGTTGTGAAGGAAAACCTGACCGATGTTGAACTTTCTGCGTTCGTTACGAGTTCCTACATCCACGGGATGAGCAATGATGAGATCGAATGGATGACAAGGGCTATGATAGATACAGGTGAAAAGATCGAGTTCGATACTCATCCTATCATGGATAAACACAGCATTGGCGGGGTTCCGGGAAATAAGATCTCACTGCTTGTGGTCCCTATAATCGCAGCCAACGGCCTTCTTATCCCCAAAACAAGCTCAAGAGCCATCACCGGCGCCGCGGGCACAGCAGACCTGATGGAAGTTCTCGCTCCTGTTGCATTCTCAGCCGAAGAGATAAAGACCATGACTGAAAAAGTGGGTGGAGTGATAGTATGGGGAGGAGCCACGAACATCGCTCCTGCTGACGATAAACTTATACGCGCCGAGTATCCGCTTTCTATAGACCCGCGCTGCCAGCTTCTCGCGTCCATCATGGCGAAAAAGGGCGCCGTAGGCGCTGACTGCGTTGTTATCGACATTCCTGTCGGGGCTGGCACCAAGGTGCACACGATGGAAGAGGGGAAAAAACTTGGAAGGGACCTTATAGATCTTGGCGAGCGGCTCGGGATGAACGTGGAATGCGCCATGACTTACGGCGCATCGCCAGTGGGCAGGACGATCGGACCTGCGATCGAGGTTCGTGAGGCGCTAAAGGTGCTTGAGACCACACAGGGACCAAACAGCCTTATTGAAAAGAGCACCGCACTTGCAGGCATATTGCTTGAGATGGGCGGAGCGGCTCCGAAGGGCGGGGGTAAAGCGATGGCTGTAGAAACCCTGCGCTCAGGAAAGGCGCTTTTGAAACTCAAAGAGATCATAGAAGAACAGGGCGGAAATCCAAAAATATCTTATACTGATATAAAACCAGGAGAGCACAGTGGAGAGCTATTATCGCCTGCTGACGGCTACGTTATCGAATTCGATAACAAGCGCATTGTTGAGATAGCAAGGATCGCGGGAGCTCCATTAGATATCGGGGCAGGTGTCTGGATCCATAAGAAAAAGGGTGAGCAGGTCAAGAAAGGTGAGCCCCTCATCACGATATTTTCAGATAAGAGCTGGAAACTCACAAATGCCCTAAAAAGCGCAGAGAAGGATTACCCCCTTATCGTGGAAGGCATGTTACTGGAACGGGTGAGACCGTTCAGGGTGCTGTAGATTTTACATCTTCTGCTGCCATGTTTTTCGTAGCTTCTAACAACACATGTTTATTTGCCCATCCCCTTATATAGACCCGCCGTGATTTCAGATAAGTATATAAATGTAAATGGTGTTATTATAATAACGATTGGGTGCTAATAAGCGGAACAGAGAATTATTAATTGTTCTGGTAATCACAGCACATTTTATCTAAATATTAAGGAGATGAAACTATCATGTCTGACCAAATTCAACAGAATATCACAAATCGCTGGTGGGTTGTGGTTGGAGCTCTTATCATCCAGATCAGTCTTGGCGCTGTATACATCTGGAGTATATTTCAGTCGCCTCTTAAGGAAATGTTCCCTTCGTGGAACGAAACGGACGTTACCATGCCCGCGCAAATCGTGCTGGCAGCCTTTGCCCTGGCAGTGATCTTCGGGGGTCGTCTTCAGGACAAATTTGGTCCTCGCATGATCGCAACCGTTGGAGGGCTAATGCTCGGGTGGGGTCTTATTCTTGCCGGACTAACCGGGAACTTCGATGATAGAACGGCTCTTGTCTGGTTGATCGCCACATTCTCAGTTATAGGAGGGATAGGCATTGGCATGGCATATGTATGTCCCATAGCCACATGCATAAAATGGTTTCCGGATAAGAGGGGACTTCTTACCGGTCTGGCTGTAGCGGGATTTGGAGCTGGGGCGTTCTTTTTTGCGCCTCTGGCAAAGGGTCTGATACTGGGCGGCAGTTATCAGCTCCTGAACACAAGTCTTTTTGATCTGCCAAAACTTGGTATTTTCAATACATTCATAGTTATCGGGATCATTTTCCTTATTGCAGTAGTTTCGGGAGCACAGCTTCTCAGAAACCCGCCTGACGGATACGTTCCTGCCGGATGGACCCGGACTTCGACAACGAATGCGGTAACGCCTCAGAATGTTGATTATACTTCAAAAGAAATGCTAAGAACGCCAATGTTCTGGTTACTATGGCTGACATATTTTGCCGGCTGCACTGCAGGATTGCTGGTGATAATGAAAGCAGCGCCCATTTATCTGTCCTTCAGCATTGGCGCATTGACACCTCCAATTGTGGAAGCGGATTTTATCGACATTTCAGCTCAGGCTGCCATGGCTGTTTCAATCCTGGCTATTTTCAACTCAACAGGTCGCATTTTGTGGGGAAAGATATCTGACAATATTGGTCGCAAAATGACCCTTGTCATGATCTTCATGATCTGCAGCGCTGCGATGCTGAGTCTGGGGAGCATGCAGACATACACACTATATTTATTTGGGATCAGCCTTGTTGGTCTTTGTTTTGGGGGTTTCCTGGCTCTATATCCGGCTTTAACTGCTGATTACTTTGGCACAAAACATATTGGCGTCAATTACGGCTGGATGTTTTCGGCATATGGCGCAGGTGGCCTTTTCGGACCTTTCCTGGCAGCCTTGTTGATGAAAAAGATTGCTGATGTACCTTATCTGGTCACTGACAATGCAGGAAATATCGTTCAAAAGACATTCGCTGCAGGTGAATACGCAACGGCATTCTTTGTGGCTGGTATCATCTGTCTTATCGCCGCTATTATGATCGGTCTTGCCCTGGAAAAACCTGTGCCAAAGATGGAAGATAATATGACTGAAATCCATCCTGTACATTGCAATTTGTAAGTTATATTATTGAGTTTGCCTTCAGATCACTTCACGAATTTATCAAGCTTGAAGGAATAGAAGAATATCGGTTCTCCTTCAAGCACATCATTCCACAGGTTCCTGTCAACGCAGCCTTCCCCAAGCTCCCTGACAAGACTTTCATAGGTGACAGCAGCTATTTTTTCTATGTTTATAGCTATGTTCTCAAGACGCCCGCTGTCCGTGTTCTTGACCCGATACACACCTTTATTGTAGAATTTCGAGGATATGAGCGTACTTTTGCCGTGTTCGAGAGCTTCTTTTATCTTATACTCATCAAGATCAAGAATGTTGCCAAGCCTCTCGATTTCCAGTTTAAATGTCATTATTGTAGAGTTCAACCCGATCCCTCTGGAATATGTAGCTGCGTGTATTTAACGGTTATTTATCGCGAAGCTGGATTTCAATTTCCATTAATTCCTCAGCAAGCCTTACGTTCTCGAATATGTCTTTTGCATCAAGCAGCAAAGGCTCAGTGTTTTCCGAATACCTTGAACTGAAGTGTGTGAGTATCAATTGCCTGACATTGGCTTTTTTTGCAAGTTGTGCAGCCTCAGCAGTTGTCGAATGTTTTGTCTCAAGAGCCCAGTCACGAAGCTCACCCGCGAATGTCCCGTCATGTATGAGAAGGTCTGCGCATGCGCTTTCTCTTTCAATGGATCCGCAAGGGCGCGTGTCCCCGCTATATACCACTTTCCTGCCCGGACGACCTTGTCCCATTACCTGCGATGGCTTTATCGTTCGTCCGTTCACTGTGACGGCTTCACCCTTTTGCAGCTTTGAGAACAGATTTCCAACAGGGACCCCAAGATCAATGGCTTTTTCCCGGTTAAATCTCCCTGCGCGACTTTTTTCTTCAAGAACGTACCCCAGGCTCGGAACGCCATGTTCTGTGGCGACAGCTTTAACTGAGTATTCTCCTTTATCAACAATATCCCCATCCTCTAATTCGTACGCATTGATCTCAAATCCAGGTTTATAGTAGCCAAGTTCCTTCATGAATTTTACCATCTGTTCTGTCCGAACAGGCCCGTATATGTCCATGGGTTCAGTCCGCCCGTTGAAAGACATGGTCTGTATGAGCCCCGGGATGCCAAGGAAATGGTCTGCATGGAAATGCGTGATGAATATGGATGATATCTTCATGCCGGTCTTTGCGCGCATCATCTGCTGCTGCGTGCCCTCTCCGCAGTCAAAGAGCATCATATCCCCTTCCCTGTTGACGAATATGGCTGAAGGATTGCGGTTTATTGTGGGCAGAGTGCCGCCTGTGCCAAGGAAGGTTATGCGAAGCATGAGGGGCTTATTTATAGTCCATCTTTAAATAGTTCACTTTGAAAACCAGGTTCTTTTGAAGTCAACAATATTGAACAGCTAAAGGATCGCATCCCTGATATCCACATAGCATGAACTGAATTCAGGGCATTTCCCTTTAATATTTTTTGCGAATATATATGCTTGATTAAATTGTGGCTGAAACTTTTTTACTATCTTAAGCATGGGATCATTAAGGTCAAGCAGCATACAGTAAAAGTCCCTTTTTGAATTGAATATCAGATTATTAAGATAACACATAAGATTTGACATCGCATCCGGATCTTTGAAGGCATGGCCAGCAATATAATACATACTGAAAAATTCTCCTTCGGCAGGGATCCTGGGCATCTTTGTAAATATGTTCAAAAATCCAAATACTCCTCTCATAATTTTAACTGATGAGGGCATCCTGGTGAAACATGCCTTCTGCATAATAGAACTATCCCATAATCCTGCGCATGCCGTTATTTTTCCATTGTCTTTGGCAACCCAGAAATTTTCCAATCCAAATGAAGGAATTTTGTTCAAATAATATTCAAAGCTTTCCGGGGTAAACGGAATGAACTGTCCACGCCCTCTATAATAATCATTGATAAGATCAACAGCATAAGGAATTTCCTTCTTATTAATGCGTTCTATTTTATACTTTTCATTTATCTTGAATTCCTTATAAGCTGATAATTCACACACTTTCCATTCTATCATTTTGGAATAACCGTTTTTTTCAAATAGAATCTTTGAAGCCTCATTCGTCCAGAAAATGAAGCAAAAGATATAGTCAGAACCGAATTCCTGTGCATATTTTTCCACTTCTGATATTAGCTTTGTGGCAATCCCCATCCTTCTGAATTCTGGATGTATAATCACTTCAACCAGATAGATATATTTCTTATTTGCTTCAGAAACCTTTTCTGTCCAGCCTATCCAGCCTGCAACTTTGCCTTTTTCTTCTGCGACGAGTATTTTACAATTATCATATAACCTGTATCTTCCAATGGAATTAGGACTTTTATCTACACCCATTGCGACATCTTTATTCCCTTGAGGCGACATACTCTCTATTTCCAGCAGCCTGGCATTATCCCGTTCTTCATATGGCCTTATCGAAACCATTCGTATCCCTCCTGAAATTCCCGCTTTAAACCATTATTATTTCATGTAATTACTACCTTCACAGCCCCTGCACTGCATACCTGTTCACACTTTCCACACCCGATACACTCAAAAGGAAGACAGTCGAGAATCCATTTATCATAGTTCATGCCTTTCTTCCTCACTTCCGGAGGATAAGTTTTGAATGCCATTGTCGGACAGACCCTCATGCATTTCCCGCACTCGAGGGGATTGATACATCTTGTGTTATCGACTTCGACATTGATCTTCATCACCATTCCTCCCTGACAGCTGGAACCTGCTGCCTTGGAACAAGGCTGATCGCATTCTGTTCACACGCATATATGCAAACTCCGCATCCAAAACACTCCTTAATATTGAACAATGCTTTTTCAAGTGTCCTTGAAAGGAGGATAGCTCTGAACTGGCATTTTCCCACACATTTGCCGCACCCGACGCATTTATCAATATCATGGCTCGCCACGAACTCTGATTTTCTTATCAGGTAATCCATGCCGTAATCCAGCCTTGATTTCAATGCCATGCATGAGGGATATTCGCACATGCACAATCCCCCCACAAATGGAACAGGGAAACCGTACACGCTTATCACGAAACCTCTGTGCGCAGCCTTTTCCACAGCCTCTTTTGCTTCTTCGATCGAGATGTAGTTAATACCCCCTTTTGAGCAATCCGGCCACTCCTTTCCATAATCCGCCAGATATGTGAAAGGCAGACAATACTTCGCTTTGGTAATGCCAAGCTGGGATTGCCTGCACACACAGGACACCAGCGCCGCCATATTCGCATTGTTCAGTATCGATTTAGCCTCCTCTACTGGAATGACCTGTCCGCGCTCTCTCTTTTCGATGGTTTTTCTCACACTTCTCCCTACAATTCTTCCTATGATTGGCTTGTCAAGAAGCGGAAAGCCTTTTTTCATATCGATTCCGAACATTCTTTCAGAATCCCTGAGAAGCATATCAGCAGCCGTCCGTATCTCCTCTTTTGAATCGAAAAGTTCTTTAGTTATATAATTCCTGGTATTGAGATACCACTTTTTGCCGTCCCCGTGTTCAACGCACCACTGGCACATGATTTCACCCTTTATTTTTATGCACTTATACTCTTATCTTAAGCAATATTTACACCATTCTCCAGATGATGATAAATATTTAATGATTATCTTTTCTTTTTCATGGTAATATAACTTGTGTCTCTGTGTAAAAAAATAAAAAAGTCCCACCTCCCAGACTCGAACCGGGGACTTCGCGGTGCCTGCGCGTTAATGTGTGCATATCGCACATGATCCATACTACAGCCGCGCACTCTAGCCACTGAGTTAAGGCGGGATGGACTGTGAATATGCACAATCATACTTAATCCTTTCTCAGGAAAATTATACAGGGAAGTGAGAGGCTTTTTAATTTTTTCTGGATAAATGATCCAGGGTAGGATAATCGACACCATTGGATGAGCATGATTCAGAAAGTGTATAAAGGCTCTACCTTTTGAAAAATACAAACCGCAGATGAAACCGTGTGAACGCAGATTTACCGCGACGGGGAACACGGATGACGCGGATCTGACGGATTTACACGGATACGAAATTCTGGGATTCGATAGCAGGCGCCGCACATTTATCACTATATATATATATTAAAATCATGGCACCAATATGTTCCCGGCGTAGCAATAATCCAGAGAAGGTGATACATAATCCTGAATAATCACCTCCCTGCGTCCCCTGTTCGCGATCGCGGGCTGGGTGCTTGCCCGCGTCGATGGGATGGGCTTTTTTTATTTGCGGGGGGGGACGTGGGGATTATGGCTGGGGGGGAGGGGTATATGAACGGGTCGGCTGATGGGGGCGGAAGGGAGGTTTTAATTTGGGGGAATCTTATAGTTTCAAGGCTCTGCATTTTGAAAAATACAAACCGCAGATGATGCGCCCAGAGTCACGCCTCTGGAGAGCGTGTACACGTATGCCTGCAGGCATACGTCAGATTGTGTCAAAACTCACTTCAATCACCCCCATAACCCCAATATCCCCTAAAAATCAGTTCATAAATTCATAAAAAAAAGACTTTTTCTACCCTACCCTCAAAAAACAAACATTTTACTCCTTCAACTCACACAAATATTGCTCAATTTTCCAAAAAACACATCGAATATTGAGTAAACTTACCCAGGATTCATGATTTCCATCAATTTAGTCATCCCAAGTATGTTTATTACCCGTCTAATGTTATATGCCAGCATAGTAAGACCCATTTCTCCTGCTACTTTCACCAGCCCTTTCGTCAAAAAATAACCTTGATTAAAACCTCTTTTGATAGTTCCGAAAGGATGCTCAGACATACAATTCCTTTTCTTAACACTATCTGGATTATTCTTAACTCGTTCCCTCATCTCCTCAAGAACCTTTTCATGTTCCCATCGAAAGATCAGTCGTCCATTCTTGTTAGTTGTACATTTTGATTTAAATTCACAAGTGTTACAGCTATTACTTTTATACTCCCTCATATTTTTTTTATTTTTAATAGAGTCGGCACTATATGTTAATTCACGACCCCCAGGACATGTATAAACATCTTTAGTTGCATCATATTTGAATTGGTTCTCATAGAACTTGGGCTCAGGAACATTTCCTTCTTTGAACTGTTTGGGTTTTGGTTCAGGAATTATTGGAATAATATTGTTCTCAGAGCATTTTCGAATTTCCTCTGGATTATAATAACCCTTATCTGCCAGGACTTCCAATGACTCTACTTCTAAGATATCTTTGGCTCTTGTTGCCATTTCATTTAATTGATTTTTATCATTTCCTTCATTTGTCACTTCATAATCAAGGATAAGATTATTTTTTGCATCAACTGTTGTTTGGACATTATAGGAAACATCGAACTTTTGGTTGCCCATCATCATCCGACTATCGGGATCAGTCAATGAAACTTGTGTTTCCCCTGTAGTTTCTAAGGTCTTTTGTAGCCCCTCATACTCTTTTTTTCTCTCTTGCAGCTGCTGAATTTTCTCCTTTAATTCTTTTGCATCAGGCTGCTTGACCGAAGATTCGATTTTATCATTTTCTTCTAATTCTTTGAGATATGCTTCAATTTTCTCTTCGATGTCTTTGAGCTTCTTGAGGAGTTTTTCTGCATTGAAATTGCGTTTTTTGGAATTTACGGCTTTAAATTTACTGCCATCTGTTGAAACAACTTCTCCCCCATAGAGATCGAGTTCTTTGCAGAATAATACAAATTCCTTGAATACTTTTTTTATCGCTACTGCATTGTTTTTTCTAAAATCAGCGATTGTTTTATGGTCTGGTGCAAGTTTTTTTAGCAGCCACATTACTTCAATGTTTCTAAAGCATTCTTGTTCTAATTTTCTGCTTGAACGAATGCGATTCAAATAACCATATAGATAAAGTTTCAAAAGATCCGCTGGGTTATATGATGGTCGCCCTGTTGTATTCACTTCAGCATGTGTAAATCCAAGTCCCATTAAATCGAGCAGTGCCACAAATGCTTCAATAAAGTGGACAAGATTTTCTTCCCCAATATAATCGTCAATCTTTGCGGGAAATAATATTTCCTGTTTTCTATCGAATCCCTGGATATAGTCCATTTTGTCTTCTCCTATTTATAACACTGAGTAATTAGAATATTTATGTTATATACGTATGCATAGCATATAAAGGCTTCTATACATCACGATTATATGCGGAGAAATCAAGAGATTCTGATGAAAAATGTTTTGGAAAAATATTATTTTTCAGGATTCTGGTTTGAATGACGGTTCATAAGGGGGTTGATTGGGGAGTTTGGAAATCGAACTGTCTTAAAAAATAGTTTTTACACACTCTGACGTAGTCCAGGAAAGAGGAGAAGAAGAATTATGCCGGTAATAATAGCAACAAGACCGAGTATCCCTGCCTCAGGACCTGATTGCCCGCCTGTAAATTCCGGTCTTATCGCAGTAACGCCAAATATACCAAGTCCGCTCCTTAAAGAGAACAAGTGGTACTGGAAGAAGTTCCATGAGAAATGAAACCCGATAGACGTCTTCAGGCCGTTCGTGAAGTAAAGCAGGGAGAGGAGTACGCCTGCCATTGTTACAGTTAGAAACATGACGATGGCATTAAATGGAGGAAGACCGAGGAATAGTATAGAAGGGATATGAAGCGCAGCGAAAATAACAGAGGTCATGAAAATTGCCTTCCACCTCCCAATGCTTTTTTCCATACAGGGGAGGATGTATCCCCGGAAAGAGAGTTCCTCTGCTATCGACACCAGAAATTCAAAAAGAACGCCTGTTATCAGAATATTCACAGCACCCGGGACGATCCCATCGAACTTTATCCATCCGAGACCAAGTTCAAGTATGAAGATCATGGATATCAGGACAAAACCAAAAATCAAGCCGGATCTATGCGATCCTTTGCCGCCCCATCTGGTAATGTCGTGCTTCTGTCTTTTTTTAAAAATAAGGAACAATACCACGATAAGCAGGTATGAAATAAAAGACATTTCAGGAAAATAATATGATGACATCACTATTATGGATAAAATCGAAATGAAGAAAAGGCAGTTTCTTAATCCGTCACTGTACTTATTCGAATCCATCGCATCTGGAATTGATTTTCAGGTACATATAATTGATTTTCAGGTACATATTATTGTTTAGTTGAAGCACATATTATATAAAAATAGTATTAATAAAAATACGCCTTTGAGTAAACTATATCATATTTGATAACCTAATGATGAAGTTCAATATGACTGATTCAAAACTACTGATCACAGAACTCGTGCTGACCGCCTACCTGTACAACCAGTCTGATAAACTCAGTGTAGACGACCTGCCGCAGAAAATACGAAAACATTACTGGGATGAAAAGGAAAAAACGGTGAAGCGTCCGGTTTATGTAACTGAAGGGGATATAATATCCATCTACGGTCTTGAGGATGTAAAAACAACCACAAAGACACTGCCTTTCCTTGAGTACGAAGAATTTGGCTCCCAGATAAAACTAACCGTATTCGACCTCGGAGCGAAATGGTTCGTCAAACAATCGGGCGCAGTTGAAAGTATCAACAGCAACCCTACACTTGCATCATTTTTTGAGAACTATGACTCACTTCCGGTAAGCTACGAGAAAGCAAAGGCATTAAACATGCCAAAGGAGAGCGGCCGTGAATGGATCAACTCGCTTGTAAAGGCCATAGAAACTGAGAAGGGTTCTGAGGAGATGCTAAGACTTGCCCATATCGTGTCTCCTGAGGATGTAAAGCATACCATGAAAGACCTTGTCCTCACAAAAGAACAGGAAAACGAGATAGAGAAGGTCGTAAAGGCTATCCAGTATCGCGATTACCTGAAGCGGATAGGTCTTGTGGAGATAGGAAAGCTCCTTTTCGTCGGCCCGCCTGGAACTGGAAAGACCTCGGTCGCACGCGCGCTTTC
>Ga0180732_1000463_pt1 | contig 35163 bp, 38 predicted proteins | sample KR11_01MetaG_FD_148674 | JGI IMG/M metagenome (GOLD analysis project Ga0180732, IMG submission 148674) | Groundwater microbial communities from the Olkiluoto Island deep subsurface site, Finland - KR11_0.1 MetaG | ecosystem: Environmental > Aquatic > Deep subsurface > Groundwater | place...
CAAACTCTTCGTGCAGTTTGTCGCGTTGATTTTTCTGTCCTATATCACAAAGAAGATGCAGGAAAACAGGCTATTTAAAAGCCATACCCTGCAAGAAGTTCTCGACGAGTTGGATGTTATTGAATGCTTTGAGGTGCCAGGGCAACGACTTCAGGTTGGCGAAACCACCAAACGTCAGATGGAGCTATACTCCAAATTGGGTGTCAAACCTCCCGCCTCGTTACAATAGTTCGGGAATTCAGGGTGTTTGCCAGAAGCAAGAATGGCCCAATGGTCCAAATCTTATCTGGTCTGATCACCTATCTTCTTCTGGCGATTTACTGCCATGAGCAGCACGGTGAGCAGGTATCCATTCTCCGGGTACGACAACTTCGTAACCAGATTCGCAATGAGGCCAGAGAACAGGCCAGCACAGAAGCAGTGTTACGAAAAATAAGTCAACGGAAGAGAAAACGGATAAAAAAACCACATGCAATTTTCTAACCGGACACTACTGATATTTTATCAATTCCATCAACATTTCTTGCTTTTTCCTTTTTATTTCTATAAAAGTAAGAAATTGAAAATATTTAATGCAATTGCAATATCTTATCATCAAGAGGAGAGAATGTAATGAACAAGAGAGTACAAGCAGCTTGGATGGCCTTAGGTATCACCGCCATAACGGCTCTGCCTGTTTTTGCCGCGGGCAACAGTAGTGCTTCACCTGAGCCGGTCACAATAACTACAGGACAGGCCAAGGCTGAGATTATGCTTGGTATTGAGTCATGGTCAGGGGACAACACCTATCAGATAGGATATCCTGTCCACTGGTTTGACGGAGTGGTGGAAAATGGCTATTTCCCTTTCAGTCAACTGGAATTCCCCCTCGATATCTACATGATTAGCGCCAAAGGTAATGCAGAATTTCATAATATCTGGATGGTGTCCGCCTCTGTTAAAAAAGATATCTCCTCACCTGACGACCAGATGATTGACCAGGACTGGATTACTACAAGCAATCCTGGCCAACTCGACGTTTATTCCAACAGTGATATCAGCGAATTTGAAGGCTATGAATTTGATGTCAATGCCAAGTACAAATTTTTCCGTGGGGAAAACTGGTCATTGAACGCAGGGGTGGGCTACATCTACCAGAACTGGCAATATACCGCGAATCTTGTCCAACAATACTCGCCTTCTGGACAGACAGGGTATGACTATGTCGGTGATGGTACCCCCGCTATCAATTACAAACTTGAATACAATATTCCCTATATCCAGATAGGCGGCAAGCTCAACCTGGACAAGCAATTCTCTGTGGAGGGTAATATCAGCTATTCTCCTCTGGTTGATGCTAAAAATGTTGACCAGCACCTGCTCCGGCAAAAGGTAAACACTGGTGACCTGGATGGTTCTTCATGGATGTTCAACCTCAAAGGAAGGTATGACTTCAGCGAACACTGGTTTATGATCGCATCCTACGACTTCAAAGAAATGAAGACCGACGGAACAATGAGCGCGGAATTTTCCAACACCTACCTCTATATTTACGGAGTGATCCCCAACCATACGGTGTATGAGGAAATAGAGTCAACCCAGCATGCCATGGCCTTGAGCATGGGATATTCTTTCTAAGAAAAAGACCATAATAACAGAAACAAAGGGAGTCTTTATTATACCCCCTTTGTTTCTCACTGAGCCACCAGTTGGTCCACGACCCGGCGCCCCTCTTCAATGATGACCCCGTCCCAGACCACCGACCGTTGCAGATGCGTATTGTTGCCAATGACAGCATTTCCCACGCAGGCCCAATCCCGCAACACAAGATCACTCCCTGTTTTTTCTTTGCCACCAAACAGAAAATGATTCTTTGCCGAAAATCCCAGCTCTGGCCAGAGAGGAACTTTCCTGGTCAACAGGCCAGCATGGAGCGCCAGATAATCTTCCACTGTTCCCATATCCGTCCAGAAACAATCATCCACACGAGTAACGCTGATCGGTAGCCCCTGCTCAATGAGTTGGCGATACAAGTCAATAATCGAATATTCTCCTTGCGTTGGAATCCCTGACAGCACTTCAGGTTCCAGAACATGCAGGCCGGTAAAGGCCAGCAGGTCCCCCTTATTCCGCTCATCAAAACTGCAGACCCGATCATCCTGAACTGCCACCGTATTAAATCGATGGCAATCATGCATGGCCATGGTCACTGGTGCCCCTTTTTTTATATGGCTTTGATAGAGATGCTGGTAGTCAATGGTATGATAGATATCTCCATTGGTCACCAGAAGAGGTTCCTCCCGGAACTGATCAAGGGCCAGTCGCAGACCACCGCCCGTTCCGAGCACAGAAGTCTCCTCCTGCACCAGTACGCCGGAGATCCCTTGCAGGGCATGAACGATCTGTTCACGAAGATAATGACAGTTGACCACAATAAGGTCACAACCGGCCTGTTGCAGACGTTTAATCGTGAGCAGCAACAAGGGGTGATTGAGAATGGGGAAAAGGGGTTTAGGACGAATGAGGGTGTAGGGCAACAAACGGGTTCCGAAACCGGCTGCCAGGATCATAGCCTGCATCAGAAGAAAAAAGCGGGATAAGGAAGAAAAAAACGAACCATTCAAAACTCCAGGGTACCGTCAGGATTTTCAACAACCCCAACCACCACCAAGCCCGCCTTATCTGCCGCCTTTACCATAACCTCACGATCAAAAAGCAGAGATTGACCAGCCTCCACTGCCAACACCGCAGCCTTGACGCTGGCTAGGCTTTCAACTGTTTTCAATCCGGTTGCAGGTAGATCAAAACGGAAATCCTGGGACGGTTTCCTGACCTTGACCACCACTGCCTTCTCCCTGGCCAGCCCTCCACCACGAAGAATGGTGGCGTCAGTTCCTTCGATGGCCTCTACCGCCAGTACTGACAGATTTCTTACCACCACACACTGTCCGATATCTAGCTGACCTATGGCCCGAGCATTGCGCCAACCGAATTCAATATCGAGACGTTGTTCGCGACTTGGCTTCTTTTTGGTAAGCACTCCTCCGGGAAACAAGAGATGGCGCAAATATAACGTGGATTCCAGTACTTTAATATCCTCCCGTTCAAGTGCACTTGCCACTGCCCGAAGAATGGCGTCATCCTGCCTGGTATCAATCTTGTTCCAAAGAGTTAACCCCTTCAAGTCTGGGAAGACATCCTTAAACACCTGAGTTTTGGTAATGGCGCCCAGAAAGACCGTCTCACCCACACCTTCTTCATGAAAAAACCTGATGATCTTCCCCAACTGCCCAAGCTTCACCCAGCAGACCACATCTGCAGCAGCAGCCACTTCCGGCAGGGTTTCCCCCTTATGGGCAACCACCGCCGCAATCCGACCAACTTCTTTCGCTGCCTTGATAAAAAGAAGTGGAAACTGACCACTTCCGGCAATAACACCTATTTTTTCAGGATGAATATGCATGGAGAAAATCTAATCTTCAGTGCGTTTAGCCACACCACGCTTAGAGGTCTCAAGAAAATGCACCAGAGATTCCACCTCTGCACAATCAGGCAGCTCCTCACGTACCAGCGCCAGGGCATCTGCCTGCAACAGGTCAGGAGAACGGAAAAGAATACGAAATGCCTGATCCAGCCTGCTGATAATCTCTTTGCTGAAACCATGCCGCCTGAGGCCAACCTTATTGATTCCAGAAACCCGCATCCGACTTCTAGTGCCGGTGACAATCATAAAAGGGGCAACATCAAGACTGATTCCAGACATGCCACCGATATAGGCATATGAACCTATACGACAAAATTGATGAACCGCCACCAGACCACCGATGGATACATGTTCACTCACCTCAACATGACCAGCCAAGGTGGCCACATTGGCCATAATCACATGACTGGCGACATGACAATCATGGCCGATGTGACAATAGGCCATGAACAGGTTATGATCACCAATGATTGTTTTGCCTCCACCCTTTGCGGTTCCGCGATGGATGGAGGTATATTCACGGATATTATTCTGATCACCAATGATCAATTGCGTGGGTTCTCCGGCGTAGCCGAGATCCTGGGGCGGCGTACCAATGGAGGTGAACGAGCCGACCACATTTCCCGCACCAATGGTTGTCAGACCAGCTATAACGGCATGCGGTTCAATCCTGGTTCCAGCACCAATACGCACCCCTTTTTCTATAACGGTATAGGCCCCCACATGAACTGTGGAATCAAGCTCTGCTTTTTTATCAATAACTGCTGTTGGATGTATCAACATAAAAACTCTCTATTACATTGTAAAAAAAAAAAATTAATAACCGACTGAAATAACATCATACAAAACCATTTTCATAACCAAAAATCAGAAATGCGGACAATACATTTCTGATAATAGGCAGAAAGTATTGACATATTACCACTGATAACACAAGGGCGGTTACTCCCGTAGAGGGAAATAACCGCCCTTGTCAAACCTATCATAAAAAATTCTCTAAAACAATCAGTTACTCCTTAGAAAAAAGATCATCCAAATCATCGACTATTTCAGAAGAATGGGCCTCTCTCCCTTCCTTTGCAAGCATGGCGGAAATTAAACCCTGCTGCCAGCGCAATACGTTGCAAGTCTCTTCAAAAAGTACCTGCTCACGTCGCCCATCAAGAGCACTTTGTCTGAGGCATACCAGTTCCAATTTGTCACAGAGTGATTGAAGCAGGGTCAAAGATTCAGCATCTGCTCCCCCACGATTTGTATCAATATATTGACCTACAGTGAGCAGAAGTTGGAGAAAAGTATTCTTTACATACTGGTTCTTCCACCCCTGCCGCAACCTGCTGGTCTCAGCAAAAAAAGAAGGAAAAGCAGTTTCATATTCTTTCAAAAGAATTGAGGCAACGCATTTCTGAAGCTCTGCAAGAGATTCTTGTTCCAACCTATTCTCAGCCTCAGTTGCAATACTTCCAGTAATATCGGGAAGTTCATCAACCTCTACCTCGTCGCCAACAGGTTCAAAAACAACCTCAAGATCTTCACTCGTTACATCTGCAGGTATAGCAACACCGACACCTTCAAAAACAAGGTCAGAAGCCGCTGCCTCAATTTCCCTGATTTCTGCCACTGGCTCTAAAACGGGAACTTCCTGTTCCTCTACATCCGCTGGCGCTATCTCTTCTATCTCACCGGCACAAGGTGCCTCAGGGGAGAGCTCTGCTGAGATTAATTTTCCAGGGACATCATCACTGACCTGAACGCTACTCTCCAGAGAAGCCTCCTCAATCTCTGCACCAAAAAAAGAATCAAGTCGATCTTCAAGATCAAACTCATCCTCATCAGAACCGCTGGTAAGTTCTGCTTCTCGAAAACCATATTCCTCATCAGTGAACATCAAGGCAGGAGCTACTTCCCCTTGATCACGGGGTAAAGCAGCTTCTTCGGACTCATCATCCGCCTCTGTTTCCACATCAACACCAGGAATTACAGGTGCGGTCACAAATATTTCTTTAGTTGGTGGCTTTTCTACCAATGTCTCCTCGGTGAACAGACCTTGACCACCTGCCTCGGCCAAAGCTGGCGCCAACTCTCCACTCTGGAGAGGTAGAGCCTTTTCATCGGAATCATCATCTGCCTCGGTCTCGACATTCACTCCTTCCAAGGCAATATCCGGCGCTGGACCTAACAACTCAAAGTCTTCTTCCTCACCGAACAGTTCGTCTAGTCTGGATTTCACCTCAGGGACTTCTGAGGCCGTAGAAGTCGTCTCTCCAACTACTTTCTGATCGACGAACACATCTTCTTCACCCAGAAAGTTTGCCAAACCTTTATCAATTCCACTCTTAACGACTTCGGAATCGACACGAAAGCCATGGACATCAACAGGCATGTCAGCGAAGGCCGGTGTAAAGGCTCCTCTATGTTCCTCAGAGTCCTCTTCTTCAGCCACTTCCTTTTCTGCTGCAAGACGGGTGGATTCATCAGGAACCACCACTTCGGATGCAACTTTTGCAATTTCCGCTTTAAAGGCATTAAATTTCGTGACTTCAGCCAGAAGGATTTCCTTTTCCTGCTGTCTGGAGAGAACCTCATTATAAATTCTTTCCAATCCATTATAGAATGAATGTAAAAGCTTAAAGGCATTCAGATGGGCATTACTTTTGGTGGAACGAATATAATTACCAAGAGCGCCAATACCCTGCAGAAAAATCAACTTAGCTCTGCTTTCGCTGAAAATTTGTTCCAGCTTATTTACTTCATCACTTAGACGAACAAGTTCTTTATCACTAATCTCCCAATCTATACCCAATACAATCGCCTTCAAATTCGTTAAAACATTCTTTTGCCCTTGTGAAACAGGCAAAGGAACCTCAACCGCGCATGCGACGCTTTGAGATACCGAACCGACAGTTGCAATTTTCTTTTCTTTGGGAACAGATGGAGCTATCTGGATCTTAAATTGATCAAATTTCTTTATATCCTGAAGTAATAACTTTTTTTGCTCTTCTTCACTCATAGTAGAAGACACTATTTTCTCAAGATCAGAATAAAAAGTGAGCAGTAACTTTATGGCATTGGGATGGGAATTTGCTTTTTCACTAGAGATATATCGACCAATCTTCTCCAAGGCCTGAATATAAATCAGATTGATTTTATTCCCCGCCCAGACATCTTTCAGATCCTGCAACTCTTCATTTAACTGTTGGAGAATATCATCGGTAATCTCCCAGTCAATTGACAGAATGATCGTCTTGAGCTTGGCAATAGGTGCATCGGCATCACCAAGGGGCTCAAACAAATCTACATACTCCGTTGAGAACGATTCATTGTACTCATCCGCACCAACGGTCAGGTCATCGTCATATTGTCGTCCAGTATGCTGTGCCACCGTACATTCTCTCTAAAGTAATTTTTTTTGTATCGAGACAACAGTCGATGAAATAATCTTCTTCAACGTTGCGGCAACATTATATCCAGTAATTGCGCTGGCTTCAAAATAAGGCACCTGCAATCTACTATTGAGATCCTGCTGAAGAACAGAAATTGGCAACACAGGAATTCCATGATCTTTTAAATCCACTTTATTGTATTGCATGACCAACGGAATTTTAAAAATAGATTCCTTGTATGCTTGCAGATTTTCATGGAGCTGATTCAGTGAACGGATATTCTTTTCTCGCTGTTTCTCCATGGCGTCTGCGACAAAAACGATTCCGTCCACACCTTTCAGCACCAACTTTCTGGTCGCATTGTACTTAACCTGACCAGGTACGGTATAAAGCTGTATTTTAATATCATACCCTTTAATCTGTCCCATATGAAAGGGAAGAAAATCAAAGAACAAAGTCCGATCGCCATGAGTCTTCAAACTCACCATTTCCGATTGGATCTGTTCCCTGAATTTACGATTGATATACTCAAGGTTTGTTGTTTTTCCGCAACGACCAGGTCCATAATAAACAATTTTGACCTGGACTACCTTATCTTTTAAGTTGATAAAACTCAACCTGCCACCCCCAAGCTTTTATTTCAGTCAAAACACATGACTACTAACCAATCTTAATTCAATAACAAAGGTACGTCTCAAGGGTATCCCTATTCCTGCCTGTCCCAAACCTTCTTGATCTGATCTATGGCCTCAACGACATTCAACCTGAGGAATCCCAAAGAGATATCCCTTCCGAACATGGTTATCAATAAAAGCTCATCATCAATTTTACTAAAATGAATATTCGAATCCTGCCCCTTATGAAAGAGAAGTGAGAATTCAGTTTCACCAACTAATTTTGCCATGGCATCCACGGTCGCAAAATTACCTGCGGCCAGGGCAGCAAAGGAATAAATATCATATTTACTCTTCGAATTATCTTTAACCGTGATAATATTTCCCGCCATATCAATGATAATGGCACAATCAACGCCGAGCTTTATCAATTTCTGGGTTAAAATTTCTTCAATTGCTTCCAGCTGTTCCTGACTTACAATACCATAATTCATTCTCTACCTCTTTATTCTTGATTGAAGCCCGTTGAAATCGGAACCTGCTTTTTCTCAATCCACACCTTTAAACAATATGGACTTTTTTTACGAAACAGCCAAAAGCGAACACTCACTGCCGATTTTGGGATCGGTTATTACTTTAACAACGTATGTGATATACTTTGCGGCTCTCTCTTTGTGAAGAGAGAAAACATTGTTACATACATTATTTGTCAATATACGACAGTTTTTTTTTGATATGAAGCTATTTTTTTAGTTTATTGTTAAAAATCGTCTCATTTTATTACTCAGACCATAAAATAACACCACAAAAGATCTTCTGTTAATGCATCTTTAAAGACATATCGATAATGGAAAAGAACTGTACAATCCGTCAGACATCTGAAGCCTCATGCACATGAACCACATTAAACCGATCCAGACGACCCGTGGGGTCAAACAATATCCAAAGCTTATCCTACTTTAGAAGGATAAAGCAAACTTTTCTCTTACATTTTCGACATTGCGACAAAAAAATGACATCCGCCAAGAACAGGCATGGAAAAATTTCCGTAAAAATAGAACCAGCCCAACTTCCCCATCTTTCTGAGGGCACCTTTCTGATCGACAGCCATTGTCATCTTGACATGGATGCCTACCAAGATGACCTAGACACCCTTCTTCAACAAGCATATCAAAACCATATTCGTACTATAATCAGTGTTGGCATTGACGAAAAAAGCTCTCGCCAGGCAATCTCTTTAGCCGCAAAATACAACATGGTCAAGGCAACCATTGGTGTGCATCCCCATGATGTAGCTCATATCCTGCCTCATACCTTAGACACCTTAGCAAATCTCGCAGAAGAGAACAGCAAACACATTGTAGGCTATGGCGAGATTGGGCTTGACTATGTCAAAAACTACACCGCCCCCGATATACAACGCACCCATTTTCGCTCACAATTATCCCTGGCTAAAGAATTGAAGCTCCCTGTCATTGTCCATGACCGTGAGGCCCACGAGGATACTTTACGCATCCTCATGGAAGCAGCTCCTTACGAATATGGCGGTGTCATGCATTGTTTTTCAGGTAACATGACCTTGGCCAAACAGGTACTGGATCTTGGTTTCCACATCTCGATTCCAGGGGTCGTTACCTTCAAAAATGCCGCAGACCTCCAGGAGGTAGCAAAACAGACACCTCTGATGTCGCTGCTTGTCGAGACAGATGGCCCTTTCCTGTCCCCTGTCCCTCGGCGCGGCAAACGTAACGAGCCCACATTCCTACTCTATACCGCCCAGATGATCGCAGACTTACGTGACATCCCGATCAATGAAGTTGCAAGACAGACCAGCGCCAACGCCATGAAACTTTTCCGACTTCCTGGAACCTTGACGACGTGAAAAAAATGATTGACTGTAACCTGCAAGATATTCGAGAAAAGATTTTAACAACAGCTATCAAATGCGGACGCGATCCTGCCACTATCCAGCTGGTCGCTGTCTCCAAAAAATTTCCAGCAGCCGATATTCAGGAAGCAATACGGGCCGGCCAACTCCTTTTTGGAGAAAACTACATTCAAGAAGCAGCACAGAAAAAGACAGAAATCGGTGACACGGCCTCATTCCATTTCATCGGACACTTGCAAAGCAACAAGGCAAAACTGGCAGCTCAGATCTTTCAGATGATAGAAACCGTTGATCGCGTTAAGCTGGCAACCGCACTTAATAAGGAACTCAAACTTCTAGGCAAGAGCCTGGATATCCTCGTCCAGGTTAATATTGGCCAAGAACCCCAAAAGTCAGGAGTGCTCCCCCAAGACGCCGAAAATCTGCTCAAGCAACTTATCCCATTATCTAATTTGAGAATACGCGGACTCATGACCATTCCTCCACATCATGACAACCACGAACATGCCCGTCCGCACTTCCAAGCGCTGCGAATGTTGGCTGAAGAACTGAAAAGGAAAGCTTATTTCTTCGACAACAAGCATGTGGAGTTATCCATGGGCATGTCCAGTGATTACACCATTGCCATAGAGGAAGGCGCCACTCTTATACGAATAGGAACCGCTCTTTTTGGACATCGTCCGGTAAAATAAGAAGAAACACTTTTTCAAGAGCAAGTTACGTTTCCCGCTTGAGGAGACATAGAGACATGAACAGCAAACATCATCACAAACAGCTTCTTTATGGTCTTAACGCCTTCTCATCAAAACAAAAATAACTACGCATATTCAGTCACATCTGTCAAATTTCTAACAGATATATTCTCAAAACACTTCAAACACCTACCTGCAGGTGCAGACAGATATCACACAATCTGAAAGAATAAAAAAATCGCATCGCCGCCTTTTTCCAACTACCTATCGTTCCCTCCTTGACAGAGTCAACTTTTTTTAGTATTTTTTACTGTTTTTAAGTTAAGATAGAATTTATTTTATCAAATATTATCGCTACCATTTTGCGACCTTGCGTACTGTTATATTTGGATATTTTGCTTCAATAACTGTCATTATAATCAGCTATTATTATTAAAGCTAAGTGATATTATTATTTTTGTAACACTGTAACTATTCATGTTTGAGAATCTGACAGACAGGCTGGAAGGGGTCTTCAAAAAACTCCGCGGCCACGGCAAGCTGACTGAAGAAAACATTCAAGATGCCATGGGCGAAGTGCGCATGGCCCTTCTTGAAGCCGATGTCAACTTCAATGTAGTAAAGCAGTTCATTGCCACGGTTACCGAAAAGGCCGTGGGAGTTGAAGTCAGTCAGGCCTTGTCTCCAGGCCAGCAAATCATCAAAATAGTCCATGAGGAACTGGTAGCCCTTCTCGGTGGGAATACGGAACAAATTAGGCTTGATGGCCGCCAGCCGGTCATCATCATGATGGCAGGTCTGCAGGGTTCAGGAAAAACGACCACATCAGGCAAACTTGCCCGCATGCTTAAGGAGAAGGGAAGAAGACCGTATCTGGTTCCAGCCGATGTTTATCGACCCGCAGCCATCGAACAGTTGCAGATCCTTGGCGGGAAGATTGATGTCCCGGTACATCCATCCACTACTGAGACCAAGCCGGTGGATATCTGCCGACAGGCTGTGGCAGTTGCCAGAGCGAAGAACTACGACACTCTGATCATTGATACTGCAGGCCGCCTCCATGTCGACGAACTTCTCATGGGTGAGTTGAAAGAGATTCAGGCAGCCATCCGACCTTCTGAGGTTCTTTTCGTGGCCGATGCCATGACCGGACAGGATGCAGTTACCGTTGCCGGCAAGTTCAACGAGGATCTGGAAATAACCGGTGTGGTTCTCACCAAGATGGAAGGTGACGCCCGTGGCGGCGCAGCCCTTTCCATCAAGAATGTCACTGGTAAGCCCATCAAGTTTACAGGTGTAGGCGAAGGTCTGGACGCACTGGAAATTTTCCATCCCGACCGGACAGCTTCACGCATCCTGGGCATGGGCGACGTCCTCACCCTGATTGAAAAGGCCGAGGCCGTTGTTGACAAGAAGAAAGCCGACAAACTGATCAACAAGCTCCGGCAGAACACCTTTACCTTGGAAGATTTTCTCGACCAGATCCAGCAGATCAAAAAAATGGGATCGTTGGAGCAGATTATGGCCATGATTCCAGGGATCAACAAGCTCAAGCAGCTGAAAGATGCACCACAGCCGAACGAGAAAGAGCTGTCCAAGACCGAGGCCATTATTCGCTCCATGACCAGGAAAGAGCGACATAATTATGCCATCATCAATACCAGTCGCCGGCAACGGATAGCAAGTGGCTCCGGCACAGATGTGGCCGATGTCAATCGGGTCATTAAAAGCTATTCAACCATGCTGAAGATGATGCAGAAGATGCGCGGCAAACCCGGATTGATCACTGGTCAGAAAAGGCGGAAGCTGCCGAAAGGATTACGCAAAAATTAAGCACACTTTCTGATGCAGACAGTCAGAGAATATTCAGAAGTTATTCAAAATTTTTTAAATACATCAAAGGAGTTATCAGTAATGGCAGTTAGAATTCGTTTAACCAGGCTTGGCAGAAAAAAACACCCCTTCTATCGTATTGTAGTTGCCGACAGTGAGCGTCAGCGTGATGGAAAATTCCTCGATATCGTAGGAACCTACGATCCGATGCAGAATCCTGCCGCCATTACTATCAACAATGTGAAGCTCCAGGACTGGATTGGCAGAGGCGCCTTACCATCCACTACAGTTCAGAGTTTGATCAAAAAAACTCCAGTCAGCGAATAACGGGTTATGCAAGAACTGGTCACCTATATTGCCAGATCGCTGGTAGACAATCCCGATGCGGTAAATGTCACCATGAGTGAAGAAGATGACACCATCACCATCGGGCTGGCTGTAGCCAAAGAAGATCTCGGCAAGGTGATCGGCAAACAGGGGCGAACCGCAAGGGCAATGCGTTCTCTCCTTGCGGTCACAGCCGGGAAGGAGAACAAGCGATCAAGGCTTGATATTCTGGAATAATATCCAAAAAGCCATGATTGACGATTTTATATATCCTGCTGAAACGTATCTACTGATCGGAAAAATTATTGAACCGCACGGTCTTAAAGGTGAGGTAAAAATTTTTTCTTATGCAGGGCAGCCGGAAAATATCAAAAGTTACAAGAAATTGTTTTTAGTAACCTTATCCGGAGAACTTTCCCAAGCCTATAGTATGGAAAAGTGCCGGGTTAAGGGAAAATCAGCCATTGTGCGATTGACCTCAGTCAATGACCGGAATGGAGCTGAAGCGATAACCGGAACGGGTGTGTTAATCCTGAAAGAGGATCTTCCACAGCCAGGACAAAATGAATTTTACCTGTATCAAATGGAAGGCCTGACCGTCATAACCGTCGACGGTCGCAGACTTGGAACAGTAACAAGCATCATGTCCAATGGCGCACAAGATCTGTTGGTGGTTCAAGATGACGATGAGGAGTATCTGATTCCCATCCTTGATAGTATTATCATCCACCATGATACCGAAAAGATTGTAATAGCGCCTCCGCCAGGACTTCTGGAGATAAACTCCGGGGACAGCTTACTTTAGTGTCTATTGGCACTATGATTTTTGACATACTGACCATATTTCCAGCGCTGTTGGATTCACCATTGAATGAATCCATCATTCGCCGAGCCAGACAGGAAGAAAAGATCCGTATTGATATCACCGATATCCGGAATTTTTCTTTGGACAAACATGCCATGACCGACGACAGGCCTTTTGGCGGCGGTGAAGGAATGGTCATGAAACCGGAACCTCTAACTGCTGCTCTGCGCGCAGTGCAGCAGAAAAATGGATCAGGCAGGGTTATCCTCCTTAGTCCACAAGGTCGTGCATACACGCAAAGGGTTGCTGAAGAGCTCAGCTCATTGTCTCATCTGATTCTGGTATGCGGCCGATATGAAGGTGTTGATGAGCGTTTTGTGGACGCTTACGTAGATGATGAAATATCGGTTGGTGATTATATTCTTACCGGTGGTGAACTTGCGGCCATGATTGTGATTGATTCCGTGACCAGACTTCTTCCCGGAGTTCTTGGGTGTGCAGAGTCTGCAACCAAGGATACATTCAGCAGAAATTTACTCAAGCACCCGCAATTTACGCGACCACGTGTTTTTGAAGAACAGGAGATACCTGAGGTTCTTCTCTCTGGGAACCATGAAGCAATTGAGCAATATCGGTTCCTGATATCAGTACAGCGCACTCTGGATCGACGACCAGAATTATTAAAACAAACTGATTTCAGCAAAAAAGAAATAAAACTGCTAAAAAATCATGGTTTATACCAAAAGATAGAGGCATTACAGTCACGCCCAAATGAGTAAGGAAAAACCAAGAGCCATTGACATTGCCCTTATTCATTATCCTGTTATAAATAAAACTGGAGATACCATAGGCTCAGCAGTAACCAATCTTGATGTGCATGATATCGCCCGGGCAGCACGGACATTTGGAGTGGATAATTACTATATTGTTACCCCTTATACCGATCAGCACACACTGGTTCAGGAAATTCTCGATCACTGGCAGACAGGCTATGGGGCAACATACAATCCCGCTCGCAAATCAGCTCTTGACCGAGTTAAAATTACAGGATCACTAGAGACAACCATTAACCTGGTCACTGAACAGAGAGGCAAGAAGCCATTACTCCTGACTACGAGTGCTCGAGTCCAGAAAAATAGTATCAGCTACCGGGATGCCCGAAGGCGCATCGAAGCAGGAGAGCCAATTATTCTCTTGTTTGGAACAGCCCATGGACTATCCCCGGAGATAAATGAGACAGCGGATTACACCCTGCCTCCAATTGAAAGTACAACCGGCTATAATCACCTTTCTGTCCGTTCAGCAGTCTCGATCATCCTTGATCGACTTCTTGGCATCCAGGAGGAATTATAAATTTAATGGAAATTTTGAAAAAAAGATCTTTTCGAGCTTTCTTATAAGATAGTGGTCAACAACCATTTCCTTCAACACACCTTAACGTAGAGTAAAATTATGAGCGTAATACTTGACAGAATCAATCAGGAGCAGATGCGTTTTGATCACCCGGATTTTCGTTCCGGAGACACCGTACAGGTTCACATCCGGATCATTGAGGGGAACAAAGAGCGGGTACAGATGTTCCAGGGCGTTGTAATTAAACGAAAAAATGGGACAATGGATGCCTCGTATACTGTACGGAAAATGTCCCACGGCGTTGGCGTTGAAAAGACATTTGCCCTGCACAACCCCAGAATTGAGCAGATTGATGTAGTTACCCGTGGTCGTGTCCGCCGTTCACGCCTTTACTATCTGCGAAGCAGACGAGGCAAGGCAGCACGTATTCAGGAACGAAAATTTATCAAATAATTACTTCTTCTTAAGTCTAAACAATACGTTGCAACGAATTGAAGAGATTCTCTCCTCCATCGTTCCAGATACGAATGACACCTTTCTTCTAGAACGAACCCTGCGCACAAGAGGTTTTTCTTGTGTTGCAGGGTTGGATGAAGTTGGCCGTGGACCACTGGCTGGACCAGTGGTCGCAGCCTGTGTTGTTTTGCCACCACACTGCGACTTTTCACTTTATCTTGACTCCAAAAAACTCTCCCACAACAGGCGTTGCCTCCTGGCCGGAACACTCTCCGAAATCGGCGCCTTGATGGGTGTTGGTATTGTTTCCATCGCAACTATTGATCGAATTAATATCCTGCAGGCATCTCTTCTGGCCATGAAAAGGGCCATAGAGAATCTGGCCAGCACACTGCCAGCACCTGACTTTCTATTGATTGACGGCAAGTTCAAGATCCCCATGGACACCCCCCAGTTCACCCTGATTAAAGGTGAATCAAAAAGCGCCTCCATTGCCGCCGCCTCCATTCTTGCCAAGGTAACACGTGACGCCCTGATGGATGAACTGGCTACACAATTTCCTGTCTACAATCTCTCTCGGAACAAAGGATATCCCACTCGGGAACATCGCAAGGCCATCGTAAAATATGGTCCTGCGCCATGCCATCGCAAGACATTTAAAGGGGTTAAGGAATTTGTCTGACCGCAGGAGAAACATCCTTGGCCAACGAGGTGAAGATTTGGCCGTAAAGTTCCTTCTAAATGCGGGTTATCAGATTATTATACGAAATTACAGAAACTATTACGGTGAAATTGATATCATTGCCAGAGAAGCCAAGAGTTTGGTTTTTGTCGAGGTCAAAACCAGAAAAAACGAGCTATTCAGTCATCCTTGTGAAGCCGTTACCAGAAAAAAACAGATCAAAATCAGCAAGGTGGCCATGGCTTATCTGGCAGAAAAAAATCTGGCTGAAATCGCTGCCAGATTTGATGTAGTAGCCATTCTCTTACCAGACAATGCCCCTCCAAAAATTGATCTCATCCAGAACGCCTTTGATCTGAGCGATGCTTTTTGACAGCCATGCCGGATGCCTTCCCGGCATGAGAACACAGAAAAATCCAGACCATCACCATACGGTTTCTCAATTGCAACCTTAACTTTTTCAGAAATCATCGTTTTCAAGAATTGCTATGCGCCACATTGCCATCACCATGGGTTGTCCAGTCGGAATCGGGCCTGAAATACTACTAAAATTTTTCAACCAAACAGACAGGTCTTCAAAATATGCTCCTGTGATACTCGGTGATATCGGTGTCCTGCAACGCTGTGCGACTGAGCTAAAGATCAATGCTCAGTTTCTGGCATGGCATCCTGGAACCCCAATCAGAACAGAACAGATCCCTGTCCTTGAGCTGTCCCATCTCAATACCCATGATTTGATCTGGGGCCACCCGACAATTGCTACCGGCAAGGCCATGGTCAGCTATATTGAAAAGGCTGTCAGCCTCATCCTCAATGGAACCTTCTCGGCCATGGTTACCTGCCCCATCTCCAAAGCAAGTTTGAACCGTGCCGGATACTCCTTCCCCGGTCATACTGAGATGCTGGCCGCACTCACCCAAAGTCCCAATTACGTCATGATGATGGCCGGCAGCAGCCTGCGCGTTACCCTGGCCACCATTCACTGCTCACTGGCTTCGGTTCCATCCCGTCTTAACATAGAAACTCTGACCGCCCTTATACAGACTACAAACACTGCCCTGCGCTGTGACTTTGGCATCTCTTCCCCTCGAATTGCTGTGGCTGCCCTGAATCCCCACGCCGGAGAATCCGGTCTTTTCGGCAATGAAGAAGATGAGATTATTTTGCCGGCAATTCAGATAATGCAGGCATTCGGGATTCAAGTTCAGGGCCCCTTTCCTCCCGATACCATTTTCTTCAAGGCCGCGTCAGGAATGTATGATGCGGTAATTTGCATGTACCATGATCAGGGCCTGATCCCGTTCAAACTTCTTCATTTCAAGGACGGGGTGAATGTCACCTTGGGGCTGCCTATAGTCAGGACCTCTGTTGACCATGGAACGGCCTATGATATCGCCGGAAAAGGACTGGCAGACCCGGCAAGCCTTTCTGCTGCCGTGGATCTGGCTGCCTCAATTGCCGTCAACCGGGAGACTGTTCAAAAAGATAATCAGGAGTCGAATCACATCAATTCTGGCAGCCAAACACCATCCTGACCTTGTCACAAGATTGCGGGCAACGATCTTTTTACCTTTTTCATCTCTCCCTCTCCCTTGCATCTCGCATGACTGTGATTAAAATTCTCAACTGTGCAACTGACGCATTTTTTTAATTCATTATTTTCGTGTCTTTCATCTATTTTTGTGGGTATCTAAAACATGAACATGGTAAGTTGAAGACAGAGTATAATGCAAGAAATAATATGGTTCGATATCAAATGAATAAAGGATTACTCATAGTATTTGAAGGGATCGACGGCACCGGGAAATCAACCCAGATGTCATTGTTGGCAAGTTCCCTGAAGAAAAATGGACTTGCCGTTATTGAGACCAGAGAACCCACAAACGGACAATTCGGTCAACAGATCAGAGCCCTTTACGCCAACAGAAATGGCATCTCCCGGGAAGAGGAATTGGAGCTCTTTATCGCTGACCGACAAGAGCATGTCCACGATCTACTCATACCCGGGCTGCAGGAAGGAAAGATTATCCTCTGTGACCGCTATTTTCTCTCCACAGCTGCCTATCAGGGAGCTGTCGGCTTTTCTCCAGCGGAGATCATTGAAAGAAACAGTTTTGCTCCCTCTCCTGATTTGGCCCTGCTCTTCTGCGCCCCTCCAAAACTCGGTATTGAACGGATTACAACAGGACGTGGAGACTCACTTAATGACTTTGAGCAGGAGGCGAGCCTGCAAAAAGTAGCCGCCATTTTTGACAATCTGGAACTCCCTTATATTCAGCGTATTGACGCCTCTGGTTCCATTGATGCCGTCCATCAGGCCGTGCTGCAGGCCGTCACCCCCTTGTTGCGCAACATGATTCAGAATGCGTAAAATGACATCCTTCATCAGCCGCTATGCGCTCTGCCTTCTGTGTGTTCTCAGTCTGCAGACAGCACTGACCAGTTGTGCCGGTAAGGAACTGCCGCCCCCTGCTCCTGATTCAATCGCTCCTGCACCCGCAATCACTCCTGCACCTGCGCCACCACAATCACAGGATGCTGCAGGTGAAAGTACAGATCTTGCCTGTTCCTATTTTTATTTTCTCTGGGGAAGCCACGCTGAGAGTAACAATAAATACAGTGAGGCTCAAGAGGCCTATGAAAAAGCTCTCATCTGTGACCCTGATGCTGAATATATCCTCAAAAAGCTTCCTGTACTCCTTATCAAAATGGGGAAACAACAGGCAGCGGCACAATGGCTAAGGGAGGCCACCAAAAAGAACCCAGACGATATTGACAGCCAACTGCTTCTGGCACGTCTGGATATTAATTCCGGCGACATGAATGAAGCTATCCTGATTTACGAAAAAATCCTTGAGCTTGCCCCTGACAACAGTACCGTACGACTTCGTCTTGGCTACCTCTATAGCCAACAGGGTCGTTATAAAGAGGGAGAGAAAACCATCAAGCTTCTTCTGATCAAAGATCCGAACTCGTACTTTGCCCTCCTCTATCTTGCTCGTCTTGCTATTCAATCAGCTGATTATGACACCGCTGCTACCCTCTATGAAAAAATTCTGCCCTTAAACTGGTCTCCAGAGTTGGTCTATGAAATGGCCGAATTTTATGGCATGCGTGAGCAATATAAACGGGTCGAACAATTGTATGCATCTATTCTGGCGAAAGAACCAGGGAATGAGCAGGCAGCCCTTGGCCGCGTCCATGCCCTTCTTCTCATCGACCAGGAGCAGAAGGCCTTGGAAGAACTTACCAGAATTCGCGCCCTGAGCAGTAAACCCACCGATATTGATCTTATCTCCAGCCGGATACTCATTCGCATGCAGAATTTTGACAAGGCTAATGTCCTGCTGGAAAAAATCCTGGCCAGAGAAGAGTCCTCTGCAGCCCGATACATGCTGGCAGTAATTCGGTATGAACAAAACAAGCAAGAGGCAGCGCTGGCACATCTCAGAAAAATAAGCCACGACGACAAGGAATTTGAAAATAGTATTGCCCTGCAGACCAAGATACTGAGTGAGCTGAAAAGAGCGCCTGAAGCGATCGCCCTTCTCAAAAAGTTAATTGAGAGCGCAAACCGCCGCCAGCCCCTCTACTACAGTCTTCTGGCTGGTGTCCATGTAAATCAGAACCAGCTTGCCAGCGGCCATGAAATCCTGAAAAAGGGAATCGAACGATACCCGGACAATGTCCAACTCTTTTTTGAGTACGGACTTCTACTGGAGCAGGAAGGAAAACAGAACGAGGCCATATCCAGCATGGAAAAAGTGATTGAGCTACAATCTGACCATGTGGAAGCCTTAAATTATCTTGGATACACCTGGGCCGACAACAATGTCCATCTTAAAAAGGCATTGGAGTACATAAAAAAAGCCATTGCCCTCAAACCAGACAATGGCTATATCCTTGACAGTCTTGGTTGGGTCTATTTTCACATGGGAGATCTGGAAAAGGCCAGAATAGAATTAGAACATGCCATAGCCCTAGAACCCGACGACCCCTATATCCAGGAACATCTTGGCGATATCTACCAGGCGTCCGGTCAAAAGAAGAAGGCGCTGACTGCTTATCGTAGAGCCAAAGAACTGTTCAAAGAACTGCAGATGAAAGAGAAAATACAGCAAAAAATCGATGAAATTAAATAAGGTGCTTAGAGCTCAGGTGCGCCAAACCCTTTTCAGACTCATTCTGACCTTACTGGTCCTGCTCATACAAAGCTGTGCCGGAAAACCCTGGACCAGCCCGGTGGCTGACAGCGAGACCGGGCTCATCACCCAGACTTTTGAAGAAATGCAAGAGCGGGATGCCTCCTGTTTCTCTTGTCTGGACGCGAAGACAATGCTTTCCTGGGACACCCCTGGAGAAGATCGATCTATTGTGGGCTTTCTCCAGTTGATGCTCCCGGCATCAGTAAAATTCGTGATACTGAATCCTCTGGGCCAACCTCTTTACGCCCTGGTCAATAACGGCCAGGATTTTCAGTCTATCAATACAAGCTTGAAGCAGCACATCATCGGCAAAATCGGCTCGTTGGCCACGCAAAACAAGATCCCGAAGTCTCTGCTCTCTGAGAACTGGGGTTATTGGCTGACAGGAAGACTCCATGAGCAGGGAGCAACGATTGAGGCCATCCACCAAGATGGATCAGGGCGAGGTGTGTGGATTACGATGCGCTATCAGGACGAGGCGTCCCTGAATAAAAGCCACCTCTTGATTCAACCGGCCACAAGGCAACTACTGACCCGTATTCTTGTTGATCGTGACGGAGAAACCATTGCCACCATCTCCTACGATCGCCGGAATGAACAGAATAACTGTGCGCCGGTCAGCAGGATCAACATCAGCGACTTGCCATACGGCTCACAGCTCAGCATCGATTTCACAGAGATCTTTACCGATCGCTCTTTTTCTGCGGCTAATTTCAGGCTGAAGGTACCAGCAGACTATGAGACTCAGGAGCTTCCTTAGACAGTTGGGAATTCGAGCTATTCTTTCTCCACTACTCCTTTATCACCTGCCATTCAATATCGACTCAACTGTTTTTTCACCAACCTTCCGCGTGAAGATTGCAGCCAGAAGCGGGGCAATTTCCCCCATCTCATCTTCAAGCAATAAAAAGCTTGGCAAAGGTTTTGCTTTGACCAACTGGACCCGGGACTGATCCACAAAAGAAGCGGGAAGCAACGTTGCATATTTCCTGTTTTCCGGAAGGTCACACAGGGTTGCGAGGACATCAAGCATGTTGCCCCAGTACTCTCCCTGCCCCAGATGTTCAATAATCTGCATAACGGCGGTGGATGCTGAGAGGTAGTATTCCGGCAGAAGGGCTGACATCCCGGCAACGCACGTCTGTTCGGAAGCAAAACAACGACAGGAAAATGGCCGCGCCTCATAAATCAAGCAACAACCATCCTCCAGAAAAGGGCAGGGTGACATATTCCCATACTGTTCCGACTGCACATCCTCACCCTGCAGACAGGCGCCGGCAAAATCATTGGTGGTCATCCGGGGACGGCAGGTGGTCCCTTTTTTCTGCAGCCCCTCGGCAAGCCACAATTCACGCCCATTTTCCCGAATCAGGCGATGAATAACCTCCCCTTCAATAGCCGTAACGGTCACATTCTGGGTACAGCAGACCGCACAGTTTTTTTTACAGGCAAAGGTTAACCCGGGCGACCACTCGGCAAAGGCATCATAAATGCCATGCAGGATTTCTTCTTTCAACGGTAACATATTACCTCAACAGCCAGCCCTGTAACAACCCGTTCAGGGTCAAACGGAACATATCCAAAGATCCTTATGGTTTTTCACTGTTTCCGGCATCTGCACCGTCAGAGGAATTTACAAAAAGGACATATAAATTCTCCTCTTTGAAAAATACCTGTTGCAGGTCATAATGTCGATTCGGCACTAACTCTAGAACCACTCTAATCTTGTGAGAATTCACATTCCTCTCCACCCTAACCTGCTTAACAAATTTACCTGTTGAAGGTATGACCTCCGGCACATTCTCCCCAAGGATTGCATCCATAAAATCGCAGACGATACTAGGCATTCCCTCTTCAATACCAAAGATCACAGGGGGATGAAAGTTACTCAATTTAAACACTATCTTTTCCCCTTTATCAGGGGTTTGCTCATAGGAAATAGTATGGATCAAAAGTTGTGACGACGCAGAAAGCGATGGTTTTTTTTCAGAACCAACGGGAGGTGCAACAAGTGGCGGCGTATTTTTTCTCTCTTCCTCCTGCGGAAATGCGGTTGCCTCCTTTTTCACCTTCCCGAGAGAAGGGGTAACTTTTTCAGAAACAAGGTCATTTTTTTTCGTCTTCCCGACTGGCTGTTCGCGTTGTTGCTTAGTCTCCTTCTGCCCGGCATGAAAAATCGTAATAATCAAGCTGTTATCTTTTTCCCGAAAATCCTGGGAAAAGTCATAGTCACCTGCAGGAACGAGATCAATAACAACCCTGGTCTTGAGCTGGGGGTCAGTATGCATCCCGGTCCTGATTGCCGAGACCAGATTCCCCTTAACCTTCATCACTCCCTTGACTGATGTGGAATGACGGGTATCATAAAAATCAAAAACAACTTTTGGAGACTCTCCTTGAATGGCGAATATTTTGGGGATATATGGGCCATTGAGTTTAAAGGTGATGGTTTCCCGACTACTGCTTTCCCGGTCAAAGGAAATATTTTCAAGCAGGGCGCCACTCTCTTCAGCACAACTCTGAACAACAGGCAAGGCAAGAAAAACGATAACAGCCAGTATAAGAAGATGGATAGCTTGACGCATATCATGACCCATGGGAAGCCTGGCTGGAAGAGGCCGGCAACTTCTCTGCCTGCTCAAGGAAACCGGCAGAAATAACAAATTTATGATACGACCTTTAATTTTCATAATGCAACCCTTATTCAAGATAACATACTATTTTTATTCGAACAAATACATCTTTAACTTGAATACATTATCCGCCCTTGTAAAGTCAACTTATTTCCAGTAAATCTGCAGATGAAATATAAATACGAGAGACAGACACCGGACCGACCGTCCCTTTCAATGATACCATAAACAATTTCCTGAAGACTCCCCCATGCAAGCTAAAATAGCTCGAAACAAACTTCTTCCTTTTGTCACCAAACCAGGGCGTTACCTGGGACATGAACATAATGCAATCATTAAGGACTGGGACCAGACCCTGGTTCACTGCGCCCTCATCTTCCCTGATCTCTATGAAGTTGGCATGTCCCATCAGGGCCTGCAGATCCTCTACCACATTCTCAACGGCCAGGAAAGGGTACTGGCGGAGCGGAGTTATTGTCCGGACCGGGACATGGAGAAATTATTGCAGGAGAGACAAACTCCTCTCGCATCGCTGGAATCAGACCACGCCCTGGCAGACTTTGATATCATTGGCATCACCCTGCCCTATGAACTGTGCTACAGTAATATTATTACCATCCTCAATCTTGCCGGAATTCCTCTGTGGTCCAAAGACCGGGATGAATCATCTCCCCTTATCCTTGGCGGCGGCTCCTGCTCCATGAACCCGGAACCGGTTGCCGATTTCTTCGATGCTATCCTGCTCGGCGACGGCGAAGAAGCGCTGGTGGAGATCACCACCATGGTAGGCCAGGCCAAAGAGAACAACCTCTCAAGAGCAGAACTGCTATCTCGGCTGGCCACCATCCAGGGGCTCTATATCCCCTCTTTTTTCCAACCTCAATATACTGACCAGGGAACTATTCGCGAGATCTTGACCCTGCAAAGTGACATTCCCCATGTTCAGCGCAGAATTTTATCCGACCTTTCCTACACCGAACACCTGAAACGACCACTGGTGCCCAATGCCAAGATCGTCCATGACCGTCTGGGAGTGGAGATCGCTAGAGGATGCACCAGGGGCTGTCGCTTCTGTCAGGCTGGAATCATTTACAGACCGGTCAGGGAGCGCAGCCCGGAACAGGTCATGGACATTGCTCGCTCGGCACTGAGTGACAGCGGATTTGACGAGTTGGCGCTTCTCTCCCTGTCCACCGGCGATTATTCCTGTATTGAACCGCTCCTGACACAACTGATGGACAATTTTGCAGCTGACTATGTCTCGGTCTCCATGCCCTCCATGCGCGTGGGCACCCTGACCGAATCGGTTATGGATCAGATCAAACGGGTACGCAAAACCGGATTTACCCTGGCGCCCGAGGCAGGTAGCGAACGCTTGCGCCGCTTCATCAACAAGGGCATCACCGAGGAAGATCTGCTGACTACCTGCCGGGACGCCTTCCGTCTGGGCTGGAAAATCATGAAGTTCTACTTTATGATCGGCCTGCCTACTGAGACGGAAGAAGACATCGACGCCATTGCAGAACTGGCAAAAAAGGCCAAACAGGAGGGCGATAAAGACGGACGCGGACGCCGCCAGATCAATGTCAGCGTTGGCACCTTTGTGCCCAAACCCCACACCCCATTCCAGTGGGCGCAACAGATCAGTATTGATGAAAGCCGGGAAAAGATCAGACGCATCAAAGGAGCCCTGCCCCGCAGCGGCATCAACCTGAAATGGCATGACCCTGAGCAGAGTTTTCTGGAAGGAGTTTTCTCCAGGGGTGATCGCAGACTGGCCAAACTCCTTGAGACGGCCTGGAAGGATGGGGCACGCCTCGATGGCTGGTCTGAACACTTTCATTTGAGCATCTGGCGGGCAGCCGGCGAAAAGTGCGGCCTGCCCCTTGACACCTTCCTGCGCCCGCGTGACCCGAACGAGGTTCTCCCCTGGCAGCATCTGCACAGCGGCATCGAGACCACCTTTCTGCAAGAAGAACTGGCAAAGGCCCACAGCGAGACCTATACTCCGGACTGCCGCTATAATGGCTGCCAGCAGTGCGGACTCTGTGATTTTAAAAAGATCAGGCCCATTGTCCATGGCAGAAAGGCGGGAGACAGTGACGAGAAACAAGCTATCCCTCCAACAATAACGCCCGCAAGTCAAACCGTTAGTCATACAGTATCAGCAACTGAGGAGAATCATTTCAAGTACAATGTCATCTACTCACGCACAGGCGACATCTGTTTTCTCGGCCATCTGGAGTTCTTGCAACTGGTCTTCCGGGCTCTGCGGAGGGCGGGAATCACCACCCATTTTTCTCAAGGATTCAACCCCTCACCCAAGATCTCTTTTGGACTGGCCCTGCCGGTTGGCACTGAAAGTCTGGCCGAATACTTTATCATGGATCTTCCAACCCCACTCAAATCACCTGAGGACACTGTATTACAGCTCAACAGACAACTCCCGCCAGAACTGACGGTGCAGTCCGTAACCCTGCACTCGGGCAAGGTTCCCCAGAGCCTGCAAAGCAGCTATACCATCACCTGTCCGCGACCCTTATCACCAGAAGAACTTTCCCGCATAGATGACTTCATGGGCAGAACGGAATTCCCCATCACCCGCAGTCGTAAAGGGAAGAAGTCAGAGTTTGACATCCGTCCTCTGGTGGTGGCCATCACCTCGGAAACAGCAGATACCCTCAGGCTGGAGCTTCTTTACACCAGCAGCCTGCCTGGCGTTAAACCCGTTGAGATCCTGACCCAGATTCTGAAAATGGACGCGGTAAGCGCCGCCACCAGCAAGGTGCTCAAAACCTCCTGGCACAGCATCGCAGAGGATAAAAAAGCAACATGATCAAAGGCCGAATCATGAGTCACATCATCCTGATTCTTATGGTCATCACCTTCTGGCCGGGGCCAGTGCAGAGTGCCGCAGCCCCCCCTTTGCCAATCCTAATTCAGCAGACCAGGTTCATCGCCTATACCCCCCGCAGCTTTTCCATTGGTGGCGGCAAGATACGTGCTGCCACTGCGGCCGGCATCAGAGAGGATCTCACCCTGCTGCGACCTTTCTTTAACGGTGTGATCACCTACTCCACAACCAGCGGCCTGGATGCCGTTCCCCGGATTGCCCATGAGCTTGGTTTTCGGGCGGTCATCCTGGGCATCTGGGACCCCTCATCCGAGACCGAGATCGACAACGTCATCCATGCCGCCCAAAAACACCCTGCCCTGATTGTTGCGATTATTGTCGGCAACGAAGGGCTGTACACCCGACGATACCTACCGCAGGACGTCGACAAGGCCATGCAGCGGATCAAGAAAGAGTGCCCAGAGATGGCAGTCACCACCTCCGAGCCTTTTTTCCTTTATTTTGAAAAAGAGTACACCAATTTTTTCAACAGCCACGATCTCTTAATGCCAAATATTCATCCGGTCTTTGAGAAATGGTTTACCGCAAGCAACCCAACCCAGGGTGTTGACATGGTCATTGAGATGGCTGAAAAATTTAAAACGACCTACAACACTAAGCCGCTGCTGATCAAGGAGACAGGCATGCCTGGTACTCCTCAAATTGGCCACAATGACAAGGGTTTTTCCATGGAAAGACAGAGGCTCTTCTGGTCAGATATTCTCAAAAGGTTTCCCTTCTCCCCCAACCAGTCCCTGGCCTGTTTTGAGGCCTTTGACGCCCCCTGGAAACCAGCGGAAATGGCTGCAACCCTTCCAGGCGATCACTCCAGTGAGGCATTCTGGGGATTCTTCACCAAAGACGGCAAGGCCAAGCAGGTACTTGATGCCCTGCCCAGACTTCCGGGCTCCCCTCAAGATTTATAAAAAGCGCTTTTTTATCTATGAACAGAAAGGACTTTACATCTAGCAGACTCTGAGAATAGAGACAATTACGCGACACTCTTCGTTGTGGCTTGAAAGGTTCACCACAAAGGGAGCATGAGATTATTTTTTGCGGGCAATAAAACAAGTGCTGACATAGGTCACAGGAACGCCTTCAGGAGTACCAAAACGGGATAGATACTCCCGCTCAAAACGCCTGAGTCCGGCTCTCGTCCAACAATAGTCACGCACCCCGCCCACGCCGGTGGCCCGCAGATGATGCAGGACATCCCTGGGGATGGGCAACAACAGCCTGTTCTGTTCGGTTTCCATCTGTTCCAGAATAAAATTCCTCTCCAGCAAGCCGGCAATCTCTTCAGGACTCCGGTAGTCAAGGCCCACTCCGGTCAGTTCCCTAAACTCCGCCAGAGTGCCGGGGCCAAAGATGGAAAAGGCAAGGAAGCCATCCTCCCGCAGTGCCTGGGCCAGACGATGGAGAAAGCCAGGCAGATCCGCCAGCCACTGGAAGGTGGCGCTGGAAATGGCCAGAGTGAGCCTGTCCGGGAGCGGGATGGTTTCGATATCACCAAAAAACGGCAGGAGGTGCGGTATCCTCTCTTCTGGAATCCTGACCCTGACTGATGCGGCAAAATCAGGGACCAGATCATTGAGAAAAAGGGAATTAACCCGGTGCTGCCGGCAGAGCATCTCAGTCAGCATCCCCGTACAGCAACCGATCTCCAGAACCTGTTCATAGCTGATGGCAGGGACCTGCCCGGCAAGTTTCAGCAACCGACCGCTGACCTGCCTTTGCACCGTGGCATGGAGGTCATAGGTTGTTATGGCCTGCCGGAAGCAGTGGGCTATCCTCTCCTTATTCAGAGTCATGACCATGGATTATCTGCTATTCCCTTCGTTTTGCTCATAACAGTGTCCCCACCAGGTCATCCCAACTGTTCCAGCCATAAAAGAGAAAGTGAGCCCCTTCGACCCGATGGATATCACATCCCTGCCAAAAGGAAATCTGGTTGGCGGTGGGTACCACCATATCCTGACCGGCGATCACGATTTTTTTATAGATCGCATCTGCTGCCGGCTGACAGGTCACCTGCCCTTGCAGAGCCGCAAGCTCCAGGGCCTGACTTTCAACGGATCTCTGCGGCTGATGACCAAGAAAGGTGTCCAAGGTCTGGTGGTCCCGACACATGCGGCGATAAAACTTCAGGCGAATGGTCGCACTGAACTGCTCCAGGGTGGCACCATAAAGCTGCACCGGAATCCCGAACTGATCATGGATGGGACAAAGGGTGCCGTTGATAGCCATGGCACCCTGAAGAAAATGCGACCAGGGCTGGAAGATCTGCTGTCCGGCCCAGACTCCCATGGACCAGGAGATGAGGAAGCTAAGCTGATATTGGCTGAAAAGGGTCGCTGGATCAAAATCGAGTGCCAGATCGCGATAATCGGAGAGCATGAGGACATCATACTCCCCGGCGCCAAGGGGCAGAAACGGCGTTGCATCCATGCCCCAGCCATTACAGAAGATGATCAATTGTTTTTGCTGATGATGATGCAGCCAGGTACTTATCATCTCCGGCCCCCAATTCCCGGCCGCATGGCTGCGCCGGGCAGGGCCGGAGTCTCCGCTTCGCTGCGCTTACCTGCCCCAGTGTCGCGACATCCAGGGACGGAAGAGCGACTAATTTCCCTGGCCAGGATCTCCGGGAGTCCCTGCAGATCCTGCCAGGCCATATCCGCGGTCAGGGAGAGACGGAAACGGGCAGTACCTTCCGGCACGGCAGGGGGTCGCACCGGGAAGATAAGAAAGCCATGATTCTGCAGGGTTTCAGCAAGGAATACCGTTTCCTGGTCACTGCCGATAATCAGCGGGATGATATTGGTATTGCCGGCAGTGGGCAGACTGTGCTGTTGCAGCCCCTGACGGAATTGGAGGGAGAGTGAGGCCAGATGACGCCGCTGTTCTGCCATGGCCTGCTGCTCCTGAAAGACAAAGCGAGTCCAGTTAAGCACCACCGGCGGCAGGGCCGTGGTAAAGATCAGCGAACGGCTGTAATTGACCAGATAGTCACGGATATCCTGGCTGCAGATGACAAAGGCACCGATGGAGGCCAGGGCCTTGCCGAAGGTTCCCACCAGCAGGTCGATATCAGCCACAACCCCCTGCTCTTCCGCCTTGCCAAGCCCTCTCTCCCCATAGAGGCCGACACCATGGGCCTCATCCAGATAGAGCAGGGCAGCAAACTCTTTTTTCAACTGAATGAGACGGCCAAGGTCTGCCACGTCACCATCCATACTGAAGACCGACTCACTGACAATGACCACCCGCTCATAACGATGGCGATGGGTAGCCAGCAGACGCTCCAGCTGATCATAGTCACGATGGGCAAAACGTTTATGGATGGCACGGCAGAGCTGCATCCCGTCATGGATGGAGGCATGATTCAGCTTATCAGAAAGGATCAGATCGTTTTTGCCCAGCAGGGCCGGCAGGATGCCGATATTGGCGTGATAGCCTGAATTAAAGAGCAGGGCCGCGGGGCGTCCATAGGCCATGGCCAGATCCTGTTCCAGATGATGGGCCAGATCCGTGTCGCCTGCAAGCAGCCGGGAAGAGGCTGCACCCAGTCCATAACCCTCAAGCATATTCCCGGTATCCATCCCCTCGTAAAAGCGGCGGAGCAGAGAGGAATCCCCGGCCAGACCCAGATAATCATTGGAGGTCAGATTCAGCAACTCCCGTCCATGACACTGAACATGACAACCCCTGCGACCGGCCAGGGGCCGCAGTTGACGCAGCCGTCCGCACTGTGCAAGCCTGGCCAGCTCCTCCTTGTACTCAGGACTCACGGCCGCTCCCGCCATCCTTGGCTCCCGCGGCATTAGGCCATCCCTGGCCGTCATTGCCCCTCACCCGCCACCACCTCGACAATGGCCGCGGTCAGGGTCTGTAAATCAACTGCGCTGATACAGTATGGCGGCATCACATAGACCAGACGTCCGAAGGGCCGCACCCAAACCCCGCGCTCGACAAAGGCCGCCTGGATCTCCCGCATAGCCACCGGCTCTTTCATCTCCACCACGCCGATGGCGCCCAGTACCCTGACATCCCGCACCTGCGCCAGCTCCCTGCACGGTGCCAACCCCTCTTCCAGCAGTTGCTCGATCCGCCCCACCTTCTGCTGCCAGTCAGACTCCAGCAGGAGCCGGATGGAAGCGCAAGCCACATGACAGGCCAGGGGATTGCCCATGAAGGTCGGGCCATGCATAAAGACGCCGGGACTGCCCTGGGATACCCCCAGCCCCACCTCGGCAGTGGCCAGGACTGCGGCCAGGGTCATGGTCCCGCCGGTTATGGCCTTGCCCAGACACATGATATCGGGGGTGATGCCTGCATGGTCACAGCCAAAAAGGGCACCGCTACGGCCGAAGCCTGTGGCGATCTCATCAACAATCAGCAGGACACCAAAGGTATCGCAAAGACGCCGCACCTGACGCAGATACTCGGGATGATAAAAACGCATGCCGCCTGCACCCTGAACAATGGGTTCCAGGATCACCGCACACAATTCCTGGTGGTGTTGCTCGATCAGCCGGGCAAAGGAAGCAATATCGCGCCCGTCCCAAACATGTGAGAAGAGACACTCGGGGCGATCGGCAAAGTAGTATTGGGGCAGAGATCCGGCAAAGAGATGGTGCATGCCTCCCTGCGGATCAGAGACCGACATGGCGTGAAAGGTGTCCCCGTGATAACCGGAACGAATGGTGAGGAAACGACAACGCCGGGGATGACCAGTCGCATGGTGATATTGGATAGCCATCTTCATGGCCACCTCCACTGCCACCGAACCCGAGTCACAGAGGAAGACCTTTTCCAGACCAGCCGGGGTCATATCCACCAATAACTTTGCCAGCTCTACGGCCGGACCATGGGTGAGCCCGCCGAACATCACATGGGACATGCGGACGGCCTGTTCCTGCAGGGCCTGGACCAGGACCGGAGGGCTGTAGCCATGGATTGCCGACCACCAGGAGGCCATGCCGTCAATCAGTTCTCTGCCATCCATAAGGCGTATACGTACGCCTGCTGCCGACTCCACCGGATAGACCGGCAAGGGATCTTCCATGGAGGTGTAGGGATGCCAGAGATGCTCCCGGTCATAGTTGAGAAGGGTTTGGGTATCCATGAGAATCAAGGTTTGATGTTGATGGTGTAAAATATTGACTTTTCTTGCCACTGCCGTTTTCACCACAAATGAAGATATTCTTTCCACCGCCATTGATCGTATGCTTACCGAGGAAGGCCTTGTAGTTGGTAATTTCGACACAGTCTGGATCTTCACTTATTTCTACAACCCTCCTTAAAGGTGACGCAACGTTGCTGTCGGGATGATCCATTATCAAACACCCATCAAACAAAAAAAACGACCTTAACTAGTTGTTATTAATAATCTTAGACATAACACAAAGCAGGCCATCTCCCCTGTCCATCAAACAACGATCAAACAAATTCATCTTCCTGATCAGGCCCATCCGGGTAGATATTTCTTGGCCTTGCTACCGACCGAATCGTCATAACACCGTATAAGTCCAGCCGTCAACGTGTCTTTAATAATTCTGAAAGCTGTCGCGCTATTCTTATCCTCAATTCCAAACCGGCCTCGCAACGTCGTGTTGGTCATGTAATCGCGCTGGGCATACCGCAAGCAGGCGGGGAGATAACAGGCCCGAACACGATCTGTCTTATCCATTTCTTTCAGCTCGCGATGAGCAAAGAGAATGGCCCGGGTATGTTCTTCGGTTGTTTCAAAAACTGGAGCAGGGAGTTGATAAAATTCGGTTTGAAACACGACCTTGTCGATCCCGCTCCCCCGTTCTTCACATACTCCAATTCGGCGCATGAAAGAGGCTATTGCTTCGTTACGGGATTTCGGCGGGCAAGCTCTTTTAAAACTTGAATCCCATCTTGCCAATGGCTTGTAGATCCTGCTCCAGACCGTTGCCGGCGGTGGTCAGATAGTTGCCGACGATGGCTCCGTTGGCGCCGGCAGCAAAGAATTGATACTGCTCCGTCCCAAACTGATTGCGGCCACCAGCCAAACGGATAATCGCTTGCGGATTAATAAAACGGAACATGGCGATGGTGCGCAGGACCTCAGCAAAAGAAATAGGTTCCAATTCACCAAAAGGGGTTCCGACAATGGGAGTCAGAATATTGATGGGGATGGACATGACCTCAAGCTCCCGCAACTCACAAGCTAGTTGCAAGCGCTGCTCAAGACTCTCACCCATGCCGATGATGCCGCCGGAACAGACATCCATGCCGGCCGCCCGGGCTATACGGATGGTCTCCACCTTTTCTTCCCAAGTGTGGGTGGTGCACACCTGCGGGAAATATTCCCGGCAGCTCTCCAGATTACAGTGATAGCGCCGTACCCCAAAGGCAACCAGCCGTTCCGCCTTTTCGCGGGTCAGCAGCCCCATCGAGGCACAGAACAGAAGCCCTGTCTCCCGGCCAAGCTCGGCGTACAATTCTCCCAACTGTTCAAGCTGCTCACTTTTAACAGAGCGACCGGCCGTGACCAGAGAAAGGCGACGCACCCCGGCTCGATCATTTTCTTTGGCCTGTTCCAGAGCCGTAGCGGTCTCTATCTGCTCATAACTGTCAATGGCCACAGGATAGCGGGCAGACTGGGCGCAATAGCGGCAGTCCTCCGAACAACGTCCGGAACGGGCGTTGATAATGGAGCAGAGATTAAAAGAACTGGCATGAAAAAAACGACAGAGCCCGTCCGCTTCCCGGCATAATTCGATCAGGTCAAAATCACGCGCCAGCGCCAGCGCACTCTCATAACTGAGCGTGCCGCCATCGTGAATCTGCTGCAGACAGCTGTGAATGGACATTGGGAAAGGTTGTTAAAAACGATAACAGGTCTATCGCTGGCCAGCGGCCTTATTTTTTTTCTACACTGCCAAAGGCAAACTTGCTGATCAGTGATTCCAGATCAACCGCCGACTCGGTATCGGTCAGCACATCCCCTTCAACAAAGAGTTTTTCATCACCGCCCAGGCTCAGTTGAATGTACTTGTCACCAATAATCCCCTGAGTTTTGACCGAGGCCATGGAATCCACGGGAACTTTCACCCCTTTATCAATCTGCAGAGCCACATGAGCCAATTCATCTTTGCCAAGCCAGGTACGTTGGACCTGACCCACCACCACTCCGGCGATCTGGATTGCGGCGCCCTTCTTCACCCCGGAGATATTGTCAAACTCGGCATTGACCACATAGCTGTTTCCCGCACTCAGAATCTCGACCTCGCCAAGCTGTAAGGCCAAATAGCCAAAAGCTAGAAAACCAAGCACCATAAAAAGACCAACAAATAATTCAAGACCGTTCTGTTTCATTGTTCCACCAGATGACTCTGATAAATTTCACCCATTGTACTCTCCACAAACTCACGGATATGCGGTTCCCGCGACCATTGCAAGGCCTCAGGGCTGGCAAACACATCAGTTTTCCCATTATTTAAAACAATAACCTGATCCGCCAGATTAAAAACCTTGGGGATATCATGGCTGACAATCACCGCGGTGTACCCAACTTGTTCCTGGGTTCTGGCAAAAAGCCTATAGATATCCTGGGTCATAACCGGATCAAGACCGGTGGTTGGCTCATCGAAAAGCATGATCTCCGGCTTCAACTGCAAGGCCCTGGCCAAGCCCACCCGCTTACGCATGCCGCCGCTCAACTGGGCGGGAAACTTTTCCTCATGACCGGTCAGCTCAAGCTGGGTCAAGATGGCCATGACCTGCTCACGAATCTCACCATCCGACTTGCTGGTTCGCTCCCGCAGCGGCAGGGCCACATTCTCATAGACACTCAAGGAATCAAAGAGGGCCGAGCCCTGAAAAAGCACCCCAAAGTGAGTGCGCAATTGTTCAAGGGAACGTCCCCGTAGTCCGGTCACATCTTCACCTCCAACCAGAATCTGGCCGCTGTCAACCGGCATCAGGCCCAGGATCAGCTTCAAAGTAACACTTTTCCCCTGGCCGCTGCCGCCGGCAATGACTGTGGTCTTGCCAACCGGGATGGAAAAATTCACATGATCAAGGATCATCTGCCGGCCCCCATCCTTTTTGGCAAAGGATTTGGTCACATCTCTGAATTCTATGGCAAATTCACTCATACGCCGTCGTCCAAAAAAAATTGCAACATTGAAATACCATAACCGGCATAATGATCCATAACGAAATTAGCCCAAAATGTAGCAGTGTCAACGGCGATCGTTATTTCGTAACGGCTCATAACAAGACCGCTGTCAACAGATAATCAAAGATAAGCACCGAAATAGAGGAAAAGACCACGGCCTGGGTAGTCACCCGGCTGACACTCTGGGCCCCGAAACCGGCCCCACGGATCTGATAGATAAAATAGCCGCGGCCTGTACAGATCCAGACCACCAGCAGGGCAAAAACAAAGGACTTAATCACGCCGAGGTTGATATCATGGTTGGTGACGCTGGTGCGCATACCCTCCAGATAACTGCCGGGATTTACTCCCATGAGATGGACTCCGGCAACATAACCACCGGCAATCCCCACCACATCAAAAAGGGCCGTCAACAGGGGGATAGAGACAAGTGCGGCCAGAAACTTGGGGCTGATCAGATAACGAAAGGGATCAACTGCCATGCACTCGAGAGCATCAATCTGCTCCGAAATCCGCATGATGCCAAGCTCGGCGCACATGGCAGAACCCGCACGCCCGGCCACCATGATGGCGGTCAGAACCGGCCCGAGTTCCATGATAAGGGTGAGCGATACCGCAGAGCCAAGCATACCTTCCGCTCCGAACTTGTGCAGCGAATAATAGCCCTGTAACCCCAGCACCATACCTGTGGAGGCAGCGGTACAAAAGATCACCACCATAGAGCCGGCGCCGATAAAATGCATCTGGCGCATGAACTCGGCAAAACGGAAAGGACGTCTGAACAACCCTTTAAGCGCCAGCAAAAGATAGAGGCCCATACGCCCCATATCCTGAAGCATATAGAGGCCTGTCTCTCCTAATTTCCCCACGGGATTTCGTTGCATACTGCCTTCACCCTGCTCAAACGCCATCTCAGATAGCACAAATTTTCAGAATATCTTTTTAAAAAGTCTCTGGATAATAAAAACGACAAAAGCAACTGTCAACTTCTTTCAAAAAAACACACACTATCCTTACCCAATTCTTCCAGTAAGTTCACATGCTACCTCACCTGACACCAATTCGCACCTATCATTTATCTTTTTATAGGGAATGTGAAAAATTGCCAGAGACAGCTTTCTTTGACCAGCAGGTATGAATCCGTCAGAAATCTCCTGATAGTGGGCCAGCGTTTGCCGATTGACAAACAAAACATCCCTGTGGTAAAAACAAGCGCATGCCTGGATGGTGGAACTGGTAGACACCCGAGACTTAAAATCTCGTGGGCCTTGTGCCCGTGCGGGTTCGACTCCCGCTCTAGGCACCAATAGAATTAGGGGTTTCAGTGATTCACTGAAACCCCTTTCTTTTTTGTACTGTGACTACATTTGATTACCGCTTATTCTCACGTTGTTGTATCCGTTGCTTCGCCATCACATCAACTTCTTTTTTATCCAGGGCATAACAGAATCAATGTTTACCATAAAAGAGATTCCACCCTTGATTTCTTTCTTTTAGGTCCGTCTCAGCCCTTTCACGAACCTGACCAATGCCAAGACATTGATCATCAAAAAAATGACCTCCCATGTCGGAAGATATTCAAGAAGATAACGTTTTAAATCACCGACTGGACACGGAGCCACCGGGATGGTAGAGCGAAAGACATTGACAGATAAACGACCTTACATCTGACCAGTTACTTGACTATTTCAACGAACTTCTGGGTTCTCATTCCTGGAGCTCGGTCAAACTCGACCTGTATGGCCTGAAATTTTTCTACACCATGGTGCTGAATAAAACCT
>Ga0180732_1000464_pt1 | contig 35113 bp, 16 predicted proteins | sample KR11_01MetaG_FD_148674 | JGI IMG/M metagenome (GOLD analysis project Ga0180732, IMG submission 148674) | Groundwater microbial communities from the Olkiluoto Island deep subsurface site, Finland - KR11_0.1 MetaG | ecosystem: Environmental > Aquatic > Deep subsurface > Groundwater | place...
TATCTCCCTGACCGCCGAGGACATTTCCCAGATCCGTTCCGCTGCCGTGAGTGTGGCCGGAACCGGAGCCGTGGCCGCCGGAGCTTTGATCGGCGCCAATGTGATTGAAAATTCCATGATGGCCGAGATCCAGGGGTCCACAGTGACCAGTGGGGGCGGGCTTACCCTTTCCGCCCAATCCTCCGCGAGCATTCTCGGTTTTACCGGCGGCGTTGCATTCGCCGGTGGCGGGGCAGGCCTGCTGTCCATGTCCGCCAATGTGATCAGCAATTCGATTCAAGCGGGGATTACCGGAGAAGACGGCACCCTGTCCCATGTGGACGCAAACGGGGCCATCCTGATATCGGCCAAGGATACCTCCACCATCGATGCCCTGGCCTTCGGGGTTTCCGCAGCAGGCGGCCAGGCCGGTGGTATGGCCATCTCCGGAAACATCATAAAAAATACCATGGCCACGACCCTGTCGGATGCCGAGGTCCATACCGACCAGGACCTGGACCTGGATTCGGAATCATCGTCCCGCATTCGCATGCTGACCCTGGGGGTTTCGGCTTCGGGGGGCTCTGCAGCCCAATTCACAGTGGTGGGCAACGAGGTTCAGAACACGGTCACGGCGGACATTACCCGCTCAACGGTTACCGCAGCCGGGGATGTATCCCTTGGGGCCGCGGACATTGCTCCGGATGTTCTGGACCTTGACTGGCTGGTGGGTGACCATCAGGACGATGTGGATACGGCAACCCAGGACTCCCCCCTTTCGGATTTCAGTTCCAACATCCTGGCGGTATCCATCAATTTTGCAGGCTCCGGTACGGTTGCTCTGGGAGCCACGGTCATGGGCAATAAAATCAACAACACCGTCCAGACCCAAATTTCAAACTCAACCGTATGGGCCGGCGTGGTTCCCGGCACCGACTATGACGAACTGGATGGCCTGGATTCTTCCGATGTTGTGATTGATCCGGATTCGGATGTGTCTCTCATGTCTCTATCAGGGGCGCGTATCATTTCGGTTTCCGCCGGAATGGCCGCATCCGGGTTGGTGGCTGTGGATGCCCTGGTTTCAGGAAACCAGATTGAAAATCAGGTGGAAGCCCTTGTGGATCAGGGTTCCGCCCTCCTCGCCGGGGGATCTGTGGATCTGTCCGCTTCCGATGCTTCGGATATCACCGCCATCGGACTCAGTTTTGCCGCATCCGGCGGGATTGCCGGGGCAGTGCTCTATGCGGAAAACCAGATAGAAAACACCGTCGGCGCAAAAATTGCCGGCTCAACCGTCCGGACCGGAGGGGATGTGAGCTTAAACGCCCAGTCCAATGCCGGAATTCTGTCTTTTGTGGGCGGAGTGGCCATGTCGGGTGTGGCATCCGGCGTGCTGTCCATGACCACCAATACCATCGGCAACACGGTTGCCGCAGAAATCTTAAGTGAAGGAACGACCGATTCCCTCGTGGGTGCAGGGATTCTCAGTGACATGGGTTCGGGCAGTGTATCGCTTCTGGCAAAAGACGGCTCTACGGTGGATGCCATAGCCGTGGGTCTTTCAGCGTCCGGATTTGCGGGCGCAGGGGCAGCGGTTTCCAAAAACACCATTGCCAATACCATTTCAGCCACCCTTGACCATGCCAACGTGGAAGCTGACGGGGATGTGCTTGTAACCTCGGAATCCGCCGCCATCATCCGGACCCTGGCTGCCGGGATTGCCGGGGGCGGTCTGGCGGGCGGCCAAGCATCGGTCACCATAAATAATGTGGGCAATACGGTCACGGCAACCGTTGACAACGCCACGGTGATGGCGGAAGGAGATGTGAATGTCTCTGCGGCGGATCTTGCCCCGACCACAACGAGTTTTTTGGACGCCATGCCCCTGCCCTCCTCGGTGCGGTCGTCTCTTGGCAACTCCACAAAAGATACTTCCTTTGACCCCACGGCCAACATTGTTTCCTTTGCCGGAAGTATTGCGGTTTCCGGCGGGGTGGCCGGCAGTGCGGCCTGGTCGGAAAACTTTATTCACAATGCCGTGGATGCCCACATCGCGAATTCGGATATCGCTTCCCAAGCAGGCAATGTGGAAGTATCCGCAGATTCAAGCGCCAGGATTGTTTCTCTGTCCGCAGGAATCGGGGTGGCCACCGGAGCCGCCTTGAATGCTTCTGCTTCCCTGAACACCATTGATAGCCGGATTGAAGCTGGCATTACAGACGGATCCACCCTTTCCGCAGGACAGAACGTGGAAGTTTCCGCCAACGACGACTCCAAGATTCAAGCGGTTTCGTTGAGTCTTTCCGGGGCCATTGGCGCAGCATTGGGGGGCGCTTCGGTCACCAATACCATCGGCACCGACACCCTGGCCTATATCACCGGCACCTCGGATACGGATAAAACCCAAATCCTGCAAGCCGATGATGTCCGGGTCAATGCGGAAAGTCACCAAGCCGCCTCGGCCGTTAGCATGGGCGCAACCCTGGGGACTGTATCCGGCGGCGCGTCTGTAGCAAAATCCGTTATCAACGGTTCCACCCAAGCCTATGTGGACAACCACGTGGCCATTGGTTCCGACGGTACAGATACTGTCCACAGCCTGAATATCCATGCTTTGTCCGAGGGAACGGCAACATCCGATGCCACGGCCGTTGCAGGCGGCATCGGTGCCGGAACCTCCAACTCCGCAACATCCACCATCGATCCTGAGATCAGCGCCTACATCGGATCAGGGGTGGATGTGATTCTCACGGGCGGAGGCAGCATTGCTGCCGACTCCCGAGTGTCGGCAGATGCAAAATCCAAGGGCATCACCATCGCCCTGGGGGGAGCGGCCGGGGCATCCTCCTCCAGTGCAAATATTACACCGGAGGTTCAAGCCTACATTGGCGGCGGATCGACTGTTAGAAATGCAGCAGGAGTCACGGATATCCATGATTTTGAAATATCCGCCAACCAAAGCCCCATCAACGGAAATTCAGCCGCTGCTTCCTCCAATGGTTCGGCCGGTGGTCTTTTGATCGGAGCCGTGGGTACCAAGAGCCATACCCTCAATGAAGGACGGGTCGAAGCGTTTATCGGGGACGACAGCGGACTGGCCACCGCCGTCCAAATGACCGGCACGACCCGGGTACATGCGGATCAAAACAGCAAACAGACCAGCGTCGCCTCGGGCCTTTCCATCGGAATTGTGGCTGCCGGGTCCAACAGCGCCTATGCGGATTCCAACAGCTCCACCCGTGCCGGCCTGAAAAATAATGTCTTCATCGGTGGCGGCGGATTGGATATTCATGCCGTGGGTTCGGACAACAATGTTGCGGATGTCACCGCAGGCAGCGGCGGTTTGGTAGCCGGGTCCGCGTCCTATGCAAAAACCGACAATGCCAACTCCACATCCGTGGATGTGGGCGGCAATGATAATACCGTCGTGGACGTGGACCGGGCCTTTCATGTTCTGGCCAAACAAACCACCTCCTTCAATACCTATACGGACAGCACCACGGCCAGTGTGGTGGGAGCCAGCGGTTCCAGTGCCGTCAATAACGTCAATGCCGGAGTGACTGCGACCTTTGGTTCAGGAAGCAACATCAAAGCCGGAACCCTGGACGTTGAAGCTGAAAACATTATCAGCAAGGATTCGAGCGGATACAATGTCACCGCCGGCTCCGGGGGTTTGGCCGGCGGGCCTGCAGCCTCAAGTTCAACGGCAATCAGAAACCAGACCCTGATCTCCGTTGAAAACGGCGCTGTTCTGGAAGCAGAGGGTGACAGATTGAAGATGACCGGCAGGAACACGGTAAACGCCACGGACAAGGTCAACCTGGATTCCGGGGGTGCCATTGCCTGGGCCAAGGCTAAATCCACGGTAACCAACCCCGTCAACACCAATGAAATCCGCATCGGCGATGCTGATTTGAAAAGCGCCGGGGAGATGGACCTTTCCTCCACCACCACGGCCGACGTTCAATCCAAGGCCAACATCCGGACCTATGGCCTGGCCGGAGCCGGGGCCGGGGACTCCTTTGCTTCGGTCCATGCAGACAACAGCATTGATGTGGACAGCGGTGCCAACCTCCAGGCCAAGAAAGATATCCGCTTGCAATCCGGTGCGGGGAATCATTTTTCCGCCACAGCCAACACCGACATCTATAACAAAACCGCCATCCCCATTGAGCTTCCCCCGGCAGCCCATGGGGAAGTGATTCAAAACAGCACCATCAACATTCACAAGGATGCCTTTGTGGGATCTGATGCCGATGTGTATCTCAATGCCCAAAAAGGAGAGTATTATGCCAACGGCCGTGGGGTTAGCACGGATCTTTATCGAGAAATCATCGCCGCCATTGCCAATTTCTTCGGGTCCATATTCGGGGCAAAACCGGTCAGCCTTAAAACCGAAACCTCATCCAACCACCAGGAAGCCAACTCCGGGGTCACGGTGGAAGGGACCGTCCGGTCCGGGATGCACCACATCCGGGAAATGATCATCGGGGAGGATATTCCGACCGTGGAACCCATCCGGATGATCGGTGGCGCTTCCTTGAATTTCAACCTGGCCGGTTCATCCGACACCATCTCCCGGGATTGGGGGAGTTGGGTGGAAGACGGCTTTACCGCTGGCCAGTTCATCGCGGTACTGGGATCCGGCGGGAATGACGGGATTTACCAGATTCAGACCGTCAGCGACACAGCGTTGACCCTGGCGGATGATCTGCTTATGGAGCAAATCGATATCTCCGCCAAAGTGATGGTCATTGATGATTTTGCCGCAACCAAACCCCTGGTCATGAGCGGATCACCCCTGCTCACCTTTGACGGATCCGCGGGCACGGTGACCCGGAGCGAAGGCAGCTGGATTGACGACGGGTTTACTGCAGGGGGATACATTCGGGTCCTGGATTCCGCCAACAATGACGGAACCTATCGAATTACCTCCGTATCGGAAGACGGCCTCCGGTTTACTGTGGCCGGTTCCCAACTGGAAGACGAATTCACGCCGGTTCAAGCCACGGTCTTCGGACAATCCATTACCACGGGTACCTCGGTGAACATGACGGGAACACCGGCCCTCGTGTATGTCCCCAAACAGACCTTTATGGAAAGAAACGACGGCGGCAGCTGGATTGACGACGGATTCCTGGTCAACAAAAACGTCACCATCGACGGGATCAACTACGCTGTGGTGGATGTCACGGATACCACCGTGGTGCTGGCGCAAGCCTATGACACCCTGACCGGCACCAGCAGCAATGAGGCTGTTACTTCCCTCATCGGATCCAACAACAATATTTTCATGACCTTTATTCCCCAACAGGATGCCGCCCTTCCGGAAATCACTTGGAGCGACGGAAACTGGTCCACACAGGGCTTTGAAGCGGGCGATACCATCACCGTTTCCGGAGCAGACCAAGCCCAGAACAACGGAAGTTTTGTCATCCAGTCGGTTGCAGGCACGGTGCTTCAATTGGAAACCGGCACCCTGCTCACCGATGATCCCGTGGACAGCAATAGTGCTGTAACCGTTTCCAAACAGGTCCTCATCCCTGCCGGGGAAACCCTGACCTTTACGGCAGAGGTTCCCACCACATCACCGGCCACCATCACTCGATCCACCGGGAATTGGCTGGATGACGGGTTCAGGTCCGGGCAGGAAATCACCCTCACTGATGCAGGGACTTCCAGCGGCACCTATACCATTGCCTCCGTCAACGGTTCGGTCATCACCCTGGAAAACGGTTCCGGCCTGCTTGGAGGATCAGACACCGATGGCTCCACCCTCACCCTGAAGGTCCACATCACAGACAATGTGGCCTTTTCCGACGAGCGGTTCCATGCGGATGCTGCCATTCAAAGGTCCTCCGGTACCTGGTCCGAGGATTATTCGACCAATCAATGGGTCACCATCACCAATGCCGTCGACAGCCAGAATAATCGAACCTTCCAGATCCTTTCGGTGTCCGGGAATCTCATGACCATCGCCCTGCCCGACAGCACCAATCTGGTGCAAAACACGGAAAGGGCCGATGCCACGGTCCGGGCTTCCGTCACCCTGGATGTGAGCTATGGCATCAACAATGCCCACCTCCACAGAACCGGAGGTTCCTGGACCACGGATGGTTTTATCGCCGGCCAAACCCTATTAATCAGCGGGTCCGGTGCCAATGGATCGCCGGATAATGATGGAGAATATCTGGTGAAGTCGATTTCCCCGGATGGCACCATTCTGGAATTGAGCAACCGGGATAACCTGCTTCAGGATACGGAGATCAACAGTTTAACAGCCATTTCAACACCGGGCGTGGGAACAGTCATGGTGGCAACCGGTAAAACTCTGCACTTGGAACCTCAAACCGGCAGCCAGCCGGCCCGAATCACCCTGACGCCGTCCACGACCGGAGAGTTGTGGGAGGACTTTGGCTTTAATGCAGGAGATTATATTCAGGTAACGGGCTCTTCTGCTGGAAACAGCGGGCTGTACCGAATTGCCACGGTCAATGCCAACGTTCTGGAACTCGCCGGGGGGTATGATTTTACCGGGGCTGAAACCTGGGTGACCACTCCGGAACGTAACGTTCTTGAGCTGGCCCTGGAAACGGACATCAGGCCGGTGGTGGCCAGTGCCGGAACTTTACTGAGCTTTGATTCAACCAATAATACCCTCACCCGCAGCGATGCAGCGGATTGGGAAACCGAGGGCTTCCAGGCCAACCAGTATATTGTGATTCGGGGGACGGCTGGCGGATTCAACGACGGTGTTTACAGAATCCAGTCCATCGGTCTGGATAGCGGCAGCGGAATCACAGACAAATGGGTCATGACCCTGGACGGCGCAACCCCCTTGACCCAGGATGAAGCCTCTGCCCAGGGGATTGGCGTTTACGGCACGACCATCCGCCCGGGAACCATTTCCGTTACCGTCACGGATGGTGTGGAATTGCCGGTATTGAAAACCGAAAACCTGGCCGTCAATATCGTGGACGAGATCAGGGCGTTGGAAGAACAAAAGGCCAAATATGCCAATGATCCGAACATGACGGGAGAAAATGCCCAAAAAGCCATCGTCGGCATCGATTCCCAGATCGATCAACTGGAATATCAGCTGGTGGAACTGGGACTGGTTTATGAGAATGATCCAGGGCTTCAAAGCACCACCACGCCGGTGACGGTGATTTCAGATATGAATGTCACTTACATTGAGACCCCTGAAATTTCGGCCCGGTCCGGGGATATTATTATTTCCGGGGATCATCTTTCCGGACACGGCGTACTGGACGCACCCGGGGACACCCGGATTACCATTGAAAACCATAGTCCCTATTATCTGAGGATCGCCAACGACCTTACCGTGGAAGCCCTGGGGGGCAATATCACCTTTAATGGGGCCCGGGTCTATGACAATGGCACCATTCAACAACGCAACCAGTCCGGGCAATTGGCGCAATTCGACTCCGTGATTACCTCCAAAAACACCCCGGATTCCCTCATTGACATCCGCAACACCTACAATCCTCCGCCCACGGGAACCCTTGCCGGAGCTCCGGCTCCGGACATTGAAATCATCGGGGCGAAAATCCTCAATAACCGGGGCACGGTTCGCGTGTATAACAAAGAAGGCAGCATCTTCATCAAGGACATCAAAGATCCTGTGACCAACGAGGTCATCCGGAAGGCCTTGATCCAGGCCAAAACCGTGGATATCAAGGCCGGCCGGGATGTGATCATAGCCGCAGACACCTATCATGTGGCCAGCGACCCCATGGCCCAGTGGAGTACGGAGGCCGAAACCAACGAAAATACCAACCATTTCAACTCAGCCGGCAACGTCATCAATGCTTCCGACACCGATACGACCTACAAGGATGCCCAGGGGGCGACCATCGCCGGGAACAACGTCTTCATTACCTCCAGGGTGTTGAACATCAATGGCCTGGTGAAAAGCGGCAATGCAAACCGTTCCCTGACGCTCACGGAAGATGCCTTGACCCTGGACGGAACCACCCTGGCCCAAAAAATTGCAGACTTTGAAGCCTCGGGAAACAGCGGCTGGATTACGCTTCAGGATTCGGACATCGAGGTCTGGTACCAAAACGGGAACAATCCGGACGAAGACAAACTGATCATTGATGATGTGACGGTTCAGGGAGGACTGGTCAAAATCACCGGTCAAATCATGGCCACGGATTACGGGGTCATTGATGTGGTGGATGGGTTCGGCAACATCGCCATCGACAATCAGACGCCGTGGAACATCGAAGTCCAGAGCCTGAATACCGGTGAGGATAAAGAGCTGAAGCTTTCCGGCACGGATTGGCGAGTAACCGGGTCCGACTGGCTGGTCACGGGAGACGACCGGATCACCTTTTTGGATGGCGGTACGGCAAGCGACACCCTTCGACGCAATACCGGCTCCTGGATTCTGGACGGATTTACAGCGGGCCAGACCATCCGCGTCTCCAATTCCTCCGGCAATGACGGGGAATACACCATCGCTGTGGTGGGGGATAAGGAACTCACCCTGGTCTCCGGGGATGCCTTGAACAATGAATATAACACGACATCGGATCTTGAAATATCCGGCAACTGGATCACCCTGACGGATGGGGGGGACACGGATACCGTGGCCCGGTCCGGCGGGAGCTGGTTGGACGACGGGTATACGGCAGGCCAGAAAATTCGAATCGTCAATTCTGCAAACGGCAATGACGGGGAATATGAGATTCAATTCGTCACCAACAAAATCCTGACCCTGGCAAGCGGTGAGCAGATCCAAAACGAGGTCAGCACCGCCACGACTCTTGACGTGGTGGGCAATTGGATGACCTTCTCCAATAACGGTAACAACGCCCACACCATTACCCGGAACGCTGGCAGCTGGATTGACGAAGGATACCGTGACGGTCAGTCCATCGTGGTTCGGAACTCCGCGCTCAACGATGGGGAGTACACCGTGGTCCGGGTAAGCGACGACGGAAAGACCTTGGAGCTGGATGGCACGTCGGTTCTCTCCCAGGAGGAAAACACCTCCGCTTCCCTGGAAATCAGGGGCATGGGAAACGGCATCGAAGGCAAGGTGGTGATTACGGATATCGGTTATGACGTCGACCCCGGGACGGCCTATAAACCCAAGGTGACCACTTACACCCGCATCGGAAACAATATCCAGGTCACGGACAATGATTCCACCACAAACGATGAAGAGATTGATGATACCCTTCGAAACCGGACGGCCACCTATCAGCCGGTGTTAAACCAGCGGTATTTCTGGGTTACCGGGGAATCCCGCACCTCCACCAAGGTGCAGGAATGGGTGACTCGGAGTTTCTGGGGCATTGACGGTTTGGCCGCAGATCCCGGGGCTTCACCTTCTTATTACAGTTACAGTCCGAGTCAACCCACGGATATCGAGCCCCACAGCAATTACATCCAGGTGGTGGACACGGCGGACAACACCGTGGGGTACCAGTATGATTTTGAATCCTACAACACCGGCATCCCCTCGGTGAGCTATCGCTCCTGGACCACCACCAATGGCTGGTGGATCTTCTCCACCCAGGATTATCACCTCCAGCAGACCACGACCGAGGGCCAGGTCAATTATAACTACCACAGCGTAAAAGCAGACTATCCCATCACGGTACAGTTTTCCGGACAGGACACCGGATCGATTTCCGTGGCCTCGGACAATGATCTCACCCTCAACGGAATTCTCACCAATACTTCCGGAGCCACTACCGTTACCTCCAGGAACGGTTCCATTATTCAGGAAAATGAACGGTCCCTGATCCGGAGCAAAGATATCACCTTGACCGCCGCAAACGGAAGCATCGGATATGACGACCCAACCCATGAAGATGCCCTGATTCGCACGGACTTGACCGGCGGCATACTTAATGCCACGGCCCGGGGACCCATGGTCATCACCGAAGTGGACGGCCCCCTGACTGTAGGAACGGTCGTGTCCACCGGCGGCGATGTCTTCATCCAATCCGAGGGAAGCGTCTATGCAGCGGATACCGGCTCCCTGATTCAGGGGGAGAATATCCATCTTGCCTCGGTCACCGGAAGTATCGGCACGGCCACCCTTGCCGTGGGAATCAATACCAACGGTGACAATGACTATCATGACGATGAAACCGCTGATGCCTTGACGGCTTCAGCCCAAGGGAATATTTTTCTCCGGGAAACCCAGGGAGACCTGCGGATCATTACCGTTTCCTCCCTGGACGGTGATGTCAGCGTGGCCGTTGACAACGGGAACCTGATTGACGTCAACACCCTGGAAAGCCAGGATTTGAGATCCACGGAAGAACTATCCGACCTCTGGAGCGAGATGAACCTCCTGGATGCTTCGGTCAGCATCAGCGAAACCCAGCAGGCCTACAAGGACCTCAAAACCCGGGAATACCACACCTACTGGCAGTACCGGAACCAGATGGGTGAATATGATCCCGATACCCAAATTGCCTTTTCCACTGCGGAACGGGAAAAATACAAGAGCGACCTGGGATGGGACGATGCCCGCATCGACCTGGAAGAACAAAAAAGAACCCGGGAATATCATGAACTCCACAACCGATACCATGTGTTGGGAGAATCCTATGACCCGACGTGGAAATACGATGCCGGTTATCCGGGCTATGAAACCGATTTTGACCCGGCCCTGGCCACGAACAATGATGCCGACACCCTGCACATCGGGACCCACCTGCTCAACACAGGAACCGGGGTGGTGTATCATGCCAACGGGGGAACAGGGATTGGCTACTGGAAGGACGGAGAACTCCACACCCTGACCGAAGGAAGTATCTACTACGTGATCGCTGTGGATTCTGAAACCGTCCGGTTGGCCGAGTCCGAGGAACTGGCCAGAAGCGGCGATTATCTGGATTTGGATGCTTCATCCGCCACCCACATGGACCACAGTCTCTCCGACATTGACGCCCTGGCCGTGGGTGCGGAATGGACCGAAGATCAACTGAAATACGCATTGGGCGCAGGCTGGTTGAAAGAAACCACAGACACGGAAACCCGGATCGAGGCACCGAACCTCGTCGGCAACAATATTTCCATCACCGCTTCCGGGTCCGTGGGCGAGCTAAAACCCGAGCAGATCATTCAAATCTCCCTGGGAGACCTGGAATCGGGAGGAACCGAGATCACGCTCACCGATCAAGAAAAAGCGCAATTGGCGGCCGCGGAAAGGGAAGATCTCATCTCCATCAAGTCGGATACCAACACCATCAGTTTCGGCAGTCTCCATGAACTCAAATCCGGGGATGTTGTGATATTCGGACCCGGCGGCACCTTTACCCCTGGAGACATCCCGGGTGTGACCAACGGAACCACGTATTACGCCAGGGTGATGGATGAATTCACCATCCAGGTGTTCGACATGGCCGCCCATGCCACTGGCACAGACAATACCGGTTTGATCAACATCACCGAAAGCCAGGTCAGAATTTCCCGGCGGGAAGATATCGATATCCAATCCGGCAGACGGGACTCGGAAATTACCATCCGTACGTCCACCGGAGATTTGGACAACGGCGGCACCCCCATCAGCCTGACCCAGGAAGAAGAGGCTTTTGTGGAGGCGGCCGGTTCTCAGAATGTCACGGTGATCGATTCGGCGGCAAACGCCATCACCTTTGGCGCGGCCCATGGCCTTATCACCGGAAGTCCGGTGGAATTCGGCGCTCTGGGCACCTTTCCCCTAAGCAATATTCCCGGCGTCCAGGACGGTGAAACCTATTACGCCAGGGTGGTGGATGCCTTCACCCTTCAATTGTTCGATACCCTGGAACATGCTGCCGGCACAGGCGATACGGGCCGGGTGAATATTACGGAAAGCCAGATCCGGGTGATCCAGCATCAGGAAACGGAAAGCCGGGTGGATATCTCCGCCGGGTCCTATGTGTTCATAGGATCTGAAACCGATATCCATGTGGGGAGCATCATCGCAGGGCCGGAAACCCACCCTGACGCCGAGGTCCGCATCAAAACCCGAGGGGGAATTTATCAGGCCTCGGGCACCGGAATTGCCGCGGGAAATCTTATTTTGGAATCCGGCGGAAAAGGCATCGGTATCGAAGGCGACCCCCTCCGGCTGGATCTGGCGGAAGATGCCAAACTCAATGCCAGAGCCAAGCAAGCCATCTATCTGTTCGAGACCAACGGCGATATGAACGTGGACACGATCTATTCGCCGGATCGGATTGATCTGTTGGCCAATCGCTCCATCCTGGATGCCTTCCTCGGCAATTATCTGAACATCCGGACCACGGAACTCAACCTCCATGCCGGAGCGGGCATCGGCATGGAAGATAACTACCTCGACATTGATCTCTATCCCGATGGCATTTTAAATGCCCATGCCGGAGAAGGAATCCATATTTTTGAAACCGAAGGCAATATGAATGTGGGTGAAATCATCTCCACGGGCGGGGATGTGGGGTTGCGGGCCATGTTCTCCATATTGGATGCAGAAGATGAACTGCTGGCGGATATCACCGGCAACCATATTACCCTGGTGGCCCAACTCGGGGGAATCGGCGAATCCGGCAATGACCTGGATATAGACTCGTCCTTTTCCGGTCCCGGCACGCTGAATACCACCAGCGTTTTTAACACCTACCTTACGGAAGTTTTGGGGGATTTGAGCATCGACCGGATTACCACTGGAATCGACTATACGGCATTCATCGGCAGCGACGGCGCCATTTTAAACGGCCGGATCGATGAGGAGGACAATGTGACGTCCGGGGAAGCCTGGCTGTTTGCCGATGGGGATATCGGCGCGGACGGCAGTCTTTTACGAACCACCATCGGTCGTCTGGAAGGCCGCTCTGTTCATGGCAGTGTCTGGCTGTCCAACGTGGGTTACCTCATCGTGGGCGGTGTCAGTGATGGGCTTGAAGGCATTGAAGCCCAAGGCTCTGTTACCATTGGCGCCAGCAGTCCGTTGACCGTGGCTGAATCCATACTGGCCGTGGGGGATATTACCTTGACGGCCACAGACGACGATGTTGACGGCACAGAAGCCACCAATGACGATATCATTGTTCAAAATCATGTCACCCTTGAGTCCACAACCGGCAATATTCGTCTGTATGCCGGGGATGATCTCATCCTTGAAGCCGGTTCTGCCCTTATCGCAGCCGGTACCATTGAGCTCAACGCCGACTGGGGGGATGCCGATGACCGGGGCAGCACCCTGGATCTCCAGGGGACCCTGGAGGCAACGGGCCTGACGGTCAACGGCAACAACGATGATGATCTCGTGATCCTGCCCCGTCTCGCCCAAAACATGCCGTCGGTTGTTCACCTCGGCGCAGGAAATGATCTCCTCCGCGTGGGCAGTGAAGCCACGGTCTCCGCCAACACCGGCGGAGTGATCAACAGCCTGCGGTCTCTGCTCACAGTAGATGGCGGAGCGGGTGACGACACCCTGGATGTGGACAACAGCGGCGACACCACGGACAACAGCGGCACCCTGACCGACACCACCCTTACAGGGCTGGGCATGGCAGAGGGGGTTGCTTACGGATTGGTGGAAAACATCAACTTGGCTTTGGGCAGCGGCAATGACACCTTCAATGTCCAAAGCACGCTTTCCGGAACCTCAACCCTGGTTTACGCCAATGACGGCGACGATATCTTCAATATCAGTTCCGATGCCCCCGAGAACACCGGGAATCTTGACGGGATTCGCGGGGATCTGCATCTGAATGCCGGGGATGGCAGCCACACGCTCAACATCAGCGATCGGGGCAATGCCACCGGACGCACCGGTATCGTCCTGGATGAAAGCAGTATTTCAGGCCTTGGCGACGGGGATGCCACGGGAACCATCACCTATGAAACCAGCGGCACCTTCGGTGGCGGTCTTAACCTGACCCTGGGCAGCGGGGCGGATGAAATCACGGTGCTGGGGGCCCATCCCGAGACCGTGACCACGTTACGCATGGGTGCAGGCGAGGATACCGTTACCCTGCGGAATGAAAGTGACGGTGAAGACGGGCTCGTTGTGGTCTTTGGCGAAGCCGGAGCCGATTATGTGGATGGCGCAGCCTGGGATGAAGATTTGATTCTGGTGGGCGACAATGGACAGATCACCTTTGATGGAGAAAAGCGCCTGGGCACCCTGGTTGAGGTTTTCAGCACCATCAACCCCGGCGATGGCAATGATACCCTCACGGGCGGCACCGGGGAGGATCTCCTTCTCGGCGGAATGGGAAATGATACCCTCAACGGCAATGCCGGCAAGGACATCCTCATGGGAGATTCCGGAAAGGTGACCTACGGGAATGGAGAAATTCGCCGGGCGGAAACCACCCACTTCTTCCAAGGCGGCAATGATATCCTCATGGGCGGTGCCGGCAACGATATCCTGTTCGGCGGCGCCGGCAAGGACACCTTCCACGCCAGTCTCGCAGAAGACGTGATGGTGGGTGATTACGCCCGGGCCACTTTTCACCACGGCAAACTGGCCTCGTTGATTACCCTGGGCCAGAGCCCCCTGGACCTGATCGCAGCCCAACAAAAAGGACTCTACACAGACCGCAAGGAAAGTATCACGCCCATGGATCTCGGGGAGGTTCGGAGCCTGGATTCCTCGCTTCCCCGGAAAATCGAAGCCCCGGAAACGGTTCAGGCCCCTGAACCCGATTACCATCATCACGGGTCACAGGTTTTGCCATCCGGGAAGGAAGAACCGGTTGGGGCAAAGACCCCGGAAACACCCGTTAAACAAGATCAAGCACCGGGGCATGAAGGGAAACCCGACCAACCGCAAACCTCTCCGGCCTCTTCATCAAAGCACCCGGTTCCATCAAACCCCAAAGCTCCGGCTGCACCCCGAAACCAAGTTTTGGAACAGCCCGAAGCCAAACTTGAAACCCTGAAAACCGCTGTGGCCGGTTTCAGCAGCTGGGGGGTTGCCGTGGGCCAACGCAAAGGCAAAGCCCAAAGACTCTCCATGGAAGAGCTGGAAAATCTAGCTCAACCCCGAAACCGCAGTTGGCGATGGGAAAAAGGCCGCCTTAAAAAAGATCGCAAGGAAACCCCCCTGGCATGGGAGAAACCCGAAAAGAACATGGTCGGGGTTTCCTCTTTAAACCATTTTTGATAAAGGTTTGTTTACAAGTTCATTTTAACCGGAAAAGTTCATTCGGAAAGAAAAGAGGAGAAATTCATGACCAAAGAGGAAAAGAAAACCGCTGAAAATGCTCCGGCCCAAGAAGAAAAAACCCAGACCACCATCCGTTGGGATGGTTCCAAGATGAAAAGCGCCTACGCCAATGTGTGCAATGTCTCCAGCACCCGGGAGGAAGTCACCCTGTTGTTCGGCACCCATCAGAACTGGCACGCCGGGCAGAAAGAACTGACCGTGGAACTAACCGACCGGATCATTCTCAATCCCTATGCCGCCAAGCGAATGGCGGTGTTGTTGATCAATACCATGAATGAATACGAAAAACATTTCGGGGAGCTGAAGCTGGATCTGCCGGAGAAAAAACAATAAATGGACTCCGTAACCGCGGAAGCCTCCCGCAGTTCTGTTTCGGAACTATGGAATGCCTTTTCCTCTGCCAGGAGTGAAGAGGATTATTTTCAGGGCTGGCTGGCCCTCCAGAGCGGACTGATCCCCGGCGTGGTGCAGAGCCTGTTGATTATGACCACGCCCTTGAATACATTTTCTCCCGTGGCTGGTTGGCCGGAAGGAAAAAATGACCCTTTGCAGCTCTCCGATGTGGTGGAAAGGGTGCTGGAAGAACGGTGCGGATTGCTGGTTGAATTGCCCGCCTCCTCCCATTACGGGATCGCTTATCCTCTTTTGATTGATGAAGAATTGCGCGGTGTGGTGGCCCTGGAAATTTCCGTCACGGCTGAACAGGTTTTGCAAAAGGCCATGGAACAGTTGCAGTGGGGCATCGTCTGGATGGAGGTGCTGGTTCGGCGAAAACAAGCGGAAGAGGATCGGACGACCCTTATCCGCTTGAAAACCGCCGTGGATCTACTGGCCGAAACCCTGGGCAAAGAACATTTTTCAGAAGCAGGCATCGCTTTTACCACCAAACTGGCCGATGCTACGGGATGTGAGCGAGTCAGTCTCGGGTTCATGAGGGGAAAGCACATCAAACTGGAATCCGTATCCCACAGCAGTGAAGTCGGGAAGAAGATGAACCTGACCCGTTCCATCGAAGCCGTGATGGAAGAAGCGATTCTCCAACGCCGCGAAGTGGCCTATCCCCCGCTGGATAACGAGATTCTCATCTGCCGGGAGCACGAAGCCTTGTCCCGCCAGCAGTCCATGGCGTCCATTGCAAGCTTTCCGTTGTTCAGTCATGATCTATACTATGGCGTGTTGACCTGTGAACGAGCTGCGAATCAACCCTTCAACCAGCTCGACGTGGAATTCATGCGTGCTGTAGCCGCACTCTCCGGTCCTGCTCTGGAGAACAAATTTGCCAACGACCGCCCCTTGGGAATCAAGGTCCAATTGGCACTTCAGAAGCAGTGGATTCGCCTGGCCGGGCCGGGGTATGTGAAACGAAAACTGGCCCTGGCAGCGATGGTTGTGCTGATGGTATTTTTCAGCTTTGCAACCGGGGAGTATCGCCTTTCGGCGGATACAACCTTGGAAGGGGCCATACACCGTGCCATCGTGGTTCCCTTCGACGGCTATATTGACCATGCCCCGTCACGGGCCGGTGACCGGGTCGAAGAGGGACAGCTGCTGTGTTCGCTGGACAACCGTGACCTGGGCCTGAAAAAACTGTCCAAATTAAGTGAATATCGCCAACTGGAACAGCAGTATCAGGATGCGTCGGCCAATCATGACCGGGCCAAGTCCGGAATTATCAAGGCTCAGTTGGACCAGGCCCGGGCGGAACTGGATTTGATAGAGGCCAATCTCACGCGTACTCAAATGATCGCGCCTTTCAGAGGCTTGCTGGTCAGCGGGGATCTCAGCCAGCGGCTGGGGGGGGCCGTAAAGCAGGGGGAAGTCCTTTTCGAGGTAACCCCCCTGGATGCCTATCGGGTCATCCTGAAGGTGGACGAAAGGCGGATTGCCGATGTCCGGGCCACCCAGAAGGGAACCCTGGTTTTGTCCTCCCTGCCGGACCGGAAATATCCGTTTGTCATCGACAGAATCACCCCCATTGCCAGGGCCGAAGAAGGGCGCAATTACTTCCGTGTGGAAGCGCACCTGGAACGCTTGGACGACAGCCTTCGCCCCGGCATGGAAGGGGTGGGGAAAATTCATATCGACCGGCGAAAATGGATCGGCATCTGGACCCGGGACCTGAGGGAATGGATGACCTTAACCCTGTGGAGCTGGATGCCCTGATGATAAGGGACGGTGTTGACCATGAGTGAGTCCCTGTTCAGCCAGTCCTGGTATCGCGTGGCGCCCCTTGCACCCAGGCTGCGCAGCCATGTGCAGATGGTGCGTCATTGCTATCGCGGAGCGGACTGGTATGTGATTCAGGATCGCTTCACCGGCCGCCATCACCGTTTTTCACCCGAGGCTTATGCGCTGATCGGGCTCATGGATGGCCACCGCACCCTGGGAGAGATCTGGTCCACGGTTTGTGCCCGGCTCGGGGACCACATGCCCACCCAGGATGAAGTGATCGGTCTTCTGTCCCAGCTCCATCGTTTTGACCTGATCCAAACCAGTGCCTTGTCCGACTTCAGCGACCTGAATCGACGGCTGGCACAGGGGCAGAAAAACCGTTTGCTCACGCCTCTGCGCTCACCCTTGTCCCTGCGCTTTCCGATCCTGGACCCCGATCGCTTTCTCAACCGCACCCTACCCCTGGTCCGGCCCTTTCTCGGCTGGATGAGTTTGCTGGTGTGGATGGGGGTGGTCATCACCGGAATCTCTTTGGCTGCCATGCACTGGACGGATCTGTCCAATAATTTCAGCGATCGGATATTCGGTTTGGAAAATCTTTTTCTGATGAGCCTGATTTATCCCTTGCTCAAGGCGCTTCATGAGTTCTGCCATGCTTACATGGTCAAGAAATGGGGGGGAGAGGTCCATGAAATGGGGATTATGCTTCTGGTTTTCATGCCCATCCCCTATGTGGATGCTTCTTCCTCCCTGGCCTTCCGGGAAAAATCCCGGCGGATGCTCGTGGGGGGTGCCGGGATTCTCATGGAAGTTTTTATAGCCGCTCTGGCGATGCTCATCTGGACCCATGTGGAGCCAGGCCCCATGCGCGCTGTGGCTTATAACGTCATGTTGATTGCCGGAGTGTCCACGGTGCTTTTTAACGGCAATCCCTTGCTGCGCTTTGATGCCTATTATGTGCTGGCGGACTTTCTGGAAATCCCCAATCTCGGCCAGCGCAGCAACAGCTATCTGGGCTATCTTGCCCGGAGATATTGGTTGGGCGACAGGAGCCTCACCTCGCCGGCGGAATCATCCTCCGAGGGTTTCTGGTTGGGAATCTACGCTCTGGCCTCTTTTATTTACCGTATTTTCATTTCCGTACGGATCATCCTGTTTATCGCAGGGAAATTTTTCGGGTTGGGTCTCCTGCTGGCCGCCTGGTCAGCCTTTGGCCTGGTGATTTTGCCCTTGTTTCGATGGATTCGTTTTTTGGTCAAGGACGTTCATATGCAAAGGAAACGGTTGCGGATCATGCTTACGGTGGCTTTGCCGATTGCCCTGATGATCGGTGGGTTGTTTATGGTGCCCCTGCCCTTATTCACCCAATGCGAAGGAGTGACCCGGGCGCCCGATGAATCGCGCATCAATGCGGAGACGGATGGGTTTGTGGCCAAGATTTTCACCCGAAATGGGTCACGGGTCGAGAAAGGTACCCCCCTGTTACGACTTGAGGATCCCCGGTTGGGAGCCCACGTCCGGTTGCTCAAAGCCCGGCAGGAGGAATATCTGGCGCGGTACACCCTGAGCCGAATGACCGGCCGGACGGAAACCGCAGTACTCCGGGAAGCCCTTTCCCACATAGACGCTGAACTGACCCATGCGGAAGAGCGGCTTCAGTCGTTGACGCTTTACAGCAAAAGCGCAGGGATATTTATTCTGCCCGATGAGGAGGATCTACCCGGACGCTTTGCCCAGCGCGGAACCACTTTAGCGTATGTTTTGGATGGAAACCTTCTGACCCTTCGTGTTTTGGTGACCCAGGCCGATATCGAGCGAGTGCGGTCGGATACCCGGAAAGTGGATGTGTTGCTTGCGGAAAATTTGAACCGGGTGGTGTCCGGCTCCATTCTTCGGGAAGTGCCTGCCGCCAGTCATGAATTGCCGAGCCTTGCCCTCAGCCTGGAAGGAGGCGGACGTTTCGCCCTGGATCCCCGGAAGAAGGACAAACCCCTAACGGTTGCGCGATTGTTCCAGTTTGATGTCCGTCTGGACGAAGCCCTGACGGACAGGATGGAAGAACGGGTTTACATCCGTTTTCATCACCCTCCGGAGCCCCTGGCCTGGCGTTGGATGCGGGATACCCGCCGCCTGCTGTTAAGCCGGTTTGCCGTTTAGGGTGAAGCCATGAGTGCCTCTTTCCATATCAAAACCCTTCCTGCCTCTCATGACGTAAGACCCGAGCGGCCGGACCGGATAGATACGCCTCTGGACAGCCTGGTTTATCGAGGGTTGGGGGTTTTTACCACTCTTTTTAAAGGCCGGCGATGGGTCCAATCCATGTTTCAGGCCATCGAGGCGGCTGGCGAACCCCTGGGCGGGATGAATGAGGCCAACCTCCAAGAAGAAGTCGTCGTCCTGCGTGAGCGACTTCTGCTGGAAGGATTGACCCGGAGTACTTTGGTTCTCAGCTTTGCCACAATCCGTGAGGTCAGTCACCGGGTTCTGGGGATGCGTCATTACGGCAGTCAGCTCAGGGGCGGACTGGCCCTGATGCAGGGAATGGTGGCGGAGATGGAAACCGGTGAGGGGAAAACCCTCATGGCCACCCTTCCGGCAGCCACTGCCGCAATGGCGGGAATTCCCGTTCATGTCATCAGTGTGAATGACTACCTCACCGCACGGGATGCCGAAATCATGGGGCCTCTCTATAAAGCCCTCGGCCTGAAGGTCGGTTGCGTCGTCCATGGCCAGACCCCGGATCAACGCAGAGAAGCTTATAACTGCCATATCACCTACGCCACCAACAAGGAACTGGTATTCGATTACTTGCGGGACCGATTGACCCTGGGCGAACGGGTGGATTCCCTGCTGGTAAAAACAGAGTATCTTCACAGCCGAAAACCGCGCAGCAAGGAAATTCTTATGCGGGGATTGCACTTTGCCATTGTGGATGAGGCCGACTCCATCCTCATCGATGAGGCCCGCACCCCGCTGATCATCTCCGGTGGCCAAGGGGGGGATGAGGAGAAACAATTTCTCCGGCAAGCCCTTGACCTGGCGGATCGACTGGAACAGGGCATTGATTTTACTTTGGACATGACCCGGCGCCAGGTGCTGCTGAGTGAAGCCGGAAAAGCGAGGATCGAAAAAGAAACCTGCGACCTCGGACCGCTTTGGAAGGGGCTGGTGCGCCGGGAATCCACCCTGTATCAGGCCCTCACCGCCCTGCACTTCTTTCATCGCGATGAACAATATCTGCTGGATGAGGGCAAGGTTCAGATCATTGACGAATACACCGGCCGGGTTATGGCCGATCGATCCTGGGAGCAGGGTTTGCATCAGTTGATTGAGATGAAGGAAGGGTGTGACCTGACCCAGCGGCGTGAAACCCTGGCCAAGATCAGTTTTCAGAAATTCTTCAGGCGTTACCTGCATTTATCGGGGATGACGGGAACCGCCAAAGAAGTTTCCTCGGAGCTGAGGGCTGTGTATCACCTTCAAACCCTTCCCATTCCAACCCATCGTCCGGTGATTCGGTATTTCATGCCCAATCGCGTGTTTGCTCGCCTGGAGCAAAAAAGGGAGGCCGTGGTCGCCCGGATTGCCGAGCTCCACGCGTCGGGTCGGCCCGTTCTGGTGGGAACGCGAACCGTGGCGGCTTCCGAGCACCTCAGCCGATTGCTTTCGGAAAAAACAGGCATTCCCCATGCGGTGTTAAATGCCCGGAAAGTCCCGGAAGAAGCAGAAATTGTCAAACAGGCCGGCCAACCGGGTGCTGTAACCCTTGCCACCAATATGGCAGGCCGGGGAACCGATATCAAACTGGGAAAGGGTGTGGCGGAAAACGGCGGATTGCACGTGATCCTGACCGAATGTCATGAGGCCTCCCGAATTGATCGCCAACTCGCCGGACGTTGCGGGCGTCAGGGAGATCCGGGCAGCTTTGAGGCCATTTTATCCCTGGAGGATTCTATTGTTCTCAACGATAATGGTGTGATTCCGAAATTGGCCGGGATCATTGCCCGAAAGGACCTTCCGGGATGGCCCGGGGTGGCGAAAAGGGTGATTCGAAGATCCCAGAGAAAAACCGAAACTCGGCACCGTAGAATTCGCAGGCAATTATTTAAAATGGACGAAAAGACCCGGGACATGTTAATGTTCTCAGGTCGAATGGAATGAAGTACGCTTGTCTTTGGAAGAATAAAACATTTTACGGGAAGGAGTGCCATGCGGTTTTCAGCGCATACCCTAAGGGTCTGGATGCTTGCAGCCATGATTTGTCTGCCGGTCTCCTCGGAAGAACCCCTTGAATTCATCGAGCTGGAAGGGATCATCGAACCCAGTGAGGTTGTGGCTGTAAGCAGCCCGGTGCCCGGGGTTTTATCGGAAGTTCTGGTGGAGCGGGGTGATTTTGTAAAAAAAGGCCAGGTGCTGGTTCGTCTGGTGTCCGGTGTGGAACAAGCGGCCGTTAAACTGGCACAAGCCAGGACGGAGTTCGGAAAGCGAAAGCTGGAACGCAATGAAGAACTTTACCGCAAAGAACTCATTTCCGTAAACGATAAGGATGAACTGTCCACGGAAGTAAACCTCAGCGAGCTTCAGGAAAATGAAGCTGCAGAGCGTCTGAAATTAAGAACCATCAGCAGCACCATAGATGGCGTAATCATGGAACGGCTGGGTTCTGCCGGAGAATATGTGGGAGAAAAACCCTTTTTAACCCTGGCCAAAATCAACCCTTTGAATGTGGAAGTGGTGGTCCCTGTGGAACATCTTGGCTTGATCACCAAAGGGATGGCCGCCACCGTTATCCCCGAAGCCCCCGTTGGCGGAGAATTTCCGGTAAAAGTGGTTATCGTGGATCATGTCGTGGATGCTGCCAGCGGAACCTTCGGTGTCCGCCTGGCCCTTTCCAATCCCGACAACACCCTGCATGCAGGAATCAAGTGCAGGGTCCGTTTTACCAGGAAAGATTAAACCGGCAAATAAATAGGCAACATCCATTTTCCCCTCCCCATGGATGAGGGAGGGTCAGGGTGGGGGTGAATGTGTCCGAGATTTCATTGCCGGGTTTATAGACCGGGGCTTATCTTGATAAAGCATAGCCGGTAAATGACGCGCACGCGGAGTTCCATCCTTCCATCCGGAAGACAAAAATAGCAAACCGGATTATTTCATGGGGGCCTTTTTATTCCTTGGCTTTTTTCCAAAGGATAAGGTAAGGAAGGTTCCCAAAAAGTTCGTCACACCAACGGAGGATGGAATGAAAACAATTATTGCTGGAATTATGGGGTTTATTTTTATGACAACGATGGCTTATGGTGCGGAAAACATGGAATTGAACAGCGACAAGGACAAGACAAGCTATGCCTTGGGGATGAACATTGCCCAAGACTTCAAAAACCGGGGTTGGGACATCAATCCGGACCTCTTCGCAAAAGGTTTCCAGGAGGCGTTCTCCGGATCCAAGACCACACTTTCCGATGAGGAGATGGCCACCGTCTTAATGTCTTTTCAGAAGAGCGTGATGGAGAAGCAGACTGCTGATATGAAGGTAGCAGGCGAGAAATTCAAAAAGGAAGGGGAAGACTTCCTGGAGGCGAATAAAATGAAGAAAGATGTAATCACCACGGCCAGCGGCCTTCAATACAAAATTATCACGGAAGGAACCGGCCCGATACCGAAAGCCGGAGATACCGTGACAACCCATTACCGGGGTACCCTCATCGACGGAACCGAATTTGACAGTTCCTACAAACGCAACGAGCCTGCCACTTTTCCGGTCAACGGTGTCATTCCGGGGTGGACCGAAGCCTTGCAGCTCATGAAGACCGGCTCCAAGTGGCAACTTTTCATTCCATCGAAACTCGCTTACGGAGAACGTGGCGCCGGCAAGGTCATCGGTCCCAATGCCGCCCTCATTTTCGATATCGAGCTCATCTCCATCGATCCGACCCAACCGGAATAAGCTCCTGGCCCCTAATCCTGATCCTGTCAAAAACCAAAAGGATCAGGGTGTGGGGCCGATGTTTTTTCTTGGTTCATTTAATAATTCTTGATAGCCTATGCCCTTTTCCTTCAGCTTGAACTTCAATAATTTGTCCTATAAAAAGCCGTTTCTCATAAATGATGAATATCTCGGTAGTGCCACCACCCGGACTAATTTCAAGCAATATTTTTTGCCCTCTTGTTTGTTTGCCTGATTCCGGGAAAGGGGGAAGCGGTGTTGCATCCATATACTCAGCCCGGAGTACCGTGCCTAAGATTGTTTTATTCGTCTTGAACACGAAATTGAGCGTAAAAACAATCATTACTGAGAATATTAACCATATCAAGATTTTCAATTTCGCCTTCAACTCGGCATTTTCCTTTCACTCCGGCGCGAGGAACAAGCGTCGGGAGCAACACGCAGTTAGGTTTTGCCACTTTGTTTCATCGAGATTACCACAGGCCCTAACCTTTGTTCGGTCTCTACTCTTCGATGAGCTTGGGCAAAATCAAAAACAACGCTCTTTCCTGTAAATCAGGTGTTATCGCGTTCTATTGGAAGACTGCTATCGGGACATGAGTGCTGCAAACCCGCCAAGTCCAGCTCCGAACACGAGCATGATCAGCCCGATCACCAACCACATGAGCAGGATGGCCGGTATGGATGCCAACATCCATTTCAGAATAATCATCACCATCCGCCCAAACGGAATATCAACATTCGTCAGTGTCACTCGTTGCTCTTCCATGCGCTCTTCCTTTCTGTTCTGCCTGCAGTTTCAATCCATGGAAAACAGGCGGGTAGTTTTTAGCCGGGTAAGAAATCCTTTAGCACGATACAGGCTAACTGGCAATAAATGATCAAGATAACAGGGTAAATTGTTTTTATTGGCTTGGGTCGCTTTGTTTGCCTGTTTTGACAAGCGCTGTATATTTTCTCCATCCAGCTTTTTAACCTTTTTTTGAAATACCTGGTTCGGTTTTTTTCCGTTTCTGCCGATATTCGCTGAAAAAGCCCCTTCACAGAATCCCATTTTACCAAAGGAGAATTTTCATGCACCCCGATACAGCAAAAAATGCCAGTGCCCTGCCCTCTTTTTCAAACCCCCCGATCCTTGGCCGAAAGGCAAATCTCCGGCATTTAGAAGTTCTGACCCTGTGTTTGCTGATCCTGACGGGTTTCAACACCGAGACCTCCGGGGCTGAGGATTTCTGCCCTCCCCTTGCTTCCCCGACCGGTGCAATCATGGATGTGGATTCCGAGGAGGGAATCCGGGATGCGGTAAATTCAGCCCCATCGGGAACCACCATTGCTGTTGCCGACGGCACCTACCATCTTGGCCAAAATGGCTATTATCTCTGGATGGATACTCCGGGAGTGACCTTGCGGTCCGCAAGCGGCGACCGGGATAAAGTGATCTTTGACGACAACTACAGCGGTTCGGAGATGATTACCGTTGCTGCTTCCAACATCACCATCGCGGAAATCAGCCTCAAGCGGGCCGGAACCCATCCCATCCATGTGGTTTCCACAGACAGCGGGGATGTTTTGAACACCTTGATCTACCGGGTTCGCATCATCGATCCCGGCCAGCAGGCCATCAAGATCAACCCTCACAGCGCGAAAATCCATTTCCCGGATGACGGCGTGGTGGCTTGCTGCACAATGGAACTCACGGATGAGGGCCGCGCCAAGGTTTGGGAAATCAATGGAAGCTGCTATACCGGAGGGGTGGACGGTCACCAGAGCCGGGGTTGGGTGGTGAGGGACAACACCATAGAGGGGTTCTGGTGCCACCGGGGACTTTCGGAACACGGGGTTCATTTCTGGACCGGCAGCCGGGACACCCTGGTGGAACGGAATTTGTTGATGAACAATGCCCGCGGCATCGGTTTCGGGCTCACGGAAACCGGCTCCGGAAGAACCTACTCGGATGGACCCTGCCCCGATGCCGTCGGCTTTGTGGGCCATTACGACGGCATGATCCGCAACAATTTCATTTTTGCGGACAGCGAGAATCTTTTTGATTCAGAGTACGGCGCAGATGGAGGCATTGCCCTGGCCCAGGCCTGCGGAGCAAGGGTTCTGCACAACACCATCGCCTTCATTCAAGCTCCGTTTGCAGCCATTGAGTGGCGATTTTCCAACACAAGTGCAATCATCACCAACAACCTGGTTAGCCACAATCTGATGGACCGCGGGGGATCAAGCGAGCTTTCAGGAAATTTAAGCAATCAACCCCTTGCTTTGTTTGTGGATACTGCCCATGGGAACCTTCACTTGAAGAGTACTTCTCTTGCCGCCATAAACCAGGGCGCGGAAGTGTCTGCCGGTCTTTGTGATGAAGATATTGACGGAGAAACCCGTCCAGCCGGAACGTCCAGGGATGTTGGCGCGGATGAATATTCGGAAGGCTCGGCCAATTCCGCCCCAATGGCCAACAACCAGTCCATAACCGTTGAAACCAATTCCACGGCCTATGCCATCACTTTGTCCGGCAGTGATCCGGACCAGGATGTCCTGACCTTCGCCATAACCATTCAACCGGCAAACGGCCATCTTGAGGGCATTGGGCCGGATGTTTCCTACACCCCGGACAGGGATTTCACCGGAAGCGACACCTTCCGGTTCCGGGTCAATGATGGTGCTCTGGATTCTTCGGAAGCCACCGTGTCCATAATGGTCCGGGAAACAGATTCCAGCACCGGTGCAGGAGGCGGCGGAGGTTGCTTCATTCATTCCATAGGGAGGGTGCGGAAAATATTATGATCGACCTCGCCCGGAACAAATAAAGACCCATTCAAGTACATTGGGAAAAGCCGCAGGCATGACATTTTTTACAGCCTTCTTCATAACTGATGGTCCGACCACATTCCGGGCAGACCTCGCCTTTGAGGCTTTTCCCGTAGTCTTTGGAGGTTATCTCGTTTAAATAGCGGTCCTCAAGCACACGTGAGATGGCGTCCGGGATGGACAGAACCATGCCGCCTTCTTGAAATACCGGGTATTCTCCACCGATTCCCTTGAGTTGGTTGATGATCTCGGACACATGCACACCGGATCGCAAGGCAAGGGAAACCAACCGGCCGATGGCTTCGGTCTTGGCCGTGGTGGAACGCCCGGATTTGCCGATGGTGGCAAACACTTCAAAGGGTTGGCCATTAAATTCGGTCACCGTCACATACAGTTGGCCCATGCCGGTTTTCATCCGCGTTGTGAAACCCTCCAGGGTTTGGGGCCGACTTCGAATATCCGTGGTCGATTGCTTTTTAACTTCACCGGTTTCATTGTTTTTAAAGGACAATACCTGCCTGCTTTTACTGCCATCCCGGTAGATGGTTACCCCCTTGCAGCCCAGGTCATAGGCCAGGTCATAAACGCGGCGCACATCTTGAACCGTGGCATCATGGGGGAGGTTCACGGTTTTGGAAACCGCGTTGTCCGTGTGCTTTTGAAATGCAGCCTGCATGCGCACGTGCCACTCGGGTGAAATGTCGTGTGAGGTGACAAAAACCGCCTTGATGTCCGCGGGTATGGACTCAATGCCCTGGATACTGCCGCAGTTGGCGATGTGGTCCATCAACTCTTTGGAATAAAACCCGTGTTCATGGGCCACTGCCTCAAAGTATGGATTGACTTCGGTAAGCGTGTCGTTATCCATGACGTTGCGTACAAAACTCAACGCAAACAAAGGTTCAATCCCGCTGGAGCAATCCGCAATGATGCTGAGGGTCCCGGTAGGTGCAATGGTTGTGGTGGTAGCATTGCGACGGCCGCCGCCATTGTTCCCCTTGAATATGCTTTGATCATAATTGGGAAACGAACCCCGTTCCACGGCAAGATCGGCGGATGCTTTGTGGGATTCGTTTTGGATGAACCCCATAATGGCTTCAGCGGTTTCAAGGGCCTTTTCCGAGTTGTAGGGAATTTCCAGTTGAAACAATAAGTCGGCAAACCCCATCACCCCAAGCCCGATTTTCCGGTTCCCTTTGACCATGGCATCAATTTCCGGTAAGGGATAGAGAGACATATCGATGGTGTTGTCCAGAAAACGAACCGCTGTATGAATGGTCTTCTTAAGCGCAGGATAATCAATGGCGTGACCGTGGGGAGTGTCCGTCTTGATAAATTTTGCCAGGTTGATGGATCCAAGATTGCAGGCTTCCATGGGCAGCAAGGGCTGCTCTCCGCAGGGATTGGTGCTTTCAATCTCACCCAGGCCCGGGGTGGGATTGTCCTGATTCATGCGATCCAGAAAAATAATTCCGGGGTCCCCGCTTTCCCAGGCGTTTTCAACTAAGGCACCATAAATTCGGGCTGCATCAAGTTCACCCACCGCCGCCCCGTTGCAGGGATTGATCAGCGAAAAGCTCCGGCCTTTTTTTACTGCTGTCATGAACGATTCATCCAATCCCACGGAAATATTGAAATTGTTTAAGTCACCGTGGTCTTTTTTACAGGTGATAAAGTCCATGATATCCGGATGGTCCACCCGCAACACAGCCATATTGGCGCCCCGTCGGGTACCGCCCTGTTTGATCTGTTCTGTTGCGGTGTTAAATATCTTCATGAAGGAGACCGGCCCGGAGGCCACACCACCGGTTGTGCCCACCATACTGTTTTTCGAGCGCAGTCTTGAAAAAGAAAATCCAGTACCGCCGCCGGACTTATGGATCAATGCCGCATTGTGAAGCGCTGAAAAAATGCCATTGAGGCTGTCTTCAATGGGAAGCACAAAGCAGGCCGCCAGTTGCCCCAAAGGTCTTCCGGCGTTCATCAAAGTTGGTGAATTGGGTAAAAATTTAAAGGAGGTCATGAGTTCGTAAAAGGATTCCGCCACAGCATTTACATGAGCGGATTTGTCATAGATTGATTCTGCCTCGGCAATATGCCGAGCCACCCGAGAAAACATTTGCTCCGGTTTTTCCGTGAGACGCCCGTCTTGATCTTTGGTCAAATATCGGCGTTCCAAAACCGTTCGGGCATTTTTTGAAATTTCCAGCCCATTGGGCATAAAAAGCGATTTGTCCAGGGGAACACAGATGGGGTCCGTAAGGCCCTGTTCAGCCAGTTTGGATTTAAGCATCTCATCAATAAGAGGTGCGGAGATGTGCCGGATATTCAGGGCGTCAATGGCAATGCGTATGAAACTGCTGATTTCAATCGCCTTTTCAATCCCTATGGCATTGTGCCGGATCACGGCTTCCGAGAAGTATTGATCGTTCCATTCATACAAGCTTAAATCAATATTCCCATTGGGAGTGATGATCATTTTAGATTTCGAATTCACGATATGTGCTCCTTTAGCAGGTATTTTAATCGTCAGCTATGCCGTTAGAATCGGCAAGAATTGTTGTGGGCAGGGTGACTGTAAAATGCTTTCATATCCGGTGATTAATATTGACCTAATTAGGATTGATCTTCTTATTGCCGAAAAGCGTTGGATCGTATTTTTCGGTTCGGTTGTTTGGTCGGGAGAAATACTATTAATCATACAATATGTGGTATGTCAAGAATTGATTACATCTAAATGTAGATCCATTTTCATAACCCCTTGAAGAAGCATGTCGAACCGAGGCAGTCTGCGTTAACGTGGTCTTGCCTGTTCCCCTATCATCATAAATAAAGGGTTTCAATAACTTGGGATATTTATTCTAAATTGATTTTTTTTCATCGTTGTATTATCATTTTATCACATTTAAACTCGGAGGCCATGAACCCTAATGCCACACCAAAAGGTTAAGGCCTGAATCTTTCACGCGCCGGATAGATATTTCTTTTTGCATTTGCAATTTGTTCGAATACACGAATTTTAAGCCTTTGAGAGTCTGTCTTTCATTGATTAAAACAAGGATATTAAAATGAGCACATTTACCGCAGTTATTCACAAAGAGGAAAGTATTTATGTCGCCCAATGCCCTGAGATCGGCACGGCCAGCCAGGGCGAAACGCTTGAGGACGCCATAAAAAACCTGCAGGAAGCAACTGAATTATACCTTGAGGAATTTCCTATAAAAGAGGCCTATCGCTCTATCTTCACGACATTTGAAGTCTCTGCCCGTGCCTGAACTACCGAAAATTTCCGGGGATGAAGCCATCAAGGTATTTATTCGGCTGGGATTTTATCAGGCAAGACAAAAAGGGAGCCATGTCGTCTTACGAAAGGAACACAAAGGATGCGTTATTCCCAGGCATAAAGAACTTGCCATAGGCACGTTAAAAAACTCAATTACACAGGCGGGAATAACCGTCGATGATTTCATCGCTGCCTATGAAGGCAAATAGATATTTTCCTAACCCAAAAACATAAAGGCGGTTTAACATAAAATGTACTTCTCTTTAAGCCGCCTTCAATAACATGGCTGGTTACTAACACAAACATTTTATTAGGAGTTGTCATTTTTTCCTGACCATGTTAAATACTACTTAATTTTCATTATTTTTCACCATGATTTCATGGTTAAATACAATATGATCATAAAGGGAGAATGATCATGCCGGAAGCCAATTACAACAAAGTAATATCCGAGATAAAAACATTAACCCTATCGGACCAGCTTCGTCTTTTAGAAGAAACGGCAACACTGATACGAAAAAAGACAAGCGAAATAAAGCCCCGTAGTATTTTAGAGCTCAAAGGAAAAGGTAAGGATATTTGGAAAGGAATTAATGTAAAGGCCTATATTGATGAGGAAAGATCATCGTGGAATGGATAAATGATCTAAAAGGGAAAACGGTTGGCCTTGATACTGCACCATTGATCTATTTTATGGAAGAAAATCCGGTCTATAGTGATACCGTAAAACTTTTTTTCGAAGCAATGGACGCCGGAGCAACTTATTTTTTTACCAATGATGTCCAATTACCTCGAATCCCTGGCATACAGATCCTCTCAATAGATGCAATTACCAATAAAGGCGGTTTAAGATAAAATGTACTCCTTTTTAATCCGCCTTTATTGTTGTGTTTACAAGATTTGTTTGAGCTTATCAATAGCAAGAGTCAAGGGCAGATCTATCCCCTTTTTTAATTCAGTGTGTTAGAGAGAAAAGCATAAAAACATAGACATCCCCATTTTAGCCCCGAGACGCTGAACAAAATAACGGCAAATAAGAGTGAGGAAAAAATGGAAAAAATCATTAATATTCATATCGAGAAGCTGCCCGAAGGGGTTTATCTGGCAACCTCGGACGATGTTCAAGGGTTAGTCGCCCAAGGGCGAACGGCAACCGAAGCTCTTGAGATCGCCCGTGATGTGGCGCGCAAGCTACTGGAAGCGCAGGCACAGCGCTCAGGTGTAATAAACCTTGCGGCTATTTCCGATTCATTTGACTATCCATTGATCGTCAACGACTGACATGGGACGTTTAGCCGGATTTACATACCGCCAAATCATAATAAAGCTAAAGGCCTTTGGTTTTGCATTTGATCGCCAGGCTGCCAGCAGTCATGAGATCTGGTACAACGAAGAAACCACCCGATACACCACCATTGCCAACCATCCCGGAGACATGGCCGAAGGCACACTTTCCGCCATCCTTAAACAAGCCGGGATCACACCCAATGACTTCCTAAACAAAATTTAAAAAGGCGGTTAAAAATTAATCGTACTTCTCTTTAATCCGCCTTTATTGTTGGGTTTGTTTCTGTTATTCAATATGCGAGATTTGACACCGATCTTTTTTTTTGAAGGCCGTCAAGCTTAATCACTATACAAGGTTTGCGCGTTCCCTTTTTAAAAAATGATTAGCTTGGGCGACCCCAGAGCGCCCTATGCAACAGCATATGAGCCCCCCCCCTTTTAGTGCACAGTGCGCAGCATTAATCCGCTGGCATCCGTCGGAACAATCGCATGAGAATCAAAACCGAAACTCCCGAGAGAACCGAGCCTAACAGGAAGGGAGCACCGGGAAGCTCGAATGGTGCGGCCGGGGAGATGAAGTAACTGAACAGGCCAGCCGCAAAGATCAGGGGGGCCAATATGCTTGTGAGACTCATCAGAGATGTGATCGCTCCCTGAATTTTCCCTTGATCATGCGAGGCGACCGAGCTGGCGATCAAACCTTGAATGGCCGGTCCGGAAACCCCGCCCAACCCGCCAAAGACGATGACGGCAAACATCATCCAACCCTTAGAGGCCATACCATACCCCAAAAATGCGAGCGTGGACACAATCAGCCCGAATAGTATTGATCTTCGCTCACCGAACCGCTTGATGAAAGGCCGTACCAGTACTCCCTGAACCAGAATGGCCATAACGCCTACCAAAGCCAACGAGAGACCATTGGTACTTTCATCCCACCCAAACCGGTATCCGGTATACAGCACCCAGACCACCTCGAGACCTCTCTGGGCCAGTCCGATGAAGACAAACGAAACGGCGAGGTAAGCCACCAGTGGATACGTCTTCAATACCATGAGGCTGCCCATGGGATTGGCGTTCTTCCATGAGAAGTCTCCACGTTTCTCGCGAGGCAGTGATTCGGGCAGGACGAAATAGCCATACAGCCAGTTAATCAGAGCCAACACTGCTGAGCAGAAGAAGGGCAGCCTGAGGTGAATTCCGCCTAAGAATCCGCCCAAGGCAGGACCGAAGATGAACCCGAGCCCAAAGGCCACGCCTATCAATCCGAAGTTTCGAGCGCGATCTTCCGGCCTTGAGACATCGGCAATGTAAGCGTTTGCAGTGGTGAAACTCGCTCCCATGATACCGGCAATGACACGTCCCACGAAGAGCCATCCGATGGAGGGCGCTATACCCAGAATCACGTAATCGACGCCAAAGCCGAAGAGCGAAATCAGGATGATTGGACGCCGCCCGAATCGATCGGAGAGGGAACCCAGAACCGGTGCGAAAAAAAACTGCGTCACGGCGTAGGTAGCAGCGATGATGCCAAACCAGCGTCCGGCGCTGGCAGTGCTTCCGCCAACAAAGTCTTTGACCAGCTCCGGCAGGATTGGAATGATAATCCCGATTCCGAGAACGTCTAAGAATACGGTTACCAGGATGAAAGCCATCCCGGCCTTATGAACACTTGCCATTCTTTTCCTTATATTTTTAGGTCATTAGCTTGGTCAGGCCCCAGGTCCATTTGGAATAATGATGGGTAAGGATTTTTACCTATAAAAAAAGTATCCCCTGAGTCTCAAAGAATATCATTGGATCTGCCGTTGACACTTAGTGGCCCTTCACCAATTTTCCTAACCAAATTGGCCATACTGCTGATAGTCTTTTTCTCCCCAAGATTTCCTGCATATTCAATATATTAGGCTAAGAGTCAACGGCATGTTTGACCCCATGATTTTTTTATTTATTATTTTCCACCAAGTCTACTGCTGCATCTAGAAATGCCTGCCTATGGGCCCTATATTCCCCAGAACCTGCCTGGTTCCATGCACTATGCATGGCAATGACGAGGTTTTGTTCAGGATAAATAAAGATCGATTGCCCGAAGATACCAATGGCAGAAAATGATCGCGGACTGAGCCACCAAAGGTAGCCATATCCGGCATAGGACGAAGATGGCGTTGTAGAGCCTTTCATCCAATCTTTTGGTAGAACTTCTGTTCCGTCCGGAAGTACACCATTATGCATAGCAAAAATCCCGATACGGGCATAATCGCGCAAAATGGCATTGATGCAACATCCTCCCATCTCACCACCAGCCGGGCCATGCAACAACCAGGATGCGTCGGATTCCATGCCCATGGGCTGCCAGATCTTGTGGGTAAGATAAGTTGAAAGGTTGTTTCCAATAGCTCCACGAACCACTGCGCCAACCAAGTGGGTTTCAGCCGTATTATAGTTAAACTTTGAGCCTGGCTCAGCCACCCTTTTTTTCTGACCCAGCATCTCAAGTAAGCCGATAATATCACTCGGCATATTGTTCACATCAGATTTGGGATCTGCGTAATCTTCGTTCCACTCCACACCTGAAGCCATTTGCAAAATGTTTTTGATAGATACATCTTCATAGGCCGACCCCTTTAATCGTGGAAGGTAATCTGTGATCTTATCATCGACACTTGAGATATAACCATCCTTTATGGCAGCTCCCGTCAGCATGGACACCACTGATTTTGCAACTGAAAAAGAAATCCATCGGCTTGAAACGTTGTTCCCCAATTCATAGCGTTCAGCAAGAATTCGATCATCCTTGACAAGGATGATTCCTGTAACCCTGTTTCGTGTCATGAAATCGTCAAACGTATACGTCTTTTCATTTAGTTTATAAGAAAGCCCGGACAAATCTATTGGATCCGCGCATAAAGCATAGACTTGGTCACTCCGCTCTATTTCTCTGGTGTTATACAGTTTTTCGATATTCCGAAATCCTGCCAGTTTTTCCCTTGGTTCCCAAAACATCAGATTATTCAGCTTACCGAAATTTTCTGCATCCACAGAAGCATCTACTGACGGTTCCTCTGCAACAGCCGCCGAAGAGTGTAAAAAGCAAAATGATGCCACAAATAAAATACAAAGAATCAAAAACACTGCGTTTTTTTTCATAGTTTTTTTCATTCCTTTTTTCTCCTAAATTGGGAATCTTGTGGGCTATCGGAGATGAACTTTTTCAATTTCAATCCTTACTTTCGATTAAGATTTTAATGAGCAGTCAAGGGATGTTCCGGATGCTTTATTTCTTATCCTTTTTTATGTTTCTGATCTCAATTTCTTAAAAGCTCGTTTTCAGGCTCGAAAAAGCAGGTTTAAGACAATTTTAAGGGGTAGCCTTACAATCTTTTCCTTATATTTTTAGTCTATTAGCTTGGTCAGACCCCGGAGCAGAGCATCTGGTCAGACCCCGGAGCAGAGCATCCGCCCCCAGTTTGCACCAAAGCATATTAATCAAAACGTGTCTACATATTATATTTTTATCGACACGTTTTTTATTCATGTCGCTGACATCGACATGTTATTTTGAAAGAATATCGTATAGTTTTTTATTAAGATAAAGATTTTCCTTCCCCACCTTATTGAGGCTGAGAACACCTATACCTTCTAATTTCTTAAGATAATCCGCTGCTGCCTGTCTCTTTACAAGCCCTGCATCCACTAGAAACTGGGCTTTCGTGTAAGGCTGATGGAAAAGAATCTCTATGAGATCCTTGGAATAGATTCTGGTGGTCAATTTTTCTTTTGCGAATTCAAGCGTTTCAGCCAAGAGATGCCGGATAGCCATAATTTTATCTCTTGTGTGAAGGGCGGTTTGTTCAACTGCGTCAAGCATGTAAAGTATCCATTTTTCCCAGGCCTCATGTTCCGTGACCCCCCTGAGGAGGCGGTAATAATCCGTTTTCCGGTCAATGATATATTTACTCAAGTAAAGGACAGGCAGATCCAATAGATCTTTTTGTGTTAGATAAAGGATATTCAGTATCCGGCCGGTTCGCCCATTGCCATCAGCAAAGGGATGGATCGTTTCAAACTGATAATGAATTATGGCAAGTTTTATCAGAGGATCAACATCATCTTGAGAGTGAATATATTCCTCCAAATTTTTGAGTTTATCCCTTATGATATTCTCCCCTTCCGGCGGAGTGAATACAACCTCTCCGGTGGCAGCATTTGCGATCTTTGTTCCCGGCGTATTGCGGATACCGGCATTGTTTGCCCTGATCGTCTGGACAATTTGAATAAAAAGATTTGTTGTCAGGAAAGGGCGCTTTCTCAGGCTGCTGAATCCTTCCCAAAGTGCCTCCCGGTATCTCAAGACTTCCTTTGTTGCTGAGTCGACTTGACCGGTTTTTGCACTAAAGGCTCGGAAAAGAGCATCGTGGGTAGTAACAATATTTTCAAT
>Ga0180732_1000465_pt1 | contig 35108 bp, 35 predicted proteins | sample KR11_01MetaG_FD_148674 | JGI IMG/M metagenome (GOLD analysis project Ga0180732, IMG submission 148674) | Groundwater microbial communities from the Olkiluoto Island deep subsurface site, Finland - KR11_0.1 MetaG | ecosystem: Environmental > Aquatic > Deep subsurface > Groundwater | place...
CAACTGAACAGCATTGCGCTTAAAGTCAGAATCATATTTTCTACGTTGTTGAACACTCATAAATTTCCTCCTGTCATTGTTTCTATCAATGACTTAACTGAGTGTCCACTCTTTCATAGCATGATCAAATACCCGACAGAAGAACTGAAGTTGCTGATTGTGGAGCTGTCTAAAACAGAAGATAAAGGGCAAGTCCTCGATGATAAATTGTTTCTCGCAGGAAAAAATGCTTTTCAGAAGATGGTAGAAAACAATTTTGCTGCATCTGCTGAAGTTTATGAAACAGCAGCCAAAAAGTATCAACAATTTTGTTACTTGTGGAGCCGGGCAGGAATTTATCGAATACTGGCTAAGGATAGTGATAGTGCTCTGGTTGATTACAGTAATGCTTTACAATGTGAGCCTGAAGCAAAAAAACTTCATGCACTCTTTGCGGATTTAGTCAAAGAGAAAGACTGCAATCTCGCGATTCAGCATTATTCCCGGTCTCTGGATATTGACGGAGACTCTATCAGCGCATTTGATGCTCTCTCGCAATGCTACGCTAAGTTAGGTAATAAGGCTCTTGCAGATGAGTATTACAAAAAATACAAGGCGCTTTACTTCAAAAAAGGTGGGAATCCAGTGAACTTCTTTTTCGCTCAACCGCTCCGGCAAATTTAACGAATCGTATGAGTGTAAAATGTCTTAGTCTTAAGGGTAAAGTTTGGATGCTGACAGGTCATTTCAAAACAGCCCTCTCTTCAACTGCGCATACTCTTCACCTGTAATGAGCCCGTCGGCGAGTAGCTTCGCCAACTTCTCTATTTCTTCGACAATTCCACTTGCTCCAGTATTCGATTTTGATTTTAGCGAAACGAAAAGTGGGGATAGGTAAATTCTCGTCTCATCTGGTTCCATGGTGGAGATTAGCAAGAAGATCTCCGACTTTTCACTCTTTACATGGACTAATGTCTTGGTCGTCTTGTGGCTGGTAAGAATATTCAGTACGGTAGCTGCAGCAGCCCCAACCAAGAACCCATCAACTCCAAAACCTCCACCCATTGCGCCTCCGCCACTTCTCACAGAACCTGGGCCACCCACGTCGATCTCTGTGATGGTCTTGCTAGGAACTGTGTAAGATTTGAGTGCTTCCATATCCCAGAGGTGCAATCCCTCAGCACTCAGGCCATGGCAACCCATATTCAATTTTTTGATACTGCAGAGATAGAAGCTGATACTGAAATTGGTGATAATCAGATATGGAGTACAACCTTTGATCTGTTAAACGATGACATGGAGCTATGGAACCTAGACACAAACCCAGACACATTATACGGCATGGGGTTATACTCCTCGGATTACTTTCTCCACTATGTGACACTACGAATTGACCCGAATAATTATATCCCTCAAAGAACTCCTTCGAATACTTACCTAAGACTGAAAGTAAACGGAATTGAAATTGAAGACTGGTCCAATCCAATTCGCCTCTATGATTGGGGAATCCCTACTAACCCTGTCGTGGACACTTACGGTATTGTCGACAAAAATTATCAAATTACTGTATCCCTTTTCGGGCTATCAACCTTAGGAACCCGCTATATACCTCTCAATAATGTCAACCTCGAAGGATGTTTTGACACTGCCACCCCAGTTCCTGAACCAGCAACCATGCTCCTCATGGGCACCGGTATAGCTGGTCTCATCGCAGCACGCAGGAGAAAGAAAGCTTGATGTCTTTTTCGACATAGCAGGCATACCAAGGCAAGGTCATTCAATTGGATCTGCTTTGGTGTATTCTATCATATCTCCGAGACGTTCAACTTAAATAACGAATGAACTGTAACCTTACCTGGTCTCGATGCCATTCTTTCTCATGGCCTCTTTTACTTCACTGACCGGAACTTCCTGACGATGGAAGATACCGGCCGCAAGTGCCGCCTCCACATCGGTTTCCTGGAAGACGTCGACAAAATGCTGGGCCGAGCCTGCACCCGATGAGGCAATCACGGGAATGGTCACCGCTCCTCGCACCTGCCTGATCAGTTCATGATCAAAACCGCTGTTGGTCCCATCCTTGTCTATACAGTTGAGGAGTATTTCTCCTGCCCCCAATAGTTCACATGTCTTGGCCAGTTGTAGGGCGTCGATGTCGCGTCCTTCACGACCACCTTTGACGGTACACTGATACCAGCAGTAGTTCTCACCATGCGGCCCCGGGGTTGTGGTTTCAATAGTGTTATGAGCGGTATCTTCAGGGGCATGGGCATAGACTCGCCGGGGGTCAACGGAGATCACCACGGCCTGGGCGCCATAGACCATGGAGATTTGCTCAATGGCACTTTTACCGCTTCTCTTGCCTGTTTTTAGAAATTCCTCCACCGCATACACCGCATCACTGCCGATGGAAATCTTGTCAGCCCCGGAACGAAAATATTCAGCGGCCACATCGAGCGCGGAATAATGTTTACCGTCTGAATCGGTAAACTCACGGATACCGCCACCGATGGTCAGAGGGACAAAGACATTCTCCGAGGTCCGCTGCAGCACCTCAAGCATAGGTTGATCCTTCATGGGGAAGTCCCGGAAGCCGGTGATATTGAGAAAGGTTATTTCATCCGCGCCTTCTTCATAATAGCGACGGGCGAGCTCAACCGGTTTGCCCAGGTTGCGCACCTCGCCATCGTTGCGCACATCATATTGATCGCCTTTGGTTACCACCAGGTCACCTTGATCGTTGGTGCGCACGTCGAGGCAGGCAATAATCCTTTTGGCAATATGTGTCCTTTTATCCTGAACCGGCAGGGACTGTCGTACGCTAATTGCTTCATTTCCTTGGGAATCAAGATAATTTTTCAGGATATTCAGTCCGGCCTCACCACTTTTTTCGGGATGGAACTGAAAGGCGGTAACATTGCCCTTCTCCACGCCACTGACAAAAGAATCGCCATAATCGGTAGTGCTAAGGAGCCAGTCCGGACCCACATCAGCGACCGATGCCCGGAAGGAATGGACAAAATAGAGTTTCTGGCCATGGTAGTTTTTGAGTATGGGGGATTCTTTATGAAGGACAATCCCATTCCAGCCAATCTGGGGCACAGACAGTGGCACGGCTTGATCGTTTAACGAATTTAGACCTGTGAACCGTTTGATCTGGCCGGGCAGGATTGACAGGCCTGCTACACCCGGTGATTCTTCGCTGCCGTCAAACAGGGCCTGAAGGGCGACACAGATGCCAAGGAAGGGTTTGTTGAGACGAATCCGTTCAATGAGGGGTTCCACCAGTCCATCACGATGCAGGCGCTGCATCACTGAACCGAAGCTGCCAACGCCTGGAAAAATCAGTTTTTCGGCAGTCAGAATATCCTGAGGGCCCTGCACATCACGAACAGTATAGCCCAGCCGGGTAATTGCATTTCTGACGCTGCGGACATTGCCGGCGCCATAGTCAAGGAGTGTTATCATGATGGAGTGGAGAGTAGTAAGTTGTGAGTAGAAAATAGAAAGTAGTAAGTTGTAGATAAAGTGGACGAAGTGGACACTCAGCACTCACTCCTTACTTTTTTCTAGTATAATATTTTCCATGGGCGCAGCCCCGGCACAGCAATTTTCCATCCTGTTCTACATCACGGCAATCCTGAACCCAGTCGCCACAGGATTGGCATTGGATTCGTTTCAGAGGACGTCCCGGCATATCCTGCTCGGGGATGATTACCGTTACTTCTTCTACGGTGAAGAGTTCCTCCTGAGGCATGATCCGGTAGGCATCCAGCTGCCGCGCGTATTTGTTCTCGATTTCAGGGCAATATTTTTTAGAGAGCTCTCTTGACTCTTCGCGGGCAACAATTCGAACCGCCTTGCCCGTGTCAAGATTGACAAAAGTGGCAGCCATGATCCCATAATCAATCCAACGCATGGACCGTTTTCCCAGGCTGCATCCTGTGACTGACTGGATGGCATCGGTGGCGCAGCGATCGATCTCAACCAGGATGTAAAGTTTTTTTCGATCCAGTCCTTTAGGATCCTGAATGCCAATAGCCTCAAGGCCGATCATGGACATCCGCACCCCGATCACCTGACCGGCGCAGATATGGCCATGAATCTTGGTTGATATTTCAAGTAATACATCAAATGATTCCATATTTTTTCTCCCTGACATGAAAAAAGTGGGGATAGTATCAGTAAAAATAGACTGATGAAAGCGTTTATCTTACTTCTGTGCAGCTCAGGTGTCAATATCGGGACGGTGAGTGATGTCTTGTCTGTGTTTTTTCAGAATTCCATTCCTCGTTGCGCCTTGACCCCATTCTGGTATGGATGCTTGATCTCACGCATCTCAGTGACCAGGTCGGCAAGGTTTATCAGGGCCTCAGAGGCATAACGTCCGGTGATGGCAATATGCATGGCAGGGGGTTTGTCGCGGAGAACGGCAAGGATCTCCTCTTCTTCAATGATCTTATAATGGGAAAGATAAGTGAGCTCATCTAAGATAACCAACTCATGCCTATTTTCCCGGATGGTGTGCACGGCAAACGCCCAGGCTTCTCTGGCCGCAGCCTTGTCTTTTTCCAGGTCATCTGACTTCCAGGTGAATCCGCAGCCCATTACATGGAAATCGAGCAGGGGTTTGAATATTCTGGCGGCTTCCAGCTCACCGTATTTCCAGCTTCCCTTGATGAACTGTATGACCGAAACCCGATGATTGTGCCCTAAGGCCCTGAAGGCAAGACCTAGTGCTGCCGTGGTCTTGCCTTTGCCGTTGCCGGTGAAAACGGCGATCAGCCCCTTGGTGGAGTCATTCCCCTTATGCTGCTGCGCGACTGCCATGGCTGAATTCCTTGTCATAGAGTTTTGAAACAGCTGCAAGCGGCAGATCAGCAAAGACCCTGCCCACACAGATGAGCGCAGTCTTGCAGATACCGGCCTCACGAATCTTGAGGGCGATATCTGCAAGGGTCCCTAAGATGATCTGCTCACTGTCCCAGGTTGCTTTTTCCACCACGGCCACCGGTGTACTCTCACCGTAGCCGCCGGCCAGCAGTTCAAGCACTACAGTCTCAATCATGGATACGGAAAGAAAAATGAGCATGGTGGTCTGGTGGGCTGCCAGAAGGCTAAGTTTTTCAAGTTCCGGCACCGGGGTTCTCCCTTCCTGACGGGTGATAATGACCGTCTGAGCGATCTCCGGCAGGGTCAGTTCAGCTTTTAAGGCGGCGGCAGCACCAAAGGCAGAACTGACACCTGGTACAACCATATAGGGGATGTCGATAGCGTCCAGTCGCTGCATCTGTTCCTTGATGGCCCCAAAGATGGATGGGTCGCCGGTATGGAGGCGAACCACGAATTGACCATTGTGCCAGGCGGTTGCCATTGTCTCAATAATCTCTTCCAGATTCATCCCTGCAGAGTCATGGATTCGGGCCTTGCATCCTGCAAGAATTGCAGGATTAACCAGGCTGCCGGCATAGACGATACAATCGGCATGATCAAGCAGTCGCCTACCCTTTACGGTGATCAGTTCTACGTCCCCTGGTCCTGCCCCGACAAAGGCTATTGGTCTAACAGCCAGGGACTCCCCAAGGATGGGGGCGCAAGTGGTGGCGGTAGCGGACCGATTAGATTCACTCATCTGTTTTCTCCAGGGCCTGATTTTTTCTGGCCGACAATAATGGTAATAGGGTGCATGGTTTGAGTCCCCTGGTCAGGTCGATCTTCTCTCCCCAAGGGCACTTCATTCGGAGCGTTCGTCACTGGAGCGAGTGAGGTCGGGTTCTCCATGGCCTGCGGATAGCTGCTCCGTGTAACTCTGATCTCACTGAGGCTTGTCGTCAGCCCCTGTTCATGGAGAAATGCAGGCGCATTCTGTGCCGTTTTTTCTAAAACGGCATTGACCACAATCCTCCCCCCCGGGTTCAATCTTCCTGCTGCATGTTCAATAATGGCACGGAGATGCCCTCCGCTGCCGCCGATAAAGACCCTGTCAGGGGAGGGCAGGGATGCCAGGGTATCAGGGGCGCTGCCATGGAAGACCTGAAGATTCCATGTTTGGAATTGTTCACGGTTTCTTTGAATATTTCCTATTTGTTCATCTTCGCGTTCAACAGCAAACACCTGAAGCTCAGGGAAAAGACGCGCCGCCTCAAGGCCGACTGCTCCTGAACCTGCACCCACGTCCCAGAATACCCCCTGTCGCGGCAGTCGCAGGGCATGCAGGCTTGCGGCCCGTACCTCGTTTTTGGTGATCAGGCCGCGGCTGTGGGCGATTTCGTCTTCCGACAGACCAAAAGAGGGTGCTGTTGATGGTGGCACGATCTTAAGCAGGATCATCACATTAAGAGGATCAAAGCTGCGCACAGCAATCTCGCTGAGGGTGCCTGTGTGCAGGCGTTCATTGTCCATCTCCAGATTTTCTGCCACATGAACCATGTAATCGCTATTAATCCCTTTGCCGCATTCAATCAGCAGGGAACGGGCAATCATATCAGGACTGAAGCTGTGATCGGTAAAGAGGAAAACCTTGTCGTGGATGAGGATGCTGGCTGCAAGGTTGTCTGTTTCACGTCCATGCAGGGAAAGGAATCTGGCGTCATCCCAGGGGATCTTGAAGCGGGAAAAAGCGATCTGCATAGATGAACGTGCTGGATAGACCATGATACGCTCAGGTCCAAAAACCTGAAGCAGGGTACGGCCAATCCCAAAAAAAAGGGGGTCTCCCGAGGCGAAAATTGCCACATCGTCATGTGCTAATTCGAGAGCCACCTGAGTTAGCGCCTCCTGAACCGGGGCAATGGGGATAAGGCGTTTTGCTGCTTGCTGGCCCAGGATGGAAGAAAACATAGTTCGGTGTCGTTTTGAGAGAACCAGCACCCGGCAATTTTGCAGGAAATCAATGAGTTTGTCAGAAATCTGCTCACCATTCTCTACCCCGATCAGACGTACTTTTGTCTGGCTCATTTTGGCAGGTTCCCCGGTATTGATTCGACAATCTGTCGGGAGCTGTGCACGAGATAGACAGTGACTGGAAGACCGGATACGTCTTGACAGTAATCCCGGGCAGCGCAACAGACCTTTTTGATAGTGTCATGGGCCTCCATGGCGATCAGCCGTTCATAGATCTCGCGGGCGGTATTTGATCCGGTAAGTCCCTGTAAGATGGTGGGTGCAGTTCCCATGGTCTCAAGAAAAGAGATGGTGTTTTCGATTTCAAGGGCGCCATGGCGGACATGGGTTTGGGGGATGCGCATGGCCCCTTTCAATATCTTGGCCCACATGGCCGCCAGATGGATGGCGGAAAAGCCATGTTTCCCTGCATCTTCAAGTGCAAATTGGAGGTAATCGCCCATCATCACATAAGCCTCATCCGGCAGCAGCAGGTGCTGTTGCACCGTAGATTCTGATGTCCGGCCGGTGGAGAGAACAATTGCCTCAACTCCTGCTTCACGGGCAACATCCATTGAGGTGCTGATGGTAGCAGTCCAGGCCTCAGCCGAAACGGGCCTGACAATTCCGGTTGTCCCCAGGATGGAAAGGCCTCCAATGATCCCCAGACGATGGTTCAGGGTCTTTTCAGCCAGTTTCACGCCGTTGGGGATGGAGATGGTGACGACTAGGGGGCGGTTGGCAGTAATGGCAGAGAGGGAAAGGGCTTCAGTCACTGCCTCCCGGATCATCTTTCTCGGGACCGGGTTTATTGCGGGTTCACCAACTGGAATTGCCAGCCCAAGTTTGGTTACAGTGCCAATACCGGTGCCCCCAGCAATAATTATCTGATCATCTTGCACGTCATCGGGGGTGGCGAATCTGACAACAGCCTCAATCCTTGCCTTGTTGGTGACATCCGGGTCATCACCTGCATCTTTAATGACTGCCGCAAGGGCTGTAGTGTGAGTTGGGTCTTGCCACTGACAGGCGCAGAGCTGAAAAATGACCCGCGAACCATCTGGGAAGGGGATTGTTACCTGATTCTGGCTAAATCCAGTGTTCAGCATGAGGGTGGCAGCTTTAGCGGCAGCTGCTGCACAGGCCCCGGTAGTATATCCTGACCGTAATCTTTTCATCCAGAGAAGCTCATGGTATTTCGCTCAAAAAAAAAGCCGTACAGTAATTACTGTACGGCTTTTCCCAACATATCATGTGATCAACATTAGTCCTTTACATCTGACACTGATCTGAACTATGTCTTATAATCAGTCAAATGCAACATGTATTGATTGTAGAAAATTTAATTTATAGCTTCGGAAAGCTTGGATCCTGCCTTGAATTTAGCAACATTCTTGGCTGGAATCTTGATGGTTTTTCCAGATTGAGGATTTCTGCCAGTACGTGCTTCACGCTTGGAAACTGAAAAAGTACCGAAACCTACAAGGGTAACTTTGTCATTTTTCTTTAAAGCATCTGCAATAGCAGCAAGTGTTCCATTCAATGCTTTTTCTGCTGCTGCTTTACTGATGTCGGCTGCCCCTGCAATACTCTCAACTAATTCCTTCTTGTTCATGGATTCCTCCCGGAAAAAATCATTCTTTACCTTCAGGGGCAGATAGTATCGTTCCCCTTCCTCCAATACTTGATAGTGCTTTAATAGAAGCATTTCGAATTGTCAAAAGAAAAAGAGCTTTTTAAAGCAATTTCTTTTACTACTGACTTTTCTACACTCCTTTAAAATCAAGCTGTAACGATTCATATATTAAAAAAATATCATATATGAATCCAGGTGATGAATCAAGAAAAAATGAATGTTCATCAGATAAAAATATTAATTTTTCTCGCGACCTTGTATTTCCAAATGAGCCTCGGTAAAGCCAAGGTTCTCTAAGAATCGAATCATTTCAAAGCGTAAAGAGAGTGCTTTCATTTTCTCAAGATCACTATGCGGAACGTGTACCACAATAGAATTATGATCAGGTTTTACCCGGCACCCCAAAAATCCCTTTTCCTGAAGAAAATGTTCGGCTAGCTCTATACGCTTCAGTAAAGACATAGTGATTTTTTGATAAACTGGTATCCGGGTGGCAAGGCAGGAATTTGAGGGTTGATTCCAGTTTGTCAGCCTCATCTGCCGGGCCAGAAAGCGGATATCCATTTTGTTGAGCTGAGCCTCAGCCAGCGGAGTCTTTACCAATAGTTCCCGTACAGCCTGCAAACCTGGTCGATGCCTTTGGAGATCATCGCTATTGGTGCCATCCAGCAGAATAGAGCAAGGCTTGATATCCCCGGTTTCGCCAGCGCAGGCCGAAGATGGCTCAATGTCACGCGCAACATGAGTCACCCCGGCGGAAACGTGAGTTCCAGTTATGGACGTCCCAAAGGGAACTTGCCTCAGCTCTCTTTGAAAGGCACAGTAAATTCTCTTTTTACAGAAATAGCAGCGTTGTTCTGAGTTGGCCACAAATTCACGCCAACGCAGTGGATAGATTTTCACAGCCAGATACGAACAGTGGATACCCTTCGAGCCGGTCACCAGTGCTTTGGCTTTGATCTGGTCGGCAATGGGGATAAGGCAGGAAACTGCATGAAGTGCCGTCACATTCTCTTGCCCCAGTGTGTCACAAGCCACCCGCAGAAGCAGGGAGGAATCTACTCCACCGGAAAAGGCCACTGCCACCTTTCCGTATGTGTGCAGCAGCCCTCGAAGCCGAGTCAGTTTATTTTTTAGATCCTTCTCCACCAATCATGTCCGCGTCAGGCAATAACTGGGCCGGTTGGTTGAGCAGAAATTTACGATCTCTGATCCATCCTTTCAATGTCTCGGCAATTTCCCTGGCCTTGACCATACTGGACAGCGGGGCGGTAGGAACTTGTTTGCCGTTTACCTCAATGGAGCCTGATTTAAGCTGGGCGTAACTGACTTCACCATAGTTGCGGGCTATACCATTGGAATAGTCATAACCATAGTCTATAACCTGAGTAAAGATGTCCGCGTCAGAGACCCCCGTGTAGGCTGCCATCTTACTGTTCAGGATGGGGATTGGTACTCCAATGCCAACAGCCATGGTGTTGCCATAACCCATAATAGAGACCCCGCGCAGCCATTTGGCGGACATCTGTTTCAGGTCGCCCTGGACCATGATCGTGCCGGCTGGCTTACGGGGTACGCCTCCTTCGGTGCGCGGGACATTTGGATTATGCTGGCTTCCATGCCAGGTGACATAGCCGATCCCGCCTCCAAGGAAAATTCTGGTTCCCATCCCTATGGTCTGGTAGTGGGGATCGTTCAGCAAGGGACTTAATTCTCCGGCGCTGCAGAAGTTGGCATTGCGACAATGTGGTTTGAGCATGCCCATATAGGTGTAAACGGTCTTGTCAGAGAGATTGACCGCGCAGTTGTAATTCTGGTAGGCGTTTCTCGGATTACATAATAAGGCATAAGGCAGATCAGCCAAGGTCACTTCTTTTTGCATCTTACGGGCCAGATAACAGTCTGTCCCATAGGCCTTAGCCTCAAGAAAGACTTTTCTTCCGGCCACAAGATCTTCAATCACATGGCCGCCACCGTAACGAAATTCCCCGGGATAGATCTTGTTGAGCGGGTCATCCTCAGTCGGTTCCGTCGCCCCGATATAAGCGTCGACTGCCGCAAGGCCGGCATAGCATGAAACTTTATTCAGCCAGACCTTAGAGGCCTTGATGGTGGGAGTCATCTGGCCAAAATTAAAAAAAGCACCGGAGGAACACATAGGGGAGAAGGTACCGGTAGTTACCACATCGACCTCACGGGCAGCCTGCTCCGGTCCCTTGGCCCGCACAATGTCCACCATCTCTTCGGCGGTCACAACCACAGCCTCACCAGATCTGATCCTGGCGTTAATCTCTTCATATGTCTTTTGGATATTGCTCATGTCTATTTCGCTCTCAAGGAAATGGCTTCCTGCTGTTTCAGGTGGGAATACCAGATTTTATTTTTTCGCCAATCTATTTTCGAATAGATTTTGATCTTATCGCAGATTTCTATCTTATATCAACCTTTTTACAGCTTGACATACTTTTTTCTTTCACCTAAATTCTTTCTTCTGAATTAAATGTTTCGCTGAACTATTCATTACTCAAGACTTATGCTCTTCTCAATCATAAAGAGGAAAGGCCATGGCAACTGAAAAAAAACCGGATATTGCCCAGGTGCGTGACAAGATAGACACCATTGACAATCAAATTCTCTCCCTTCTCAAGGAGAGAATTTGTTGTGCAAAGGATATCGGCAGGCTGAAAAACGAGAACAACCGGGCCAAATGGGATCCGTTGCGTGAACGGCAAATCTATGAACGACTGACCCAGATGAACAACGGTGTCTTCCCCGAAACCGCTCTGCGCTCAATCTTTAACGAGATTATCACCAGCTGCCGACTCTCGCAGAAAAAGATTGCGGTGGCCTACCTGGGGCCCGAGGCCACCTTTACCCATCTGGCAGGGGTGAAGTATTTTGGTCATTCCGCTACTTTTGAGCCCATGGAGTCGATCGATGATGTCTTCTCCGAGGTGGAGAAAAATCGGACACACTATGGCATTGTCCCTGTGGAAAATTCTATAGAGGGTTCGATCTTTAACACCCTTGATTCATTCATGAAGTACAAGGTGAAAATCTGTGGGGAGGTGCTGTTGGAAATCAGCCATAATCTGGTCTGCCGCTCAGGCAACATTGAGGATATTCAGACCGTAGCCTCACATGCCCAGCCTCTGGCCCAGTGCCGAGAGTGGTTGCGAAAGCACCTGCCACAGACGCCAACCCTTCCGGTTTTTTCCACTGGGGTTGCCGCCCAGATGGCCGCCAATAATCCTAATATCGGGGCCATTGCCTCATCTCTTGCCATCAAGACCTATGATCTACAGGTGGTGGTGAAGGGTATTGAGGATTACCGGGGCAACACCACCCGCTTCCTGGTGATTGGCGACCATTCGCCCTCGCCCAGTGGCGCTGATCGTACCTCTCTGCTTCTGGGGCTCATGGATCGCCCCGGGGCCTTGAATGAGGTGTTGACGATTCTCTCGGAGGAAGATATCAATCTGGCCAAGATCGAGTCTCGTCCAATCAAGGGGAAACAGTGGAAGTACCAGTTCTTCCTTGATATGATGGGGCACATTGAAGACGATAAGATCCAGAGGGGCTGTGATCGCCTAAGGGAGATCTGCTCTTATTATGAATGGCTCGGCTCGTATCCCTGTTATGAGAGCTTAGCCACCGATGCGTGACATCTGGCCCTGACAGTTGACCTGGCTGGATCCGGCCAGGTCATCCTGCAGGGTATGCCCTTTGGGTTTATTCAGAATGGTCTGCTGGATTGCCTTCTGAATGTCACTGTCCGAGCCCCCCCGGCGCAGCAAGGCTTTCAGGTCGGTTTCATGGCTGTGCAAGAGGCAGGCTCGAAGCCTTCCCTCTGAGGTCAGGCGCAAACGATTGCACTTGTCACAGAAGTGGTGGCTGATGGGGCTGATAAAACCAATCCTGCCCGTTTGACCATCCGAAGTGGTCAGACGATAGACCCTTGCCGGTCCTTCCAGCCGGGAGCCAGGAGATGGTTCCAAAGTTCCCAGAGTCGAAATTATCTCTTTGAGTTCCTCTGCAGCAATAAACCGTGTTTTGTCCCAACTATCCTTATTGCCAATGGGCATAAATTCGATGAAGCGTACCTGGATGGGACGCTGGATCGCAAGTAGCGCAAAATCAGCAAACTCATCATCATTAATTCCCTTCATGGCCACTATGTTGAGCTTGACATTAAACCCCATATCGCAGGCTGTCTGGATTCCCTGCCATACCTGATCGAAGAGATCGGACCCGGTGATGGCCTGAAAACGCTCGCGTTTCATACTATCCAGTGAGATGTTGAGATTTCTGATTCCGGCAGCATAGAGATCCTTTGCCTTTTCATGGAGGAGAACGCCGTTGGTGGTCAGGCGGATTTCTTCCAGGCCATTTATCTCTGCAAGTTTACCGATAAAATCCATAACACCTTTCCTGACCAGAGGCTCGCCCCCGGTCAGGCGCAGTTTATTCATCCCCATATCAACGGCAATACCCACGATCCGCATCAATTCTTCATAACTGAGCAGATCAGCGCATTTTACGAGAGAGGAAGAGGGCATGCAGTAGAGACAACGCAGATTGCAGCGATCGGTGATGGAAAGGCGCAGATAGGAGATCGTCCGCGAATATTGATCCACAAGCTGTTCTTTTTTTCTGTTTTCTTTTGATGAATCCATGACAAAAAATTCCTGATACGGGTGAACGTTGACTTTTTTTCCAAAAAGGATCATATGGATAAAGAAACTTTTATTACCCTGAATGCTCTGCTTCTGCCAAGAGATATTCGACTTTTTCCCTCAAAGAATTCATCATACCATGCTCACCCTTGGAATAGAAACCTCTTGCGACGATACGGCCGCGGCGGTCCTCAAAGACAACGATATACTGCTTTCCAGCGTCCTCAGCAGCCAGGATCAAATCCACACCCGTTTTGGCGGAGTGGTACCAGAACTTGCATCCCGCAAACATCTGGAAGCCATAGTGCCCATTGTCCAGGAAGCTCTGGATCGGGCCAGCGTAACACTCAAGGAAATCGATCTGATCGCGGTTACCCAGGGGCCAGGCCTGATCGGCTCGCTGCTTGTTGGCTTTTGCTACGCCAAGGCTATTTCGTATGTTACCAGAATTCCTTATGTCGGAATTGATCATATGGCAGGGCACCTGCTGGCAGTGTTTCTGGAAGAGGGCAAACCTGAATTTCCCTACATTGCCCTCATCGTCTCCGGCGGGACCAGTTCGATCTATCTGGCGCAGAGTTATACTTCTTTTTCGTTACTGGGCAGGACCCGAGATGATGCCGCAGGCGAGGCCTTTGATAAGGTGGCAAAACTCCTTGGCCTACCTTATCCAGGTGGCCCGCGGGTTTCTGCAGAGGCCATGGCTGGTAACAGCGCAGCTATCAAATTCCCCAGGGCCTGGCTTGGCCGCTCTTTATCCTTCCAAGGAGGTCATACTTCCGCTGGGGCGAGCCCTGTCGTGCGTGATACTACTCTACCATCCTCGACCGTCGAAGATGAATCCCTTGACTTTAGTTTTTCCGGCCTGAAGACGGCTGTCCTGAATCATTGTAATCAGTCCAGACAGAAAGACATTCCCCTGCAAATCCAGGATATATGTGCATCTTTCCAGGAGTCCATTGTTGATGTTCTGGTGGAGAAGACCTTGTACGCTGCAAGAAAGCATAATATCCAGACCATTGTCATGGGTGGCGGGGTTTCAGCAAATCCCAGACTTCGCGAATCTATGCTCGACCGTTGTCAGCAGGAAGAAAAATCTCTCTTTGTCCCTCGCCCCTCTTTTTGTACGGACAATGGGGCAATGATTGCTCTGGCTGGTTTTTATTACGCCCGGAAATTAGTACCGGGCTCATATGATCAGGACGTTTATTCACGTTCTCAAATTTAGGAAAGATACAAAGAGATGAATCTGAAACGAATCGCCCAATATTATTATTTTAAATTCATGCGACTGAAAGGTGATCCTCAATCCCTGGCTGTCAGTGTAGCCATTGGTGTGTTTATTGGTATAACTCCCACCATGCCGCTACATACCATACTTATTATTTTCATTACTGTTGTGACCAGAACCTCAACTATTGCAGCCTTGCTGGGAAGTCTTCTGGTCTGTAATCCAATAACCTATGTGCCTCAGTATTATCTCTCCACCATCGTTGGCAATGTTCTTACCCCGTATCAACTTTCCTGGACCCGGATAAAAGAGGTGCTGGACATCCTGCTTCAACACCCTGGATTGTATAAATCACTGGAAGCTCTTGTCGGTCTTGGCTATGAAGCGGCGATTGTTCTTGTTGTCGGAGGAATTATTCTGGCGCTCCCCTTTACTATAGCCAGTTATTTCTTCTCCCTGCGTCTATTTGTACAGATAAGACAGAAACGGAGCCAGAGGCATCTTCTGAATTAGATCACTGATATGGTTAACACTGTCAATAAAAAACAGTTGTCCTTTGCCTCTTTTTGTCACCGATCCATCGGTGTTTGCAACGAGGGTAATTAACATCTTCCAGTTCATGGTCAGAGACGGGGTCATCGTGTAACGACGGTTGATCAGTCTGATATGCGCGGGTTGGGTACCGTATGAATTGGCTTCGTCGTGGAGCTGCCTCTATCTAACGCCTATCATGCCATGCGGGAGACAGGCGGCGTACTTGCTGTATCCTTGACATCCCTCTATTTGGGGTCCGGAGAATTGCAGAATAAGATCGCTTTGCAGCCAGGTAACTATGTTCGTCTTGAAGTGAGCGACACCGGTCAAGGCATTGAAAAAAGCGTCTTGAACAGAATTTTCGAACCCTATTTTACCACCAAGGTCAAAGGCGAGGGAGCCGGGCTGGGCCTATCGCTTGTTCACGGGATTGTTAAGAATATGGGCGGCGAGATGACGGTCTACAGTGAAGTCGGAATCGGTACCACCTTCCATCTCTACCTCCCTCAGATAGAGGCAGAGATAAGCCAGAAGGAAGCTGCAGCAGTAATTCCTTGTGGGAACGAACATGTTCTGGTGGTGGATGACGAGCAAACGATCATAGAACTGGAACGAGCGATTCTGGAAAGTCTTGGCTATAAAGTTACCGCTTTTACCAGCAGCGTCGAGGCCCTGGAAGAATTTCTGCTGGCTCCGCGGAAATTTGATTTGGTGATCACCGACATGACTATGCCGCATCTGACCGGTGCCGATCTCAGCCGGAAGATGCTGGTTGCCCGTCCGGATTTACCTATTATTCTGTACACGGGCTACAGCGCAATCCTGAGCAAGGAAGAGGCGCTTTCTCTCGGCAACAAGGCCTTTGTCATGAAGCCGGTTATGAGAGACGGCCTGGCCCGGGTCGTCAGAGAGGTCCTCGACGCAGATTGATAATTTCCAGGTTCACCCTAGGGCTTTTGCTTTGCAGGAGAAACTTGAGTTTGAGGAATCTTGCTGTCAGTCTCTCTTGTGGCAGAAAAGACAGCGGTACTTGGGAGGATGGCCATCGGGAAGGGGAAAAACTCCATCCGGAGAATGGCATTCCATGCAGAATTTCTCTGCCTCTTTCTTCTTCATGTCCTGGAATCGGCTGTGATCAGGATCCTTGGGAAGTTTGGCCGTGGTCTCTCCAGGGGCGTTGAACAGGAAAAAAAGAATGGCGCCACAGGAGAGGATAAAGGCGATATTTAGAAGCACGGAGTTAGTTTTTCTGTCTGATTTCTGAAGCATGGCTCAGTTTTGGTTGCTGAAGAGTTAATGAAGAATGAGGGTTATTCTAGACTGCCATTTCAAGTTTGCTGAATCTGATTAAACCACATCGCAGCCCGAGAGTCACGAACTCTCCGGTAATGCTGTTGAGAGTGGGGCTGGCGCTCGTCCAATCTACCATACGGCTGTGCAGTCGGTGTTTTCGGAACAGACTCTCCATCACCTCAGTGCTGTGATCCTGGTCAATGATGGTGCGGGCAGTCTCTTCTCCGGAAATTATGGCCGGGTAAATGCCCTCACCGGTCAACCCCGAGGCCAGACCCGCGGCATCGCCAATGAGAAAGATTCTACCGAATTTCCACCCCTGATAGTCATAATTAATATATCCGGCCTTGGCCTGTTCCTTCTCAAGGGGAAATCCCTGAGTCCCGGCCCAGGCAATCAGACTCTTTTTCAACTGCTGGGCGGGCATGAGTCTCTCGGGAAGATAGGCACCGATGGAGACGGTGTCGCCATGGGGAAAGATCCATCCATACCCGTTCCTGAAAAAATGGCTATTCATATGCCATTCCATTTGCTGCAGATCGCCGCTGATCTGGTAGTTGATACCGATCCCCATCCTGGTACTCACAAGTCCCAGTTGCCTTCGAACCAGTGAATTTGAGCCGTCTGCCCCAACCAGGTAGTCAAAGGTGATCTCTTGTTGCTTTCTGCTTTTTTTCTGCTCAATGATAAGTGCCTGCCCTTTGATCTCCTTTAGCTGCCAGCCGGTCATAATCTCGGCCCCGGCCTCCAGAGCGCATTTCGCCATATAATTGCCAAGTTTGACTCTATTGACGGTGGCGATGATGGGTGTCGTCTCTTCGATGCGTACCTGTTGGAGTCGGGTGATGATGTGCTGCACCGGAAAAGATTTTTCCGCAAGATCCTGCGGCACCCGGCTGATTAGCCCCCCCCACGTAATCCCTCCGGCACACACCTTGGCCCCGATGGTCTTTTTTCGTTCAATAACCAGGGGCTGGATGCCGTGTTCAGCAAGAATCCTGGCACAGGCAAGACCGCCAGGGCCTGCACCAACTATGACTGTATGGAAGTGCATGGCTGCTATTCGACGTCCAGATCCATGGGAACGGATTTGCGCAGGCGCAGTGGTTCAATCCTCTTGGCCCGCAGTCTCATGTTCAGCATTTCCACAAAAACAGAGAAGGCCATGGCAAAATAGATATAGCCTTTTGGGATGTGCAGGGTAAATCCTTCACCGATCAGAGCCATGCCCACCAGCATCAGAAAACTGAGGGCCAGGACCTTGATGGTCGGGTGGAGTTCAACAAAGTTGGAGATGGTTTCAGCCAAAAAGAGCATCACCCCAACGGCGATGACAATGGCTGTGACCATAATTGCCAAGTGGTCTGAAAGTCCTACGGCCGTAATCACCGAGTCCAGCGAGAAGACGATATCAAGGATCATGATCTGGACGATGGTGGGCCAGAAGGAAGCATATTTTTTATGGGTGGAATGCTCCTCAAGTTCTACACCCTCAAGACTCTCATGGATCTCCAAGGTGCTTTTGGCAAGGAGAAACAGGCCACCGCCGATCAGGATCAGGTCACGGCCGGATATTCCGTGTTCAAAGATGGTAACAAAGGGATAGGTCAGGCGCATGATCAAGGTAATTGAAAAAAGAAGTCCGATGCGGGTGAGCATGGCCATGGCCAGTCCAATGGTTCTACCCTTGGACTGCTTGCTTTTGGGGAGATGGCCGACCAAGATGGCAATGAAGATGATATTATCGACCCCGAGGACAATCTCAAGCGCGGTCAGGGTGACAAGGGCCATCCAGATTTCAGGGGAAGCAAGCCATTCCATTATATTTTTCCTTGATATGAGTGTAAGGTGTCTGCCTTTTAGGAGCCGTTAAGAAACAACTATTACAATTTTATCTATTTCTTTACGGCCCGTTATGCCGTTCATGACATAACAATGAATTAATTATTTTTGCACGACGGTCTGCTTAACCAGGAGTCGATCCAGTTGGTTGGCAAATGATTGGCGATTTTTCTGGCTCAATGGTGCCGGACCGCCGGTGCTGATACCGCTATCCCGCAGTTCGGTCATAAAATCTCTGGCGGAGAGCCGTTCAGCGATATTTTCATCCCGCAATATCTCACCCCGTTGACTGAGGACTAGAGCTCCCTTGCCAACCACCGCCGAGGCCAAGGGAATATCATCAGTAATAACTAGATCACCAGGCTGCGTCAAGGCAATGATCCGGATATCTGCCGCATTGAGTCCTGATTGGACCTGGATCTTTTTGATATGAGAAGATGACGGAATCGTCAGTGGACGATCAGCCACCAGGGTCATCTGGGTTCTGGTCCTTTCCGCTGCCCGGTAGAGGATGTCCTTGATAATTCCAGGACAGGAGTCGGCGTCTACCAAAATATGCATTTATGAAGTTCCTGATAAGTTGTGTTGATGGTTGTTATCCCTCTTACTTGAGGAGAAATGGGAGGGGATCTATAAAAATAACCTTGCCACTGGTGCTCATATTCCCCCAGTTGAGCTCTTCCACTTGCAGCTCTTCGTCTATCCAGGCACAACTGATATGAAGATGAGCGGGAACCGAACTTGTTGCAGGAGGAGGACTTATCGTCCCCACTATTTGTCCCTTGTTGATGAAAGAGGAACAGGTTAGCCCGACGCTGGTTTGCACTCCAAGTGCACTTCCTGTAGAACAGATGTGAGCGTAGGGCAGGGATTCCGCAGTGCCACGTGAGCCAGGGATGGCGCAAATGTGGCCATAGAGCGTGTACAGTGTAGTGTTTTTTTGCCGGATCTCCGGATGTCGAATATAGAGAGTTTCTCCCAAAAAATCACGATGAAAATGAACCATGTATCCCGACAGCATGGCCGGGATCATCATCTGCGGCAAGACAGTACATGTGTCCATGTCAAAGCTCTGCATCAGATAGATATCAATACCTTCATGGGGATGGGACCTTTTTTTTGATCTCCACCATTGCAGGGTATCATTGAACAGCATGCCCGGCTGGAACAGAAAGCGCGAGATTTGATCCAATTTATTCAGCTTCACAAAGAGTCTGAGAAAGGAGTCTGGCAGCACTGGGAGGCTAACTCCCTGTGCGCGTATCTGTGCCAAGAGCGGTGATTCAGTGGTTTCGTACTCTGAGGGAGGGTTGGGCAAGAATATTACTCCCCTGGAAAAGATGCTGTAAAATAATTACGGTTTATGTGGGCAACGTGGCGGGTGGAGATGCCTTTTGGGTACACCTCCACATATTCTCTTAGGAGTAGTAACCGGCCGCTGGTGGCCATACTTTTTACCAATGGAAGAGGTGAGAAACCTAAAGAAACCCATGGAAGCGTATCCTGGAAGGAAAATGGTCAAAAAAAGTGAAGATTCATTTCAAATGATAAATGAAAAATAGAAAAAAAAGTAGAATTCTTTTGCCCGTGCAATTTTTTTTAGAACGGCCAGGAAAGTCAGCTGGTTTTGTGATCAGCAGAACTCAGCCTTTCATTTGGCAAGTTCTGCTCAGGCGGCTATGATCTGAGCATCCATCAAATCTATTTCAAAGAGACTACCTGTCAATACTCCTTTGGCCAGCTCCCCTGCAATTTTGTTGATATTGGGTAAGATGAACATCATTATTATTCATGCTATTCCTCTTACCTTGCTTGGTGAGATAGACTATGATAATAAATCAGCGCTTACTTCTTTTTCCGATACGGAAGAGTTGCTTAGAGAAGTTGAACTCAAGGAGGGGAATATGGAGTTTCGTATGGAGCAGTTTGTCGGCCTTGGTACAACCATGGCAGGGGTCATCCTTGTTTTTTTGCTTGGATTTGTGGTGTTTTTTCTGAGTAGGCGTGGGCTGAAAACACTTCTTCACTTGGAGTATATCAGCGATCCTGTCTATGTGGTTACCATGAACATAATCCGCTGGTTATTGATCATTGCGGTTGTGATCATCAGTCTGCAGAGTATGGGTGTTAAGGTTGGCAATATCATGGCAGGTATGCTCACCGTTGCCGGCATGATCGCCATAGGATTCATAGCAGTCTGGAGCGTTATGAGCAATATTCTCTGCTCCGGGTTTTTGGTGGCCTTCAATGTCTTTGAAATAGGCGATGAAGTCGAGGTGGTGGAGCCTGTGGGCGGCAGTGGGCTCAAAGGGAAGGTTGTCAGTTTCAACGTCATGTTCACCACCCTGGAAGAAGAGGTGGGGGAGGGCGAAACTGTTTTCACCCAGATTCCCAATAATATCTTTTTTCAGAAATCTCTGCGCCGCAGGAAAGGGATTGAGACTGAAGGGCTGGGCCAGCATCTGCTCAGCAAACCGGTTTTTCATTTTCCATGAAGAAGTGCCTGGATATACAGTCAGGCAGCAAACGCTAGGCCTGCAACGGTACGGTGAGTATTACCCATGGCAATGCACTCGGCACACTCTCTGTGTATAGATATAGGGATTGTATAAGGATTAGACTTAATATCTTGAGTTAATAACTGGCTAAAAAAGGTGTGGCACCACTCTGCTCCTTTGCACTGTGCAAGTATCTTCATCGTAATGTGTGAACCTTTCAACTCAAAACATTCAACTGATAATTTTTTATGGAAATTCGTGGTGTAATCTTTGATCTTGACGGCACTTTGCTCGATACCCTTGAGGATCTGGCAGATGCTGCCAATGCGACCCTGGCTCATTTTGGGTATCCCGTTCATTCGACTGCCGCCTATCGCTACTTTGTCGGAGAGGGACTGATGACCCTGATAGAACGCATCATCCCTGATAGAAATCGTTCTCAACAGGAGATTGCTGCCTGCATGGAGACTTTTCTGCAATTATATGGCCAGAGTTGGCATCTGCGGAGCAGGCCCTATACAGGGATCATGGAGATGCTTCACCAGTTGCACCAGACAGGATTAAAACTGGCTGTTCTTTCTAATAAACCGCATGCTTTTACCCAGCTCTGCGTTCAGCGTTTTTTCGCCTTGGACACCTTTGACTTTGTTTATGGTCAGCGTGAGGGGGTTCCCAAAAAGCCTGATCCGGCCGGGGCTAGAGGAATTGCCGCCCTGATGCAGCTGGAGCCTCAGCAGATCCTCTATGTGGGGGATAGCGGCACCGACATGCAGACCGGCAATGGGGCGGGGATGTTTACGATGGGTGTTCTCTGGGGATTCCGGGAACGCCCGGAGCTTGAGAAAAATAAGGCTGGGAAAATCATCAGTCATCCTTTGGAGATTGTGAATTATGTCAATAGTAAACGCTGATCTTGCTACTGTCCTGACCTATGCGACCCCGCCGGTGGTCGGAGCTTTTATTGGGTATCTGACCAATAAGGTTGCTATCAAGATGCTCTTTCGCCCCTTGAAGGCCTGGCGGGTTCTTGGCATCCGTGTGCCGTTGACTCCGGGAGTTATCCCTTCCAAACGGGGCGAACTGGCCGTCAATATCGGCGAGATGGTGGGGGAACATCTCCTGACCAGCAAGGAGATCGGCCAAGCCCTGACCAATGAATCGTTTCAGACCCATCTCCACGGTTTGATAGAAAGCAGGGGAAGTGCCCTGTTAAACCGAGATCTTGGGCCGCTTCCAAGCCTTATTCCCAAGGGATATCAAAGCTATTTTGACGTAGCTGTCAAGGCTGTCACCCATCAGGCTCAGGAAGGGATTCATTCCTTTGTGGCTTCTTCCGCCTTTGCTGTCATTGTGGAAGCAGCTCTTGATCAGCAGTTTGAACGCCTCCTGCACACCCGTCTCGCCGAGATCTTTCCTGGAAAAGAGCGGGAAGGGGGGTATGCTTTTATTGAAAAGAATCTGGCCCGTATGCTGGCCAATCCGGCCATGGAACAATGGCTTGAGACCTTTGTCCAGCAGAAAGTTTATTCAACCCTTAGCCAGGAGAAGTCCCTTGCCGACATCCTCCCCGAGTCTTTGCAGGACCTTGTTATTAAAACCATCGAAGAACAGACCCCGGCTCTTTTAGGCAAGTTTGCCGTAGTCCTGAGCGAGCCAGAAATTCGGGATAAAATAGTTCGAGGAGTCCGGGGCGGAGTGGAAAATTTCATTGCCTCCTTGGGGCCAATGGCCGGGATGGTCAAGACCTTTCTCAGCATGGAGACCGTGGAGAAGAAGGTTCGTGAGTATCTGATTGACAAAGAGGATGAAATTGTCGACTGGTTGCAGAACGGAGAGGTGCAGCAGCGGGTGTCAACCGTTCTGCGTGAAAGGAGCCAAGCCTTTCTGGCCACCCCACTTGTCAAGATGGTGGGAGACGTGGAAGCAGGGCAGGGATGCCCCAGGGTCGCAGGTGCCATGGATGACGCAGGTGCGACCGGCGAAGCGACTGGCGGCCAGGTGGACAAAGTGGAGCGGTTCTGCTCACAGTTAAGCCTGCAGCTTGCTGCCTTCCTCCGTGAACCGGAAACGACAACAGCTGTGGCATCAATGATTCGGGATAATCTGGAAACCCATATGGAAAGCGGCGGGTTGTCGCTCGGTGAGGTGCTGCAGGACTTGATGGGCGATGCCGGGACACAGAAGGGTAAGAGGTGGGTCAAGGATGAGATCCTTGCCATCCTCCGTTCGGGGAATACCAGAACGAATCTGAATTTTATGACCCAGACCCTGCTGCAGGATCTCCTCAGTCGGCCCATCGGACGTCTTTCCGCCCTGCTTCCTGCCGGGGTACGGGATGGTCTCTATCTGTCAATTCAGAAAATGGCCTCTGGTATGCTGGCCGTTGAGGTGCCCGGTCTGGTGGCATCCCTGAATCTCAAACAGATCGTAAAGGAAAAAGTAGACTCCCTGGAACTGATGCGTCTGGAGAGGCTGCTCCTCTCAATCATGGAGGAACAGTTCAAGTATATCAATCTCTTTGGCGCGATCCTCGGGTTTTTGATCGGTTGTCTGAATGTGCTTTTTTTGACCCTGTTTTGAGGGAGGTTCGGTGCGGATGTCATTATCGGACTGCACCTTCTTATCAGCTATCTCACTTGGCAGTGTCACCAGGAATTATCTTGTTCCCCCGCTGTTCCGTGGGGTGCAGTAGTCCTGCCTTATAGGCCGGTCCATCCTTCTCAATATTAAGGATCATCAATTATTGGCTAGCAAGCTGTCCATGGCCTTGATTTCCAGCTTTTCCAGCTTGTCGATGGTATATTCCTTTCCAGCCGTGAGATCAAGATGGTGGGTCTCGAACTCGATTCCGGTGTCGATGATGCAGCATCTAAAGGCGTTGAACGCTTTGCTGTCAACGGCAAGATGCTCTTTGGACATGATGGCAAAGTCATTTCCGTAGGCCCTGAAAATAAGGGATTCAGGAAAGCTGGCCTGCAGCTCGACGGCAAACTCCTTAAGAAGCAGATTCCCATTGGCCCATCCGTGACGCTTGTTGTACTCCGGCACATTAAGGAGGTGCACCATACGTAGACATTTATATTGATTCAGGTCCAGGTTGTTCAGAATGATCTTCAGGTAATCCTCGTTGTAAAGCCCTGTCAACATGTCGTTAAAGAAGTAGGAAAACCTTTTTTTCTCCAGATTGTTAACCGGGAGCTGATTGATGGTAGTGGCGATTTTGACGTCGGCCAACACCTTGACCGCTACCTTTACTACTTCAGGATGAAACTGACTACCGCTCAAGGCCTGGAGCTCTGCCAGGGCTTCGGGGATCTCTTTTCTCGACTTATAGACGCGGTTGGTGGTCATGGCATCAAAGGCATCACAAACCACCATAATTCGAGAGAGCGGGGGAATATCGTCTCCCAGCAGGCCGTCGGGGTAGCCCTTGCCATCGTGCCTTTCGTGATGATGGAGGATAATCACGGCTAATTCCTTGTACATCTCGATATTCGAGAGCATCACATAACCGGCAAAGGGATGGAGTTTGATCAGATCATAATCCAGACTGGTCAGCTTGCCGGGTTTGAGCAAAACGGAATCCGGCGTGGCAATCTTGCCGATGTCATGAAGGATGGAGGCTTTATAGATGTTTTTTCTCTGTACGAGATCAAAACCCATTTTCCTGGCAACCATTTCGCAATACTGAGCGACGCGCTGGGTATGACCGGCCGTATAGGTATCACGTTGTTCGATCATGTCGACAAAAGAGAAAATGGTCTCTTCGTAATTGGCCGTGCGTTCGGCGGTGAGTTTTGTTACCGACTCCCTTTGCCGGTAGGAATCAATGGCAAAACCGATATCGCCTGCCAACTCGTCCAGCATCTCTTTTTCTTCCGGCTCAAAGCCTTCCTTGCGCCAGGTGTAGATGGTCAGGGCGCCGAGGGGTGGAGCAGACTGGTGCGCACGTAGGGGAAGGCTGATGACGGCCTGAAAACCTTTCATCACCTCATGGTCGTACCACGGGGTCAGATCCGGTGTCTTGGGGGTGTTTTCACGGATCACGGTTTTATTATCCCTGATACATTGGGCCGTTGTGCTTCGATAAAAGAGAGCATCAGCATCGAACACATCATAGGGTGGGGCAGCGAGAGGCATGCCGGTAATGTCGGAGGTATGGATCGTCTGGATCTTGCCGTTTTCCAGCAGACCGATCCAGCAGAAATCATAATAATGGCCATGGTGCACGAATCGGGCGCAGGAGCTTTCCAACAGGCTATCAACGTTTGGCGAGGTAATGAGCAGTTGGTTGATATGGGCAACCGTACTCAGGATTTCTCGAAGATACCTCTCCTGGCCCAGGAGGGATCCGATTTTCTTGGTGCGTTGGCCAACCTGAGTTTCAAGGGTCTTGTTGAAATTTTCCACCTTATCCTTATCGCGCTTCACCTTCTCTGTTAACAGCCCGACCGGCACGGCGATAAAAAAGAGAAAACCGATTCTCATGGCAAGGTCGGTCCACTCGATGTATGTGATCATGGGGAAAATGCTGATGGCATAACAAACGGCGGAAAAAAGCGCGACCAAAAGGCCAAAACGAAGACCGAAATAGATGGTATGCAGGCTGATGAGCAGGTAATAGCCGAGAAAGAAGCTACTTTCAAAATTTGTTTCTGCATGGACCAGATTTGACAAGAAGATTATGTCAAGAAAAAGGGATGCCAGATACACCTTCTTCAACAGGCCCGGCCGGAAAAAAATAACCAGGTAGCAAAGGACACTGTAAACGGAAAAATAGATGAGGGCTTTGACCAAGAAGGCCTTTTCCCCTTGAGAAAGGGGGGCAAGCAGGAGCCAGGCAATACCGCCGGCAAGACTGAAAACCCGTAACAGCAGAAAGGTGAGGTCAACCTCGCTGGAGACATTAACAACCCTTTGCCACTGTTGCCGCAAAAAAAACATAATGAATTCCTGCACTTTCAAAAATGAAGCTCGTTTAAGGGGCTGCGTAGGCAAGGCGCATTACCATGGATGACAAAAAAACACTGCCTCCATAAAGGGATAATACTTTCATGTCCTACCATGCGTCAACCCTTATGCGACAGTAGTAAGTCGGTCCATCGGACGTCTTTTCGCTTTGCTTCCTGCCCGGGTACGGGATGGTTTTTATCTGCTAATTCAGAAAATGGCCTCTGATATGCTGGCCGTTGAGTGGCATCCCTGAATCTCAAACAGATCGTAAAGGAAAAAGTAGATTCTCTGGATCTGATGCGTTTAGAGAGACTGCTCCGCTCCATTATGGAAGAACAGTTCAATTATATCAGTCTCTTTAGCGCAGATCCTCGGTTTTTTGATCGGTTGTTTGAATGTGCTTTTTTTTTGACCTTCTTTTGAGGGAGGTTCGGCGGTTAATGATCAATTATTTTTTAAACAAACTTGATTGAAAAATGGATTATTCCAAGGCACTCAAACGAAGCGGCACCTGCATGAGCCGACCATCTCTGATGATTGTCAGGGTGACCTCTTCTCCCACCTGAAAACGTTCCAACTCCGTGCGGATGTCGTCATAGGATTGCACCTTCTTGCCAGCTACCTCGCTGACAATGTCACCAAGAATAATCTCGTTTCCTCGCTGTTCCGTGGGGTGCAGTCCTGCCTTATGGGCTGGTCCATCCTTTTCAATATTAAGGATCAACGCCCCTTCCAGGCCCAGCCTTTTCACCAGACGGGTGTCGGCCAGGGTAGCACCGATTCCAGGCCGAAGCAACTTTCCATGGCGGATAAGCTGGGGGATTACCTGGTTAACATCTTCGACCGATACGGCAAAGCCAATGCCTGCATAGGCCCCGGATGGACTGTAGATGGCGGTGTTGACCCCGATAAGACGTCCGGCGCTGTCAAGTAGGGGGCCGCCGGAGTTGCCCGGGTTGATAGCCGCATCGGTCTGAATCACGCCACGGATCTGACGACCGGTGATGGCTTTAATCTCACGCCCCAGAGCAGAGATGATGCCGGAGGTCATGGTCTGGTCAAGGCCAAAGGGATTGCCGATGGCAAAGACCTTCTGTCCCACTAACAGATTTTGCGATTCCCCGATAGGGATCGGCTTCAGCAGGTGTTTTGGGGCATCTATCTGCAGCACCGCAAGATCTTTATCCGGGGCAGCTCCAATAAGGACCGCCTTCCAGACGCTGTTGTCAGACATGGTTACCTGGATGCGGTTGGCGTCACTGATCACATGATAGTTGGTCACCACCCGTCCCTGATCATCCCAGATAAACCCGGAACCTGTTCCTTGGGGGATTTCTATGGCATTGAGCGAAAAAAGATCATGACGTAGAGCGATGCTGGTGATGTAGACTACGGCCGGTGAAACATTTTTGAAGACATCGATGGTGTTTTGTTCATCGGCGGCCAAATTACCTCTGGCGGCAACCACATGGGGGGTGGCCGTAGGATCATGGTGCTGTTGCTCCACAGGTTTATAGACAAGCCACAGGCCAACAAGGATCAGGAGAACGATAAGGATTAAGGGGGAAGAGCTTCTTCTGGAAGAAGTTGGCATGATGATTTGGTAAGTAGAAGATGGTAAGCTGTGAGTGGTAAGTTGTAAGTTGTAAGGGTACCTTGGAAAATGGTCTTTTTGCCCAAGCTCTGCGTTGTTCTGAACAATTTTATCCTCGGAATATCGACTATATGCCTGCGGTAAAAATTTCTTCACGCCTTGATCTTAAATAAAAATCCTGATTTTTCAAGGTGCCCGTAAGTTTATTTACCTCTCACTATTCTCAATTTTACAGATGTAACAATAACTTGGCGATCCATAAAAACATAAAAACACCGAGGACATCAATAGAGGTGGTAACAAAAGGACCGGTTGCCACGGCGGCATCAATGTCAAAACGTTTCAGGACAAGGGGAATAAAGGCTCCAACCATTGCCGCCATGGACATGGAAAAAAAGATGGATATCCCGACCACCACACCCAGAAGTTTAGGTTCGGCGTATCCAAAATAGGCAAAGACACCAAGTAATATCCCATAAATCACCCCGAGAATCAGTCCAACCCGCATCTCCTTAAAGATAATCTTGAAGAATTGATCCATATGGATCCGGCCGGTGGCAATGCCGCGGACAATAATGGTCGATGATTGGGTGGCTATATTGCCGCCCATTCCCAAGACAATAGGGATAAAAGAGGCCAGTGCCAGAACCTGATTCAGTTCCTTGGTAAAAGAGTTGATGACCAGAATACCCATGACCCCTCCCAGCCAGGAGGCGAGAAGCCAGGGGGCACGAATCATAGCATTGGCAGGAGTGGATTTCAACAGGATCTCCCGATCCTTTCCGGCGCCGGCCATCTGCAGGAAGTCCTCGGTGGCCTCTTCCCGGATAACATCAATGATATCATCGACCGTGACGATACCCACCAGGGTATAGCTGGAATCTACTACGGGAACTGCCAGAATATTATATTGAGAGACTACATGGGCAACCTCTTCCTGGTCGGTGTCGGTACTGACTGAAATCACGTTGGATTTCATGATATTCTTCAGGAGACGGTGGGGTGGATGCATGAGCAATTCACGCAAAGAGACCACTCCGGCCAGTTTTCCCTCGCCGTGGGTGATATAGAGATAAAAGACCATCTCTTTTTCTTCGCTGCGTTTCTGGACCTTGGCAATTGCCTCTCCGACAGTCAGTTCTTCGTCCAGATACATGTAATCGGTGGACATGAGACCGCCAGCAGTCTGAGGGTCGTACTGGAGGAGTTCATCAACCTCTTCCCGATCCTCCTTGTTCATGTGCTTGCGAATATTATCAGCTACCTCTTCAGGCAAGGCCGCGATCAGATCAGCCGCATCGTCAGTTGGCATTTTGCTGATAACACCGGCCATAAACTCGTTGGAAAGGTCTTCAACCAGCGAGAGCATGATAGACTTGTCAAGCTCACTCAGGAATTCTCCCACCAAGTTGGTCTGGGCGATAACCTGAAACACATCATTTCGTTCTTCCTTGGAAAGGTGACGAAAGACCCAAGCCATATCGGCAGGGTGGGTCTTGGAGATCAATTTTAGCAGATGGGCAGTGGCCTTACGCCGATTGAGGCGCTGAATCATGTCCAGGACAACAAGCCCCTCATTGCCAATAAGTTCTCTTTTTGTTGTTTCTTCCATGGCGTTTACCGATAGTAATATGTTCAGATCGTGTAAGAGGCTGGTTAATATCTTGTTACATAAAGAATTTATTAATAAAATTTGATTGTAATCTTATCAATATAGTACCTTTATTGATAAGATTACGTCAATTACTTTATAACAGAGTGTTGTTGAAGGAGAGAGGATGTAGAGGTAGAAGGAGATTTTCCGGATACAGATTCACTCAGGTACGCTGTTACGCCAGAAGGTCTTTCAGGGACATAAACTTTGCTGGAAGTTTAAAACAAGCTGTCACCCTGAATTATCCAGCAGAGTAGAAGTCCGGTAGCCATGGCAATGAGCCCCATGATTCGAAGTTGTCCCGGAGGCATTTTGCTGATTTTATTCAACCAGGACTGCATCGATTCCGGAGCAGCAACATAGGGAAGACCTTCAAAAATCAGCACCATGCCAATGAGTAAAATAAATAATTTCATAGTTGATTGTTAGCATATATGCTGCGACATTTCAAGGGATAGAACGTTCGTTGTCCAGTTGTTGCCCTGTGATTGTGCTTGAAATGAGAAAGGAAATATGTTGTTTTGACGTTGTCGGTCGGCTAAGCTTTTCCTGACTTAAAGACGAACGAGGGGTAGATGAGCATTTTAGAGTAACCGGAAACAGTAGCTTCTCAACCGTATCAAATAAACATTAAGGAGAATTTATGCAAAATCGTATCTTTGCTATTTTGTTGTTGATCCTGTTTTTAGTCCCTTTGCAGTCCTCTTTGGCAGCCACTGACCCCACTGATAGCACAGGCAGCAAGGATCCGGATCTTTTCTCCCGGATGCCCGGCTTCCATATTTATCGTTCCGAGGAAAATGAGTTTAATAAATATGAGTTCCAGATTGCACCGGATAAAAAGCAAAAAGTAGAAGGATATTACTATATTGCTGTTTACTATGCCAATGAAGGCATTACTCAGCCCAGCGGCCTGCAAATTACCCGAAATTATGTCAATGCGGCCAAAGCCATCGGCGGCGAAGAGGTTTATGCTTTTGAAGACGGCGGGACAGAGTATTCCATTATCCGGGTCATAAAGGATGATAAAGAAGTCTGGGCCGAAGTGTCCGGAGCGAACAATGGCATGTATGAAATCCATATGATTGAAAAGCAACTCATGAAGCAGGATGTGGTAGCCAACGCTGATGCCCTGGCAAACAGTATCAGCGAGACCGGGCGGGTTGCAGTGTACGGCATCTATTTCGATACCGACAAGGCCGATCTTAAACCTGCGTCTGAACCAGCAATGGCGGAGATAGTCAAAATGCTCAACGCTGATGGCAACCTCAAGGTCTATGTGGTGGGTCATACTGACAATGTCGGTCAATTTGCCCATAATATCAAACTTTCTCAAGACAGGGCAGGCTCGGTGGTGAATGCGCTGGTCACCAGGCACGGTATTACTGCCTCCCGGCTCACCCCCTTTGGTGCCGGCCCCACAATACCCGTAGCGTCTAATAAAAATGAAGAGGGACAGATCAAAAACCGACGAGTCGAACTGGTTGCTCAATAAGATCGTGAGGCATAATCAAAGAGCTTTTTTGTTAAGGTTCGTTCTGCTTTTGCCGTAATTAGTGGACGTTCAATCTCAAAGCGATGTTCCGACTCTTTTACCGAGCCGTCACCATTTACATAGGCGTAAAGAGTTGTCGTGGTAATTCCGAGTCGACTTGCCACCTCACTAGCTTTTGTCTTTGGGTCCGCCATTGGTGCCATGGCGTGAAGCTACCGGTACAGGGAAAACCAGAAACCAATTTCGACAAGATCAATCAATATATTTAATTTCTAGCAAGGTTGTAAGCGTTGATCATTTTTATTTTTGTAAAAATAAGAAGAAGAGAGGAGAGGAGAGGAGAGGAGAGGAGGGAATATAAATCTCCTCACCTTTTTGCTCATGCCGAGTGCAATGAGTTGCCCTTACAATTTGAATACAGGAATTTGAATACAGGTTGCATTTTTCAAGCACACCTTATAATATATAACTATTGTGAAGTCTTGACATGTTGTGAAAAGAGCCTTTTTTTGCAATTAGAATAACAACCTTAATCTCCCTGATTTAAGGGTATATCATGACCGATTTACATCAATCAAAATATAGTGAGGCAGGCGTTGATATTGATAAAGGAAATGCCTTTGTCAAGGGAATCAAAGATATTGTCGCCTCAACACATCAGCGTGGGGTACTCAACGATATCGGCGGGTTTTCCAGCTTTTTTGCCATCGACACGAACACGTATCACAATCCTGTAATCGTATCATCCACTGATGGAGTTGGTACTAAACTCGCCATTGCAGGGCTCTGTAATAAGCATGATACAATTGGAATTGATCTTGTTGCTATGTGTGTCAATGATATCATTGTCGGAGGCGCCAAGCCTCTCTGTTTCCTTGATTATTTCTCGATTGGTAAGTTGGATCTGCATATCGCTACCGAAGTGGTCAAGGGGATTGCCGAGGGCTGCAGGCAGGCAAAATGTTCTCTGGTTGGTGGTGAAACAGCGGAGATGCCAGGTCTGTATAATGGTAATGATTATGACCTTGCCGGTTTTGTGGTTGGTATTGTTAATCGCGATTCCATCATTGACGGCTCCGAGATCAAAGTCGGTAATAAGATTGTTGGTGTGACCTCCAGTGGCCTCCATTCCAATGGATTCTCGCTGGTCAGAAAGGTTTGTTTTAAGGATCTTGGGCTGTCGGTAGGGCAGCAGATGGACGAGTTTGGCTGCACCCTTGGCGAAGAACTGCTCAGGCCTACCCGTATTTATGTCCAGCCAGTTCTGGGTGTATTAAAACATTATAAAATTAACGGTATGGTGCATAATACCGGTGGTGGTTTCATTGATAATGTTCCTCGAATCTTGCCTCGAACCTGTAAGGCGATCATTGATTGTTCTTCGTGGAAAATTCCCCCTGTTTTTACTTTCTTGAGTGAAAAAGGGAATATCCCCATGGAAGAGATGTATCGCACCTTTAATATGGGCATTGGCCTGATGGCCATTGTCGAAGAGTCTGTTGCCGATGATATTGTCCACCACTTTGGGGCGCTTGGTGAACAGGCATATATCATTGGTGAAATCGCGGCCACAGAGAATGGGGATGAAGAACAGGTTGAACTGATCAATTAAGCCGTCGTTCAAAAATAATCCATACGATACGTTATCATTAACGGCATAAGGGGCCATAAAGAAATGGCGAAAAAGTAAAGGTTATTTCTTAACGGCCTCTAATATTCAGACAAAGAGTTTCCATTGAAACAAGAAAGGGCGCTTATCTCACGATAAACGCCCTTTCTTGTTTGTGAGATAGTTAGTTCTTAGTAACTCTTAAATTGGCACAGTCGCTGGTTCCGCCCTGAATTTTATCAAGGGCATGGGGCAGGGCAGGGAGAAGTACCTCTATATTTTCTCTGGCTGCCTTCTGGCTGCCGGGCAGGTTGATGATCAGGCTTCTTCCACGAATCCCGGCCATGGACCGTGAAAGAACAGCATGGGGCGTCTTCAGTAAACTGGCGGCGCGCATGGCCTCAGCCATTCCCGGGATCTCTTTTTCAATGACTTCCCGCATTGCTTCAGGGGTCACATCTGTGGGCGACACTCCCGTTCCCCCGGTGGTCAGGATAAGATCAATTTTGTCCTGATCCACCCATTGCACCAGAGCATTGGTAATGGCCTCTATCTGATCCGGAACCATTTTGTAGCCACGCAAATGATAGCCTTCTTGCCGCAGCATTTCCTGGAGCATCGCTCCACTTTCATCTTCACGCTCCCCTCGCGACCCTTTATCGCTCATGGTAAGCACCGCACAACTGAATCGACTGGCGTCGTTTCTCATGTTTTTTTCAACACTCTTTTTGACTTCTTTTATTGTTGATGGTCGCTGGCAGCAATGATCTTCTCGGCAATATGAGATGGAACTTCTTCATAGTGAGAAACTTCCAGCGTAAAAGTTCCCAGGCCTCCAGTCATGGCGGTCAGATCGGTGGCGTAGCGTTGGACTTCGGCCAAGGGAACCTGAGCAATAATAATCTCATTTTTGGCATCGGTATCCATGCCCATCACCTTTCCCCGCCTGGAGTTAAGATCTCCCATAATGTCACCCACATGCTCTTTGTCAACGCGGATGGTTATTTTTACGTAGGGCTCAAGTAAGACCAGACCTGCTTCCTGTGCTCCTTTTTTAAAAGCCAGTGATCCTGCCACCTTAAAGGCCATTTCGGAGGAGTCTACTGTGTGATAGGAGCCATCAACGAGCTCGACCTTGAGATCAACCACTGGATATCCGGCCAGAACACCTTTTTCCATAGCCTCGATAATACCTTTTTCAACGGCTGGACGATACTGCTGCGGAATAACCCCTCCTACAATCTTATCCTCAAAGACAAATCCGCTGCCATGGGGTAACGCCATGATTTCAATGGTACAATCACCAAACTGCCCTCGGCCGCCACTCTGTTTCTTATGCTTCCCCTGGACCCTGGCAGTTCCTTTGATTGTCTCTTTATAAGCAATTTTAGGCAGGGTCAGTTCCATTTCCACGCCAAACTTTCTTTTTATCCTGGCCCCAAGCACCTCCAGATGGATCTGGCCCATGCCGGAAAGCAAAACCTCTCCGGTCTGTTGGTCACGTGTCAGGCGCAGGGTAAGGTCTTCATCCAGAATCCTGGTAAGGGCGGAAAAGAGTTTTTCTTCTTCACCTTGTTTGGCATGTACAGCAAAAGAGATGACAGGCGTAAATGATTGTGGAGGAGAGTATACAATCGGATGAGCGGCCTCACAGATGGTATCGCCGGTTGTTGTTTCTTTAAGTTTTGCCACAGCAACAATCATTCCGGGACCAGCCATATCAATGGTTCGCTGTTCCTTTCCTTCCATAAGGTAAAGCTGTCCAAAACGTTCGGCTACTTTTTTACTGGCATTATAAAAAGTGTCACCGGAAAGAGCTCCAGAGTAAACACGGAAGATGGTGAGTCTTCCGGCATAGGGATCAGCCATTGTCTTAAAGACCATGGCTGAAAAATGTTCATTGGAAAAAAGTTTTCGTTCTTCAAGCTCTCCAGTGACAGGATGAGTACCCACCAGAATAGGTCGCTCAGCAGGGGAGGGCAGTAAATCGTTTATCGTATCAAGCAGGGAAAAAGTTCCTTTGTTAAGAAGGGCCGACCCCAGACAGACGGGAGCGATACTGCCTTGTGCCACTCCAGCTCTCAGGCCAAATCTGATTTCATCTTCAGTTAGTTCACCATTTTCAAGAAACTTCTCAATGAGATCGTCATCAGTCTCCGCCACTGTTTCCATAAGTTTTTCATGGTATTCTGCAACCTGATCGACAAGGTCTTCCGGGATAGCAATCTTTTTTATGCCGGTGTCATCATCAAAGAGATAGGCAGATTGTGTGGCGATATCAACAATACCCTTGAATCCTTCTTCTTCGCCGATAGGTATATGGAGGATAACTGGGTTGATGGGGAGTAAGCTCTTTATCTCATCTATGGTTTTATTAAAATCAGCACGTTCCCTGTCCATCTTATTGATAAAAAGAAGATGGGGAAGCTTCTTGTCGGCAATAAAATTGGCAAACTTTATTGTCTGACCTTTGACCCCAAGGACTGCACCAACTATAAAAACAGCGCTATCAGCGATCTGAGTTGCCTGATAGGTTTCGTTGAGAAAATTATCATCTCCTGGGGTGTCAATAAGAAAGACGGTATGTTTTTTCCATGTATAGTTATGAAAAGAAGAATTGATGGAGAGGTTACGTCGAATTTCTTCTTCATCAAAATCCATGGCGGAGGTGCCTTCATCTACCTTGCCCAGTCTTTTTGTTTTTCCAGCGGTATAAAGCATGGCCTCGGCCAAAGAGCTTTTACCACAATGTCCGTGTCCGATTATGGCAACATTCCTGATCATATTAATATCTTGCATGCATGTCTCCTTTTATGAAGGCCCCTGGAAATTAGAGAAAAAACTTCCATGAAGCTTTTGGCTGATTGCTTTTTAACGGATCAATTAATCATAATAGGCTCGCAAAAATTTCTGATTATCATACTGTCATTTTGACTAGCGTGAGAAATCTTAATAATACCCATGTGATGAGGAAAAAGATTTTTCGCTGATACTCGAAATCATAGTCTTTTCAGATTTTTCGCGAGATTAATAAATCATTAAGGAACTATTAGTTATATATGCAATATATTGTTGTGAAGTCAAGGATGATTGACAGGTTAAGCTGTTTAGATATAATGGTTAACACTTAAGGGTACCTTGAAAAATCAGGCTTTTTATTCAAGATCAAGGCGTGAAGAAAATTTTACCGCAGGCATATAGTCGATATTCCGAGGATAAAATTGTTAGAACA
>Ga0180732_1000466_pt1 | contig 35005 bp, 67 predicted proteins | sample KR11_01MetaG_FD_148674 | JGI IMG/M metagenome (GOLD analysis project Ga0180732, IMG submission 148674) | Groundwater microbial communities from the Olkiluoto Island deep subsurface site, Finland - KR11_0.1 MetaG | ecosystem: Environmental > Aquatic > Deep subsurface > Groundwater | place...
ATATAATAAATAACATAACCCTTTAAAGGTTGAACCGCCACAATATAATACCATTTGTTGGCTTGAAAAGTGTATGTGACTGCTTGGTCTATAACACCTCCTTTTGTAAGGGTAATATCGCTCCCAAGACGATTCATTATCAAAACATACCCCGTATTTATATTAAGAGAACCTTTAAATAATATCACTTGTTGTTGGACAACAGCTGGGTTTACCCATACAGAAACAGTAAAACTGCCACTTTCCACTCTCAAACTCGCATTATCCCCCGCATCAACATAATCATCCACACCATCGAAAGCAAGAGCATTACCAATTATTCCTGAACTATTCCAACCTGAACAATTACCAGTACAATTATTCAATCCTGTGTTCATGCCAACAAGCGTACCTGCATTTGTAACATTCACGCTACCATTTGCATTATTTTGATTATATGCATTCGTTCCAACATTTCCATTGAAACCCCAATAAGCGACAAGACCATCATTGATTGTGTGATTTGTAATAATCGATAATGTGCCAGCATCATTGACCATAGAACCATTAAGACTTACATTTGCTGTACTCCATCCTGATGTGGTAGCATTATCCACAGTCCAGCTATTCATCTGGAAAGTGATATTGCCTACCAGCTTATTCGCCTCTGATTTTATGAAATACAATCGTATCTCATCATCTACTATTCTAAAATCATAAAATGCCGGATCAAAAGTTGTTTCATTACTATCATGGATTGATATTGCTGTATCAAACTTCCATCGACCTAATTTTATATTATGTGCATCTCCCCAATCCTTTACCCTGCTAAGTGAATAAGGAAATACCAAATATGCAACGGTCGCATTATAATTTATCATTCTGGTTGCAAGTTGCGTCTTAGGAAATGTCATGGAGGGACTGATTTTTCTCTCAGTTACAGTTACATCCATAATTTTAGGAATTGTCACAATATCATTTCCAATAGTGAAATATCGATAATCCACCCCTTCAACTCTCAAGAACATTGGATACTGAGCGAGATTCTCATCTGTATACTTATGCCATGTATCATTATAATCCTGATACAATTCAACAAAATCAACCACTACCGCTGATGCTGATGACATAAATAATATCAATGCGATTAAGCAATACAGAATCTTTTTCATGAGTACTCAAGCTGAAAGGTTAGTTCCGTAGCGTTATTGTTTGCAAACACATTCACAAACAGTATATCATGATATGATAATGATGTGGTCCAGCCAGCCAATGTACTATCCGCTTTTGTGGTTACATTTGTCATGACTACTTGATTCCCTCCAGTTATATCGCTGTAGCTGGGTGCTGCGCCGCCTGCAGGAAAGCTTGCCTTAGTCACATTGAATGTAGTTGCAGTTGATTTGTCTGCAATTACAGTAAGCGCCCTGATCGTTCCTGAGGTGGGAATCACTATACTGAAATTATCAGGTACTGTAATCGCTGAACCTGTCCCTCCAAATGACCAGCCCACAGTTTTGTTTGCAGATGTCTGGAAGCTACCATCTGGGAATACTATTCCTTTCCCTGATGTGGTAATACTAAGATTCCCAGCACTAATGTTAGTATTCCCGACAACTACCAGTTTCGATGCTGGAGATGTTGTTCCGATCCCCACATTCCCACCGTTCGGCTGCAAGGATAAATCGTAGGCTGTGGGAGTCCCATCAATTCGTTGCGTTTGAATAAATCCGTTTCCATTTAAAAGTACCCCAAAAAGCATACCATAACTCATATTATAAAATAATCCAAGTTTTCCACCATTTGCGCCCAGAGCAGGGAGCGCATCATTAGTTTGAGTACTTATTGTTAATGGATTTGCAATGGTTGACGTTCCAATGCTAACATTCTTTGCAGAATATATAGTATAATTACTCATATTCAAGTTTGCTGTAGCTGGATTCGCCATGCCAATGTTTGAAGCATTGTAAACATTTCCATCAATGCTTAATCCCACTGTGTAAAGTAATCCGGTAAAGTAACCATTTGAAAAGTTAATCAACCCATATCCATTACTAAAGAAATCGTAATTCTGAACTGCAAAACCATTTCCATTATGCCTTGGTGGAGTGCATGTAGCAAAACCACCTACACAAGACATAGTATGGTTTACATTGCTAAGGGTAGTATTGTAAACTTGAGAACCTGATAGCGTTGTGTACCCTATCCTTGTGACATTGTAGTTGTAAGTTCCATTCACAGGAACAGTAAGCGCATAGTAGCCTGTGGTATTCGTTACAGTGGTCGTGTTGTATGTCGCATTCTGGATAGTGACCCTTGCACCTACTACAACGCTTCCATCACTCGCATTGACAAACCCGTTACTTGTAGCAGCAACAGGTAAAGCAAGGCTAACAATAACTAAAAAAAAAATAAAGAACTTGGTTATGTTCATGATGATGCCCTCGGAACAGCTTTATTCAAAATCATCTGGATGCCTGCGCCTGCTGCGAATGCACTGACAATTACTTTGATTGTGAGTGCTGGCACACTATCAGGAACAAGCGCAATACTTTGTACTATAATGCCTATGAAAAGGGAATATGCATAATTGTAATCAAATGTAAGAGCCGGATCTTTTATCACTTTCATGATGTATGGTACAAGTGTTCCCATGATCGCGCCCAATAACATTACTGCCCATACTATATTTACATTATCCATAATTATCTCATCTCCGTGATATTATATTTATTACATATTCGTTTAAGATCCACTGTGGATTTATTCACATCGATTACAAATTCTGCAAGGGTCGCAGGAGTCAAATGGTTTGTTATCCAGTTTCTCCCTTCAATTTTCATCATGAGTATTTTATTCATTTTTGTTTCTCCAGATATTGTTTTACAAGTGCCAATGCACCGATTAATATTCCTACCTTCAAGGCTAGTTCTCCCCATCCCATTGTAACTGTTTTACATGCTTCTTTGCATTGTTCTTCTGTGTCATGTATTCCATCTACAGACTGAGTGCAATCGTAATTGGGATGCCCAGAGCATGTCCATTTCAGAATTGCTCCCTCTTTGCAGCCTGCTCGACAATCCTCTAATGAAGCAAATGTACCCGACACATCCTCGGTGCACGTATAGTTTGGTGCTCCTGAACATTTCCATTTCAAAGGAACAATCTTTTCTTTACCATTTATAAAATTTTCTAAATTTGAATAGCCATTTGCTGCAATTTTAGTAGCAGGATTACTTGAATTTATTCCATTTGCTGCTGCCCATACATCTGATATGCCATCATTATCAGAATCAGTGTATGGATTGACCTTATAATAAGTGGGATATCCACCAACATTATTATGATCAGTAACAAGACCACCAGTTCCATTGAGATAATCGTTGATAATTCTTGTATCCACTTTATCATTTCGATTAATCCAATTACCATTTCCATCAATATATCGACTATTACCTACATGATGCAATAATGAACTCTCTAAGTTCAATGTTGGAATAATCGTAATGGGATAAAGGTATGGTGGATTGGGTGTGCTTCGTCTCCATGTAGGGGATGCAGGAACCTTAACACCATAAGGATCATGTGATACCATAATCCACTGCTCACCCATTGGATTAGATTGTGTCCACCCCTTATTACCACTTACATAAATAGACGGGTCACCAGGTAACCCCTGATCAGGATATTCACTACTATTTGGATTAAGATGATTTTGATCAGCTCCTATTTCAGTTCTGCCAGAAACAGATGCTCTCTTATACACATTATTGATAAAGTCGAACCTCCCGCCACCCCATGTCATCGATGTAACATTATATCCATTATTTATAAGATTATTAATAACCTCAGACTTTTCATTTTTCAATAATGGCATCCTTTCATTAAAATGTGATATTAAATTATGATGAATGCTGACATTTCCAAAATATTGATTATCATCAGAACCAATAATAATTGCTTTTGATCCACCCCACACATTTCCAGAAGGATATAATCCTTCAGCAATTATACTATTTTGAAGCGTGATATCATTTGCTTCGAGGTTGCCCGTACCATAATTCCATATCCCTACACTATCATCATTAGCCCAGCTTATGGATACATGATCAAGAATATGATTACCACCATACATAGTTGCAATACCCCAAGCTCTACGTCTTTCTACATCATAGCCAGGTCTAACAGTTATATATCTAATAATAATATTGTTTGCTTCCAATAACAGCTGTCCTTTTTTGATAACTATTCCGTAACCTGGTGAGGTTTGTCCGGCAACAGTAAGATCTCCATTCTTGATTTTCACTAATCCATCATTAGACTCTTCGTTCGCAATACTTGACCAATCAATGATACCTGATGTCTGAAATACAATGGTTCTTTTTCCTGTTTCCATTAAAGCTGCATAGAGACTTCCGTTACCTGTTGCATTCGTGTTTGTTACTATGATTGTTCTTCCGCCCCTTCCACCTGTTGCTGTTGCTCCCCCACCTTCTGCGCCTGGAAATGCTGGTACTGCCATATTATTCAAACTCCTTTAATTTTTTATATTTTGTTATGTTAATTGACTCCCACTATAAAATCAAAAGTTCCGTCTTCTGGTTGCGTTATTCCATCTGAATATGAAACTATAAGATTTGCGCCTGATATTGTTACTTTTATCCCTGAAGCGATTGTTACATCATTAGAAGGAGCAATAAGTGCAAATGTGGGGGTTGTTCCCAGACCATGAGCTACAGTCACGCTATTTGTATTGTAGGGAATTGTTCCGGAACCGCCCTTCGTTACGCCTCCCCAACAGCTCCCTATTATTTTTCCCTCTGATGTTATGATCATTGCATATCACTCTTATATATCGTCTGCTTGAACAAAGATCGTGCAGCCCTGACCCGCTGTGTAATTTGTAAATAAAATATCAAGTCGTGCAGCTACAGGCCATTTTTCTTTTAATTGACAGATTCTATAATCATCAGCGGTATGACTGGTTTCCTTTCTGATAATCTGATAATCAGAATCACTAGGACTCATATATAGATTTACGGAAAAATCCCTAGAATCTGTTAATGATCCAAACACAATTTGAATATCATTGACCTGGCAAGCATTCGGTAAATCTAAATGAACATCGAACCAGCTAGCAGTTGGAAAAACAATACTCTGTTCATAGAATGCAGAATTGCCAGCTTTTCTGCGTCTCCACTTTCCCAGTCTATCTTCAAAAGTTATACTTGGTGTTATTAATACACTATCATTACATACCATGATTATGTTGCTCCTGATGTGGCTTTATCCACAAACACATTTACGTTTTTATCTGCACTTTTACAGCGTGCTACTAATGCAGTCGTGCCATCATTCCTTTTCATTCTGGAAAATATTCCTGATTTCAATGCATCAAGATAATCTTTAACTCTTAAATTAACCTGAACCTCAGCCAATTTAAACGGTTTGACAATGCGAACAGTCCCAATTCCCACAGTGCTTTTATCATCAGGTAATGGTAGATCATATTTGAAAGGTTCTCCTGCTGTTTCTCTGCGCTTGATTTGTAATCGTTTAGAAGGACTCAGTTTATCCCAGATGCGTCGTACTATCCCAGCAGGATTCTTAACATCAGATTGAGTTGCAATACCCTTTCGCATTGCCTCAAACCATCTCTTGGGTGGTCGTGTTGCTCCTGCAGCGAGTCGCTTAAGATAAGATTTTGATTTGGGGGGCGCAGGATCAAACATTCTTTGCCATTCAAGAGCCTTTTTAATTGCATTACTTTCAAGTTTTCCTAACACTTGGTCTTTTAAAACAGTATCGGTTGCTCCATCCCAATTATCAAGCCGAATATACCACTTTCCAGAAAAAGGCATAGTTTTTAATCGAATATATTTATTTCCTTTTTTCCATGTATGTTTGGTTTGTGAATCTCCAAAAGGGTCTTTTGTTTTAATCCATTCATTAGGATCAAACACTGCCATTTTTCCCTTGGTGCTGGGATGCTCTTTTCGTAAATGTCTCGCTAAGCTCTGCAATTTCTTTTTCTTTCCCTTAATTCTAAGATCATAACCACGTGCATCTCTAATTTGCCACTTGAGATCTTTTATCGCTCCCATGTACTGGGAAAGGGGGGCATGCTTCAGGTATTCTGATCGCATACTTCTTAATCGTTTAAGTCTTGCTTTCAATTTAGGAACATCATAAGTTCTGCGATGATGTTTTTTTACAGGTTGCCTGTCCTGAGTTGCTGTTTGCCTGAAATATCTGGGAACTTGATTCCATTGTGTGTTTCTTCTTCCTGCATTCCAGCCAGGATCGTATCCCTTTTCCTCATGATACAATTTTGATATAGCCTTGAGATCCAGCAATCCCTTTTCAGTTCTCATGTCTTTATGAGACTTTACAAAATCCATCCATGAACCTTTATGTTGCTTTCTTTTCGGATCATACAACTCTTCTCTCATTGCTCGTGTCATTCTTGTCATGCTGTTCCCTTTTCTCCTTTCATGTTGCTATGTACCTCTGTCCTGCCCATTTTGCAGCAGAACCATGTACTTTATATTTTACTGCTGTGGAAACATAATACAATACAAATAAAAGAGCAAGTCCACCAATTAATACTATTGGACTAATTCCTGTTTGTGTTGGGTCGGGAATAGCAACATAATTCACACAGTCTGTCGTTAGGGTTTTTGTTATGAGTACATGAGATGCATCCATGTATCTATATCCTTCATTCCAATATCTTAGTTTTTCTGTATTGTCCTGTTGTTCCCAGGGAAAACCAATTGCTACTGAATCACATACCATTTTAAATCAACTCCGGGGACATAACTACTCTTACATATCCCATATTGAGGCTTGTGAATTGCTTTTGAATAATACTGTTTAATCGCTCTATTCTATCAACCATCATCAAGGGAATTGTATTATTAATCTTCTTCATAGTATTCATCCTCATAATCGTTTTCGTAATCGCTTTCATCATCGTATTCGTTATCGCATTCCCATTCATTGTCTTCGTATTCGTATTCAGGTTCGCTCTGACTTTTCCTTTTCTGCAATTCACTTATGACAACTTTTACAATTGTAGTTATAAGGGTCTCATTTACCATTGTTATTTCCTTCTCATTATAAGATATAATATTGCTGCCATCATTCCTGCGATTGCAACGTATAATATAACTGGGGGTTCTTCTGTGGGTGGTTCTGTGGGGGGTTCAATGGGAGGTTCTGTGGTACTTTTACATGCGTTTTGGCATGCTGTGAGCGTTGAGTATGCTCCATTCACATCTTCATAGCATGTGTAATTAGGTGCACCTGCGCAACTATATTTTATTGGTATTGGTATTTCCGCTTCAACAATAATACTGACTACGTTTGATATTGCAGTTTGGGGAGATGAACAGGTATCAGTGATTTTGCTAACAATTGTATGAAGACCTGTAGAATTTCCAGATAACATAACAAAATCAGAAAAAGTAATACCCTGTCCTGCTCCTGAATTATATAATAATACAGATTTATCAAGCAGGATCTCATGAGTGTATGTGCCACTTTGTCCACCAATCGCCATAGATATAAATTTAAACGATTCTCCATTTTTAAGTGTGGTTGGATATACAGTTAGCATGGCTTGCAATGCTGGACATGATACATCCGTTTCAGAGGTAACATTTACATCATCTAACCAATATGTCCCATAACTATTCTCAAGATATGAAGTAATGTATATAATTGATGTGGATGGAGATGTAACTACATTCATTGATTTTAATACCCAGTCATACGTTCCCTTTTCAAATGTGATCTGGGATGCTTTTATCCAGTTTCCTGCTGCATCAGCTTCAACTAATCTTAGAACTGGCGCATTAGTTCCTAGAACTCCCTGGGCTTTTACTCGCCCTGAAAAAGTATATGATGTATTTGGTTTTGAAACAAAATCATACGATGATGCTATACCGCTATTTCCATTTATTGTTCCTGAAATGAGAAACTTTATGGAGTTTGGCGAATTATAATAAATTCCTGAATCTATCGTTGGGATGTTGCCATCTCGTGCTATTAGTTCTTCCCAAATTTCTATTCTTACCATTTTTTCCCTCTTTTCATTAATAAATATAGTGTTGCTGCTACCATTCCGGCCGCGGCAAGATACAACATGACAGGAGGTTCTGGGGGTTTTACACTTTCTAAACATCCAACCATACATGCAGATTGTGTATCATATTCTCCGTTCGGATCTTCAAAACATAAATAATATGGTGGCCCTGAACAACTATATCGTTTTGATACAATTGCTTTACATGCTGATTGGCATGCATCAGGGGTTGAGTACACACCATTCACATTCTCATAGCAAAGGTAATTTGGAGCACCGGAACACGTGTATTTCATGGGTACTGGTATTATATCATCCTCTACAAGTGCATAAAGTTTCAGTGTGCTATCATCAAAATCATCATCGAGGTACTGACTAAAAACTAACTTCACTTCATGATCATCATAAGGAATGTTAGGGCCACCAAGAGGTTTACCAGAGGATGATTCAGATAAGATCGTATAAACTTTTGACCATACAGAACCATTCCAATGCCACTCTTCAATATCCCCCCCAGCACATGGTTCAATTTCATAACAGGGTTTTCCAGATGTATTCAAGTATGCAGTCACATCATTAATAGAATTGATTTTAAAATCCTCATAATTATACATGTAATCCGTTGTCGTTATAAAAGCTGGAGCAGTCCATGAATTTCCAGTCCATCGTGTGTGATAGAATTTCCAATTTTTACCGCTACCCTCTGGATAAATTATCCAGGGATACCCATTTGAATCCAGATGCATTGATGCGGTATTACTATTATTTGATCCTGAGTTGCGTACCATGCAATATGCATCGGCTTCTGATTTGCTTATCATTGGCCCGAGGTTTGTTCCGTTTGCCGAGTACATATTCATATCAGACATGTTAAGATACGCATAATAAATATTCATCATTTTATCTGCACCTCTATCATAGAAACACCATGTCACATGAACCTTATTATCCCTATATTCCATAAATCCAACATAAGTATTAATTCCTGTGTTCGCTGAAATGATGGATTTACTTGTTTCCCAATACGATCCATTCCATATTTGATAGCTCAGGTATTGTGCTCCTGAGTTATCGGTTTCTGAAGGCCCCATTGCAAACAGGTATAAGGTATTCCCTATATTGATTGGTTTTGGATAATTATACTTACCAATGTTCGGCTTAACAATGAATGAGCTAATGCTTTCTGGATTATTTGAAATGGCATGTTTTAGGGGATAACCACCGCCAATGGTAGCTCCATAAAAAACATGAATGTAGCCATTACTATCTATTATCATAGCTGGAGCGCCATGTCCATTACCGCTCATTGGATTGTCAGCAACACAAACAACTTGAGACCAGATTTTAGTTACATGATCATAATAGATAATATGAGGATCAAAATTAACTCCATGCCACACCACATAAGTTCTGCTTTTATAATAAACCGCTGTGGGGCGAGTCAGCCAATAGAAGGGTTCACTAAGCCCATTGTCAGCGAATGTTTCCAGGTGTGTTGCCATGTGTCCTATCGTCTCCGATCTATACTGTCCTCAATTTTCTCAAGCACATTAGTGAGCTTTTCCATTAATCCCAAAAGATTCTTTGTAATTGTAGTTCTTTCCCAAAGTAAATATACCGCCACTGCTATTGCAAATCCTTGATTTAAAACTAAATTTATGATTGCAAGTTCCATTATTCTTTACTCCTTTGAATTAAACTAACAATAATGTACGCTCCAATTGCATAAGGAATATATTTTAAAACTTCTTCCCACCCCGTACCGCCTCCGACTACCTCCACATATACATCATTTGTCCAGGTAGTAATCCCTAAAATATCGCTATGTAAAGCCACATACGTTCTGGTTGATGCTGGAGCAAATGTATAGGTAGCTACTTTATTTACAGTATCTGCTGTATTTATGATGGTGTTTCCTATAAATTCTTTCTGTGCAAATTTTACTTTTCCTTCTTTACCTGTTGCAGTTAGTGTTATCGATTCGCCCACATTGATTTTAGCATTATCTACTGATAATGTAAATTCATCTCCACTGTTAGGATTTCCTATTTTTACTTTTACGATATTTGATGTTTCAAGTAAATCGCCATAAGCTTGAAATTCAATATACTCATCTGTAGTAAATTGAGTTATCCATTTAAATATCCCTGAACTATTACATGTTCCTGATGCAACTTCTATATCAGGAAATGCAGTAATATTCTTAATAACTACTGTTTTTCCCGATGTACCTTTAACTTCAAAAATCACATCAGTATTTAAATTAACAGAAACAGTTTTTGTAGCATTATTCACTGATAATTTAAGTCCTTCTATTGCCGGATCACATCGATCTGCTTCCCTTCTATGCCCGCACCCATCAAATTCATATCCATTTAAGGGTTCTTCACATAACCATTGCGTAGAAACACAATCCAAAATAAAAGTAACACAAACCCCATTGACACAGAAAATATATGTTCCTGAAACATTTCCAGAACTATCCCAGTCTTTATTTCCTGCTGTTTTTTCATCCCATGCAAAAACATGTTCGCCATTTCTGGTTATATCAATTCGACCCGGTATATTTTGTGTCCATTTTATTTTTATATTTCCTGCACTGATCAAAGTTGCTGAGACATTTGTAATTATTAATGACGGAACATCTTTTAGCTTAAACACTCCTGTAAATGATTTAATGTCTGGAGTATTAGCAGTTATCAAATGTGGATTACCTGTAATATTTACTTTAACTCCAGAATCATATTCTAATATCCATTTCACAAATTCAGTATCAGCGCTGGGAACTGCTTTGATTGTTAATGCAACATTCGCATTAACCATATCACCATGTTGTACTAAATTATTATTTACAAAAATGTTTGCGTTTCCCTCCCCTCCATATAAAATCTGTAATCCATAATCAGGAACAGCTCCATACTTAATATACAATTTTACAGAAGTTAGCTTATTCTCAACTAGCATGATATAAAAATCATCAGTGAACCATACACCTAATGCGGGTTCTATCCAATTTGATTCATTACCTGCTGTGATCAGTACAAGATCCCCGCCTGCACTTTCATAATCATCATAGCGAACAGATCTGTTCCAAACCAATTTAGATTCATGAAAGTTAAGAGTAATCGTTTCTTCTGTCATGTTATTATTTCCTCTTTTTCCTCATCATGAAATACATAATTGCCAAAGCTGCTACGCCTGCTGCTGCAACATAATATAGTGTGGGGTCTGTTGTTGGAGGCACTACACCCACTTTACACTCATCAATACATGCTGCTCGCGTAGTATACTTTCCATTCGGATTCTCAACACAAAGATAATCAGGAGATCCTGAACATGCCCATTTTGTGCCGGGTGGCGCATCCTCATATACTGTAAGTATAATTTCTGGAGATTCTGCGGTTTGGTTCTTTTTTAAACATCCATCGGTTACTTTGGATTTTATTTTATGAGTTCCCGCTTTTACATTAAAAAGTTCTAGCGTTCCTGTTTCAACATATCCTTTTCTTAATCCCGTATTATACATTACAATGTCATCAATCAGGATCTCGTGACCGTATCCGTTGTCTGTGGGAACTCCACCAAATGCAGTAGATGTCCAGGTCAGTGTACCTGTTGCTGATATTGTAGTTGGATTTACAGACAATGACGCGGTTAGTGCTGGACATTCAGGTAAAATAATTGTAATTGTAATTACTGATGATGTTACTTCTTGATGATCAGGTAAGCATCCATCTGTTACGATAGATACAACAGTATGAGTACCAAGTGTTAGTGATTCTGCTGAAATTGCATTCACGACCGTATAACCTTTCTCCACACCTGAATCAAACATGACAATGCCATCAATTAATATTTCATGTCTCATTCCATCCCCGGATGGTTCTCCCCCGCTTGATGTCGAGGTAAAATTTACATATTCTGATTTGGTTAGCGTTCTTGTAATAATTTCTAACGCTGAATATAATGGATTACATGCCATGTTATTTTCTCCCTTTTATTATAAAATAAGCTACTGCTGCTAATACTATTATTGGAATTATTGGACTTATTGGCTGTCCATTACCAGGTGGTGGTATTGGACATAACTCTGTTACTCCAAACCATTCAAGGATATATGGAGTTACAATCTTTTTATATTCTGTATCTGTGGGCGTTCCATATCCACCCCACCCAAAGGCTCGATCTCCAGTTAGTGTTCGGTCTCCGTCTGTGGCCGTAAATCCAATTACAGCATCATTGCCACTTCCAGTATGCCAGATCGTAATTGTGATGCACGCCATGATTATTCCTCATTGAAAAATAAAAAGTGAGAGTACATAAAAGTACTCATTCAATCATCTCCATAGGTAACTTAATAGTCCCATCTGTCATAAAATCACAATGTACATACACATTACCAGTTTTAACATTATAATTTAAATGTTCTCGATGATAAATATGTGCATCCAATTTATTTAAGAAATCAAGCTTGGTTTGAAATCGTTTGGCGTAATCCGCTATTTGGGGTTTACGATTTATATTACTTCGTTTCCAAGTACTTTTTCTTGACATTTTCTCAACTTCTTCAACTGAAAATGCACATTTACCTTCTTTTCTGATTCTGCGATGTATTTCGTTATGACATACATGACAGCACGGTACTACTTTGTCAGGAATATATGATACGTGATGCACAACCTCTGCATTAGTCCCACATTTAAAACATGGTTCGATTATCATATTGTTCCCTTATGTTCTACGAGTAAATAAAATGAATGAGTAATTTAATTTACTCACTCATATATAACTCCATCTACGAAGTAATGTGGTGCGGTTGCTGCTGCTGGCAGGACTCCTGCATTGAAATAGTCCTGGATGTTTACCTGACCGGGCTTCACTGGGATGTTGACCTTCTGTCTTGATACACCAGGTATCAAAATGCTACCCGTTGCGCCTACACCATAAGCCCAGGGATACAAAGGCAATTCCTGTGGTATGCTATCCACGAACTCACTTGATGTGTACTTGATTCCACCGAGCAAAGCATCGTTTGCTGCTACTGTTCCGGGGATATGTTCTCCGAACAGTTCTATGATTCTCTTACCACCACTGAAACTATACTTTGTTCCTGCAATGTCAGTATCTTCAACGATACCTGCTGCTGTTGCAGTCCCAAGCTTCGCATGTCTCTGAGTCATCATTTGATGGGTAAGTGGGTGTATCAAATCCCTTCCATCATTGGAAACTGTGACATATGCCATTGCCTCTGGGTCTGCTGTGTTTGCTACCAGCGCAGTTGCATACACATTTAGGGCTTCGCCACCGAAAAGGGGCGCGTTAAACTTGTACTCTTCCATGCCTATGAATGGCGAGCCTGCTGTGAGAGAATCGCCGAATGGTGCCATGAGCACTTCAAACGGACCTAAGTTCCTCACATCTGCGCTTTCTACATCGCATCGTACTGCAACTGTCTGTACAGTTGTGGTTAGCAAAACCGTAGCCATTGGCTTGATTGTGAGTAATGCTTTTCCATCTGCTGGCATGAAAAGTCCTGATGTTGGACTGATCTTTGTTTTTGTTACTCCTGTACCTATTGCGGCAGAAGTTCCTGTTCTTATTACGCCTACTGTCATGTTTTAATACCCCCAGGGTATGTAAGTTTCTTGTGTCTGTATTTGTGGTTGTATCTGTACTCTGTTCTGTGGCATCTGAACTGCTGCCATTGCTGGTTGTCTCCTTGCTGGTGTCCTTACAATTGGAGGATCAAGGATCGCTTTGGCTGCTGTTGCAATTGCAACGCCAAGAAGCACATCGCCTGCTGGTTTCCCGTATCCCTTCATTGCAGAATTTACTCTGCTTGATTTCAAGACCATGCCTGCAACGCCCTGAAGTGCCACTGTTGGAAACACTTTCTGTACTCTGGCTGATGCATCTGCCATTTTGAAGTTTACCATATCAAATTGAATGGCTTCAAAGATCCCTGCATAAGATCCATTATCAATTGATCCTTGTAATTTCAGTGCATCGGCTCGCGCTGCATAATCCATTATGAATTTGCCGCCACCTGCAATGATTCCCGCATTGTCAAGTACCAACTTGAGCATACCCTTTTTCTTTCTATGCCTTGTTTTAGGAACATCGTATCTGCGTACGCCTCTTCTGCCCCTTCCCCTTCTGCGTTTTGGAGCAGGATCATATCGCTTTACGCCTCTGCGTGACTTTCTGCGTGATGACTTTCTGCGTCTTGGAGCTGGGTCTAATGATCGTCTTGCTCCGCGTCTGCGAACCCTTCGTTTGCGACCTCTGCCTCCCCTGCGGGGTGCTGGATCATACAGCAATTCATCAATTTCTTCAGGGTCGAAACCCTCATCTTCATACTGTTCTGCGATTTCATCTCTGAGTTCGTCTGCTGCGGCCTGGTAGCCCATTTCAACTCCCTCATTGAAAAATTCATCAGGGTCTATCTGCCCCGTTCCTTCAAGTCCTTCTTGTGTAATGTTCTCATCCTACCTGAAATTTTTAAAAGTTTATGTACTCTCAGGCAGTCTAAAAATATGTAGAGAGATAATAGATAATAATATGTAGTAAGTGTTATACTATTATGATATTATATTATGACAGACTCACCAACAGTAATAATACGAATCCCTGAATATGCATTGAATAAAATTAAAATAATTTCACAAAAAAAGGGATTAGCTATTTCTGCAACGATAAGGGAATTGATTTGTGAAAAGTTAAATGAAAAAGGAAATTAAAAAAAAAGAAACAATCAATTATTTATTTTCTTCATTTATCTTTTTCCTATTCCTTTCAATTGTTCTGACAGTTACCCCTATCTTTTCAGCCATTTCCTCATTTCTATATTCAGGATTTGATTTTAACAACCCTTTCATTTTTGTTAAAGTGTCAATGTCGCCGTCACTGTCCGACATGTCGCGACACGTGTCGTGACCATGTTTTAGGTTCATGTATGCAAAACCAAGAATGGCGACAATGATCACGACAAGCGACACGACATAAAATAGTGTCGTATTAGTGTCGTTTTGTGTCGGTGTCGTTGTCGCGACAGTGTCGTTATGGGTGTCGTTGATAACTGTGACTGGTATTGCAGACATGGTTACAATTTGTGGCTCTGGGACAATTACAAGGGGTTCCAAAACAACATTAATTTCTTCAACTTCCCCAGCTTCAGGATTAATATCTTGCTGGAATATTTTATACCCTGCAAGTCTCATCTCAATTCTATATCTTCCTGCGACCACATCCCTGATTACAGGAGTTTCTGATAATTTCTGTTTATTAATGTACACCATAGCTCCTGCTGGGGAACTATTGAAACTCAATGTTGCATCGCTTGAGTAGCTACCAAAACTACTAAAATCTATTGAACCTGTGCTGTCTCCCCCTGAACTTCCCCCTGACTTGCGCCCATTATCAGGTGTTGCTGTGGGTGTAGGCACTGGAGTTGGCGTGGGTGTAGGCTCAGGTGTTGGTGTAGGTGTCGGAGTGGGTGTTAAAATTGGATCAGGAACAAATGCAAATTCTGAGAAATCTACCAGATCGCCAGAAACATAAAGGCTTACTAGATAATTTCCAGATGGATACATGCGTTTAAACTCAACGTTACCTGTTCCTACTACTCGCTCTACAAAATACAAATATTGTTCACTGTCCCCGGATTGTCCATTATTATGATCAATATCTGAACTGATGTACGCACCCCATTTTTCGTTATCAACAGAAGACACACTGATCGTAACCAGATGATCCTTTATCTCTGTTGTTATCGTTGCTGCATTTGCGATTCCTATCGATGATATCATCATCATCAATAATACTGTTGTTATTATTTTATTTTTCATAATTACTTTTCCCAGGATATTATATAATATCCTTCATACTTTGAAATATCTGTTATTTTTCGTTCAAAAAATCCCTCAGTATCCCAGCTAACATGAATTGTTTTTTCATTAAGGTACTTGCTTTCAAATTCATCTTTGAATTGTTGAAATGCTTTGAGTTCTTCCCAATTATCAAAGCGTCTCATAGTATTACATTTCAAGTTATCCCGTTCCTTGAAATAGTTTATACCTACTGTTTTTAAATATATTGTGTTGTTTATTATTTTCATATTTTCACACTTCTTTTAATCATTTCAATCATCATATTATTCATAATTTCATTTGCGAAATCCTGGACACTTTCCCAATACAGGACATACAAAATCAGCAATGCGAGAAGCCCCAGTACGAACATAACTGGGGCGAATCCTTTTTTTTGTCGTGATCTCGCCATGCTAAATATATTGAAACTCAAGATATATTTGACAATTAATGCAATCAAGATTATGATCAAAAGTATAATCGCAATCCATAAATAATCAAATCCAGCTTCTTCTTCTTTTGGAGGATCGATAATAAATGGTTGCGGCGGCTTGATAGTTTCCTGAATAACAGGAACGATTATTGCATCTTTAATATCAGTACATTGATATTCCCCATTACTAAAATGCCATATTCCAGTACTACACTCTTGTTTTTTATACTCAACCATTCCAGTAATGTCGCTTTTTGTTTCGAGATCATTGTAAACTCTTGTAGTATTTGGAATAAATGTTTTTGGCTGAGTCACATTGACAATAAACTCTCTGCTATCACTTGCTCCCGATGCAATATCATAAATCTCAACATTTTCTTTTCGGATCTCAGAAGCATTAAGATTGTCTTTGAGGAATAACACAAGCGTTCCTGTTTCCCCTTTTGGTACTGTGATTTTGTTACTTTCAAAAGAACCGTTTATACGCGCTGCAAATGTTCCCTGAGCATCGCCAATATTCTGAAACATTACTTTAACATATCCATTGCTATCACCACTTGAAAATGGAGAAACACTTATATCTTTGATTAATGGTTTCCCTGATAGTGTTATTATATCAAGTGCTGATGCTTTAACTTTCAAAAGGATCATGGGATTTGATATTTTTCTATCAATCACATCATAGATATTTCCATCATAACCGGCAATTGATGATTTTGCAGTTACTGCGCCATAATCAATCATTACATTTTTTGTTAAAAGTCTTTCAGCATTCGCATTATGTATAGTTACAACGTTGAATACAGAACTGCAAAGTACATCCTGACATATCATCTCTTCATAAGTTTCGCGTTGCCATCCCTTGTATTTCTTCTGTTGTTCATCCCATACATTCAGGACTGTATCAGTTTCCGTTAGCGATTTTACATATCTTTCATAATCTGTCTTTGGTGCAATGCTCCAGCGAGGTTCATTAATTCCATGAGTCGCAACATAAAGATTTTGATTTGGAATTGCCTGACCTGTAACCAGTGACCCTAACCACTGAACAGAACCAATGGGTAATTGAACAGAACCACGTGCTGCTTCCCCTGATCCAATATTTTGCTTATATTGTTTTCCATCTATTGTAAGTGCCATTGTTCCTATCCATGACAATTCAGGATTCTGCAATCCTCCATACGATCCAATAGGAATCCTGTTTATTATAATGATTCGATCTGCACCGAATCCTATCCTATCTGGAATATCAATTATAAAACAGTATGCTGGAGCACTAGAGCACACTGCACCATCATAAAATACAGAAGCATCATAATAAATAACAGAGTAATACCAAAGAGTTCCTTGATTAAGGACTGCATAGTTAAGTTTCTCTGTGATCTTGCTAACTTCAAATTTTATATTGCTATTCACTTTGATTCCGGGGATCTCAAACTCAGAACCATTTATGTAGCCAGTTATGTGTTCTCCCCCATCATTGAGGATAAGGGAGATTAAAAAGCTATCATTACTTTTTGAAATGCTCTGAACTGTAAACCCTTCTGCATTCACAATATTACAATTCAAAAATAATACAAGTACAATTAATATAATATATTTTGTTTGCATGTAACTTCACAAACATATATTAATGACTGTGATTATAAATAAGTTTGCCTATTCCATTTTCGTAACTTCATAATTCACTTTTCTGGAATAGGCAATTGTAATTATTTTCTTTTGTGGGGACATGGAATCCCTGTATTTTTGAATTTACAGAAAATACAAATGATTTCATACTCTTTTGGTTTACATTTGATCATAATTATTCAGTTAAAAATAATAAATTCTGTATTCCATTTTCGAGTTTTGTTTGGAAGATATTTGAGTCTTGCATTGTATCGAGAGTTATCCATTTGCCCCCTGTCATTTCTGCAAGCCGTTTCATGAATAGTTCTCCTTCATCGCCGGGGCTGCCAATGTACAAAACATTCACAGGGCATTTTAATTCAATGGCTGATTGAATAGCATCATTGGGATTATCTGCGATCCCATCACTGATCAAAATCAATTGCATTGACTGTCCTTTCAATACTTGAAATGCGCCTTTTAAGTTTGTCGATCCATGTGGCTCAGGGATATATTTTGTTTTCACTGTTGTATCTGAAAAACAGTATGTTTCCATACCGTTTCCCACTTTTTCAACTGCATCCCTGAGTATGTCGATTCTTCGTTTTCCATTCAAGTCCCTGCACATTGATCCACTTACATCAAGAAGTAACACTGGGAATTTTTCTATTAATTTCCCAGCACTGAATTTGATTATTCGTGTTTTCGTTACCTCTAATTTTTTATTGTTTCCTAAAATTAAATTATTCATGATCCACCTCATATATTATCATAAAACTTATCAAGTGCATCGAGTTGTTTTTTTGATAAACTTCCTCTGTCATGATACTGCTGATTGAGGCTGCGGATAAACTCTAATCCTGATGCACCCCGTACATTTTCAAGACACGCCTTTAGCTTCTTTTCAGTATCAGGATTTACTTCTTTTTGAATAACATTCCGCTGCACAATTTCCTGGATTATTATTGTTTTCTGGGCAATCAACATTTCCCAGGTCAAATCTGCCTCAGCTAAAATACCGTTCGCCATCCGACATGCTGACAATGCCTCATTATCGTTCGCGCTAGCTGTGTATCCTAGCACTTTTACGAATTTTACTATGTCCATGATTTTTACCTCACACTTCTATACGCACACATACTATTTATAGTTTATGTATTTGATCAAAAGCGCAAATTATATATAGTAATGTAACGTTATAATAATTGTGGTTGTGAAACTACAAAAATAAATGGAGGAAATTAACATGAATATAAACACAGTAATTCTGGAGAAAAACGATCCTGAATTGTTCAATAAAATAATGCAATTGCCCAGGAACTTCAATATGAGTGGCAAGATCAGGGAATTGCTCACTGAATATTTAGATTCCCAGGAATATTTAGAGGATCAAAAAGAAAAGGAAATGGATAAATAAACCATGTTATACCAAAATGGGATAGAGTTAATCGAACAATACTATAAAGAAAAGATTTTAAACAGTTCTATACTAAATGATATATTAAAATCTATGGATTGTCAAAGCGATTATAATCATTTGAATAGTTACGGGATACATTTGATATCGTTAATGGAGGAAAAAGATGCATCATAATAGAGAATGTTTGGAAAGGGGAAAAGAAACTTATTGTCCCGTATGTTCTAAAATAAACTACATGAAGGACTTAAGAGAAATAAAAGTAACGATTGTAAAAATAAAGGAACAATGATAAACCATGAAAACAATAAAACTTGAAAAAGTATATTTTTGTTCATTCTGTGTTGAAGATATACGAAAGTATAATAATGCCTTTATGTTTACCTCTAAAAGCAAAAAGGTAATTATCAACCATATAAATAAAATGCATGCTGATAAATTAAAGGCTCAATGAGAAGAATATGAAACATGAAAAAACAGTAATAAAAGATTTGGCATTTGAACTAATGAATTTGATAGGATATGACAATGCAGGTATGGTAATATCACATCAAATACGAATCGTAAAAGAGGAAATAGATAAAAAATAAAGGAAAAATAAACCAGCTTAAATATGTGACATAAAACGTCACAATGATTATTTTTTTTAATATATCGCTACTTTCATAATATTGAAAATAATTTCATGTTTTTTAGTATATTGCTTTCCATAATTTTCTAAGCAATCCTATCTTAGGTTTCTCTTCTTTTTTCTTAATTTCTGTGATTTCGTCTGTGAGCTTCTTATTGAGGTCTAACAGCGATCTTATCTTTGTTTTGAGTCTTGGGCTTAACTCTGATGTGTTCGTTCGTCCTGACGCATCTCTGTGAACCTCACGGGTATTATAAAACTTATTCAGTGCACTTCTTATTTTCATGTGATGCAAATCCACATTATAATTTTGATAGATTATATCGCCAATTTGTTTTTCCTGGATACCCTCAGAATCCAGCTCAACGATTTCAGCCAGTATTTCTTTCCATTCCCTGGGGGATATTTCACTTTCATCCCGATCATCGTTTGTGGGGTCTGTGTGTGGCTCGTGGAGTGTTGTGGGCTTAATGTGCTCAGGATTATTGTCCATACTCAAATAATCATTCATAACTTCTTGATATTCAGAGGGAACAAAACGAGATAGTAGGCTTTTGACTGCGATTCGTTCGCCAAAACTCATTTCATTGATTCTTTTTCGGATCTCCGGCGCGTATTGTATTATGAGACTTTGGAAATCAGGAGGGGTTTGCGATGCACTTTGTGGTACTTCTAAATTTTCTGGGTCTTCTGGTTGTGATTTTAGCATTTCAGTAGGGGTGTCTTCAAATTGTTCAGGATGTATTTTTCGTAATTCTTCATCGATCATATTAATCAAATTGTCATTATTGGTACTTAAAAGTTATAGTTAGGGCTAAATAGTATCATTGTGGTATTAAATAACTATGAAGAAGCTATCAATTAGGTTACACGAAAAAGAACACGAAAAGTTAAAAGAAATCGCAATCAGTAACGGGCATTTATCAATGAACTCTGCAATTTCACTTGTTATTGCTCAACATGGTTTTCAAGGTGTAAATGGAAAAACGAAAAAGCAAGTACAGGAGACCAAAGATACAGAAAAAACTACGAATTGTCCTATCTGCTTTCAACCATTACAAATCAGCAACGGGATACTTGTTTGTGAGCCATGTGGTATAGAAGTCTCAAATTTACCATAAAAATAAAAAATTTTTCTCTTTCTTTTCTCCTGTGTGTGTACGTGTATCTGTATCTATACCTTTATTTGTAAATAATCTAATATATAGAGAAACTCTTAAATACCTTAGATTATATCAAGTAACATATGGAGAGAAATTATGAAATCGTTAAGTAGAGACCCACATAACAAATTAAAAAGTGTACGATGTCCGATTTGTATGAGCACTTCATGGTATAGACTAAAATCAGGAAAATTTGTTTGTAAAAAATGTACTGAGAGATTTGAGAATGAAATGGCATAACGCAATTTGTAAAATCATGAGGAAAATTGAAAATGATAAGGACTAAACGCATGAAACTAAAATATTTGAAACTGAGTTCATTGATCGATGCTGCGTATCAATGTGGCATGAACAATACCCCTGTATCATTATACATTGCCGGGGATAGTGGGATAGGTAAAACGTGGGCTGCAAGGTCAGTATGCGAATATCCCAATGTACTATATTATAGTGCTGCGTATTCCCCCAATGAATACAAGAAATTCGTTGCAGACAAGGCACAGGGTACAAAAATGTTCATTCATGATGACTTGGGATTGTCAGGAAGTTATAATATAAGGGATTTCATTCCTGCCTGGAACATGATGATAGACGGAAAAATTGATTATAGACACTACAAAACAAGCATTGCAAGGAAAACAAACTTTTCGATCGTGTTAATTAGTACCCTGGGAAGCTACTACAACTGGTATGATACCATGTACGAGTTAGGGTTGATAGATAGGGTATTGGGTATTAAATTATCGCTCAGTGATGAAACTCGCATGAACTATATGATAAATGCACAGAATGATAGCGAGACAGGAAAAGATAATAATGTACCGGAACAAAGGAAACCCCATTTAAGAGAAAAACATGAGCCATTACGTGATCTTTTCACAATGAATATTAGTCCCAGGTATGTGAAGAATCTACTTCGCATGTCCATGTATCTTAATGGATCTGAAATGTTAGAATTAATAAAAATTATAAAAGAATCTACTGTAGAATATGAGGTATGATCATGAAAATTAAAATAAGAATGAATTGCCCGCTGTGTAATAGTATTTGCATGGAAAGCTGTATATTTTATGATGAAATCAAAGATACGGAATACACTCAAAAGAACTGTGTGGTGTATCGCGCGCTGTCTGCAATATCCATAATGGAAATTAATAATTAACATGTCAGGATCAGCGCGAACATTAATGGCTGAGAGATGGCCGAGGGGTTGCAGGAACAATCATCATAAATCTGGATGCATGTTAAATCATAGAATTTGCAATCCTAAAATCTGTTTGGAATATAGGGAAAAGAAAAAGGAAAAAGGAAAAGGGAAATGAATTATGAAATTTCTTAAAGCAAATCCAAGAATAAGAATTGAAGAAACAATAACTGAACGTCCTTTACTTCATGCATGTTCTGGAAAACATGGAGAATTTGGAAGCGTGTAAAAACTTAAATCGTAATTGCGTTGCCTTTGAATTTAGTAATGCCTGGGAAAATGACTATCACAAGAGGTTAAAACTTGATAATACTAAGCTCGATGCGTGGACAACCTAACCACGTTGAATCTGCTCCCCGAAGTCAACGTCCCCGCTTTGAAAAGCGAGACATGACGCTACAGGTACACGCATGAGGTAAGAAATGATTGATTTACAAATTGAAGATTCAAGAAAACTGATACATGGCTTAACAGATAAATCCATTGATTGCGTTATGACAAGTCCTCCATATTGGGGATTGCGTGATTATGGAAACAAACATATAATTTTTGATGGGGATGACACATGTAATCATTCATGGGATGGTGAAAAATTTATTTTTAAAATGTCAGGTGGCATGGGAAAAACAGATGTTAGTAATTATTCAGATGATAGGTTGCATTTTAAAACAGAAACAAATACTTGCTCTGTTTGTGGTGCTTGGCGAGGTCAGCTTGGATTAGAGCCAACACCAGAACTATTCATAAAGCATTTGTTGGATTTCTTCGATGATGTTAAGTTGAAGCTGATGGATACTGGAAATTTGTTCGTAAACTTGGGAGATTCGTATATGAGTTCAGGTGGTGCATCAAGACATAAAGGATATGCAGACCCTAAATATCCTGATGGTAGAAACGGTAATCACATTGAACCAACCGCATTTAAACATCCTATTATAAAACCAAAATCATTGGTTATGATTCCTCAACGCTTTGCATGGGGTATGATAGAACGTGGTTGGATTTTACGTAATGAAATAATATGGTATAAAAAAAATCATATGCCAGAAAATGTGACCGATAGGCTAACAAAAGCTCATGAGATTGTTTATCACTTTGTTAAGCAAAGCAAATATTACTATAATTTAGATGCGATACGAGAACCGCATAAAACACAAGAAAAAAGACCAATGGGTATTATTAGAAGTCGTGAATGGGGTTATAATGGAAAATACGAAGGCAATAAACTACATGAAGATTTCGGTAGTCCAAGAGCAAGGACACAACGAAAAGGCGCCGAATATAAAGGAAAGTGGAAAGATAATCAAGAATATATGAATGAAATACAGAATCGAATCAATGAAGCAAGATCAAACGGTGTACCACATGATGAAGCATTGAATCATCCTTTAGGTAAAAATCCCGGAGATGTATGGGAGATTACAACACAACCATATCCTGAAAGCCACTTTGCAACATTCCCCTTAGAACTCGTAAGGCGTCCGATTTTGGCTGGATGTCCAGAAGGCGGCACGGTCCTTGATCCATTCGCAGGAAGTGGCACGGTCGGTGAGTTTTGCAGAAAGAATAACCGTAATGCTATTCTTTTTGAACTGAATCCTGAATATAAAAAATTAGTAGTAAACAGGTCTATGATCAACACCCCTGAATTATCAAGTTTTGAATAATAGAAAACTATTAATACTAATAATACTAATAGGAGAACTACAACAGAACAAAGGTTGTGATAAAATGAGAACGCTACACGTGAAAATATCAGATAAGAGTTACTCGAAAATCGAGGACTACAGAGGCGCACAGAATTTAAAGAATTTGGATGACGCTGCGGATCAATTCATTCAGAATGCAAAGATCGTGGAGGACACATGAGTAAGTATTATACTGTGTATGAAGCGACCCACAGGGGTCAAAACATGACTGAGGTGATGTTACGGATCAATACTGTACTGAGCGAATCGAATCTTTCAGTACTGGATAAAATGATTGTATTGGACCTGTTAGCATTTAGGTTAAAGTCAATTGCAATCAATGGATAATCTATAATGGAGGAAATGAAAATGAGTAATGAAACAACATGGCTAAAAGGAACAGGATCAACAGGGAAATATCCCAAAAAAGCATTTAGCGGGATACTGGTGGCAGCATATCCCAGCGAAAATAATAATGGAACAAAACTATTACAATTGGATTTCGAAAATGAGGTCCAGGTTGGCATCTATGGAATTGGAAAAGCAAAAATCAGCGCGGATGAGGTCACAGTTGCAGGGAGCCTTGCAGAATTTCAAAACAGCCTTGAACCCCTTGGTATCGAATGTTTCTGGGGAATCGAAGGGAATGAGATCCTGGGATTCAAAACAGAGCCAGATATCATTGGTGCTAAGTTGTGGATGGAACCACTTGAAGAGCAAGTAGTCGGGGATGATACCCAGACAAAGAAAAGTTTGTTTTGGGGAACTGTAAAGAAAATTGAAAGAATTGCTACTACACCTGCTGCAAAGAAACCAGGAAAATTGCCTGCAAAACCACCAATACCAATACCAACACCTGAAACACAAGAACCTACACCAGTACACGCGGAACTGGTCGATGATGTTATGAAATCATTGACAGAACCAAAACCCAATTCAAAAAGTGTTATGGAACTGTTCACGGGGTTTGGGAAAGTGTACAAAGTCAGTGAAATTACTGCTACCCTTAAACACATGGAAGGTGATGGGATCATGGCTGAGAAAGACAAAAAATGGTACGTGATATGAGCACTGAAAGAATTATGCATGGCTTCTCATGCAGTCCCGAAAACTACCAAAGACCTGATACTGTGCGCATGAAACTTGCTGATGCCCTGATGATGTGTGGCAACAAATACCATGAAATGGGATTGATCGGACAGAAAATAATCGTGGAGGATTAACATGAATCTTAATGAGTTTCGTGATGCAATTGACACTACTTTACATCAAGCACTGGAATGTAAAGAAATATCAATGATTGATATTATTGGTGAGTTAGAAATTTCAAAAATATCAATGTGCGTAATGGCGTATGAGTTGGGAAAAAAGAAGTATGACTTATCAAAACAAAAGGAGTGAACATGGAAATAATCATAAAGTTAAATGATCCCACTGCAACTCAAATGATCAAAATCAATGAGATTGTTGTGGAAGAGTGTACTAAGAAAAATGAAGCTGTTGATAAACTAACTCAATTAGCTGAAAAGTATCTGTGTCAAGATAAGGAGGACACGAGTATCTAAAAACATTTTCATAATGACATGACCATAAAACCCTATAGCTCGAGGTTATAATCCCGGAGCAGGTCATAAAGTTGCTAGCAGAATCCTGAGCGCATTGTAGGGTGTGGCTATCATGTCATTGTGAAAAGTTATAATGAGGTGGAATTATGAAAGCGACAATAACAAAACTAAAAAAGACAAAGATGGAATTTTCATAATGGAAGTTACTTCTTTTGATGTTGGTGCAGAGCAGCTTAGACTCGGTGACATTGAATTGTCTCAGAGAAAGTATGAACAGAGAACACTTGAGGATACATCATGAGTCGAGAAAATAGAAAATATCCAGATAGATTTTGGGGTTGCAGACGAACTCACAACTATGATCAAGAATGTATTTGGGTGTGTGCATGCATTCAAGTATATCCAAATTTGATTTGCGAAAAGGGACACAGGAGCGATTATGAAAGCAGAACGTAAGGCAAACAGGTTTTGTTTTTGGTGTAAACGCTGGCACAGACCAAAAGCAGAAAAAGGACGGAGTAGATGTGTATGAAAATAGGACGGTGGATAGCTAATATTTCGTTTGGTATTGCCATTACATTTTCAATAATAGTTCAAAATTATTGTGCGATGGCTGGATGAATAATAGCTATGATATGGATGAACATAGCATTTTCAAAAGATGAGATGTATGAAAAGTTACAGGAGCATTTATGAAAATCATAATTGAAATGAATAATAATGCTAAACTCATACGCATTGTGGAATTGGGAAAAGCTCTTGATGAATTGCAAAAAGAATATCATGATGTTTTTGATGAATGGAATGCAGAATAGTTATAATAATTTGAGGTAATAATGACAGTTATAATTGTTAGTGGTGAGCCGGGAACAGGCAAAACATATCAGGTTTTGGGCTGGGAAGAACCTATACTATTTTTTGATATGGAAAATCGAGGACAGAAAACATTTGATAAGTATTATAATGATAAAATAATACTCATTAAAAAGTGTATGGCCTTTACTAAAGATTATAAAGAGGATCATATTACTACATTGCTAAATTTTGAAAGGGAATGCAAGAACATCAAAGATGTTGCTACAGTGGTCATTGATGGAATCAGTGAATTGCGGGATTATGCAGTAACAAAATGGGCGCAGATCAATAAAAGAAAGCGTCCTGTGAATCCGGGAGACTGGGAACAGATCAATGATATGGTACGAGATCAATTATTTCCTTTAATTAATCAATGTAGAATTGAAAAGATTAATTTAATTATGACTGCTCAATTCAAAGATGATTATGCGCTTGATAGCGAAGGGAAAAGTTCAAAAGTAGGAAGAGTCCCAGCACTTAAAGAATGGATGAGTTACAACGTGGATGCACTTGTAACCCTTGAAAATAATAAATCAAGATACAAAATGATTTGTAATAAATCAATAGCAGGATACTTTGAAATGGATATTACTGGAAAAAGCATGTATGAGATATTGACTGAGTATGGGGTATGATCATGGATAAAAAAACCGGATTAATGATATATGCACTTGTAACAATAATAGCAATATGTTACATGCCGGCTGCTATTGGATTAATAGCAACAGTGTTGATTCTAATTTATTTAGATAAGGAGTGATTATGAAATTAATAGAAATATTATTTATATATTTACTTGCAATGATAATGACAACGTGTTTTATGCCTGCTGCTATTGCAGTTATGATAGTATTACTTTTTATAATTGCTACTAAGGATAGGAATTGATTATGGAAACTCTTGATACTATCATTGCGGTTTTTGCAATTACTGCAACAATCTATATATTAATCATATCATTGATTTTATATAAATTATTGAAACTTTTAATAAATAATGAGGAGAAACCATGACCCAGAAAAAATTAGTATTATTCATTGATGATGAACTTATCGAGTTCGCAAATGATGTTAATATAATCATCTCTCAATTTCTTGAAATGAAACTTGCAGAGCAACTTAATTTACATAATTTTTTAGAAAAAGGTATATTTTCAATGTGGGTGAAGAAACCATGACAAAAGATTCAATTCGAGATCAAAGGATGAGGATTAATTATGGAAACTCTTGAAATTATAATATCTGGAATATGTATAGTGGTTGGAATCATAGTCACAGTTTACATGATATTGCTTTCATGGTTTATCATACAACTGTTAAAACTTATTGATAAAATAGAAAATGATAATCAGGAACAGAACGACAAACAAACAAAAAAAGGGTATCGTGTGTACTTACAAGAGGTTCAATATGAATAAGAATCAAGTTATATTGTTATTGAGGGATTGGTCTGGAGATCAAATAGATGCGCCTATGTGCATGAAGCTGATAGAATTGTTCGAGAACGATAGACCATTTGGTCGAATCATATTGAGATTGTTAAGGTTTGCAGAAAATGGAATGTTTAAGGAGAAATCATGAAGCAAGCAAGTGAGGATTAAATCATGAAAATACACTTAGTTCTTGATACTACCGATATTGTCGAAACTTATGAGATACTTTGTAATGTTCTGTTTGTACAGTCGAGTATAAGCGAATGCAAGAAAAGAGAACATGGAATAGAAGAACTAATCAAACAACTTGGAGTTTATATTATTGATGAGGATTGAAATATGAAACAAGCCAGTAAAGACAAACATTATCAGGTTGTGTATGTCTATCTTGATTCACGTAGTCAATTTAGAGTACCTGAATATTATATCCCTATTGGATATACACAAAGACCGCATGTGAAATATCCAGAAGTTATGGAGCCAGTTGTAGTTTGTATTGAGGAGATACCATGAAACAAGCCAGTGATGTCCCAGCATTCATAAAATTTATTCCATGTACGACCTGCAATGGCACAGGATGGAAAAAGGAAAGGGGAGGGTATTCTCTTATCACATGTCCCACATGCAAGGGAGAAAAGAGATTACCCATGTACACAGGTGATGAGGATGGAAAATTCCTTAAAAAATCAGAGTATGATGATCAGGAGAAATGGAAAAAGTTGAGTTATCGGAGGTAAACATGTGGAAATTTACGTTAGGAACATTAACTTTATTAGTTGCCAGTATTACAGCTTCACTTGAAATAGGAAATAATACAGCTCCCCTAATTTGGGGAATGTGGGGATCAGCATTGATAATTTCAGATAGCATAGATGAAATAAATAAAAGGAGGTAAATAATCATGATATGGATTTCGTTTGACACATGGTCAAGTAAAGCAGGTAGTGTTTTTCTGTATTATCGAATCTATTTATGTGGCTGGAAATGGACGCCATTTGTGTATATGATCCCGAGATGGACGACTAGAGGTAGACAATGATAGATTCATTGAGTAATTTGGATTGTTTTATAGGTGGATTATTTTTAGGGGCTTTTATGTTTTGGACTGGTATGCTTTGGGAAAGGTGGCTGCATCATCATGAATGAGTATTCATTTTATAAGGTGATCGTGTATCCCTTCACGAAATCAGAAGCGCAGGAGATCCAAAACTATCTAATTGCATTCTCGATAAATAAAGTTGTGGAAATCGAAGGAGTGAAACCATGAAATTATCAGGGTATGATGATGAGGAATTACTTCAAGAGGTTAAGAATCGAGGATTTAAAATAAATGTAATGTGGCACTATAAAAATAATGAGTTATGTGCAGAAAAAATAAAAATAGGTGGTGTGACTTTTGACATCAAATAAGATATTAGAAGACATCATCATTGTCATTGATACCAGAGAACAAGCACGCAAAGATAAAAGTGATCCTGATGCTGTGGATCGGCGCGTTGATTGTATTGAAAAATGGGGAATACTTCATGGAGCAACTGTAGAACATCATAAGCTTGATCTTTGTGATGTGCGTGTACTTGGTGAGTTTCGGGGTACCCCTGTGGACATTGGAATTGAAGCCAAGGGATTAGCAGACTTCATAAATTCTTATGGGGATCTTCAGGATAAACTTGCAAGAGCCTATAATCTCTATGATCATGTGGGATTATTCGTTGAGGTTGGAAACTATGCATTTAAAGTAGATGATGATGGATTCCATGCAACATTATTTACTAAAATTAAAAATAAATATACAAAGGAGTGGATGGAATTTAGTATGCCTTATGTGGTTTACAAAAACCTATTAGGATCATTAGCCAATGATGGAGTTTATGTCAGAGAACTGCGATCTGAGGACGCTTTTCCTTTTGATATTGCAGCGATGTTAATCAATGTAGTGAAACCTGTTCACACAGGTCTCGATATTGCAGTCACAGATTACCATAGTGTTGATTTGAACGTGTATGCAAAGATGCCAGGATGTGGATACAAGACCGCAGCGAAGCTCACAGAGTCTTTTAAGAATCTTCATTGGCTTGCATCAAGCAGTGAAGTGGATATTCAAAATTGTGTAGGTTCAAAAAGGGGAACAGATATCTATAATTATATACGACATGATCGTAATAGTAGTTACAATCCATGTCATAAGGATTGTAGAGATATAACCGCATATGAATGCAAGGGTGTTTCATGCAGCGCACATCCAAATTATAAAATTTCTAATGACAAAAGCACAGAGGGCTTTAGAATACCTCCTAATTTCCCCTCTGTGCCATTATTCCAGTCACCGGGTATCAAGCCCACTCCGGAAGTAAAGCTTGATACTCCTGACATATTCCAGTCATCGAGTGCCGCAAAAACCATCAAAGTACAGGAGACTGCTCATGCGAAAGTACAGCAACTCCAGGGAAAGGACGCAACCCTATCAAAGCTCGGTACTCTTGACAACATTTCTAATCATCCCGGCTCTATTTCTAACATATCACTTCAAAACAAGCTGGGTGATACACAGGAGGCAACACACCCCATTTCCACCCCACCTCCTGATGTGCAGGGGAAGAAGTCACAGAAATCTTCTTCAATGGAATCCCAGTCTTCCCCTGCGATTACTTGTAATAAAATCAATGAAGCAGATGATCTTTTCGGAAAGGCACATCCTGATTGGGTAAATGAAAAAAAACCAGGCAAAATGAATTTGAGAAGACAACTTGAAATATATTTGGAAACTCCCCGATTACTTCAGGATTGTGTTGATCAATATAATGAATTTGCAAAGGGAACTGTCTGGGAGCACATTGCACGAATGAAAAAAGAAGGTGTGCTTATACAATTTAATGATGGTACACTTGTGAGGTCAAAACCATGAGTAGCAAACATGATAAAAAAGATGCTGAACATAACCGACATATGGCAAAACAATTTCGATTGAAAAGACGAAAATCTGATAAGAAATTTATTGAATTGAGTAACTCAATACGAGGAACTTGTTTAGTATGTAAGTTAATACCTTGTATATGTGATGACAAAAGCGAATGGGGAAAAAGTCATGGATTATAAATGTTCTCAGTAATTTTGAGGTCAAAATCATGAATATCAAAGATATATTTTATACATGGGATCACCGACTAAATGATCCGGTGTGGATGCTGAAACAATTACAGACTCCTTACATGCCTTATGAAATTGCAAATATGATAGGGTGTAGTGAAGAACTTGTGAACAGAAAAATAGAACACATGCATTTATTTGAATGCAAGGATACAATTTTCAACACATACACAGGATACTTTCATTATACTAAAAAATTCATAACTCCATTACTGAGACCTTATATCAAAAAAATATCACAGGGAATCGATACAATATTCGATAGATGTTCATCAAAGAACTCTAAGATATTCAAGAAAATATTACAGGAACTTGATGAACTTGATAAGGACCATGAACCTTCTGCATTGGCAGGGCTTGGCATGAATCGAAAAGAAGGGTATATTTTAGCTATGAAATTCATGATATGTCTATATGAATATGATAGTTATTATATTGAAAGAATGGAATACATTATGAAAAGAATCATGGAAGAAAAAGAAAATATAAATGTGGATAATGATGTTGCTAATCCCGATAATTGGTATCCAAATAGAAATATTCCAGTATTTACAAAATTCATGATGAACAGATATAACTAAAAAAGAGGGAAACTACATGAGCTTGATAATAATAGGGTGTGGAGGATGTAACAATCGCAGTACATCAAATGAAATAATAGATGTGGATGTTTGTGATGATTGTAAAAAACAAGCAATTGAATCTCATAATCAAACATGGGAGTAAGTATGTCTGAAATATTACAAAAGATAAAATCATGTAAAACCATGAAAGAAATGGATGAGATGAGAATTGAAGTGCTTGAAGATCGCTCACAAGAATCATTAACAGCATGGCAAAAGAAATACCATGGTATGAAATGCTTTCGTAAACCTGCGAATAAAGGATATGAATATTCTTTTGAAGCTCCATGCTAAAGCACAAAGTCTCAATTTCCTATTCCCGCTATTAAAGGAAAAACACATATCTTTTTTGATTGATTAAGTGTTGTTATTGGAAGGGTTTTTATAGTATTATGTAGTAATAGGAAATGGTGATATTATGAAACATAGATGTATTTCATGCAGAAAATTGTTTGAAGAAAAGGATATTGAATATTCGCCTGACCCTTACGCTGAGGAGATTGATGGAAATGATGATGATGTATGGGAATGTTTTGATTGTAGACGTGAATCGGTAAGGGACATATAAATGAGTAATAGATTATGAAAAGTGGAGAGCAGGCACTTACCCGCGCTGAATGGGATAAACTCAAAGGATCAATAGATTCACTTGAGGATGAATTGCTTATAAAAATGGCAATTACAACAGGGATACGAAGAGAGGACATAGTAAACATCCTAATTTCGAATATCTCGCTTCCTGACGCATCCTTGACGTTCCATGAATCCAAAAAGGCCAGAGATCGTACAATTCCCCTTAATCCTGAAATAGTACAGCTCATCAAGAAGTATTTCAAAACCATTCCTAAAAGAGAATATCTTTTTGATTTCACAGGGCGAACTGCCTGGAATAAGCTGGATAGACTTTGCAAGCAAGCTGGAATACCCCCCAGGCCATTTCATGCACTAAGGGCAACATGTGTGAAGTTTTGCCAGGGTGCGAAGTGGACGCCTTCTGAGGTCTCGAAGCTCACCGGGGATAGTCTCAGAGTAATCGAAGAACATTATGCAACTCCCAGCGAAGGGGAAATGAAAGAAGCTATGGAAATGAAAGCGATAATCTAAGGAGATAAAAACAATGGAACAGATGAAAGAAATGAAAAAAGCAATTGTTTGCAAATGCTGTGGATATGGGTATGCGCCTAGTCGCGGGATACAAGCTCATGAAGAAGCGTGTAAGAAAAAAACAGATGCTTTTTGTAGTGGATGTGGCACGATACCATGCACACAACAGAACGAAAAAGATAATATGATTTCTGGCATGATGATAAAGTCGTGTTCAGATTGGACAAATAAAGAAGAGAAAACGTCAATTAACCCCCGATTAAATATAGAAAGGTGATAAAAGATGAAAAGTAAAGTGAACGTGAGATGGAACGATGGATATCTGGAAGAATTTGAATGTGACGAAGTACGATTTGGTTTTAACCTTTTATGGATGAGGTTATTATCAGGTTCAAATCGGCACATCCCACTAAGACAAGTAAGATGGTTTTCGACTACTCCTGAAAGTCATGAGAATATTGCACTATTGACGCATGATGTCAGCACACTGAAATGACACAAAATGAATGCAATAAATGTGTATTTAAATTAAAATATTGCAATAATTTAGTAATGAATTTAAGATGTAGTGATTTCATTAGGTTTGCCAAAAATGAATCACATCATCAAGAGAAAATAATATAAGGTGATGTAGTCGAGTAAAAACAAATTGCTTTGTTTTTAGCAGGACGCTGTAGGCAAGACCCCTTATTAATCTTCGGAGTTCGTGGGTTCAAATCCCACCATCACCATGTTAATAATGAAAAGACTTATATACGGTAGCTATCTACTTAGTAAATGTATGGTAGCTATCTACCGTATATAAAGGTTGTGATAAATATGACTAAAAGTTTAAAAATTAGTGACAGATGCGCAGAACGTCTTAATGGGTACAAATGTTGTGGTGCTTCATACTCGGACGTAATTGAAATGTTAATGACTAAAACACCAGATTGTAATGTAGTATTAACAAAATTAGCAGAACAACAAAAGATGAGGGATAATAAATGAACGATGAATTTACTGAAGTGACAACAAGATTCAGTTTAGATAGAGAATATGTAAATCAAAAATCTGCTCCTTATGTATTAGTAACAGATTTAGATACTGGAAAAACTGCTAAAAATCGTGTATCTATTTCAAAAGAAGTAAAAGCGTTGTTATTAGAGAAGAGAATAGATTGCGAAAAGAAAACAGAAGATCGTGTAGTGGATTCAAAAACAAAAGAAGTTGGAGAACATACAATTATTCAAGACACAAATAAGCCATTAGAATATTTCTTTAAAGGCGTCAGCGAGGGCAATAATGCCCTTATCTATTTTGATATAATAGAAATATTAAAAAATGCAGGGTATGTAGTTACCTTTATCAGTTGTAAACGAAATACAGATTGTAGAGATCCAAGAGTTTATCGCATGCAAACTATTTTTGGATGAACTTTATTTGATCCAATCCTGAAAACATCGATTGAGATAATGAGAAGTGTGTTTCTCAAATATCTCATGTTTATTTTTATTATTTCTGGCTTCTAAACTTTTCCAGATCTGTTTTAATCCCCGCATCCCCGATGTTTCATCATGGCTCATGTATTACCTCATATCACTCTATGTTTCAATAACCGTTCGCTCCATTCTAAAGAAGTTAAAAAGGTAGTAAGCGACCCGTTTCCATTCATTTCAATTGCAAAATCCATGGTTTGATTTTGAATAGATGAAGGGATCGTGTACCATGTCCCTGAATTGACATTGGATTGAATTAGAGACCTTCCTGATACTCCTGATGCATTGCCATAAAGAGAAATATTATTTAGAGAATCGTGCCCTGTGGATGCGATCCTTACCATTTGTGGCTTGTATCCTGTGCTTGCTGTTTGATTCAGGATAAGAGGCATGGCTTGAGTTCTCAATGAAGTATTGTACATTACTGCTATTTCTTCTGCTGATAATGCTCTGTTGTAGATGCGGACTTCGTCGATGGAGCCGTTGAATTTTTTTGCAAAAAACGTATTCACATCACCGATATAAAAATTCTGTCCTGAGGAACTTATATAATTAGCGGTATTAGAATACGAACCTATTGACACACCATTTATATAATAAATAACATAACCCTTTAAAGGTTGAACCGCCACAATATAATACCATTTGTTGGCTTGAAAAGTGTATGTGACTGCTTGGTCTATAACACCTCCTTTTGTAAGGGTAATATCGCTCCCAA
>Ga0180732_1000467_pt1 | contig 34986 bp, 27 predicted proteins | sample KR11_01MetaG_FD_148674 | JGI IMG/M metagenome (GOLD analysis project Ga0180732, IMG submission 148674) | Groundwater microbial communities from the Olkiluoto Island deep subsurface site, Finland - KR11_0.1 MetaG | ecosystem: Environmental > Aquatic > Deep subsurface > Groundwater | place...
AAATATGTCGGCGCTTAGATTTTTTATATTATAAAAACAAATAGTTAGGTTGCTCATGATCTTTTTAAGGATGTGACAAAGTTTGCGAACACATTATTTCTACTCCCTTGTTCTTATTGATGTTTTTGACATATCGGGAATAGCTGGTTTTATGTTTATAAACATAAAACAAGGAACAATGAGACAACCGATAAAAGCAAAATTGACTTTAAAAAATCTCAAAAACTCCATAACATTTTGTCCTCTTCGGGGATTTTCTAACTTACTCTTCCCCTAGGTGTCTGTCGGATTATGGTGGTTAAGTTCTCGTAACTTGCTGTTATATAAAGAAATACCAGGAATGTTGCGCAACTTGCAATTTGTGTTATATGTAGCAATATCAGCATGTTATCTTTTTTAAATTCGGATAATCCGACAGACTCCTAGCAAAGAAATTATTTTGCGACGAAAATAAAATGCTGCCATGATGGGCATCGCTTTTCACTTAGGATCTACAATATTTCAGTTGCAGCTCCGCAAATGCAAATCCTTTTCCACACTCAACGTCGAGGCACAAGTATAGTATCAATCTTTTTACCGGTATTGTGAGGGAGCAGCTTGTCAGCTTATCATCTAACTGAGCTGCGATCCAACCTCATCCCCCACTATTCACACCCAACCATAGAAGAACGACAATACGGCAAGTTGGGAGTCAACACCTTTCTTATAACATGATTATATATTATCATTTCAACATATTACAAGAAAAATAATTATTGAGATCAGGCCTGCCTTCAAACATGAAAATACCCGCTCAGCCCGAAAGGAATGCTAACCACACGTAATAGAAATCTCTTCGCAACCTGGCCATCCGGCCGTCATAGATTTATTTTCGACATTCGCTCCAGCCTCTGACATCCTCTTTATATGCCTCATCACGCCAGTTTAACCTTCAACAATTGTCCACACATTTTATCATCCAGCACGGTCCTCAACCAACAGGTGCCGGTTGCCATGAATGACGACTACCGGTATTTTATATGGAGACTCTGCTCATGAGGAAAAAAATAGTTTTGAAGTTCAGTCCGAAAAAGCTGACGACAACAACAGTCTGACTCTTGCTCACCATAGCCCTGGAGATTTTCGGCACATTTCTTGCTCAGGTTGGCCTAATCAAGGATTCGCCGTCTGTGATCGGGGTCTTGGCGTTCCTCGAGTTGTTTGAGAATGTCATTAATGTCTCTCTTAGTGCACATGATCTCTTCTCTTGGTAAATCCCGCAAGGGACTAACGCTTTTTTTTAATACCCAAAAAATTCGAGAATGTATTTAGTTGCCGTGAGAACCATAATGCCTGCCAACATCCACTTGATGGCCTTGGCCGGAACGAATTTCTGACAACGCGCCCCGAGATACATCCCCGCCATTCCACCAACACCGAAGAGGATTCCCAGCAACCAATCCGGAGCCACTGAGAGGTGTGAATAAAATGGGGCAATGGCTTGATAAAATGCGACACCGGCAACCGATGTGACGAAGGTTCCCATCAGGGCCGCCCCTGCAACGATATAGACAGGCAGCCCGAAGAACGTAATAAAAAACGGGGCGATAATGGAACCACCGCCGATACCATAAATCCCTCCCACAATGCCGACAATGAAACTGAGGAGGAAAATGCCCCAGAATGAAACGTCAAACGATTCACCATGAAACGTGAAGCCCAGTCGCCTCAAGTTGAAGTGAGTAATCGTCACCGGCCGAAAATGTTCTCCCCCGGAAATTTCGGCCCCAACACTCTTTGAACCGCCGCTCTTCACCATTTCCTGAAACCGCTTTTCGCTGCTGGCTTTGGCACCATTGCGGCTGTTTTTATTTAGTAAATCCCGGACCATCTTAAAACCTATATAAAGGAGGACAGCGGCGACAAAGAGCTTGAAATGCCTTGGGTTCGGCAGGTATGATACGCGCACGATGGCCCCGATAAAAACACCTGGCAGCGTACCTAAGATTACGATCCAGGTCAGGGGCCACACCATCCGCCCCTCACGCCAGTAGCGATACACGCCGCTGGGGATGGCCACGATATTGAACACCTGGTTGGTGGCGCTGACCGACGGATTAGTATACCCGAGAAATGACATTTGGAACGGCAGCAACAGAAAGGCACCGGAGATGCCGCCCATGGAGGTGAAAAACGAAACCACGAACGCCACCAGCGGTGGGATCCAAAAAGCAACTTCGATTCCTGCGGTCGTAAAAAACATGATCATTCCTCCTGTCAAAAAAGAACTTGATCACTGTCACGAAAATAACTATATTCGTGTCAGTATCTATTATAAGCATAGAAGTCAAGAATTTTCATATTCTGCTCGCAGTGATTATGACGGTTTTTTACGAAGCTGCCCACAAAACGATTACACGTGAGACACGTTATGAAACCACCGGTAAAATCAAAAAAGATCAGACAGGATTCAAGAACCTCATTATCTGTTGGGAATGGCCACGGACGCATCGTCTCTATTGCAGATGGAGATGAATGTTTGGACACCACGCAGCTAAACCAGGTAGATCAATCATTCCGCGATTGGGCAGACCATTCGCGCCGTATTGATGTGCGTTTTTCCCGCCAGCGCATTTTGCTCATTTTTCTTTTGATCCGATACACAGGTGCCAAATTGAGCGAAGTCTTGGCATTGAACCCGTTGGAAGATATCGACTGGATTCGACATGTAGTAGTCTTTCGCGGTAGCGCTGTTGGAGCAAACTCAGAACAGAGAGAAGTTCAAATCTCGGAGACGCTATCCCGCGAAATCCAGGATCAGATAAGTGATCCACAATTTCGAGAATACTCAAAGGCCATACTAGATTTAGATCCCGGTTTTGTCCGCCGCAAATTCTACGAACGGGCTCAGGATTGCGGATTTCCCAAACAGTTGGGTGGCCCGGAGACAATCCGCAAGGCCCGGGCTGTAGAATTGATACAGAGCAATATGCCATTACCGGCTGTTCAAATGATTTTGGGGCATTCGACTCCCAATCTGACCTCGTCTCACGTCTCTTTTTCCAAGGATGAAATTCAAATTATTGCAAAACGCTTCATGGAAAAAGAATCTTTGCGCAAAACCAGTGCGCGCAACTCTTTTTTCGCTAAAATCCAAACCATTATTCGAGGTGACATACAGACACGTGTAGACCTGACTACCATTGAAGGTCATTCAATCACTACAGTGATTACCAATGGTAGCTTAGAGAGGCTTGGCTTAAGTCAAGGCAGGTTGATTACAGCCGAGGTCAAGGCACCGTGGGTTATCCTGCAAGGCGGTGAAACCGAGCCTGCCTGCAGTGCGGAAAACAGATTCAAAGGGGTTGCAACCAAGATAACCCGGGGAAAGATCAATACGGAATGCGTTGTCCGAATTTCGGATACAACTGAAATATGTGCCGTTGTTTCCACTGCGGGCAGCTGGCTTCTTGATCTGAGCGAGGGGGACAATATTTGGGTGCTATTCAACTGCTTTTCTGTGGTGCTGCATGTGGATTGACAATTAAGGACCGCAGGCATGTATAACCTTCTGATTTTTGAATAATTCGCAATCCCCTGTGTCAAGGAAGATGTCATCTCTATTTTTTTATTTGTGTGTTAACCATAGGGGCAAGGAGAAACATCGAGTTAGTTAACACCCACCGCCACACTATTTGAATTCACCCACCCTAAACAGCGAGGAGCCAAAAATTTCAAGCAAGATATTTCGCAAAAATAAGTCGACGGATTGAACTGCATGGACAGGAGTAGACCAAAAACGGAAAAATAATTCTGTCCTTTTTATCTTCCAGTCAAGAACAGACGAAAATCCATGCTTTCGGATTCCGCCCAACACCGACAGGAGCAAGAAAATGAATTGGCTGAAGGATGAGCCCCGCGAGGTGCTGCCGTCACGGGCTCGCTGGCGGACGGTATTGCACGAAGTAATCTTCGAGGCCGACACACCGAAGGGAAAGGGATTTGACATTTTGCTCATAGTCAGCATCCTGACAAGCGTTGCGGCGGTGATGCTGGACAGTATAGCTGCCGTGCAGTCGCTCTATGGCAGCCTGCTCTACAGGATCGAATGGTTCTTTACCCTCATCTTCACCGCCGAGTACCTGTTGCGCCTTCTGTGTGTCGGCAGGCCATTCAAATACGCCGTCAGCTTTTACGGAGTGGTCGACCTGCTGGCGATCATTCCGACCTTCCTCAGCCTGTTCCTGCCGGGAAGCCAGTATTTGCTGGTCATCCGTATTCTGCGCATCTTGCGCATATTCCGTATCCTCAAGCTGATCCCTTATCTCGGAGAGGCGCAACTCCTCGTAAAGGCGCTGCGGGCAAGCGGACGTAAGATTGCCGTTTTTCTCTACACAGTATTGACCCTGGTCGTCATCTTCGGCTCACTGATGTACGTCATCGAGGGTGGAGAGCACGGCTTCACCAGCATTCCGCGCAGCATCTACTGGGCGATCGTCACCATGACCACTGTCGGATATGGCGACATTGCTCCCCAAACCAGCCTTGGCCAGGCACTGGCATCAATCGTGATGATTTTCGGCTACAGCATCATCGCCGTGCCGACCGGCATTGTTACCGTAGAGATGTCGCAGGCCTTTGGCCGCAAAGTGTCAACCCAGGCCTGCCCAGAATGCAGCGCCGAGGGGCACGATGTCGACGCCAGCCACTGCAAGTTTTGTGGAGCGCTATTGTAATATCGAATCCCCCAAGGCCTGTATAGTGACACAATGCACCAAAGCAAGGAGAGAATAAAAAGGCGGACGTACATGAAAGCAATGGTGTTAAAAGAACTTTGCAGTCTCGATGAAAATCATACCCCGCTGGAACTGATGGAGCTGCCGGATCCTGTCCCAGCGGAGGGTGAGATTCTGGTTAAGGTTTCAGCGTGTGGGGTTTGCCATACCGAGCTGGATGAGATTGAGGGTCGAACACCCCCTCCGCATTTGCCGATGATTCTTGGTCATCAAGTCATTGGCAGGGTCGAGGCAAACGGCAGCAAGGCCAGTGCTTTCAAGATCGGCGATCGGGTTGGCATCGCCTGGATCTACTCTGCCTGCGGAATCTGCACGTTCTGCCTGGCGGGCAATGAGAATCTCTGCCCGGATTTCCAAGCCACGGGTAGAGATGTTAATGGCGGCTATGCCCAGTACATGACCGTTCCACAAGGCTTTGTCCATCGTATCCCTCAAGGTTTTACCGATTCCGATGCAGCTCCTCTGTTGTGCGCTGGAGCTATTGGTTACCGATCTCTGAGATTAACCGGCCTCAAAGATGGGCAGAATCTTGGCCTGACCGGATTTGGGGCTTCCGGCCACCTCGTTCTCAAGATGGTAAGACATCTCTACCCGAAGACACAAGTCTTTATCTTTGCCAGAAGTGCAGAGGAGAGAGCATTTTCCCTGGAGCTTGGTGCGGTCTGGGCCGGAGAGGTTACAGAGGAATCGCCAGAAAAACTGCACTGCATCATCGACACCACTCCGGCATGGGAACCAGTCGTTGAAGCCTTGAAGAATCTTGATTCCGGAGGAAGATTGGTCATCAACGCCATTCGTAAAGAAGAAAGGGACAAAGACTCTCTTCTGCGGATATCCTACCCCGCCCATCTGTGGCTGGAGAAGGAGATCAAGAGCGTCGCCAATATTAGTCGCAGAGACGTGAGCGAGTTTCTGGCCCTGGCGGCTGTAATAGGCATCAGGCCCGAAATTCAGGAATTCGCCTTGGAAGAGGCCAACAAGGCTTTGCTTGACCTCAAGACGAAAAGGATTCGAGGAGGAAAGGTTTTAAAAATAAATTGACCCCAAGACGTCAGGCACTTGCAGAAAAACACCGCCGAACCAGATACTGCCTATTCCAAACAGGCCTCATCACAATCACCAACTTCCCCTTGCGCCCAAGTTCACCATCTTTTTTTCATTAAACCCTCTTTTTTCAATGCTTCAACAGATCTGCTTCAGTATAATACTTGGCCACACGACTTTTTCCGGAGATTACACAGGAGCCCTTGCCATGATTCACATCGGCATTCTTTCAGATACCCATCTGAACAGCTGTACAGATTCCTTCCGCAGACAGGTTAACACGGTCTTTGCGGAATGTAGCATCATCCTCCACGCCGGTGACCTCTCCGATATCTCCGTCCTCGAGGCTTTCAGGGTTAAAGAGGTTCATGCGGTCCATGGCAACATGTGCGATATGGGGAGCCAACAGCTTCTGCCGAACAGCAAATTGATCACGGTGGGCGGCTACCGCATCGGGCTGTGCCACGGCGCCTGGGGCTCCCGGCACACCATTGAAGAGCGGGTCTGGGCCATATTCCCCCAAGCCGACTGTATCGTCTATGGCCACAGCCATAAGGCGGTCTGCCATAAAACAGGGGGCATCCTTTTCATCAATCCTGGAACCTTCCAAAGCACGGGCTCCCACGGTTCTCCAGGAACCTACGCCATTCTACAGATCGACGAATACGCCGACAAAGATAAGGCCCTGCAGGCCACCATCCACCAAGTACCGAATCAGCTATGACCCAGACTGTCAAAATCACCCCCATGCTCCAGCAGTACCTTGAGATCAAACAGGGACATCCGGACGCCATTCTCTTTTACCGGATGGGGGATTTTTACGAGATGTTCTTTGAGGATGCCATTGTCGCCTCCAAGATTCTCGGCATCACTCTTACCAGCCGCAACAATAAGGATGAGGCCAACAAAGTGCCCTTGTGCGGTTTCCCCTACCACGCGGCCCCGACCTATCTGGCCAAGCTGATCAAGGCGGGCCGGAGGGTGGCCATCTGCGAACAAATCGAGGATCCGGCTTTAGCCAAAGGGATTGTCAAACGGGAGGTGATACGGGTGGTCTCTCCGGGAGTTGTTACCGATGCCCAACTACTGGACGACAAGAGCAATCTTTATGTGGCCGCCATCAGCCGTCAGGAGCAGGCCAAGACCGTGACCTATGGACTCAGCTTCCTTGATCTCTCCACCGGCGAATTTCTGGTTGGTGAATTCAGGGACGACTCCGCCGCCGGTGATCTGATCCTGGACCAACTGACTCGGATGGCGCCGGCGGAACTGCTGGTCAGCCACGACCAGGCCAAGGTCCTGGCCCCGCTGCTCCAAACCGCCCAGACCATGCTGCCGGGGCTTTGCATCACTGAACGGCCTGAGTCACTGTTCCACTTTCCCAGCTGCGAGGAACTGCTGACCGATCATTTTCAGGTGCTGAACTTGGCAGGATTTGGCTGCGGGACCATGGTTCAGGGGATCGTCTGTGCAGGGGTGCTGCTCGACTACATCCGCGAGACCCAGAAGACCGAGCTGGATCATATTGAGATTTTGCGCCCCATAGACCTGGATGCCATCCTCCAGATTGACGAGTCCTCCCGCCGCAATCTGGAGCTGACCCAGACCATCATCGGCACCCGGCGCGAAGGATCGCTGCTGGCCGTACTCGATCAGACCTGCACCCCCATGGGCGCCCGTCTGCTACGGCACCATCTCCTCTTTCCGCTTCAAAACGTGGCCCGGATTACGGCCAGACTGGACGCAGTCGGCGCGCTGTTCAAGGACAGCACCCTGCGCCAGGAGCTCCGGGCACAGCTGGCCACCATCTATGATCTTGAGCGGCTGAACAGCCGGATGGTGCTGGGCAACGCCAACGGCCGGGACATGCTGGCCATGCGCCAGTCACTGGTCATACTGCCCGCGATCAAAGCGCTGCTGGCACAAGGCCGCGCCGCACGGCTCCTGAGCATAGGTGCAGAGCTTGACCCCCTGGAGGAGTTGCATCAACTGCTGGCAGACGCCATCCATGAGGATGCCCCCATCACCCTACGCGATGGCAACCTGATCCGTCCGGGCTATAACCCGGAGCTGGATGAACTGGTCCACCTGCTCCGGGACGGTAAACAGATGATCCTGGATCTGGAAAACAAGGAGCGAGCAGCCACGGGTATTGCCAAGCTCAAGGTTGGGTTCAATAAGGTCTTCGGTTATTTTATCGAGGTCAGCAGGCTGCAGGCCGAGCGTGTTCCCGAACATTACATCCGCAAACAGACTCTGGTGAATGCCGAGCGCTTCATCACCCCGGAGCTGAAAGAGTTTGAGGAAAAGGTCATGGGCGCCCAGGAGAAACGGTTGGATCTTGAATACCAACTCTTCACCCAGATCCGCAAACAATTGGCTACCGAGAGCCCGCGCCTGCTCAAGACGGCGCAGTTGCTGGCCCAAGTAGATTTTTTTGTATCCCTTGCCGAATGCGCGCAGCGCTACCATTATCGCCGGCCTGAAGTGAACGACGGCGAGGCCATTGTCATCAGCGAGGGCAGACACCCGGTGATTGAACGCTCACTGCCCAGCGGCAAATTTGTGCCCAACGATGTCGCACTCGACCAGGAGTCCCAGGAGGTGCTGATCATCACCGGCCCCAACATGGCCGGCAAATCAACGGTGCTCCGGCAGACTGCGCTGATCGTGCTCATGGCCCAGATGGGTTCCTTTGTCCCGGCAGACAGCGCCATGATCGGGGTGGTTGACCGGATCTTCACCCGGGTCGGGGCCATGGACGATCTGCGGCGCGGCCAGTCCACCTTCATGGTGGAGATGAATGAGACCGCCAACATCCTCAACAACGCCACCGAGCGCAGCCTGGTGATCCTCGACGAGATCGGCCGCGGCACCTCAACCTTTGACGGCCTGGCCATTGCCTGGGCCGTGGCCGAAGATCTGGTCGCCAAAAACAACAAGGGGGTGAAGACCCTCTTTGCCACCCACTATCACGAGCTCACCGATCTGGCCCGCACCCAACCCCGGGTGCGCAACTACTCCATTGCCGTGCGGGAATGGAATGACACCATTATCTTTCTCCACAAACTGGTGGAGGGCGGCACCAACCGCAGTTACGGCATCCAGGTGGCGGCGCTTGCCGGAGTGCCAGCCCGGGTAGTAGCGCGGGCTGGCGAGATCCTTACCAATATCGAAAGCGGCGAACTGGATCCGGACGGTGAGCCCAGTATTGCCCGCCATCGCGGCGAGAAAAAGGGCAGAAAAAAACAACACCCCAGCCAGCTCTCCCTCTTCGCGCCCCCAGCTGACCCTCTGCGGGACTATCTGCAGAAGATCAAGGCCGATACCCTCTCACCGAGACAGGCTCTGGAGGTCCTCTATGAATTGGAGGCCCTGCTTAAATAGTGAGACAAAATATCCAGGTGACGCTCTTATCATCTTCACAAACAGAACAAGCAGAGAAACCAGCATATTTTCTTTTGCCATCCAGCCAGCTTTTATGTATAGTTTGCCTCAATTGGTTAATAATACACTTTTTTTAATACGTACGTCTTTTTCCTCAAGAACTACTGGTATTTTTTTACCACATACTAACCATGCTATCTGACTAATGCGTCGTTTGATCGTCACTTCTCTACTTATCATCTTGGTCCTTCTGCAATTTACCATTCAGCCTCTTTTTTGTGCTGAAAGAGTAGAAGGCAGAGAGACCCCTGACAATAACATTGCAGAAGAAAAAACGTCTCATCTACGAGGCGATCTGGTAAAAAAATTTAATCAGGCCACGTCCTATTTTACGGAACTGGTGAACGACAAAGAACGGGCCAGCTCCAAAGAAAACTGGGATACAGCCCACAAAAAATTTCAAGAATTTCATGATCGGCAGCCAAAATCTGCATACGCCGCCACCAGCCTTTTTATGCTTGGCAGAATATCGTACAGTAGATACCTGCAGTTCAATGATGCGGCCGATCTCGACAAATCCCTGAAATATTATCAAGATGTCACCACCCTTTTCCCCTGGCATCAGCTGGCCGATGATTCCCTTTTCACGCAAGGGCGCATCCTGCTTGAAGACAAAAAAGATCCACAGGAAGCTGCCAGGATATACGCCCGAATCACCTCCGAATATTACACTGGTGAACTGATGAACAAGGCCAGGGAAAAGCTGGAGATCCTGGCCAAGGATTTCAACATCCCTCTGCCCCTGCCTGTAGCAACGGAGCCTGCTACTAGTTCCCAACCATCCACGGAAAATTCTCCGCCGGTGGATGTAAGCGAGCTTCCAAATGTCAAAAATCGCTCCTATGTCCTGCCGGTAAAATACTGGTCTTCCAACAATTACACCAGGATTGTGATCAACACCTCACGCCCGGTCTCCTATAAGGAAGAATTACTGGAAAAGATTGGAGAACAACCAAGACGCCTCTTTATCGATTTTGACAAGAGCTACATTGAGCCCCAGTACCGTGCCCCAATCCCCATCCAGGACGGACTGCTCCAGCAGGTTCGTACTGCCCAGTTCTCCCCGGATACGGTTCGGGTTGTTCTCGATATCGAGTCCATCAAAAGTTATAAGATCTACAGCCTTCCCGACCCCTTCCGGGTTATTGTTGACGTACACGGACAAAGCAACTCCGCTGATGTTGCCGTCGTTGACAAACTCACACCACCAGAAAATCAAGCCAAGGATGACATAGTGTCGCTCGAGCCAGAGATTATAAAAAAGCGACCAAAGGGCAGCTTGGCTACGACACACGATCAAAACGCACCGATTCTTATCCTGCAGGATTACAAAAAGAACAAACTCTTTGCCAAAACCAAGAAACCTGCCCCGGAGCTCAACGCTCCCCTCACCTCCCCAGCACTCTCCCTGGCCCAGCAACTAAACCTTGGTGTCCGCCGTATAGTGCTCGACCCTGGTCATGGTGGAAAAGACCCCGGCGCCTCCGCCTTTGGCCTGAAGGAAAAGGATCTCGTCCTGCAAGTGGCAAAAAAACTGGCCGCCAAACTCAAAAAGGAGATGGGATATGAGGTCATTCTTACCAGAAACAATGATACTTTTATCTCGCTGGAAGAACGAACCGCCATTGCCAATACCAATGGAGCCGACCTCTTTATCTCCCTGCACCTCAATGCCCATCCCTCCGCAAAGGTCTACGGTTTTGAAACCTATTATCTCAACCTGAGCACCGATAGCGAGGCGATCCGCGTAGCCGCCCTGGAGAATGCAACATCGACCCATCAATTAAGTGACCTGCAGACCATTCTCTCCGATATCATGAAAAACTCCAAGATTGACGAATCTTCACGGCTGGCCCAGAAAGTTCAAGATGCACTCTCCTCAGGACTAACTGGCAGGAAGTACCAGCAAGTAAAAAGTCTCGGGGTAAAACAGGCCCCTTTTTATGTCCTGATCGGCGCGGAGATGCCCGCAATCCTGATTGAGATGGCATTTATCAGTAACAAGACAGATGCCCATCAAGTTAAAAAAGAAGGGTATCAAGACGCGTTAGCTGCGGAAATCGTCCAAGGTCTACAGAAATACATCCGTACCATAACTGCCAGCCTTTGAGTCCAGAACAGATCTCCTGCAAACAATGAAAAACAATGGCCATAATGATCCGCAAAACATCGCCACCTTGCTTTCCGGAATGACCGACGAGCAGGGATGGAGGAAGCAACTGGATCTCCACAGCCTGTTTCTGCATTGGGATAAACTGGTGGACACAAGCACCAGCGCCCACGCCCGCCCTTTGAAGATCGTCAACAATATTCTCTGGCTTGAAATTGCCAACTCCGCCTGGATGCAGCAATTACAATTCCAGAAGATCTCTCTTCTGGAGATATTGAATAAAACGCTCCGCCTTTCCCGTCTTGAAGATATCAAATTCACCCTGATCAACAGCCACAAGACAGAGGAACCCAACAAACAGACGGTTCATTTTATCCAGCCCAGTCCTGCCGCCCAGGAGTCCTTCGAGAAGCAGATTGCCATTATTGAGGATGAAAAAATCCGGGATTCCTTAATGAGCCTCTGGTATCTGTCCCACTCCTGCCGGAAAAGCTGACGGATTCATTGCCGGACAAAGGACTTGACCTATCAATTACGAATTACTAATTACGAATTATGAATTATGAATAAAAAATATCCTGATTTTCACTTCGTCATTCCTAATTCATTCCTAATTCATTCGTAATTCCTAATTTGTAATTTGTAATTCGTAATTCATAAGGATACTCATGCTCTATAACACAGTTCTAGAAGCCATTGGCAACACACCTCTGATTCGAATCAATCGCTTGTGCCCCAATGACAAAGTTCGACTGTATGGAAAGTTGGAATCTTCCAACCCGGGCGGTTCGGTAAAAGAGCGCATCGCCCTCGCCATGATCGAGTCAGGCGAAAAAAGCGGTGAACTTACGCCTGACAAGATCGTACTCGAAGCCACCAGTGGCAATACCGGCATTGGACTGGCCATGGTCTGCGCGGCCAAAGGGTATCGCTGCCTGCTGATCATGTCTGAATCCGCATCGCTTGAGCGCCGCAAGATCATGCAGGCATATGGTGCCGAGATCCTGCTGACCCCGGCCCATAGAAGCACCGACGGGGCCATTGAAAAGGCCTACGCCATGGCCCGTGAATACCCGGAACGCTATTTCCTCACTGATCAGTTTAATAATGAGGCCAACTGGCAGGCCCATTACACCGGCACCGCCCCTGAGATCTGGCAGCAGACTGATGGGCAGGTGACCCATATTGTGGCAACTCTTGGAACCTCCGGCACGGTGATGGGGCTGTGCGCCTGGTTTAGTGAGCACCAGCCCCAGGTGCAGATCATCGCGGTCGAGCCCTTTCTCGATCATAAAATCCAGGGGCTAAAAAACATGAAGGAATCGTATCGCCCCGGGATCTTTGATAAATCAAAACCGAGCGAGATCGTCGATATTAAAGATGAAGACGCCTTTCAAATGGCCAGGATGCTGGCCCGTAAAGAGGGGTTACTGGTAGGGATGAGCAGTGGCGCGGCCATGTTTAGCGCCATTAACCTGGCCCAGAAACTAGAGGAAGGATTTATTGTAACTCTGCTCCCGGACAGTGGCGAGCGCTATCTGAGCACCCCGCTGTTTACGCGCAAGCCCCAGAGTTCTGAGAAGACATCTCAATTGCGTTTTTTTAACACCCTGAGCAAGAAAAAAGAGATTTTCACGCCCCAGATCGAAGGGAAAGTCAGCTTTTATACCTGCGGGCCAACCGCCTACGAACCGCCCAATCTCTCCCTGTGCCGTCGTTTCATCGTCACCGACCTGATCACCCGCTATCTTGAAAGCAAGGGACTGACAGTGGATTCCTATATGAATTTCACTGACCTGGATGATAATACCATCGACGGTGCCAGCAAGGCCGGAGTTTCGCTGAGCGAATTTACCAGCAAGTACATTGAAGGGTTCATGGAGGCTATCGATGCCTTAGGAGTCAAACGGGCCACCGGCTACCCCAAGGCCTCAGAGCATGTTGCCGACATGATAGAGATCAGCCATGAGCTCATCCATAAGGGTTTTGCCTATGAAAAACACGGCTCAATCTACTTTGATATTTCCAAATTCAAGCGCTATGGCCGCCTGTCAGGCATTGATCTGAGCAAAATCCAGTTGGGCAGGACTGTTGATCTCGATAACTATGAAAAAGATAACCCCCGTGACTTCACCCTGCTCAAACGCTCCACCCTGGCAGAGCTGAAGAAAGGAATATTTTTTGAGACTGACTGGGGAAATGTACGGCCGGGCTGGCATATCGAATGTTCAGCCATGTCCACCCGTTATCTGGGAAAGACTCTGGATATCCACACCAGCAGCCGGAATCTTATCTTCCCCCACCACGAAAACGAGATCGCCATTGCCGAGGCCTTAACAGGTAAACCTCTGGCAAAATACTGGCTGCACTCCGAACTGCTGTTAGTGGATGGCAAGATGATGTCGGCTGAGGCCGGGAATATGGTGACCCTGGGTGATCTGATTCTGCGCGGATTCACCCCCCGCGAGGTGCGCTTCATGCTGCTCTCGGTCCACTACCGGAAACCTCTGAATTTTTCTTTCAAAAGACTGATCAACGTCCGTACGGCCTTGCGCCGTATTGATGAATTTACCTGTAAGCTCCTCTGTCTGCCGCCGGGTAAACCCCATCCCGAGATCGCCGCCTTTGTCTCCGCCATGACCGAACAGTTTTTTGAGGCTATGGATGATGACCTCAACGTCTCAAAGGGACTGGGTGCTATCTATAAATTTATCAATATCGTCAACCCAATACTCCACGTCAACCACCTTGACCATGACCAGAAAAAATATATTCTGGAGAGCTTTAACAAAATCAATCAGGTCCTTCATATCTTCAGGCTGAAGGGCTGCCCCCTGGCCCCGGCCGTAAACACCCTGATCTGTCGCCGAGAAAAAGCCAGGGCGGCAAAAGATTGGCAGGCAGCTGATGATGCGCGCGACGAACTATTGCGCCAGGGAATTCAGATCATCGACACGGCCACAGGGCCGGTCTGGAAACCCCTTGATGACAAAGAGGAATAGCTCATCAACTTTTTTGGGGGAGGAAGTTGAAAGAAAAATTGTCCTCGCAGAGCTCCAGACGATCAACCTGAACGCTATCATAGATTACGGCAAAGAAGCTCCCCCTTTACCCTCTGCACAACCTGCCAAAGGCCCCGGGAATACTACCGGATGACCAAAAGGCTCGTCCCTGTTTGTAATCAACAAACCAGTATCCTCCCGGCTTCCGCTGGGCAGCCACAAAGATAAAAGGCTGCTCTTTGGAGAAACAAGGATTCAGATGGAGCTCCTTTTTATTCATTTCCGGCTCCATCAGCGACAGCGCCTCTTCCATGGTCGGCAATCGCCAGTCATGAAATCCGGCAAATCCTTCCTTGTTCAGCTTCTCAATATTGCGTTGCATGGTACGATTGGAGGCAATATCAAGCCCCGCCCGTTGCCACATAATTGAAGTCCGCTCGTCAGTTACGGTGAGACCATCACCATTATCCACCAGCGCGTTCTCAAACATCCCCTGAAGATTCAGGGCGGAATCAAAAAAATTCCACTTTTTAATCAACGGTTCAATCTGGTCATCATTAATCACCGCGGGCTCCGCCGGGAGGAGACAGCTGTCACCACCAAAAGGCTGAACGCCCTGCAAGGGCAGTGTGCACATATCCTCCACCGCCTTCACCACATGGACAGGTTGAACATAGCTATCTCCCTCGGCCTCCACCACATTATGGATCAACCACTCCTTGACAACGCCGTTAATGGCATAACTTTTCTCAAAGGCTGAAGAAGTTCCCTGTTGCCGCACGCACTCCTTTACCATCCCCACCGGGGCGCCAATCTCCGCCAGGATCCTGGCATGTTTCACCCCCCGCTCCATCAAGCAGAGTTTAGGTTCATCCCCCCAGTTATCAATAAAAAAATAACAGATCCGTTCACTGTTATTACGCACCCTTTCCCGTCCGCCCCACGACTCAAATGTTCCGAAACTCAGGTCAGGGGTCATCCCCCAGTCAATGGTCTTGATTGTAGAATCACTCAACGAAAGCCTTTGAAACATACCCATAGCAACCTCCATGATTATGGCTGCAGAATCTTACAGCCTGATGAAACAAAAAGATAAAACGGCTTGGTCAACAAAATATTGCTGCTTTGCTCTTCTCTCGTGTATTCTATAATCTGAAAACTACCGAATACACATCTACTGAGCTACAAGGCTTGCTTTTAACAATAACTCTCATTGTCAAAATGTCCAAGAAAAAAAACCAGATCCCCACGAGCAGAGGATCCGCCCTGCCTGCCGGCAGCACCATCCTCAGCAAAGGCATCAATTTCTCAATCTTTGCGCGACATGCCGAAGCGGTGACACTGGTCATCGATATGCCGGAGACAGCTAAGACACCCCAACAACAGGCAGAAATCGCCCTGCACCCAGAGGTCAACAGGACCGGTGATCTCTGGCATATCCAGCTCAAAACAGACAGGGACGACCTGAGATACGGCTACCGGCTCAAAGGGCTGATGTCGAAAGAGACAACTGGCCTGGTATACGACGAGCAGATCCTGCTCCTTGACCCCGCAAGTCATATTCACACTCCTCGGGTCTGGGGTGAAAAACTATCTGAGCCGGGGATACCCAGATGCGAACTCATCAAACACGATTTCGATTGGCAGGATGATCAACCACTGAACATCCCTCTGGCCAAATCCATTATCTACGAACTGCATGTCCGCGGTTTCACCCGGCACCTCAGCTCAAAAGTATCCCACCCCGGGACATACCGCGGCATAATGGAAAAGATCCCTTACCTGCAGGAGCTGGGCATTACAGCCGTGGAACTGATGCCGGTCACTGAATTTGATGAAAACGACAATGTATTTAGAGATCTTGCGAGCGGCAAACCGCTGAAGAATTTCTGGGGCTACAACCCCATCTCTTTTTTTGCCTTAAAATCTGGCTATGCTGCAGACACCACCCAGCACATCAATGAGTTCAAGGCCATGGTGCTGGCGCTGCACCAGGCGGGAATCGAGGTCATCCTCGACATGGTCTTCAATCACACCGGCGAGGGCGGATACGACGGGACCACCAGCAGTTTCCGGGGTATAGACAACCGCATCTACTATCTGCTTGACCATGATACCCATGAATATCTGAACTTTTCCGGCTGCGGCAACACCATGAACTGCAACCATCCGGTAGTCAGAGATCTGATCCGTGATGCGCTGCGCTACTGGGTCATGGAGATGCACGTGGACGGATTCCGCTTTGACCTCGCCTCCATTCTGGGCCGGGATACCTCAGGGCATCTCCTGGCCAATCCGCCCATGATCGAGATGATCGCCGAAGACCCGGTCCTGCGCGACACCAAAATCATTGCCGAGGCTTGGGACGCCGCCGGTCTCTATCAGGTGGGCACCTTCTCCACCGATGCGCGCTGGGCCGAATGGAATGGTATGTTCCGCGATGATGTTCGCGCCTTCATGGCGGGCCTTGACAATACCGTGGGCAACCTGGCCACCCGCATTGCCGGCAGCGCCGACCTCTACCAGTCCAGTTTACGCCACCCTTTCAATTCCATCAACTTCCTCACCAGTCACGATGGCTTTACCCTCTCCGACCTGGTCAGTTTTAATGAAAAGCATAATCAGGAGAATGGGGAAGAGAACCGTGACGGCGACAACCACAATATCAGTTGGAACAGTGGCGCTGAAGGATCCACCCACAACAAAACCATTCAGGATTTACGGCTCCGACGAATACGCAGCATGATTTTAATCTTACTGCTCTCCCAGGGTGTCCCCATGATCAACGCCGGTGACGAATTTGGGCACAGCAAGAAAGGGAACAACAACAGCTGGTGTCAGGACAACAATACCAACTGGCTCAACTGGGATCTTGTGGAAAAAAATCAAGGGCTGTTCCGCTTTTTTAAACACTGTATTCAGCTGCGCAAAGCCCATTCCATTTTCCAGCGCACAAGTTTTTTCAAGCAAGGTGAAGATGCGCAATGCTCCGGGGACAATCTTGAAATCAGCTGGCACTCAACAAAGCCGTGCCTGGAGGATTGGTCTGCCAAATGTCACACCCTCGCCTTTCTCCTCCACGGCAGTAAAACAGTGAGCGACCAGAATGACCATTTTTTCATCATGCTCAACGGAGACAGGAAGAAAGATGCTCTCTTCACTTTGCCGCAAGTCCCGGGCAACAAAAGTAAGAGCTGGTATCAGATCATCGACACCAGCCTCGATTCTCCTTATAATTTTCTATCCCTGCAACAGGCCCCGGCCAGGATCCCTAAAACAACCATCAAGGTCAAATCAATGGGGGCCGTGGTCCTCCAGTCTCCTCTCTCAGCCATATAATTCTTGTATAATACACATCCAATACTGAAGAAAAACTTTGGCAGTGCATTTTTCATATGGTATGTAGCCTAAAACTATATATAAGAATCGAAAGCAACCCCCCTGTGGTGCCAAGCCATTTAATTCTATCATTACGATTAATACACAGAGATGAAACAGGGCAGACTACTTTTTCTTGGAGATTCCCTTCTGGCCGACTTTAACTGGCAGGAACGGATAACTCACTTTGAAGTACTCAACATGAGTGTTTTTGGTGAAACCCCTAAGGGCCTTCTCAACAGGCTGCCATCAATCCAGGAGCAAGTCATTGATCCTCATATCATACTCATCATGACAGGCACCAATAGTCTTCTCATGGAGGACTATCATTTTACCGAAACCATACGACAAATTGTTGTATCCCTAAGCCATTGTTACCCGACCGCAGAGGTTATTATCAATAGCCTGATTCCACTCCAGATCACCTGGCTGGACAAAAATGAGATGAAACGGATTAACAGCGCTATGGAGGCCTTATCCCTGCAATCCGGTTGTTGTTTTCTCGATATGTATGCAAAATTCAATACCGGTACCGGTTTTTTCCAGGCGGATGGCATTCATTTCACCGAAAAAGGATACAATCTCTGGGCCAGATCAATCCTTGAATATATTGCTTTTCTGCTCGAAGATGACTAATTTAATTTTTTAATTAGTCACGTAGCAATAAGCACTCTTCTTTTCGAGCTAAGATGCTCACACTCTTTCACCATGAGGAACCAACCGATGAAACAAAAACTTGTAAAATCAGCACTCTGCCTTTGCCTCTTACTCCCCGCCTGCAACAACCAGCAGGAAGGCACAACCAGCAGCTCCACCGTTGAAAAAGCGACACCAGCAGTAAGCACAGATATCCCCAAGGTGGCTCCAGCTCCGGCAGCCACTGCACCTCAGGGCGATACCAGCAGCGGAACCGTGCTCGAGACCATGAATGCCGGCGGATACACCTATCTGCAAGTCGATACCGGCAAGATCCAGCAATGGGTTGCCATCCCTGAATCCAAGGTCAAGAAGGGAGACAAGGTCTCTTATTATGACGGTATGGCCATGCCCAATTTCACCAGTAAATCATTGAACAGGACATTTGAATCCATCATATTTTCTCCAGGCCTTGTGGGCCAGGGAGCACCTCAAGCAGGCCCTCATGGAATGGACAGTACAATGAAAAGTGACACGCCTAATCCTCATACCGCAAAAGCTGAAGCAGGTAAGCCCGCAGCAACTGATTCGTTTGCAAGCGCACTTCAAGCCGAAGCCCCCCCTGCCACCATGGAGAAGAAGGCAGAATCAGGAGGCAGCCTTGGAGCGATGGCCCCGTATACTGAGATCAAGGTGGAAAAAGCAGCAGGTGAGAATGGATACAACATAGAAGAAATCTTTATCAACAACACCAAACTTGACGGCAAGACCATTCGCGTCCAAGGCAAGGTCGTCAAATTCAGCCCCAACATCATGGGCAAGAACTGGATTCACATCCAAGATGGTAGCGGAGACCCTTTAAAAAATACCCATGATCTGGTCATCACCACCAGCGCCGAGCCACCAAAAGACAAAGAAGTCATCACTTTTGAAGGAATCGTGAGTGCTAATAAGGATTTTGGTGCCGGATACAGCTATGTGGTCATCGTTGAAGAGGCGAAGATTATCCAATAAAATCCATGGATTTTTATCCCAATGCATATCGCCATCATAGGCCCGGGAGCCTTAGGCTGTCTGTTCGCCTCTCTGCTGTCCCTAAAAAAACAGAGTAACGAAGACAGCCTTCTGCTCCTTGATCATAACCGGGAACGGGCAACCCTGCTGAACAGGCAGGGGATCGTCTATGAGACAGGCAGTAAGCAGAAACGAACCATGATTCCTGTCTTCGTTGAGCTGGAGCGTCCGGCGCTCATCCCGATGGACGTCGTTCTCTTCTGTGTTAAAGCACATGATCTGCAGAGCTGTCTGCAATTTTATCTGCCCCTACTGCCTCCTCCGGCACTTCTTGTATTCCTGCAAAACGGGATCGGCCATCTCGACATTGAGGAACGACTGAATCTCCCAACCACTCCAGCCTTTGCCAGCAGCTCTGAAGGTGCCACCCTGATAGGCCCCGGTCATGTCCTACATGCGGGCAGAGGCAGAACACATCTGGGTTTCCTCCAGAGCCCCGCGCCTTTGCAACGGCAACAGCTGAAAAAACTTACGCAGAATCTTCAAGAGGCGAGCATTGAAGTCTCTCTCTCTGAAGATATTCGCAGTCAACTCTGGGCCAAACTCTTCATCAATGCCGGAATCAACCCGCTTACCGCCCTTTACAACCGTACAAACGGCCAGCTTCTTACCTCCTGCGCTGCTCGTAGCAGGCTGAAGAATATCGTCCGGGAAGCAGCGGCTGTGGCTAGCGCCTGTGGAATCGCCATCAACGGTGATCCGGTGCAGGCAACCCTTGCCGTCTGTAAAAGTACGGCCAAGAACATCTCCTCCATGCTTCAGGACCGGCGTAACAAGCGGCCAACCGAAATTGATGCCATCAACGGTGCCGTGGCCAGAGAAGGAAAAAGACTTGGCATCGCCACCCCATTCAATGAAGAAGTGGTCGAGCAAATAAAGAAGATGGAAAATGAATACAACTCAGGAACCGTAACGACATAGCCATTACACTTGTGACATTTTCGTTACGATGGCCATAAAGGGATGACGAGCGACCGGCTCCTTGGGTCGATTACAGTATTTCAATTTTGTGATTATTTTTTTAAGAAACAGCCGGGATAAGGGAAGGACAGAAGAGAGATGAAGATCCAAAGCGGAGAGATTGGTTTTGACCTGGACGGAGTTATTGCCGATACGGCTGAGGCCTTTATCCGTCTGGCCTGCAATGAGCATGCCTTCTGCTCTTTCACCCTGGAAGAGATCACCACCTTCCAGGTGGAAGATTGTCTGAATATCCCAATCCCGGTGGTGGAGGAGATCTTTAACACCATCCTCCACGACTCTCTGGCAACGGGCCTGCTACCCATGGAAGGAGCCGTGGATGTCATCACGAAAATGACCTCCGTCGCGCCGGTGACCATCATCACTGCCCGCTCGCTGCAACAACCCGTGGAAGATTGGCTGCAACATTTCTTCTCCGCCTCGGTCTGCGCCAATATTCATCTGGTAGCCATGGGCCGTCACAACGACAAAGCACGCTACATTCACGAACACAGACTTCGTTACTTTATCGACGATCGGGCCGAGACCTGCCTGCAACTTGCAGATGCTGCCATCACCCCTTTTGTTTTTTCCCAACCATGGAACCAGGGGAAGCATGATCTGCAGAGTGTGGGGAACTGGCAGGAGATCCATGCCATGCTGGCTCTTTAGCCCTACCTGTCAGCATATCCTTGAGATAAAAGATTACACAGCGCCTCAGCGTCTTGCGGGACAAAGAATATTATAAAACCACACAACCCACGCCCCCATGAACTGTCCTCACTGCCACACCGCACTCCCCGTTTTTCGCAATCCGGTTCCCACCGTCGATATCATTATTGAGGTTGGCGAAGAAATCGTACTCATCAAACGAAAAAACCCGCCATACGGCTGGGCCTTACCGGGCGGGTTTGTCGATTATGGTGAGTCCTATGAAACTGCGGCACTTCGTGAAGCAGTTGAAGAAACCGGCCTTGCGGTGCAGAATCTGACCCAGTTCCACACCTATTCCGATCCCGGTCGTGACCCGCGGCAACACACGGCCTCAACCGTCTTTATCGGCCAGGCGCAAAACCATCCACAAGCAGGCGACGATGCAGCAGAAGCCGGATTGTTCTCAGAAAAGAAACTCCCCGGCCTGGTCTTTGATCATGCCAGAATCCTGACGGATTATTTTACAGCCAAAAAAATCAAAAAATAAGCCGCAGAATCCAGAAGACAACAAGCCCCATACCTATGGAGCCGTAAAGCATCAGTCAGGGAATACAGTCACTGCCATATTTCCTGGCAATAAACCCGAAGGTCGCCACCCCAACCACTCCAGAGGCGATCAAAATCAGCAGATCCTTCATCCCCCGGCATTACCCCCTGATCCGCACGTCGCTTTTTTTCCGCAGCCGGATTGACTTCGGCGTTACCTCAACCAGTTCATCGTCATTGATATAGGCAATACAATCTTCCAGAGTCAGAGCCCGAGGAGGGGTCAGGATTACCGCCTCATCCGAACCGGAGGCCCGCATATTGGTCAGTTTCTTGCCCTTACCCGGATTAACCACCATATCTCCGCCGCGAGAACTTTCGCCAATGATTTGTCCAGTGTACAAGGGCGCGCCGGGATGAATAAAGAGCGTACCCCGCTCCTGGAGATTGAACAGGGCGTAAGCCACAGCTGTGCATGGTTCTTTAACCAGCAATACCCCATTGAGGCGGTTTTTAATCTCGCCGGCATAGGGACCATACTCAGCAAAAACATAACTCATCATCCCCATGCCTTTGGTATCGGTCATGAACTCGGAACGATAACCCAGCAGACCGCGGGTCGGGATCTTGAACACCATCCGCATCATCCCGCCATGACCGGTACTCATCTCCTCCATCTGCCCCTTCAGTCTACCCAGCTTTTCAATAACCGCCCCCTGATACTTTTCATCCACATCTATGGTAAGTGACTCGAAAGGTTCCATGATTTTGCCATTTTCCTCTTTCATGATCACCTGCGGCCGAGTCACCTGAAGCTCATAGTCTTCCCGGCGCATCTTCTCAATGAGGATGGAGAGATGGAGCTCACCACGACCGGATACCCGGTAGCCGACCGCATCGGTAAGAGGCTCATAATGGAGCGCTACATCGGACAGGACCTCACGGGCCAGACGCTCTTCAATGTGCCTGGAGGTCACAAATTTCCCCTCTTTGCCGGCAAAAGGTGAATCATTGGGGATAAAATTCATGGAGATGGTGGGCGGATCAATAGCGACCAAGGGTAGAGGCATTGGATTGTCCGGATCAGTAAAGGTCACTCCCACGGTCACATCATCCATACCGGCAACGGCTATAATTTCACCGACACCAGCGCTGTCGATGGGTACCTTGCCATCACTTTCAAAGCGATAGATTTTGGAGATCCGCACCGGCTTGATAGAGCCATCACGACGAGCCACTGCTAAGGGCTGATTAATGGAGATAGTACCATTAAGCACCTTACCAATACCCAAACGTCCAAGATACTGGGAATAATCAATGGTGCTTATCTGCAACTGCAAGGGAGCATCTGGCGACCCTGTGGGGGCCGGGATATGCTCGGTGATCATCTTGGAGATGATCTGCATCCCCATGCCGCCCTCTATTGGGTCATCAGGATCTGCCATGGCATACCCATCCTTGGCAGAGGCATAGACAACCGGAAAGTCAAGGACATCGTCCGGGGCATCGAGCTTGACAAAAAGGTCGAATACCTGATCAAGAACCCAAGGACAGCGGGCCGCGGGTTTATCAATCTTGTTAATCACCACAATAACCGGGAGTTTATTCTCCAAGGCCTTTTTGAGGACAAAATAGGTCTGAGGCATGGGCCCTTCCTGAGCATCGACCAGCAACAACGCCCCGTCAGCCATACGCAGCACCCGCTCAACCTGGCCGCCAAAATCTGCATGGCCCGGGGTATCAATGATATTGATGGAAAAGTCTTCGTACTGATATGAGCCATTTTTGGCTGTAATGGTAATGCCTCGCTCACGCTCCAGATCCCCGGAATCCATGAGTCTCTCAGCCACATCCTGATTATCACGGAACATCCCGGAATATTTGAAAAGCTGATCAACCAGTGTGGTCTTGCCATGGTCAACATGGGCGATAATGGCCACGTTACGAATTTTTTCCTGTTTCATTTCCTCTTCCCTGACCCCTTGGATCAAAATAAAAAAAGCACCCGTAAAAAGACGAGTGCTTACCGATTATGACTCATGTAAACGCAATACAATGATGGATTCACAAGAACACAAACACACCAGACAACAGTTTCAATTACTGTTGACACTACGGATAGATAGGTTAACAAATGCTTCAAAAACCATGTAAATTACTGCTACTGAACAAACATCCCAGTTCCTGTTCTAGTACTCACAAAAACCTTTTCTTATACCAGAGAAGCGCTTACATTGCAAGGAAATAGCTAAAAGAGCGATAAAACCACCTACAAAGCAGCCAGTACCTTTCTTCTACTCTCCGCTGAACGTCGCAACACAGGCATCAATTCATCCACATAATCATAAACCTGGGCCTGTTTTCCGGCAGCAGGCCGCATGATCCGTCCCAGGACCTGAAGCAGTCGGCCTTCAAAGGTAATAGGTGTGGTCAAAAAAAGTGTACTCAGCCCCGAACAGTCAAAACCTTCACCAATGAGCTGCAGAGTGGCCACCAGAATCCTCAGGTCTCCATTCTGGACATCCTTAACAATCTGAGACCTCTGGTCAGGCTGCGTCTGGCCCGTGAGCAGGGCAACACTCTGGCCTTGCCTGGCAAGCTGTTCTGCTAATACCTCACAGTGACTGACCCGGTCAGAGACCACGAGCAGGACACCGGTTGTGGCACTTCCTGCCGCCTTGATAACATCCTCGACAATTTGAATATTTCTGCCTTGATGAGAGGTAAGGGCGCTAATCAGGGATTGATAATCACCGCGATAATGATGGGTAAAGAGTGTGGGACGTCGGAACAGTTCAGGTTTAACAATGGCGCCTGAGGCCTGCAACTGGGCCTGATCGACTTGATGAATCCGGTCTCCCATGAAAATGGAGATCAATCTGGTGGTTCCCTCATCACTCCTGAAAGCAGTGGCAGAGAGGCCCAATAGATAATGACAATCAAAACGGCTGACCACATCAGTGAACAAGGCCGCCGGCACTCGATGACATTCATCAACAACGAGATGGCCGAACAAGGGCGCCAGCTCATCCACCCTTTTGCGGACGCTGTTGACAATAGCCACAGTGATCGGTTGAATATCAAGCTGCCCATCACCAATAAGGCCGACACTCCGGTCGAGGAACTCCTGGGTCCGCTGCTGCCACTGGTACAACAGCTCCTTGGTATGAACAATAATCAGGGTTGGCTGTCTGCGGACAGCAATAACGGCCAAGGCCATAACCGTTTTTCCGCTGCCGGTTCCGGCCTCAAGCACGCCAAAGGAACGGTTTGCGACCTGACCCACGGCAAGTTCCTGATAAGGACGCAGGGAACCGCTGAAGGAAAAATCCACTTCCGCCAGCAAACGCCGTTGTTCGACTATCTGCGGCGACTCCTGCATATGCTCCCGACAAAGGAGAATTGCCTGATTGGCAAATCCACGAGGAAATAGAAGACCAGTGGGAACCGGATCATAATACTTCAAAAATGGCTGTAACTTCTTTCCCACCCAACGACCATAGCGTTTAGCTGAGGTATATTTGGGATTATCAATGGTCAGCCGCTCTTTTATGGACTTCTCAAGGGGAAGCGAGATGCCGGTAAGCAGGCAGTTCGATGACACCGTCAGGGTAAGCATAAAAGACCATCAATAAAAAAAGCCAGAATCAAATCTCGGAATTGACGTCAGGCTCAAAAAAGAGTAAAGAAATCAAGGTGATTCATTCTATTCATTACGAATCCGGCAACAAAGACAGGGAAAAAGTCACCATCCACACACACATTCAACCAACTATCCATTGACCGTGCCCAACACCCTCGCCCATATCGGCATCCAAGGGCCGCTGAATAGTCTTTTTGGAAAAGGGACAAGCCCCCAATGGATGCTGCTTGGTTGCATTATCCCGGATATTCCCTGGATCTTGCAACGGATACTGAAGCTTGTTCCAGGAATTGATCCCTACACCCTGCGGCTTTACAGCCTGAATCAAGCCAGTCTTTTTTTCTGCCTATTCATGGCCGCAGCCCTTGCCCTGAGTACCAGAAGAACGTTGCACATCTTTCTGCTCCTCAGCTTGAACTGCCTTCTCCATCTGTTTCTCGACGCCACCCAGATAAAATGGGCAAACGGAGTCCAACTCATGGTCCCGTTTTCATGGTCAATGCTTCGCTTTGACTGGTTCTGGCCGGAACACCTTTCCTACAATACGGCCACAATGGCCGGCCTGCTTTTCCTGGCATTCAACTGGCGCAAAATAGCAGCCACAGATCTGGAGATCGCGCGCCCGACGGCTGGAAAAACAACTATAATACTCTGCCTCCTGCTTTTTTACAGTGCCGGACCTTTTCTTTTTTTCAAACAAGCACTTGCAGCAGACAATCATTTCTGTCGCACCCTGATGGGTCAAAGCGAGCGAGTCGGTAAGAACATAGAGCTTGACCGGGTCCTTTTTTCCAGTGAAACCAAGAGCGTCAGACCATTCAGTGGAAAGACATTCTCCCTGCACGGCCCACTCCCTGACACCAGCGGCCTCATCTCGGTTCAAGGATACTTTATCGCTTCCAACACGATCCAGGTGGCACGATACCACCAGCATAACCAGTATCGGGCAATGACCACATCTCTGGGACTCCTGCTGATTGCAGCCTTATGGGTTCATTCCCTGGCACTTAGGAGCCGAACCAAATAACCTCTATTTTTCTGATTATTTCGTGGTTTCACCATGCAAATAACACCTTATTTTATTACAATGGCTTAAGAAATCTCGATACCACCACAGCACCCCTCATCAACAAGGAGCCTTACCATGATTCGTTCTGCCTTCTGCATCCTGCTTCTGCTCAACCTTCTGCTGCCAGACCACCTCTCTGCCGCAGCCAATAAGATGATAACCCTCACCGTCCCGGACAGCGTTCTGAGTCAGGCCCTGGATAAATCCCTGCCGATTTCGGTCGACACCGAATCCAGCACCTTGAGCGGGTCCATCACCATTGTCAAGATCAGCAACCTCCAGATACACGACCAAGGGATTTCCTGCCGTATCGCCCTCCATGGAGATGACATGCACCTCAATACTGAGATTGGCGGACATGTCATCAAACTCAAGGTCGGTTCTCTCCAACTGGGCCTCCAGTGCAACGCGGTCCTGCGCTTTGACCCCACCAGACAGATGCTCTATGTCAAACCGGTGATCAGCGACCTGAAGGCATCATCCACCGCCGCCCAGGGCGACATTGACGCCCTGCTCCTTGCCTTCCTGAACAACCGTGAATTCCCGGTGAAGATGAATCAGATGGAACCCCTCATTGCCGAAACCAGTGGCAAGACAATCAATATCAATATGAATATTGTGGGCATCCACACCCAACAGGGAGTCCTGCAATTTGACATCCTGCCCCAGATTCAGAGCACAAGCCATAGTACAAGAAAGAAATAAAAGGACTCTTGAAAAAGAGTCTTGAAAACTTTCTTTCTTCGGGTAGGGGAAGGGGGAATCGTTGTCCTATTCCTGCTCACTTTTCGCATAAGACTGGACAATGGCATTGACCAGATCAGGGATGGTAAATGTTTCCGGCTGCACATCAACAGTCAGACCATTGTCGGTTATAGTCTTGGCAGTAACAGGTCCGATGGCTGCAATCTTAACCCCGTGCAGTAGTCCCGTAAGCTCTTCCTGACTGGCAGCATCAACCATGGTAAGAAAATGAGTGACGGTGGAAGAACTGGTAAAAGTAATCATATCAATTTTTCCGCCTTCCAGCTCAGCTCGTAACTCCTCCTTACATCCTTGAGGCGGGACATTCTGATAAACAGGCGCCACCGTTACCTGAGCGCCAGCCCCACGCAATGTCTCGGGAAGAAACTCACGAGCCTTTACCGCCCTCGGAATCAGAATATTGCGTCCTTCAACCCCAAAATCGAGAAGACTCTCTGCCAGCCCCTCAGCAGTATAAACGGCAGGAATCAGATCAGCGACAATGCCATATCGCAGCAAGAAGTCGGCAGTTGCCTTCCCCACTGCCGCCACATCCGGCCCTTTCAGGTTCCGAGCATCGAGCCCTTTCGCGTACAAGCGATCAAAAAAATATTGCACGGCATTGATGGATGAAAAAAGGATCCAGTGATACTCGTTCAGACGCTCCAGCTCTTCATCGAGCACAGCATACGAATCGAGAGGCTCCACCTGAATGGTCGGATATTCAAGACAGTCGGCCCCATATCCCTCCAAAGCAGCCACGAGCTCCGAAGCCTGCTCACGCGTCCTGGTCACGGCAATCCGTTTCCCGAATAGAGGTCTTTTTTCAAACCAGTCCAAGGTGTCACGCAAGGTCACAACCTCGCCCACAATAATCAGGGCCGGAGGCTTGATCCCCTCTTCCTCCACTCGGCCTACAATGGTCTCCAGAGTAGCCACCACCGTATGCTGTTCCGGCGTTGAAGCCCAGCGCACAACCGCCACCGGTGTCTTGGAATCGCGACCGTTCTTAATCAAATTGTCGACAATAATGGGCAGATTTTTGATCCCCATATAGATAACCAAAGTCCCAGCACCCGTGGACAGCTTGGACCAGTCAATATTGGAGTTCTCTTTACCGGGTTCTTCATGGCCGGTGATAAAAGATACTGAGGCTGTATAACCCCGATGGGTGATGGGAATCCCGGCGTAGGTAGCTGCCGCTGTAGCCGATGTCACCCCGGGCACAACTTCAAAAGGAACTCCGGCCTTGACCAGTTCTTCCAGCTCTTCACCACCTCGACCGAAGATAAAAGGGTCACCACCCTTAAGCCGAACCACAGTCTTACCGGCAAGGGACCAATCAACCAGCATCTGGTTGATTTCTTCCTGAGTATGGGTATGCTTGGTTCCGCCCTTTTTCCCGGCATAGATGAATGTGGCACCTTTAGGCACATACTTCAACAGCTTGGGGCTTGCCAGATAATCATAGACAAGGACCTCGGCCCGCTCCAGCAGATATTTACCACGCAGGGTAATAAGTCCGGGATCGCCGGGACCGGCTCCTACGAGATAGACCTTTCCAGGTTTTATATTCTTTACTTGTTGTTCCATATTAGACACGCAAGATACGTTTGAATGTTTTTCTCTAAACCGTCGTGACCGGAAGAAAGAGCCGATCGTTCGTCATCCATCCTGGAAAGAACGACACTAGACCGTCCATGGCCTCGTGTAACGAAACACTCAGAGATGCAATGGTTACTTCGTTACGGATCCTAATTCATCAAGCAGGCAGGCAACCAGTAGAGGGATCATCAATTCATGATGTCCCGTCACATGGTAGCCACGCCCCCCGCCAGCCGTCGGCCTGTTCACCACATTAGCCAGGGGCCGGTACTGTTTCATGAAATCAAAATTTGCGGTGGTAAAATCATCCACCCGGTGGCCAAGATTTCTAACCACCGTCAACGCCTTTAAAAAAACTTCCGGCAAAAGAACCGCCGAACCGATATTCAGATAGGCTCCACCTTGCAACTTGGCCACCTGGGCACAGAATATCCGAAAATCAAGATGGGAGGTCGCACCTATCGCCTCACCAGAGGCCGAAGGGTGTATGTGAATAATATCCGTCCCCACCGCCACATGAACTGTGACCGGGATTCCCAGACGAGAGGCGGTGGCCAGTAGACTTTTATCATTATGGGGAAATTTTCCGGCAACAAGAGCAGCACCCACGGCAGCACCCATGCCCACTCCCTCTTTGGCACCCTGGTTAATAGCACCATTGAGCACGTCACCCGTCTCACGGGCGGCACCAAAGGTCCCGTTCCCCAAGACGTTCCCCACCTCCTCAGAGGTAAAACCGGCCATGGCGATCTCGGCATCATGAATAATGCAGGCCCCGTTCATGGCAATGCCGGAAATGATGGAGCGTTCCATCAGATCAATGAGCAGAGGATTCAAACCCACCTTGATTACATGAGCCCCCATCCCCACCAGAAGCGGATGTCCGCCACGATGGACTGCGGCCAGACGCCGTACCAGTTCAGGAAAATCACGGCCCAGCAACTGATCAGGCAGGGACTCCATAAGGGCTCGCACTGTACTGCCGGCCGGGATGGGCCGGGCAAAGTTCTCTACGGTCACCTTGGAAGGCCGTCCATGCAGGGAATAGGTGCGCAGTCCGCTGAAATCGAGGGGCTCAGGCATCTTTTCGGGCATCATCACCAAAGATCTCCTTCTCGACCAGCTCACAGAGGAGATGTTCCACCCAGAGATGGGTCTCCTGAATATGCGGAGTCTTATCAGAAGGCACGTTCAAGACAAAATCAGCTGCCCGGCCCACTGCCCCGCCATCACCTGCCAGTCCACCGGTGAGCGCCGCAGTCACCATCCCGATCTCGCGGGCAACCTCCATAGCCTTGAGCACATTGACCGAACCGCCGCTGGTGGAAATACCCAGAGCCAGATCTTCCGGCTTTCCCAGGGCCTGCACCTGTTTGACAAAGATCTCATCAAAGGAGAAATCATTGGCAATGGAAGTGAGCACCGAGCTGTCGGTGGTGAGTGCCAGGGCCGCCATGGGCCGACGATTGATCAAGAAACGATTGACAAACTCGGCGGCCATATGTTGAGCATCAGCCGCACTACCGCCATTGCCAAAGAGGAGAATCTTCCCCCCCCGACGAATGGTCATCACCATCTGCTGAACAAGGGCAATAATGACCTCACCCTGGGTCTGGGCAAAAGATTCCTGGGCAAGGATCGAGTTTTTTAATGATGTGAGAATAACCTGTTGCATTATGATCAGATAAGAGAAATCAGAAAACGGATGTAAAAGGAGTGAAAAACACTGTTTTCAATCCTTGCCTTCAGTTACTATAGTTTGAAGTGAGTAAACCGTATGGAAAACGACTCTAAGATATCCTGCACAAAAAGGCAAAAAAAAAGGGACATGCCGGTCACAGGTACCGACATGTCCCAAAAAATAAATACTACCGGAACCCCTGAAAAATCAGACAGACAAACTCAGGAACACCGTTAAAATCACCATCAATTGAGCTGGCTCATGATCGCGGCAGTCACATCCTTGATGGAGATGGAACCATCAACGGTAATCACCTTGGCGCCACCTGCCTTCTTGAAATAATTAACCGCTGCCATGGTGCCGGTCTTGGTGTCATAATAGATATCATGACGTTTACCGATTGCCGTCTCGTCCTGATCATCAGCACGGGCACTCAGCTCGCCACCGCAGACACGGCATACCAGTTTGCCATCTTTTTCAACCGGTTTAATGGCCTCAAAGGCAATATGATTAGGATGGTTATTATCATTGGCACACAGACGGCGACCCATGATCCGCTCTTTGGCAATCTGACGGTCAAGCTCAATCTCAATCACATAATCAAGGGCCATTCCGGCCTCTTTCAAGGCCTTATCCAGCGCCTCAGCCTGGGCCAGAGAACGTGGGAAGCCATCAAGCAGCCATCCTTGTTCCTTGGATTTTGCAAGGGTCTCGAGAACCATGGGGATGGTGATCTCATCGGGTACCAGGTCGCCGCGGTCAATATATTCTTTGGCCTTCTTACCAAGCTCAGTACCGCCCTTGATATGCTCACGAAAAATAGCACCGGATTCAATATGATTACAACCATATTTATCCTTAACAATAGCGCCCTGAGTACCTTTGCCACTTCCGTTTGGCCCGAAAGCCAGAATATTTACCGCCATACCGTTCTCCTTCATCCAGTGTTTTTTATTTTACGATTTTTTCAAAAACCGCCTGATATAATTTCCTATAATCAAGAACACATACCCCAAACGCCATATGTGCATTCACTTAAAATAACCAAAAAAGTATAAACTAAAAAAGAAATTGAGGCCAGCAAAATATCTGTTCTTCTTTTTTGACTTTCATTCGGAAAGCGGTTATTTTCACCTCAGCTATCTAGTGCCTGTCCAGAAATAAGGATGTTTGTTCGATATCATGGACTGCGAAAAAAATAAGCGCAGGCATCTAAATGATATTCCAAGCATTATTTTTTGAGCATGACGCAGAGATCGGACCAAAAGACCATTTATAGACAGGCACTATCTAAAGAGTAACAGGAAGAATCATCTTTCTCTATTTTTCTCTTCCTTTTTCTCTACTTCTGTTTCTTATCTTCAATAAAACACTACGCATAAAAAATCATGAAAGTTATCAAAGTGGGCCTTATTGGCTTTGGCACTGTGGGCAGCGGTCTGGCCCAGACCCTTTTCGAGCAGAACGAGCGCCTCATGCGCAAGATTGGCACCAGGGTCGTTCTTTCCCGAGTGGTAGACATCAACCTCGACAAGCTCCCTGAGCCCTTCCAGGAAACAACTCTGTCCAAAGATGTCGGAGATATCTTTAATGACCCGGACATTGATATCGTGGTTGAGCTTATCGGCGGCATTGAACCGGCCAGAACCTTTCTCCTGGAGGCGATCAGACACGGAAAGCATGTGGTCACCGCCAACAAAGCCTTGCTCTCCATCCATGGCAAAGAGATCTTTGAAGCGGCGGTGCAAAACAACGTCGAAGTCGGATTTGAGGCCAGCGTCGGCGGCGGCATCCCGGTGATCAAGGCTCTGAAGGAAGGGCTGGTCGCCAACCGGATCCTCTCCATCATGGGTATCATGAACGGCACAGCCAACTACATCCTCACCAAAATGACCGATCACGGCACACCCTTTGACGAGGTACTGAAAGAGGCCCAGGCCTTGGGATTTGCCGAGGCAGATCCTACCTACGACATCGAGGGCATTGATACCGCCCATAAACTGGCCATCCTCATGACCATCGCCTACGGCAAACATGTCCAACTCAAAGACATCAACACCGAGGGGATCAGCAATATTCAACCCATTGACATCGAATTTGCCAGGGAGTTCGGCTGCCGAATCAAGCTTCTGGCTATCAGTCGTCACCACGGCGACCACATGGAGGCTCGAGTGCACCCAACCCTGGTGCCGGAATCGCACATGCTGGCCAATATCAACGGGGCCTATAATGCCATCAATTTCACTGGCGACACCGTGGGCGATGTTTTGCTCTACGGGAAGGGAGCCGGCAAGATGCCAACGGGCAGCGCCGTGGCAGCGGACGTTGTTGATATCGGCAGAAATATTCTCCATGGTTCAATCAACCGGGTGCCGGCCCTTTCTTATCTACCCGAGCATATAGGCCTCCCCACCATTACCCCCATGACCGAGCTCGTCTGCCCCTATTATTTCCGGATCACCGCTCTGGATAAGCCAGGGGCTCTGTCCACCATCTCCGGCATCTTCGGCAAACATACCATCTCAATTAAATCCGTTATCCAAAAGAGTCGCCAACAGAATGAACCGGTCAGCATCGTGCTTTATACGCATGAGGCTTCTGAGGCATCCGTGCAAAAGGCCTTGGCCGAGATTGATGCCCTGGAGCTTTGCCCCGAGCCAACGGTCAAAATCCGCTTTCTCGCAGATTAAAAATAATGAATGCCATTCCGTACCCCTGACAGCACAACCGCAAATTCAGACCAAGGCTTTTTTTGATGAAATATCTGATTCTGGTAGGCGACGGCATGGGAGATCTGCCCATAGCCGAACTGAACAACCGTACCCCTCTGGAGGCAGCACACACTCCCTTTCTCGATTCCCTGTGTCGCCAGGGCGAACTGTTTCTGACTCACACCATTCCCGCTGGCTATCCACCGGGAAGCGATGTGGCAAACCTCTCCCTGCTTGGCTACAAACCCGAAGAGTATTACACCGGTCGCGCTCCGCTCGAGGCTGCTGCCATGGGAATTACGCTTAGCCCGGGCCAGACCGCCTTTCGCTGCAACCTGGTCACTCTGGCCCACGAGGCGGATAATAAGGTGCGGATGATCGACTATTCCGCCGGCCATATCAGCAGTGACGAATCCCACCAGCTGATTGCATCTCTCGAGGCAGGATGCGCTACAGACACCTTTCATTTCTACGCCGGGGTCAGCTATCGTCATATCCTTCTAGTGCAGGGGAATTACCCCCAGATGGATACCGTCCCGCCCCATGACTTTACCGGCAAGGACGTGAGCGCACCCCTGGCCCGTTACCGCGAACATCCCCAATGGGCCGCACTTCTGGACAAAGCCTCAGCCATCCTGGCCGCCCATCCCATCAATGCCGACCGAATAGCCGTAGGAAAAAATCCTGCCAACGCTATCTGGCTCTGGGGAGAAGGGAAGTTACCCACAATGCCGACCCTGGCCGAGCGTTTCAAACTGAGTGGCAGCCTGATCTCGGCAGTGGATCTGCTCAAAGGACTAGGCGTAAATGCCGGGCTTTCCATCATCAATGTCCCAGGGGCCACCGGCTACCTCGACACCAACTATGACGGCAAGGCGCAGGCTGCACTCAACAGCCTGCGCTCCCAGGACTTTGTCTTTGTCCATGTTGAGGCACCAGATGAGGCTGGACATCAGGGATTGCTTCAGGACAAGATCCAGGCCATTGAAGACTTTGACCACAAGATTGTTGGTCCTATTTTCCAGGGGCTCCAGGAAAGTGGTGAGGATTTCCGCTTGATTGCCACCATGGATCACTTCACCCCTCTCTGCCTGCGCACCCATACTGACAACCCGGTTCCCACCATCCTCTACGACTCCCGGCAAATGAATCATGGATGTGGCCTTCCCTTCAATGAAAAATCAGGAGAGAGTGAGGACAAAAGGCTTCACAATGGCATGGCCAACGGGGAATTGCTCATGGAAAAGCTCCTGGAGCGAGACAAAAATGGATAAACTGATCCACCGCAGCCAGCACCGCGTCCTTTATGGTGACACCGACGCTGCAGCCGTAGTCTATAATGCCAACTACCTTCGTTACTTTGAACTGGGCAGGACCGAATTCATGCGTGATCGGGTCTGCACCTATCGTGAAATCGAGCAACTGGGGATCATCCTGCCGGTAACCGAATGCCATATTCGCTTCAAGGCACCTGCGCGCTATGATGATCTGCTCATCATAGAAACCTTTCTCACTGAACTGAAAAAGGTTTCCTGCACCTTCAGCTATCGGATTCTAAGAGGAGAAGAGACAAACAAGCCACGCCTTCTGGCCAAAGGTTTCACCACCCATGCCTCGGTCAATCGGGAAGGAAAACTAACCCCCTTGCCAACGGAAATCACCCAAAGCCTCCAGCAGCTCCTCCCGTTTCCCTCTCCACTGCGAGGCAGGGTGAATTTATCCTAACTCGCTTACAAAACAATATCGACAAGTTGCATTATATCCTGGACAACACCTCCCGCAACTGATAGAAGATTCATATTACAAATATGAGGGAGGAGTTACTTTGAATGTGAACCATGTCATAGTTCGTCCTGTGCAATCTTCAGAAGAGCCACTGTTTCAAAAACTTATGCAGGCGCATCACT
>Ga0180732_1000468_pt1 | contig 34972 bp, 46 predicted proteins | sample KR11_01MetaG_FD_148674 | JGI IMG/M metagenome (GOLD analysis project Ga0180732, IMG submission 148674) | Groundwater microbial communities from the Olkiluoto Island deep subsurface site, Finland - KR11_0.1 MetaG | ecosystem: Environmental > Aquatic > Deep subsurface > Groundwater | place...
TGCTAATTCATCATTAATCTACTTTGTATTAGAACCAAAATTAAATCCAGATGAACAAGACACTTTAAACAAAATTAAAGCTTCCTTAATTGAAAAACTAGACATTGATTTTACAACCCTAAGAAGCGGTGAAGCAAGAGGATATCTAAAAGACAAATTTACAGAAATGGTATATCTGCTTGCTAAAGACATGTCAAACGAAAAACAAGATCAATTATTATATTTCATTGAAAGAGATTTTATTGGATTAGAAAAAATCGAACCATTACTTCAAGACCCAGATATTGAAGATATTTCTTGCGATGGTATTGGCATTCCTATTTTCATATATCATAGAAATCCATTAATTGGAAGTATTGAAACAAATGTTAAATTTGATAGTGAAGAAGAATTAGATAAATTTGTAAATAAATTATCGCAAAGATGCGGAAAAACAATTTCTGTTGCAAATCCTTTAGTCGGCGGTTCATTACCAGACGGGTCTAGAATACAAGTAACATTGGGTACTGATATTGCAAGAAGGGGTTCAAACTTTACAATCAGAAAGTTTACAGAGGAACCACTAACGCCAATTAGTTTAATTAAATTTAAAACTGCTGACACAAAAATTCTTGCTTACCTATGGTTATTAATTGAACATGGAAGATCAATGCTTGTAGCAGGTGGTACAGCATCTGGTAAAACATCTTTACTTAACGCACTATCATTATTCATTAAACCTGAAAAGAAAATTGTTTCAATTGAAGATACAGCTGAATTAAGATTACCACATCCACACTGGATACCACATGTTGCACGACAATCAATTGCAAGTACTGGTAGAAGAAAAGTAGGTGAAGTAGATTTATTTGATTTACTAAAAGAATCATTAAGACAAAGACCAGATTTCCTAATTGTTGGAGAAGTAAGAGGTAAAGAAGCATTTGTATTATTCCAACAAATTGCAACCGGACATCCTTCATTAGCAACAATACACGCAGATTCTGTTGAAAGATTAGTTGATAGAATAACAACGCCACCAATTAGTTTGCCACCAAATTTAATTGAAGCACTTGATTTGGTTATATTTATTTCAAGAATAAAATACGGAAACAGTTATATCAGAAAAATAACAAGCATTTATGAAGTTGTTGGGTTTGATAGAGAATTAAATATTCCTGAAATGAATGAAGTTTTCAGATGGAACCCAAAAACAGACAATTTCGATACAATTAATTCTTCAGTTGTTCTAAAAAGAATAAGTGATCAACTTGGAATAGAAGCAGGTTCATTACAAAAAGAAATTAAACAAAGAGAAAAAGTCTTGAAGTGGATGGACGAAAGAGATATACAACATTACACCGATGTTGCAAGAATAATAAGGTTTTACTATACGAGACTCGAAGAATTGTTAAACTCCATATAATTAGTGATTTCAATGTGGGATAAAATTAAAGAACTATCATTTAGATTTTTTGGTAAAAGGTTAGAACCATATATACCCTATTTTGAAAATATGAAAACTGATTTACAACATGCAAACATCCCACTAAGTCTTAGAGAGTATGTTTATGTCATGTTCTTTGCTTTACTATTAATATTTGCAATAGAACTTCCACTTATTACAATAATTTCTGCAATAATAATGAAATCTGCACTAAGTGCATTTATGTTTGCTATTACAGCAACTATACTAATAGAAATGGGAGCATTTTTCATGTTTTATACATATCCATCATATACTGCAAGGTCTAGAAAAAGAAATATTGAATCTGGTTTATCTTTTGCAACAACATATATGTCAACCATCGCAACAAGTGGTGCACCTCCAATTACAATGTTTAAAGTTTTAGCTAAGTTCAAAGAGTATGGAGAAATTTCTAAAGAAGCTGAAAAAATAACAAGAGATGTTGAAGCATTTGGAATGGACCTTGTTAGCGCAATAAGAAAAACTGCTAGTAGAAGTCCTTCTTCTGAATTAAAAGAATTATTATGGGGATTAGATACTGTGTTAACAACCGGTGGAGATGTTGGGGCGTATTTACATGAAAAATCAAGAACATTTTTAGCAGAATATAGAAGACGATTAGAACAATATTCACAAACTCTTTCATTGCTAATTGAAGTTTATCTTACAGTTATTTTAGTTGGTTCAATATTTTTCGTAATTATGAGTGCATTAATGTCGATATTTGGTGGAGGAGATATAAACTTATTTATGTCTTTCATGCAATTCATAATAATATTTATTGTACTTCCAGTAGCATCATTAGGTTTCATTGCACTGATTAAAACAATTTCCCCTACAGCGTGATTTTATGAACATTAAAAAAATACTAAACACAAAATTGGATACTGGTTTAATAAATAAAAGAATGCTCCCACCAGTTATCGCAGCTGTGCTTATGTTTATTGGAATAATTTTATTTTGGGGAAACGGAGCAATGATTGGAAACTTTATACTTCTAGGTTTAGTTATAGGTGTAATCCCCTATGTCATAATTTCTTATTTTGACTTTGAAAAAATTAGAGCAATCGAAGATCAATTACCATTATTTTTATTAGATTTAGCTGAGACGCAAAAAGCAGGAATGGGATTTCCAGACGCATTAAAAATTGCAGCAAAAACAGATTATGGAAAACTAAGTGATGAAATAATTAAAATGAATAATCAATTATCTTGGGGCATATCTTTACAAGAAGTATTAAGAAGATTTTCAAAACGAATGGACAAATCAAATTCAATTAGAAGAGTAGTAGGAATTATTAATGAAGCATATAGTTCAGGTGGAGATATCGTAAGAACTATGGAAGCAATTGCAGAAGATATTGTAACTGTAAATGAAGTTGAGAAGGAAAGGAAATCAATGATGTTCCAACATGTTCTTGTAATGTATGCAATCTATTTTATATTTATTGGAATTATAATTGGACTTTCAAAAACACTTATACCAATGTTAGAAATGAATGTTGAAGCAGCAGCAATGGGTGGAATAATGACATTCCAAGATCCATGTACTACATGTATTGCTTCAAGTCAGCTTTATTGTATTTCCTGTGTAATTTATGGATTTGTATGTCAAATGTTTAATTTGGGTGCTGGTGCTGCTTGTTACTATAATGCACTATTTTTAATAATGGCTGTAGTACAAGGAATATTTACTGGACTTGTTTGTGGACAGATTGGAGAAAATTCAATTGTTGCTGGTTTCAAACATAGTTTAATTATGACATTTTCTGGATTTGGTATATTGATGATTCTATTTCAAACGGGTTTGATATAAATGAAAGGTGTAATTAAAGTAGAATTTATTTTAGGAGTAGTAATTTTTGCAATTATAATTTTTTATGTGGCTTCCCAAATCAACACGGCTTTCATTGGAATTAACGTTGATACAAATCTAGACATGTTAAAATCAGAATCAATTTCTGTTCTAACAATACTTGCAAATGATAAAGTTGTTGGTTTATCTTATAATAAAAATACATTATCTTTAACTAAAATAAATGAGTGGAACGAGGCAAAAACTAATAACGAATGTAATCAACTTAAAAGTTTTAATCTCGGTGGACATAGATTAAATGTGTATAAAGAAGATGAACCAAAAGCAGTTTTATTTTGTGGCTACGTTGGTCTATCTACACTTAGAACAAATGTTGTAAGACATGTTAAATTTGATGATGGCAAAATTGGTAATATGACAATGGAGATGTGGTAATGAAAGGATTTTTATATTTGGTTGAAATTGCAGTTGCAGGAATATTGGCAGCCATGATACTTGGAAGTTTTTTTGCTGCCCAAACTATAAATACAGATTGGAGTAGAGCAGATTTAGTTGGACTTGGTAATAATGTTTTTGATGTTCTTGGAAATGATTCAATAAAGGTTTTGAATGAAAGTGACACTCTTAATAAAATAGATAATTTAATGCCATCAAATGTTAAATATTCAATTCATTTTAAAAATATACCAAAAGAAGTGATAAATGTTGGAACAAATTCTTTAAGTAATGTAAGGCCTTTCTTACAAGACAATTCCTATGTTAACAATAGATGGATTAAATACGAAATTACCGAATTTGATTCCACTGATTCTTTGAACGAATTTGATATTTTAGTTTTATATGATTATAATTATTTTGGAGACGATTTAAATATAATAAAAACCTTTTCCGAAACCAAACCAGTAATTGGAATAGAAAATACTGTAGATGATTTAGAAAATTTTGAAGAATTTTATGATATAACAAAAATTAATGATGATATAACGCCAACAAATTTAAATTTTACCGAATATAACAATATTGCAAATTATTTTCTTGGAATTGGTTTTATAGTTGATACCCCAGATTTTCCTATTGTCACCGGTCAGACTGGTCTTAGAGGCGGAGCATGGAAAATAGAAAATACTATGAAATACATTACTGCTTCATCTACACAAATACACTATAGTGATATTCCGGACTTTGCCGCCGTTCCTAATGAAGATTTGAGGGAAAAAATAACTGGTACAAATTTTTTCTTAAAGTACATAGAATGGTCTGATCTTCCACGTGTTTTTATCTCAATAAAAGATACTGATTTTGATTTTCAATCAAATTGGGTTTCCTCTACCAGTGTCTATCAAGCTAATAGTTTAGATAACAGAATAATAGGAAATAGTGAATATTCCACAATGACCAAATATGAAAATAGAATATGGATTTATCGTTCACCTAGTATAGCAACCGCGTCTTTAAGTTCTGAATACCACACATTGGTTCAGGCAGCAATTGCATCATCTGTTACAGACTGGTATGATTCTGAAGTTAAATCAGAAGAAGTTGCAGAAGTTTCAAGGTTTATACCTTTATGCTGTGATATATCTGAAATAGCAGAGATGGCATTTTCAATGTGGTATGTGTTTTAAATGAATAGAAAATTTTGTTTTGTATGCGGAGAAAAAACAGACGATTTAACTAGTGGTAAATGTAAAAAATGTTATTATAAAAACGTCCAATTAATTAAGGTTCCAGAAGAAATGGAATTTACACAATGTTCTAAATGTGGTTTAATTAAAGTAAGAGATCGGTGGAGATTAGCAACATTTGAAAGTATTATTTTAGACAAAGTAAAATCTCTTGAAGATGATGTTGAACTGGAACTTAAAAGAACACCAGGTGGTTATAAAATAACTGCACAAGGTGGTAAAAAAGAAGTACACGATGTTAATGTAAAATTCAATAAGATGGTCTGTCCAATTTGTGCAAGAAAATTCACACAATATCATAATGCTATTATACAATTAAGAGGAAATTATAATGATGAAGTAATTGATTTTATTGATGAACAATTATTTTTAATTTCTAAAAAAGATGTAAAAGCCTTTTACAGTATGGAAAAACTAAAAGAAGGTTTAAATATAAAAATTGGAAGCAAGTCAGCAGCTAAAAAAGTTGTTGAACGATTAAAAACCAAATGGAAATTCAAAATAAGAAAAAGTTATAGACTTCTTGGAAAGAAAAAAGGTGATGAAATATATAGAGACTTTATTGCACTAAGATTCGATTAACAAAATTATTGTGGTAAAACTCCGTCTCCAAGAACAGGTGTTGTTAATTCTGCTGTTGCTTCATAATATTCTTTTTCTACGAATCCAAACATATTTGCAAATACATTTGCTGGGAATTTCTTTGTTGCTGTGTTATATGCTTGTATTGCATCAATATAATCTTTTCTTGATTTAGTTATTCTATTTTGACTTCCAGCCAATTCGTCTCTAAGTGCAGTATAACCTTCACTTGCTAATAATTCAGGATAATCTTCAGCTACAGCATTAACAACTGCGTTAATACCACTATTCATTTGTTGTCCTGCTAAATCTTTTTGATACTGACTTTGTGCTGTTGCATAAGCTGTTCTTGCACCAATAACATCTTTAACAAAAGTGGTTTCAACACCAACTTGATTTGAAACAGTAGATACAAAATTAGGAATCAGATCAGCCTGTCTTTGATAATCATTTTCTACTAAAGACCATTTTCCATTTATATTTTGATCTAAAGTTACAAAATTATTGTACATTCCAACTATCATAGCTAAGATTACTAGAACAACTACACTGACTATAATAAGTGTCTTGTTTTTTTCAAAAAAGCTCTTTGACATAATTAATCATCACTCTTTACTCTTATAAATCTTATCTTCCGGCTCCTCCACCACCAGAACCTCCACCACCAAATCCACCTATTCCACCACGTCCGCCTAATCCACCTAAAAATATGATTGGGTGTGGTCTTCTTGGATCTCTTTTCATTTTCTTTGTAACTATCTTATTGCATTTTTTACATCTATATGTAACAATAATATAAGGAATCTTGGTTGTTCCAAACATTGTCTTCTTATCTTCATACACTGTTCGAGTTTCAATTATGCTCATTCTTCCTTTACAGTCAGGACACTTTGGATGCTTTTTAAAATAAGAAAGACTTGTTGGAATTATAAAAATTAAAAGATAAAATAATATAACATATTCTGTACCATCAGATTCGTTTGAACTAGCTTGTCCTGAAAGAACTTCATCTTTGTTTTCAATTATTACGTCAGCATAGACTTGAGTTGCTAAAACAATTCCATTTGCACTATTATTATTTGCTCTTTCAATTACAAATGTTTCATCAAGTATTCGACCTACTTTAGAATCTGGAAGAATCCCACCCAATCCATAACCAGTAGTAACCCAAATTCTATCTTCTTCTTTTGAATATAATATCAATAATCCATTATCTTTGTCGGTCTTTCCTATTTTCCAATTATCAAACACCTCTTGTGCATATTGACTCATTGCACTTGATTCAACTGTATCTACTGTTAAAACACTAATCTCAGCTGTTGTTTCTTGTTCAACACTAATTAATAATGATCTTAATTGGCTTGTCTGATTAGAAGTAAAAACGTTTGCATAATCATTTACATATAAATCTTGATAACTTGGAATAGCAAAAACTGGAGTAATTAAAAGTAAAATAAATACAAAAAATAATATTTTTTTCATAACTAAATATTGCACTTTCAATATAAATAGTGGCGTCCCCGATGGGATTTGAACCCACAATCTACAACTTACTCCAAACAAGATTATAGGAGGTTGTCGCGTTATCCAAATTACGCTACGAGGACTTTATTTCCTTTTTACGGGAACAACAACTGTTTGTTCACCGTAATTATAAATTTCATATTCTAAATTACTATTTTCAAAATCCCTTATCTCAATTATTGGTCTTACAGGCTCTCCATTCATTCCTTGTGGAGTTCTAACTACCATATTCAAAGAATAAACATTTGATATTTTTCCATCTTTAATATAAATTATTGTATCAATAATATGTGGAATTGTTCCAAGTTCAACATTTTTAACAAATCGTTGTACTGCACATATTAGATTGGCTGAATGCATAACACCAACCATTCCAATTCCTGCTAATCTTATATCAGAAAATATTTCAAAATCTTTTTCTTTTCTTATATCATCAAAAATAACATAATCTGGTCTTACTTGTAATAATATATCAGCTGTTTTTGAAAATGATCCAGATAATTGTCCATATTGTGTTATTTCTGATCGAACTTGAAGATCATGTGACGTTTCCATTGTCTTTACAACTGCTTCTTTTTTATCTATTAAAAATTCCGCGATTGATACAGCAAAAGTTGTTTTGCCTGCTCCTGGTAGTCCAATTAAAAGCAATCCTTCAAGCCCTGCGTCTAACATTTTTTTCACTTTAGCTGATAATTTGTAATCATTTAATGTTAATTTTACAATTGGTCTAGTTAAAGTTATTTCCATTTTTTCTGAAAATGGTGGTTTTGCAATTATAATTCTCATATCTTTTAATTGTATTATAGATGCTGCTCTTCCTCCTTTTTCAATAAAGATATTTTCTTCAAATCTTGCTGCTTCAAAAATTTCATTTGCCATTAATTCCAGTTCTTCTTCTTTTATTTTTTTATTATTTATTTTAACTAAATGTGTGTTTCCAGGTTTTCCTCTTTTAGCAGTTGGAACTACTCCATCTTTTAGATGTAAAGAAATTGTATCTTTTGTAAGATAATTTTCTATTCTTAATTTGGTTTTTTTCTTATATGATTCAGAATATTCAACTTTAATTCCTTCAGCTTCTGCAACTAATGCTTGTGGTAGGTCAGAAGTAACTAAAACTGCTTTATACTTTTTTGCTTCATCTTGTATAAGTGCATCTAATCTTCCAGACTTTGATAACATTATATCTTCATAGCTTGGTCTTTCTCCAACAAACTTTAAAACTATTTTGTGCTTTTTTATTAATTTTCTTATCTTTTTTATTTCTTCAAGACCAGTAAACCCAGATTCTCTCATTCTTGATGTCTGTGCTTGTAACTCTCCCATTACAAGTTCTGGTATAATTATCTCTGAATTATTAAGCTTATTAGAAATAACTAGTTTTGTTAAACTTCCATTAATAATTGCACTTGTATCTGGAACAACACGCTTTAGTTTTGAATTCTGCTTTTCAGGCTTCTTTATATCTTTCATTAATTTCTATTATTCAGCAACGTTTAAAAGCTTTTAAACCTTTCTATTTTTCGAACTTGAATAATATACTTCTCGTCGTATATGTTCAATAAAACAAGTGTTTAAATAATTATTTATTCTTAATAAGATTATGAAGAAACTATGTCCAGAATGTGGATCAAATAAATTGAATGTAGAAATGAAAGAGATAAGTTGCGGTGCATGTGGAATAGTAATAGATGATAGAATTATCGTTTGTGGATAAAGTATCAGTTCTCTTTTTCTTAGGCCTAATGCTCAATTTTATATTACACAAAGTTAAACAATTCATATGAAAGGGGCTGTAACAATACTTCAAGCAGTATTAATTTTTGCAATAACATTATCTATGATAGTTGCAGCAATACCATGGCTTACAACAAGTATTGATAACTCATTAACAATGTCTGAAATGGGCAATATTAGAGATCAAATGGGTCTTTGTAATGATAAATTAGTTGAAACTGCTAGAACTGGAACATCTAGTAAATGTCTATTTTCTGCTAACCGAGGAACAATAACTGCTCAAGGAGATGGAATTTATTATGCATTACTTTCAAAAGGAGATATATGTGATAATCACGATTGGGCTGAAGTAGATAAAGAAAGGCACTTAGAATCAAAGTGTGATGTAACATATTCAACTAATAATTATAATTTAAGATGGAGATGGCCAAAAGATATTGATATACAGGGAAGTGGGTTCACTGGCACAATTATAAAAGGTAGTGAAACTAAAGATAATATAACATTTGACAGCAGCTTAGACTTTAAAACATTAACAGTTGTTGTTAATTTTGAATATATAGAAGGACAGGTTGGTAAAACACTTGAAATATCAAGAAATGCTTTATTAGAAGATAAAGCAATCCTTGGTGTAAATATATATTAGGTGAGTATATGAAAAAAATAATAATATTTGGTTTAATGTTTGTTTTACTTAGTTCTATTGTTTTTGCTATTATTCCTGATGTAATAACTGTTCAAGGTAGATTAACTTCTGTTGATAGTAGTCCACTTAGTGGAGGATATGATTTTACATTTAAATTAACTAATATTGGAACTGGTACTAGTGGAGTAATACAAACGCTTCTACCTAAAACCATTATTTTAGATTCTAATGGTGTGTTTAATGCTGAACTTAAATTTGATGATGATTTTAGTGGACCTAGATGGGTTGAAATATGTGTTGTTGAAACTGGCGGAACAACAAATTGTTTAAAACCTAGAGTTAAAGTAACTTCAAGTGGATATGCTTATACAGCAGCTGGTGCTGATAATTTTGCAGTTAGAAACAAGCTAACTGTTAGTGAAAATATTATAACCAATGGATTAATTGGAATAGGAACAACAACACCATCACGTGAATTAGATATTGCTAGAAGTGGAGACACAATGTTTGGAATAAAATTAACTAGAACTGGTGGCCTTGGTGATCCTAATAGTTGGATAATATGGAATATGGATGATAATCAAGAAAGCTATGGCGATGATTTCGAAATATGGCAATACCCTGCAAGCGGTGGAAGTTTAGAGAGATTCACAATCAAAGATAATGGTAACGTATACATACCAAATCGTCTTGGAGTTGGAATAGAAACCCCAGCAGAGAAATTACATGTTGTTGGTAATATAAAAGCAAGTGGAACAATTTGTGATTCTGTTGGATGTATTGGAAGTGGTGGTGATTTATCATGTGCAAGTTGTACTGGAACTGATATTTTTAATATTGGAAATAATGCACATCTTCTGAGCATATCTGGTGATGACTGGCTGTATCTTCACGATGGAAGTGTCTATACTAATGGTTTAGCAGCAAAAAAACTATATGCACATGATGCTAAAATTTATATCGACTCTAATGGTATTTACGATAATGATGGAACTTTAACTTTAGATGATAATGTCAAAATTAATAATGATTTACTTATTAACAATGGTGGAGATGTGAATCCTGGTAGTAGTGGAACTGGACAATTTAGAATAGGTGGAAATGGTTATACTGGTTATACTGCATTAAATGCTGATGCAATGTATATTGGACACAATTCAGGTTTAAGAAGTTTGGTTCTTCAAACAAATGAAGCAGATAGGCTTACAATTGATGGTTCTGGAAATGTTGATATTAAAAATGGTTTAACTGTTGGTGGAACTGCAATAACTCCACCAATATATGGGCATTTTGCTGGAAAAACAAGTGGAAGTTCATGCGAAAATAACGTTGAAGTAAAACTTACAAAATACAAGAAATTTAAAATATTATACGGATTAGCTGGAAACCACATGAATATTATTGAAGGATTTTCAAATGGAGCAGGAATTTCATATACGATAACATATGGAAGCACCGATAACACTTATGCTGAAATTATCTACTATGAAGAGACCGCAATACCATCATCTTATATTGGTTTGATGGGTAGCAGCGTATCAATAAAATATGATGATACTAATACATGGCTTAACGTTTGTGATATAGTGGATCCACTTGGAAAAGATTATTACATAGAATATTAATACCAATAACCGAACTGATGATAATTATGAATCAAAAAACACTTAACCAATTAATAATACTTTCTATCACTTTTATACTTTTAACAACAACCGTCCATGCATTTACAATCTCTGATGAAAATTATAAAATAGTTGGACTTATTTCTGATGGAGGAAATAAAATATCTATTAATAATTATGTTTCATATGCATCAATTGGACAACCACTAATAAATCCTGAAACGGACGTTAAAACAACATGGTTTGGACTCGGAAAAGATTATGTAGTTGGTGGGAATTTAACAGATGATCCTCCTAATAAAATTTTTGGTATTGAAACAAATTATCCAGAAAGTCTTGCTGATGGAGATCAAGGAAAATATAACTTATGTTTAGGTGCTTTTTGTACAGAAGCATTTGCAGTTCCTTATACAATTAACATAACTGGAAAAATAACTTATGACCTTGGTGGAGAAGTTGCTAACTCAGAAGCAAAATTAAAAATAAAATATGGATTAACAACATTTGAAGGAGAAAGTGTTCAAACAGATGAAAATGGTATATTTACAGCAAATTTAAGTATTCCTGAAAGAATAGCAACACAACCATTTATTATATCAGTTTATGCAAATGGAAGAGTAGAAGCAGAATACAATTGTAAATATAATCGTGCTACAAAACACTGTGATAAAATCTAAATCTTGGGTAAGGTTTCTATTTTAACTAATTTTTCTTTTCCAAAATTTGTTAGTCATTATCGATGTTATACAGTATAACACGGAAAGCTTTATATACCTTATTTGTTATATAGTATAACATGGTAGAATTATCTGTATTATATAAAAATCTAAAAGAATATTTATCATATGCTAGAGAAGCTTATAATAAGGAAAATTACAATACTGCCGTGACCTTATTCTTCAAGGCATTAGTCACAATATGCGATATTGAGATATTCAAAAGAACAAAAATACTTCCATCTTCTCATGACAACAGATTCAGAACACTGGAAGCAAGGTTTCCATATCTTTACAGAATCGTTGACAGGGATTTTCCGTACTATACTGATAGTTATAGGATAACAATAAGCAAGAGAGTTGTTGATTTGGTGAAAAAAGATGTTGAAAAGTTACTTAAAGAATTTGGAATGGATGAAAAAATTAAATAAAATTGCTAAGCCATTTTATAAAAAACATAAGAAAAAGATATTTGATATAATAGTATACGGGTCTGCTGTTAGGGGGAAATCTAAACCAAGAGATATTGACATAATAATAATTTTCAAAGAAGCTGACAAGAAAGAGTATTTTGACTTACCATATGAATTAAGAAAAAAAATAGAAATGCTTGATATAAAACCTGATGTTAAAGGCATTTTATTGGAAGAGTTGTTTGATCCAAAATTTTTAGCCAGACAGAATTTGCTAATAGAAGGCTATTCCTTGATAAATGATAAATTCCTTTCAAATAGATTTGGATTTAATAATCTGTCTCTATTTATTTACTCCCTTGAAAATTTGAACCATAATGAAAAAACAAAATTCCAGTATGCTCTGAAAGGGAGAGGGGACAAAAAAGGCATGATAGAGGAACTAAAAGGAGAGGCTATAGGCATAGGAGCTGTTTTAATTTCTATAGAAAACTCTGAGAAGTTTAAAGAATTTTTTAATAATTGGAAAATAAAATATGAGGAGTGGAGAGGTCTGTTTGTTAAGACATAAATAAATTATTTTAGATTCTTAATAACATCCTTTATATCTAATAGTTCTTCCTTCCCGCTTATCATATTCCTCAAAAGAACTTTATTTTGTTTAATTTCTTTTTCACCTACGATTATAACATATGGATAATCTGAAGCCGAAGCCATTTGTTTACCAAGCTTTCTATTCATTAGGTCATAATCACATGAAATTCCTTTGTCTCTTAAAGTTTTAGCAATTTTATAAACATCAGGTTTAACTTTTTCATTAACATTTGCAATATAATATTTAGATTTAGACTTTGGAAATTGTTTTTCATCCATTAAATTAACTAATCTATCAACTCCAAATGAAATTCCAGTTGCAGGTAAATCTGGGCCACCTAATTGTTTAATCAAGTTATCATATCTTCCTCCTCCTCCACAACTTAATCCTTTTCCGGCATAAACTTCATAAACTAATCCAGTATAATAACCAAGTCCTCTTACTAATGTAGAATCAAATTTTAATTTTTTATCAAAACCAAACCTTTTAGCCAGTTCAAATAGCTCTTTTATCTCACCCTCGGGGTTGTTAAAATTCTTAATCACTTTCATTACTTTAGTATCGTCTATTCTTTTAGTTTTTAATTCTTTTCTAACTCCAGCTTCACCAATCTTATCCATTTTATCAATAATTCTAAACACACTTTCTATATCTGTTATTCCGACTTTAATCATTTTTTCTTCAATAACTTTTCTCGAATTAACTCGAACATAATAGTCTTTGAATCCTAAAGCGTTCATACACTCAGTAAAACATGAAAGTATCTCTGCATCTGCTTCAATCGAGCTTGAACCAATAATATCAACATCGGCTTGCCAAAACTCTCTAAATCTCATTGCTTGTGGTTGGTCATATCTCCAAACCTTTCCATACTGATATCGTTTAAATGGTTTTGAAAGATTAGGATTGTTTGAAACAAATCTAGCTAAGGAAGCTGTAAATTCAAATCTAAGACCTAGTTCTCTTTTCGACTTGTCTTGAAAATAATAAATTTCATCTTTGATACTGTCTCCAGATTTAGCTGATAATAACTTGTAATCTTCAAAAGCAGGAGTAAATAATGGATTAAAACCATACTTTTCAAAAACAGTTCTAACTACATCTAATACGTATTGAAACTTTCTTGCTTCATTTGGGTTCAAATCCCTTGTTCCTTTTGGTGTCTGAAACATAATATCATTATAGAAAGAGTAGGATATAAAAGTTAAACATAAACGAAAAAGGAATTAAATTTTAATTTATTTTAAACCTCTTGTCTATCTTTGTATACATTTGGATTAAATATATTTGAAATTGGATCAAAAATACTATCTCCAACAACTGGTGTTATTCTCATAATAGGACTAATATAAATTGGTGGTTCACTTGTTCCTAAAATATCAAAAAGTGGTAATAAATCTATGTAAGTTATTTCATATCCATACAGGTCTGAAAACATAAGTGTTGCTATCATTTGTGTAAGAGTGTTTGGAATTCCGAATTGTAAAATTATTGGAATGTCAATACTTTCTACGGTTAAGAAAGTTTGAATTGCAATTAGTTGTGCTAAATTATATGCTTCATCATATCTACAATTATAATAATCATCTTTTGCTTTACTTAGTAAATCTAATAAGTTTTGATTGTTTGAATCTTTTAAAACAATCTCTGCTTCACTAATTGCTTGAAGTGCTTTTTGTTGAACTGATGAACTTGAAAATCCTGAAATCATATATGGACTTGATTTTATTTTTCCACAAATTTTATATTCGTTTTCAATTATTGTTTCAAGCTTAGTCCATTTACCATTAACTATTGTAGAAATTGATAAAATGTCTACATCTGTTAAATTTTTATCAAAACATAAATATGCTTCATCTGCAGTTACATCTATTTCATATGCGTAAATTAAAGTTTGATTACAAAGTAATAAATGATAATCATTTGGATTTATTTTTGTTAAATTATTTATTGTAACATTTGTTCCAAATGTGTTTAAATACATTCCATAATCTAATCGTAATCCTAATCCACCAGTTGGAATAACATATGTTTCACCAACAATTGGATCTTCAATAATTTCTGCTGTGTCAGTTGGATCTTCAGCTGGGCGTATTGGTTTTGTAATTGGAAGATCAATTATTCCTCCACCTCCGCTTGAAGGAATTGAAACTACAAAACTTATTGAATAATCGTTTGTATTATAATTACCAAACGTGTCATTACATCTTATGTAATAACTATGAACTCCGTTACTTAGAGATGTTAAAGGCCAAGAATGTGTTGTGCTTGAAGATGTAGCTGTTGAAGTCATTGCTGAATAAATGGTGTTTAGACCCGTTGAGTATTTACAAACTGCACTCTCGTCTGTTGTTAATGATAGAGTTGTTGATGTTGTTCTTACTGTTCCGATTGGCGAACCTGCTGAACGAACTGGTGGATCTGATTCTTGTATTAGTATTGTATGTTCAGATCCAAGATTAAGAATTACGTTTAATGTAGTTCCTGTTTGTGTATAATTGCAATCAGTATTTACAGAATTGCATAAGACAGAATCCCTATAAACATTATATGTAGCTACCTCTGGCATTTGTATTTCAATTTCTTTTATGCCTTCGCCGTCAACTATTACTTCTTTTGATTTTAAGTCTGAGGCTGTGAATGTAGAAGAAAGGTGTTTTGAATAATCCGGCATCGTAATCATCAAAGTTGATACATTAATTAAAGTATAACTAGCTGGATTAATGATAATAGTTACATTTGAAAGATTACCTGGACCAGAACGCAATATGGGAACAGTGCCGTCGAGCTTAATTGAAAAATTATACCAGTCTTCATTATTTTCCATTTCCCAGTGTGGTAAAAATTCTACATTACCATTTGTCCAATCGCTGGCTACTGATAAACTTTGATTCAAATTAACGTTTCTATCATAACTAACATCTTTCTGTATTCCGATGAAGGGGGTTCCTGTAGACCTATACCAAAAAGATATGTTAACATTTTTTATTATTCCTATATAATTTGAGGGAATATCATCCAAAGATGCCTGAACCCAGAATAAACAAGAGAATTGATTATCGGTTGTTGGTGCCGTTAAAAGTATAGCTTTAGCATCTGATCCTGTTGGTTGATTGTGTGTTGGTATAACATCTGGTCGTATATAATAATTAATTGTTTCTGTTACATCATCAACATAGCTATTTTCCATTATATAATAAGGAAACGAATGAACTATTGTATTATTATCATTATCCGTAATATTTATACGAAAAGAATATCTACCTATTTTTTCAGGTGTAAAATTCCCTATTATATAATAATTGGATGAAGTATTTTCTACGGAAATATTTGGAAACATGGTTATTGTATTTAATGTAAAACCTTGCAGTGTGTCATTTGGCAAATGGACTGATATGTTAAAATTGTGTAACGTACCGGCTGAAATTACTCGATTAAGGTTTGGTGTAAGAAAACTCGTATACCCATTTTCATATAAAGAATTATTTAAATACACATGACCGCTTGAAGCAAGTTCTGAAATTCCATATCCTGTATTCCACCGTATTATATTGTTTATTATTGTATTATTTGAAGAGGTGAAAAGATAGATACCATTACTGTTGGAATTGGCAGTATTATTTACTATTGTGTTATTATTTGAAGATGTGTAGAGATAAATACCGTTACCACCATTTGAACTAGCGGTATTATTTATTATAGTATTGTTAGAAGATGTGTAGAGATAAATACCGTTACCACCATTTGAACTAGCGGTATTATTTATTATAGTATTGTTGTCTGATGATGAAGAAATATAAATACCATTAATGTTGGAATTGGCAGTATTATTTACTATTGTGTTATTGTTAGAAGATGTAGAAATATGGATCCCACGATTGCTATTTGAATTGACAATGTTGTTTATTATTGTATTATTATTTGAAGATGTGTAGAGATAAATACCGTCGGTATTTGAATTGGCAGTATTATTTGCTATCGTGTTATTATTTGAAGATGTTTCAAGAGAAATGCCGATATTAGTTGAATTGAATGTATTGTTTACTATTGTACTATTTGACGATGTTACAAAATAAACGCCAGAACCAGAATTCGAAGTCATTGTATTATTAGTAATTATATTATTTGCTGAATTTAAAAAATATGATCCAACCGTATTTGAATACATAATATTGTCGCTTATCGTGTTATCAGAAGATGTGATAGTATAAACGCCATATATATTATCATTAAAGGTATTATTAACTATAAAATTATCATTGGTTTGCAATGTTACTCCAGCGAAACAGTTTTCCATTGTTGAATTTGTTATATTAATCTTTGCTCCTGTCATAACTTCTATACCACGTCCCATGTCAGCATCATTCCAACCTGCTTCCTGTATATACGAATAATTTATAATTATAATCGTGCCAGCACCTCCACCTAAAAAATAGTGATTTGATGAAGATGTTATATTTGTATTATTGATCACCAATTTAGTATCAGCGCCATCTGAATACATGTAAGAATTTCCATTAAATGAAGCGGAAAATGTTAAATTGAAATTATCAAATGTTAAATTACCATAATTTTCAATGAAACCAGTCCCCAAATCATCATTAACAAATGCACTCGTATCATTACATCTTAAATCTTCTCCAAGATTTATCTGAAATATCCCAACTCCACCGCCACCCCATCCAGACATATCCGAGATGTTTACCGGTGTATTATTTGAATAATAACATTCGGCAAAATCTGCAAATCCATTTACAGATAATATTACCATTGCAAATAACATTACAAAAATCATTCTTTTCATATAAGTCCCTATTTATCTAATGGTTCTTTTATTATAAGCTTTTTTACTGACCGGTCTCTTGACACGGGTTTCTTAATCAGAACGCCTGCTTCTGTTTTCTTAGTTTGTACAACGGTTACTGGTTTATTAATTGGTACAATCTTTACTGGTCTATTAATAGGTATAACGGTTACCGATTTATTAATTGGTACAATCTTCGCAGTAGGTTTTTTAATTGGTTCAATCGTTTCTGCTTTCTTAATTGGAACAATATTTACCACTGGTTTCTTAACCGATTCAACCACTCCAATTCGTTTCATAAACTTTACTTTATCTTGTCTATATTCTTTAATCAGATTAGCAACTTCTTTATAATCGCTTATTTTGCTTTTTCTCATCCAATCTAAAACTTTCTTTCTATCTAAAACTTCTTGCTGAAGTTCTTCAAGAGCAATTCCTTTATTTTTTGATATCTTTTGAAGTAACCAAGAATATCCTCGTTTTTCAAATGTATCTGTTGAAGGTAACCAAGTATAAATTCTATTTGTTCTAGATGCGCCTGTCTTAAAATCAATTGATTCTATTTCAACAACTTCTTTTAATCTTCTTGCTGACTGTCCCTTACCTCTTGTGTGTGACATAATTAATACCAAATCTAATGTTTCAATAAAAGAGGGTGATAAATTAATTGGTTCTGTTTGTAATCTATTTATCACATCTTCTACTTTTCCAGCATGCATTGTTCCCATACTTGACATACCGCTGGCCATTCCCTGAAACATAACATATGCTTCCTTACCTCTAACTTCACCTACGATTACATAATCAGGACTCTGTCTAAATGATTCTTTTAACAGATCAAACATAGTAACTTCACCGTACTCTTTTGAAAATCCTGGTCTGGTTACAGCTGGTATCCAATTTTCATGTGGTAGTTGGAGCTCGCGCGTGTCCTCCACAGTTATAATTTTTGCATTTTGTGGAATAAACATTGATAAAACATTTAAGAACGTTGTCTTTCCAGTTCCTGTTCCACCTGCAATTAAAATAGAAGAACCTGATTCAACTGCTAACCATAGGAAAGCTAATACTTCTGAACCAATTGTTTTGTTTATAATCAAGTCCATTGGTGAAAATGGTGTTTCTGTAAACTTTCTAATCGTAAACGTCGGTCCGTGTGTTGTAATATCTTTTGAATATGATGCCTGAACCCTTGATCCATCTGGTAATGAACCATCTAACAGAGGTTCTGCATATGAAATAAATCTTCCACAACGTTCTGCAACTTTAACTATGAATTCTTTTAACTCTGATTCTTCTTTGTATATAATATTGGTCTTTATTGACCCAAACTTCCTATGAATTATATACAGTGGAATATTTAATCCATCACAAGAAATATCTTCTATATAAGGATCTTGTAATAGTGGTTCAATATGATTTAATCCAATAAAATCACGATAAATAAAATACATTATTTTACCATGAGAAATATCTGTTAAACTAATATTTAGTTCGTTTACAACATCTTGAATTTGTTTTTCTACATACGTTAAAACATTTTCTTTATTTTTAATTGATGTTAATTCCAAATCAATTACTTCCATTAATCCATCTATAATTCTTTCATAATCATCTTGTTCTTTTTTTGTTAACTCTGGTTCAATTAAATTATAAGTTATTTCGTTTTTTTCTTTAATTAATTCAACTTTAGCAAATGGTGGAATTAGGTCATATTTAATTTTTTTAAACTCGTTTGGAAGAATAATCATTGCTTTCCTTTTATCTAATTTAAATTTTGGTAATTTTCTTATCTCGATCTTAGAACCAAAATTAAACTTTAATTTTTTAACGGGTTTTGTTTTTTTATCTTTACATTTTTTGACAGCTTTCTTTTTAGTTGATTTTTTAAATACTCCTGTTTCAAAAAAAGACTTCTTTTTCACTTGTTTTTTCTTTGCTTTCATAATAATCATTTAGTTATTATTCTTATTAAAGATTAGGGAGTTTGATATACAAGCACAGGTGAAATTGCTAGGTCTGAAGTAACATATATTCTATCACCAACCCTAATTGGATCTACTACTGTAATATTTTGATTCGTACTAGGATTAAATTTAATTGGATCAATTTTCTGACTTACTACCTCATCATTAACAAAAACCTTAATATCGTCTAATGGAACTGAACCGCAGTTGTTTACTGTAACATTGTCTCCATTAATTCCGTGTACTACTCCTTGAATTCCTATACATGCTCTTTGTCTTAAATATTGTGCTTCAGTTTCTTCTTCTGGATATATATCAAGCACTGTATTTTGAGACCATACAAACAAAACTCCAACCATAGAAACGCCTATCATTAACATTAGTATAACTGCAACGATTTGAGATATACCTTTCATATAATAAACATATTACGCCTGATTATTAAATGTTAACACCCAGAACATGAAGTACAACTATTGGAATTAGTATGTAATATACACTGTTTAGCACCGGTAACCTGATTAAATAAATCACATGTATAATATTTCCGGTCTCCAGAATTTGTAATACATACACCGAATAAAGTATCACAATTTACACATATTGGATAATCTGAATATTTAATTAAACAGTGACTATCAGTACGGCACTCATTAATCGAGCTTATTGAAACGCTTTCTGTTTTTGTATGTATTCCTCCCCTATTGTCTGTAACAGTCAAAGTAACAGTATACGAATTAACATAATCTTGATATAAGTATGTTGGGTTTTGAACCGATGAATTTACTCCATTACTAGAATTCCATAACCACGAAACTATTGTACCATCAGAATCTATTGATTGATCTGTAAATTCAATTTGTCCACCAACTACAGCAATCCAAGAAAAATCAGCTACTGGATCTATGTTTGGAATAACAATTTCAACACACAGTGAATCATCATACCCAAGACAAGTAGGCAAGCATTCTATTACCTGGGTTTCATAATTACTTAGTTCAGAACAGTCGATAGTATCTCCAAGTTCACATATTTCACCATAACCAACTTCACCATTACCACAGCATTCTGAACCTATACATTCCCCTTCTAAGATGTCTTCAATATCTTCACCCATTGATTCTGATACACTTCCAACCTGTCTTGTACCAGCATCTGTTGTTTTATCAAATGTATCACTTGCAAAAGTATAAGCTAACATAGCTATACCAACTGTAATTAGAAGAATTAACACAACTGCTATTACTGCATTAATACCTTTATTCATAAACTAGATTTCAATTTCAGATATATAAAATATATTAAAAACTAACTTTAACTATAAATTCTCAACGTTGGAACATTCCAGGTATATTCGTTTCCAATAAAATAGCTTACAATTTTTAGATTAGAAGATCCACATGAACCGTGGTATTTCAATGAACCATCGTCTCTCAAATTATCCATTTGTAATACTTGTCCAATATCAAAAGTCTGTCTATCAAACACAAAATCACACCAATCTGAAGATATACAATCACTACTTACTTTCTCTGTCCAAACCACATCGCCGTTTGAAGATAGTTTTGAAAATTCAATAGTTTCTGAAACTGGTTCTGTTGCTCCCATGCCAAATAATGAAATAGTACTTATTGTCACCGGCGTATTCATAATTGTTATTTTATCTACATAATTTGAACTACGTTCTCCAATAGTATTTGAACAGTCAAGAATAAGCACTGATTGAACTGGCTCTACTACTGGTTCAACTGTGGTTTCTTCTTCAGGCACTTCTACAACTATATCTAAATCAGATGTCTGACGATCCATTATAAATAAAGCCGCTATTCCAAGAACGATTACAATAACTAATATCACAACTGCATGATTTGTTTTACCCTTTTCTTTTATTACTTTTTTAATTTTCTTAACTTTCCTACTCTTTCCTTTCATAGATTAAATTTAAATTGTTAACATATAAAGTATAACACGTGGATCTTGAACGACTAAAGAAAATGGGATATCGTTTTGTAGGTAAAAACAAACATGCAGCTGTAAAAATATGCTCTTGGACTAGAGAAGCTATTAGAGGCAAAGGTGTTTGTTATAAACAGCAATTTTATGGAATAAACACTCATCGTTGTTTACAAATTGCTCCTGGTGTTTCTTATTGTAATCACAATTGTTTATTTTGCTGGAGAGATACTAATATAACTAAACCTATTTGGGATGGACCAGTAGATGAACCTGAAGAAATACTTAACGGCATGATTGAGGAACAAAAAAAACTATTAGCTGGATTTAAAGGCTTTAATGGAACTGATATGGTTAAGTGGAAAGAAAGTGGAGATCCAAATCAAGTTGCTATCTCATTAGCAGGTGAACCATGTTTATATCCAAAACTACCAGAATTAATTGATTTAATCAATTCAAAAAACATGACTTCATTTTTAGTAACAAATGGCACTATTCCTGAAATGATTGAAACACTAATTAAACATCAGCCTTATCAACTTTATATGACTTTAGCTGCGCCAAATAAAGAGATATACAAAAAAACATGTCAACCACTAATTGATGATGGTTGGGAAAGAATTCAAAAAACATTGTCGCTTTTAAAAAACTTTGAGCGATCTGTAATTAGATTAACATTAGTTAAAAATCTAAATATGATTAATCCTAACGAATATGCAAAAATAATAGAAGAATCTAAACCAAAGTTTGTAGAACTAAAAGCTTACATGGCTATTGGGTTTTCTAGAGAACGTTTGGGACCAGATTATATGCCAACTCATGAAGAGATTAAAAACTTTGCTAAAGAAATAGAGAAAAATAGTTCTTATAAAATAACAAATGAAAAAGAAGATTCAAGGGTTGTTTTACTTACCGCTTAAATTTCATTATATCTTTTGCAACTTCTACATGTGTCATAAATGTTGATCTACAACAATATGATTTAACTTCTAAAGCATCAAGAACTTTCTTTGGATCTTCGCCTTCGTCAACTCTTTTCTTATATTCTTCCCAAAGTTGAGCAACTGGTCTTCCACATGAAATACAACGGACTGGAATTATGATTTAAATCACCTACCATATGGTTATTTTTAATGTATTTAAAGATTTCTGAAGTCTTTAAAATTTAAATCTAAAGCCTTTAAGATTTTTCTAAAATTGATAACACCAAAGTTTCTTTTACATAATTCAACATCTCTTATATTTTCTCGCCTAATTCCGACTTTTCTGGATAATTGGTTTTGTGACCACCCTAGTTCTAATCTCTTGTTTCTTAGAATAGAACCTATTTTTACTTTGCACATAATCCTTGTCCAATCATCTTCAGTTGGCCATTTGCCTCCAAAATAGTGCAGATTTGATCCAAGTCCTTTTCTTCCTGTTATACATTTTGATATTTCCTTTGGACATTCTATACCAATTAATTTAAAGAATCTAAATGGGGTTCCATCCTGTACTTTAGACCAAATGGCATATCCACAATAATTACCTGTAAAACCACTCTTATATCTAATAGGATAGAAATTTAGATTAAGTTCTTTCAATTTCTTAATCATAAAATCTATATCTTCTTTTGAAAAATTATTTGTAGATAAAACGACTGGTGAAACTCTATTATTATCATTTTTTCTTCTTGGAAAACTACCATCGCCAAGATACCAATGAAGCAAAATAGTTTGATTTAATTCTAAATCTTTAGGGAAGATTTTTGTTTTACTACCATTTTCGTTCTTACTATACCATCTTCTTTCTAAATCTTTAAATTCTGAAAATGGACAAGTGTTTATATAAAAACCCAAGGAATGAACACCAGAAATTTTATTATCTTGTGATATCCAAGATTTTATTTTATATTCATTTAATAACCTTTGAAACCACTTTAAAAAATTTTTATCCTTAGCTGTTAACTTGTAGCAAGGATATTTCCAATTACTACTTCTTATACTAGCATCACCAAGCAAAGTTCCATTTATTATATCAAATAATTCTTTCACAAACTAAATATTTATAATCCAAATAGAATAAGATTTGGTTACCCACGATGGGAGTAGAATATCTTTATACTATCGCTTACTGCGCTGTTTGTGACGACGCGGGCCGGCACTTGATCGTGAAGGTTTATGTGGTTCTGTTCTTCGAATATCTGCAATTAATAATGAACGATCATAATCTAAAAACTTTTTCCTAAGACTCTTATCATTAATTACAAGTAATTTTGCAATTGCTTGTCTCACTGCTCCTGCTTGTCCTGTAATTCCTCCTCCTTTAACATTTACTTTGAAATCAAATTTATTTGCACTATCTCCTGCAAGCATTAAAGGTTCTTTTATCATTAATCTTGATATTTCTGGTTGATAAATTTCTAAAGAAGTTTTATTAATAATTACTTTTCCTGTTCCGGGTACTGCTGTAACTCTAGCTATTGCTCTTTTTCTTTGCCCAGATACATGATTTGTTTTTTTCTTAATCAACTTTAGCACCTATGAATTTTGATATGTCTTTTAATGAAATATATCTGCATCTTAACTTATTTGCTGTCTTTACTATCTTTTCTGCATTCTTATATTCCTCTGGCTGATCTCTAAATGTCTTTAATCTCTTTAAAGCAGTTCTTCCTCTTGCTGTCTTATACGGCATCATTCCTCTAATTGTTCTCCAAACGATTCTGTCTGGATATCTAGGAAAAAAAGGACCATGAAGAGCAGAACCTATTTTTCTTTTTCCAGCATAATTTGCACGAACCATTTTTGGTTGTCCTGAAACAACTGCTAGATCTGCGTTTACAATTATAACATCTTCTCCATTTAACAATAACTTTGCTGTTTTTGCTGCTAATCTTCCTAAAACTGCATCTTTTGCATCTACAATCATTTAATCAACCTTACTTTTGTTCCTTTTTTATTTTGACCAATTAATTCTCTAATTGTTATTACTTTTCCACCTGCTTTAATTATCTTATCAGCAGCTGTTTTTGAAAAACTTAATGCTGAAACTGTAATTGGTCTCTTTAATATTCCATATGATAATACTTTTCCTGGAACAACTATAACATCATTATCTTTACAAACTCTTTGTAACTTAGTTAAATTAACACGTGTTCTTATTCTTGTTGGAGCGCTTAACTCTTTTGATAAATTAATCATAAATTTAGATTTTTCTTTATACCCATGAGTAGCTAAGTCTTCAATCAACTTTTTTGTTATTGGATTTGTTGGTCCGGTTCTCATAGTTATCACATTTGGTGCGGGGGGAGAGATTTGAACTCTCGGACGCACTAAGCGACAGGATATCTTATCATTGAAATGATTTCTAAAAACTTAAGATTCAAAAATCTTAAGTCCTGCTCCTTTGACCAGGCTTGGAAACCCCCGCTTACATCTTATTTTATCTGCTAATTTTATAAAGGGAAGTCATCATTTCATTTTCTTGATTCCTTTTTCCAAATCACTTGCTTTGTCTTTTAAAATCTTTATTGCAGTTGTTAATATTTCTTCTGCATTAAGTCCTGAAATTGATTCTACTGTGAATATGAACTTTGTATCGTCTCCCCAAATATTCAATGAATCTTTAGGTTCTGCAACTCTTATACACTCTTTACATAAATCACAATCTGTATTAACTGTTGCCTTGTTTCCTTTAATATCTAATGCATTTTTTGGACAATTTTTTATACAAATTTCTGGATTCTTTACCTGTGTATTCATTTTTACATTTGGATAATATCTGTAAAATGAAACTGCTGCAGTAAACTTTGCATGATCTCTTCCTGTTCCAAGTGACGCTGCTGCCGCAAATTTAATTTCCTGACCATCAAGTAATTCAACTATTGGTATAGATTCATACAAAGGTGTTACACTCTTATTACTAGATTTGATATCCTTTGAATAAACCGTACATGGTCCTTTTTTGTTAACTGCAAATACAACTTCACATAAAGTACAACCTTTTCCTTCACAACTGCACGTTTCTTTGAATTCAAAATCTTTTACATTGAAAACAAAAGGTATTAGTGCAAGTCGATGAGCAATTGTCTCATCATATAAAACTGAATCATTCTTTGAAAAATCAACATATGTTACTGCTAAATTTGGTATCTCTACCATAGAGATTCTTCTAATTGCGTTTGCAAATTGAGGTGTAGTTCCTTCTAGCAAAAATGTTATTTTTCTATCACTTTTTTGAATTATATCAACTTTCATTTAAACCCTCCTTCCCCTTCTTCCACCTTTCTTTCTACAAGAATCGTGTGGAACTGGTGTTACATCTTCTATTCTTCCGATTCTCATTCCTGCTCTTGCCAATGCTCTAATTGCAGGCTGCGCTCCTGCTCCTGGTGATTTCGATTTTATTCCTCCCGGAGCTCTTACTTTAATATGAACTGCGTTTATTCCTTTTTCCATCGCAAGTTCAGCTGCTTTTGTTGCAGCAAGTAAAGCTGGATACGGTTCTCCTTGTTCTCTACTTTTATCTGTCATCATTCCTGCAGTAATTCTTGTTATTGTTTCTGCTCCAGTAATGTCAGTAATATGAATCATCGTATTATTTGATGAACTATATAGGTGGACAATGCCCCATCGTAATTCACTTTTTTCCGTCATCTTCTACTACCTCTTCTATTTCTACTTCTTTAACCACTTCTTCTACTTTTGATTCTTCTACTATAACTTCTTCAACTTTTGGTTCTTCGGTCGTTGTTTCCTCTACTTTCTTTTCTTCTACTTTTGGTTCTTCTTTACTTTTAGCTTTTTCTTTTATTGGTTCTTCAAGTTTCTTTAAAACATTTTCTTTTACTTTTGATCTTTCAGAAAATGTTATACTTGCTTCTTTATCAATTGGTATTAACATACTTGGCCATTTTGATTTTCTTCCATCAACTGAAATATGACCATGAACTATAAACTGTCTTGCTTGTTTTACTGTTCGTGCAAGTCCTTTTTTCTGAATTATTGTTTGTAATCTTCTATTAAGTATATCTCCTGTTGTTAATACTAAAACATCATCTAATGAGGCAGTTGAATCTATAAGTCCTATTTTTCTTAATTTTGTTAAAAGAATAAGTTCTTTATTTTCATCTTTATTTGCCGCTAATCCTCTTGCAAGTCTTCTGTAATTTCTAATAATAGTTTCAGCTCTAAGAATTTCTTTCTTTCTTCTAAGACCAAATTCTTTTTTTATTGTTTTGTTCTTATCAATTGTATCCTTATCCCAAGGTCTTAATGGTTTGTCAAATGATCTTCGTATTTTTCTCATTTATCTCACTTCTTTGGTGCTGATTTTGGCTGTTCTTTTTTCTTTACTACTCCAACTTTTGCTCCAGTTCTAAAACTAGATCGTGTTCTCTGTCCTCTTACTGGTAATCCTAATTGGTGTCTTATTCCCTTGTAACATTGTATTTTTTTCATTGAATCAATGTCAGTTTTTTTTGTAAATATTAAATCAGAACTTAGTTTATGCATATCTTGTCCAGTTTCTGGATCTTTTTGTCTATTTACCATAAACTTATGTATCCCAAATTTCATTGGATTAAGAGAAATTTCTTCTAACTTTTTTATTTCTTCTTCTGTTAAATGTCCAGATAATTTATTTGGATCTATTCCAGAAACATCAACTATTGCTTTTGCGAGTGACATTCCAACCCCTCTAACTTTTGTTAAAGCAATTGCAACTTTTTTTGTACCAATAAGATCTGCTTCTGCAAATCTAACAATCATATCAAGTCCTTCAATCTGTTTAACTTGTTTAGAATCTGGATGTCCAATACCCTTATCTTTTACTGGTTTTACTTTAGCTACTTTCTTAGAAGGTTTGGCTTTAGCTTTTCCACCCTTCTTATCTTTATCTTGTCCTTTTGATTTTTTAGCCATTATTTCACCTATTTGTGCCTTGTTTGGCAACCAGCATAGCTGGGATTGGTATTATTCTATTAAGAATAAAACTATTTAAAGGTTATTATTGGATTTGAAAACATAATGGCGCCGGCCGCAGGAAATTCGGAAACCGTTTCTTTCAATGAAACTCTTTTAAAAGTCTCTTTCGAACCTGCGTGTGCCGAAACACACCCGCTCTCAAGGCGGGCGCATTAAACCAAGCTTTGCTAGACCGGCTTAATTATAGATTAACGAACTGATATTTAAGAATTTAAGCTTTTCTAAAAATATCTTAGTAAGAAATAAATCGGGGGCCTAATATTGACAGATAGACACCCCTATCTGAAATTTGATTATTAAACAACCTAACTTCCGCCAAGATTCTTTTTCTTGATATATTTCCAAATTAGTTTTGTCATTTCTGAAGGTTTAACAGGTTTTGTTGTTCCAAGAACAGCTCCTAATGTTGCATCTGGTCTAATTCTATAAGTGCCGAATGCATTTTTACTTCCTTTTCTTTTTACAACTTTTTTTACAACCTTTTTCTTAGCAGGCTTTTTTGTTGTTTTCTTTACTTTTCTTTTGAATAATGCCATAATAGAAATTATCTTAAGCGATATATAAAGTTTTTATCGTTTTTCTGTTACTAGAATTAAATGCCATCCAAATTGCGTTTGAACTGGAATTGATACTTCTCCAACTTCTAAATCAAAAGCTGCGTTTTCAAATTCTAAAACCATTGCTCCTCTCTTAAACCAACCCAAATCACCGCCACTTTGACCAGATGGACAAGTTGAATAAAGTTTTGCTAACTCACCAAAATCAAATTCATTATCTATTTGTGTTTTAAGATCAAGTGCTTCAACTTCAGTTGCAACAAGAATATGATAACCATGAACTTCTGTATATGCGTTTTCAATTACTTGCCAGTTTGCTAATGTAATATTGATTCTTTGATAATCTGGATTATTAAAATGAATAACAAAGCATCCTGGACATCTAGCTACATCTACACTTTCAACTGTTAATCCGTATTGTTCTATAGATTCTGCTACTATACCAATTGCTATTCTTTCTCCGCTTACATTTCCTATTTCCCATTCTCTTAAACAAACTTTTAGTGTTTCATTGTAAGTATATCCTGCTGGACCTAAACATCCATGTGAATCTCTATCTCCCCCAACTGTTCCAGTGCATCCAGAAATAAAAATAACTACTAATAATGTTAAAAGAAATATCTTTTTCATTTTTTATCAACTGTTTTGATTATATGCCAACCAAACTGTGTCTTAACTGGTCCAGAAATTTCTCCTTTACCAAGTTCAAATGCTTTTAATTCAAATTCTCTTACCATCATTCCTCGACCAAACCAACCAAGATCTCCTCCTTTTTTTCCTGAAGGGCATGTAGATTTTAATTGTGCTAATTTTTCAAAACTTGTACCACTTTTAATTTCTTTTAGAATTGTATTTGCTTCTTCTTCTGTCTTTACTAAAATATGTAATGCATGAACTTCTGATACCATATTTATCATCTCAAAAAGAAAAGGAGCGGAGAATTATTTCTTCTTTCTCCTTGCTGTCTTTTTCTTTGCAACTTTCTTTACTGCTTTTCTTTTAACAGTTTTCCTTTTTACTACTTTTCTCTTAACTGTTTTCTTTTTTACTACTTTTTTTCTTCCAAAAATCATTTTTCATTCACCTCAAAATATTTTTTTGTAATTTAATTTAGTTTTTTTATCCATATAAATGTAATTGTTTTTTAAAAAATTAATTTTTTCACAATTAAAAATAATTTTTAAACTTTAAAAATAAAATTCCAAAAAGTATACCAAGAATTGTATATGGAAGAACATCATTGTTAGCAAACCCTAAGCCAATACCAATTAGTAAAAATGCAAACAGAGGCGACCAAACATTTTGTGAGTTTTTCATAAACAAATATAACATTTACTTCTTAATAAACTGATTGTAAAATGTTAAAGGAAATAATATTGAAAATATAATCACAAGTAAGATAGCTATCAAACCACTAAAACTATATGCTAATATGATAACAAAGATTGCTAAGACGAGTAAGATCCAAAACTTATATTTCCATTCCATAATTAATATTGTTATTCTGTTCTTATAATTCTACCTAATTCGTAAGTAAGTATTAATAACCATAGAGTGTTCTTTAATCTTATGACTAAAGAATCTATATCTAAAAGGATAAGTGATCCAGCTTGGAAAGAATTAACTAAACTTATTAGAAAGAGAGATAAAAACACATGTTACAAGTGTAATAAAAAAGGTCTTCAGATTCATCATATTATTCCTTTTAAGTTTTCAAAATCAGATCGTCCTGATAATTTAATAACCCTTTGTCAATCTTGTCATACTAAAATTGATCATGAATATAGTCGAACTGGTAAAACTAATTATATTAGACAAATGATTAATTGCGCTAAGGTTAGAAATCGTAGAGATGAATAAACACAATTAAACTTGTCCTGTGTCTACGAAACGTTTCATTAATTTTTCAATAATTATATGTGGAGCAAACCCTTTTTTACTACAAAGCTTAACAAACCCATCATAGGTTTTTCTATCTACAATATAATCAAGCTTCATTTTCTGTGGTCCTGGTGCTGTTGCTGCCATAGTCATTATTTTATTTTAGATTATTTAAAGCCCTGCTCAACCATAGTCTTTTTAGTTTCTAATTTCTAATTATTTTTATGGTAACTATAGTTAAAAGAAATGGAAAAAAGCAAAAATTTAGTAAAGCTAAAATAATCAAAGGCTGTATGAAAGCAGGAGCTACTAAGAAAATAGCAAGCGCAGTTGCTAACACTGTTTCCAAAAAAGTCTTTGAAGGAATGTCAGCTAGAAGAATAGGCGAATTAGCAATAATTGCTCTTAGAAAAAAAGATAAGAAAATAGCAGTTAGTTATGCTAAAAACTTTAACAAACGTTGGAAATAAGATTTTTGTTATTTTACTTGAGTTTTGTTTAGAGTTAAATCTTTTTAATCTATCTAATGAATATCTATTATGAAGAATGATGAATGTACAATCTATTTTATTATTAAGAAAAGTGGTTGGACCCAAAAATATCATAAGGTTGACGACCAGTGGATACAAACTACTAATGGAGTTGAACGCAAAATGACTGCTGAACAATTCATATCTCATCTTTTGCCAGCTCTTGAAAAAGAAAAGAAAGACCGTATAACAATTAAAGTAGTTAAAAAGGTCAAAAAATTAACTACCAAGAATGGTAAGTAAGTCTTATGCTAAATTAATTCTTTGTTTATCACATGGATGAAATAGAAAAGAAACTTTTAAGAAAATTCTATAGACATAAAGTTTGGAGAACTCATCATTGGAGAGAAGATACACTTATTAAAGGATTTCCTTCTCATTTAAGATATCGTGTAAAATTAGCAGCTGAAGAATTAAGAAGAAAAGGTTATTTAATTAGATTTCCAACAGGACATGGAATACAATGGTATGCAAATATAGAAAAACTTAAAGAAATTGAAACATTAATGTCTAATAATGATACATTAAATGAATAGTTATTTAAACATAAAAAATAGATGATAAATATGTTAGATCCTCCATCAGTATTTGTAACAGTTTTTGGTGAAACACCATTCATAAAATCATTAGATTTCTTTTTAACATATGATAGTTTTGATTATTCAAAATGTCAGGTAGCAGATGAAATAGGAATTGCAAGAATGACTATGGATAAAATATGGAATGAACTTATTGAAAAGAATATAATAGTTAAAACGAGAATAGTTGGACGTGCTAATATGTATAAACTTAATAAGAAGAACCCATTAGTTAAAACACTTTTAGAATTTGATATGAAATTATGTTCAAACGCTTCTAAAAATCATCTTATTTCAATTAAAAATTAAACTAACCACCCTGGGTGGTAAACAAATATTATACTGAGGTATCAAAATCAATAAATAGAAGTGTCTCTAATTCTTTACATGTTTATAGACTCAAATAATAATCCTTGGTTCTCAATCTCAGAGTTTAATATTCAATCGTATTGTGAACTTCAACTCAAATATATCTGGTCAGGAATAAGAATAACTACAAAACAAATGCTTCAAGGAACAGCGCGACATAAAGAGTTAGAAACTAAATTTATTGAAGAAACAAAGGACTTAGAAGAAGTGACTATAGAAGAAGCACTTGAGTTAGCTAAAAAAGGAATAACATCAGTTGCTAGGGAGTTAAGAATTAAATCATTTAACTTTAGACTTAATGGAATAATAGATCATATTGAAATTGGACCAACTGGAATTACAATACTTGATGATAAAGTTGGAGACATAGCTTATCCTGGATCTAAAACTCAACTCTTTATGTATGCAATTGCGTTTAAAGATTGTTATCGTTCAGATCTTGATATTAGGGTTAGAATTAGGAATAGAGATACTTTACAAACAGTTTGGGAAGAGGTGTTTACAGAAAATGTGTTTAATGAGATGGAAGAAAAACTTCAACGAATGGCTGAACTTGCAATGCATGAACGTGAGTTTGAACCTACTAATAGTCCTAAAAAATGCGCAGCTTGTTCATACAAAGAAATGTGCCGTTCTAAAAATAATTAACTACCAACGGTGGTAAACGTCTTTAAACTATCAAAAATATAAACAAAGGATATACAAATACATTATGGTAATTGATATGAAAATAGAAAATATTGTTTTTATTAGTTTTGCTACACTTGCAATAATTCTTGTTTTATGGTTTTTATTCCTATAAATTCATAAACCTAAAAAATAATTAAGCTTTTTCAATAACTAATTTTTTATCAACTAGAACAACTTTTAGTTCATTGTCTTTTTTCCAATCAAGCTCGTTTACCATCTCTTTTGGTAAATAGATAATTTTCTGTCCAAATCTAGATGATCTTAATTTAATTATTTTTTCTACTATATTTGTTTTAATTTGCATAATTATCATACGATTTTAGATTCTGCTTTTTCTGCGACTTCTTTCAAAAGAATGTAATCTAGTTTATCACTTTCAAAAGAAAGCATAAATAATGTTTCAAGAATGTTTTTCTTAGCAAATTGAATTACATAATAACTAATTATTAGATCCTCCGAATAATCATATGTACCTACAACCTCGTAGGCTATACTCAAATCTCCAAGATTCGGATTTGTTTTTTCATTTATTATAATATTTGTTGGTGGTATACTTTCTAATAACGGACCGAATTCGATTTCTTCTGGCTTTGGTAAGTAAATCATATTTTTAGCACTATTAGTATTATCATAGAATGAGATAGTGTAATCAATAAAATAGTTATCCGTTTGAAATTTTTGCCCATAACCCTTTGACCAACCATTACTCAACGCTTTAGAAGAAACTTCAGAAATATTTAATTCGGAGCTCCTTAATGGACTCCAATCTGATGGAAGATTTTCCACTGTTAATATTAAATCCTTAGGTTCTTGCAAACTTTCTGTTTGTGTACAACCACTTACTAACACTATAGAAATCAATACTAATGATAATAGGATTAGTTTTTTCATGAAATTACCTATTCAAGTGTTGGGTCTATTACTCTACCAATAAATAATATATTTCCTGTTTCTTTTTGTTGTATTACAAATATGAATGGATGATCTGCTCTAAATAATGGAATTGTTGGGCCAGCAGATTCCCTTCCCATAACAACAGCTGTTGCAGCTGCAGCTTCTGTACCTTCTTCATTAACTTCAACAAAAGCTTGATGTATTACTGCAGTAATATATAGATCTTTTATTCCTGTCATTCCTGAAAAATCTGCTCCCGATGGTTTACTTGGAGGATTAAAAGCACTTGGCATTCCCATTTCTATTAAGTCTTTAACCATCATATATTTTGTTTCAAATTTGAATTTAGGTATATAAATATTAACTTCTTGTTCTCTAAGATCTAAACTCCACTGTTCTAAATTATCAGTTGTAAGTTCTATCTGATCTAAATCTTCTTTTGGTAATAGTATTAACATTGATAATTCTTCTCCTTCGTAAGGTAGTTCTAATATCTGCAAATCATCTGTTTCTGCATAGCTAAAATCTTCTTCAGTTAATGACATCATGTCTGCTTGAACTGTTTTATCAGAACTTACTTTGAAATCCTGTTCTCTTGTATCTTTTGAATCAAATTGTGTAATCCATGTTCCTTTGAAATAAATTGCATTTGTAAGAACTAAACGTGTTAATGAGGTAAGAATACCAACCGGAATTAAATCTTTAATCTTGTCATTAGTTTGTTCTTCAACCCAATTATTGATTGTTAGACGAGATTCTTCTGTTTTTGTAATAAAGTCCATGTTCGTGACTTTTCCACCATAATAATTATCTATAACATCAAAATAATCTTGTTCAAAATGATAATCTTCTTGTGCCCATAACGCGTTTGCAGTACTTAGTTTGAAATCATCATTTGGTTTATTTATTTGATTATATAATCTTGCATAAGCCGATCTTCTTAACTCATCATCGTTTGGAAAATAAAACACGTTTGCCATTTCTTCTGCTGTTTGTCCTTTTGCACCTTCATAAGTCATTGATAATGCTGAAGAAATACTGTACGGTGAAAAAAATATATTACTATCTTCCTGTTCATTAAGTTTTGAATAATAATCTATTGCAAATTGATTATTTGCCTGTTTAACAGTGTTTAGTCCTTCTACTGTTACCCCACTATCATCCATTGGAGTAAATGCAATTCCAACTCCAGATATACATCCACTGACTAAGACTATTGAAATAAGAACTAATGATAATAAAACAAATTTATTCACAATCTAATTAGAATGTTCTAACTTATAAATTTACTTTTTAGTAAGCTCTGAATTAATAACAAGGTTGATAGAATCCCCTTAAGATATCATACTCTTAGTTTTACTACAAACTGTACATACAAAACTTTGTTTAAACTTTCCATCTCCAACATTGCGCGGGCCACCAAGTTTTGACCAACGGTGGAATCCGAGTAAACATTTTAAATTCATTTTTTCTTCACTCCACTATAAATAATCACACAAGATAAGACGTATATTAAAAATACTCTAAACAAGCCACCAAGATGAAACATATCCAAATAACCAAGATAAGGTATAGAAAATATCATCTTACCATGAACCATTGTTAAATTAATTTTGAAAGGATCTTGAACAGCATTATTATCTGCTTTTGTTTGAATACCACCTTCCAAAGAAATAACTCTATGGACTATAGGATATGTTCTACCAATTGGTGTAAATGCTATCACATCACCTACACTAATTTCTTCAACTGTCTTTATGAAAACCAAATCTCCTTTATTAAGTTCTGGGGTCATAGATTCTGAATTAATAGAATACATATAAGGATATTGCCCAGAATATAATACTAATGAAACTGATATTAAAATAAGTAAAACTATAAATATTATTATTTTATTCTGGTTCGGTTTCAAAAATTCTTTAATATCCATACATCAGATTAGTAAAGATGATTTATATATTCATTCTTGAACTAGTCCTGTTCCTTCTATATCT